>ENA-UOJV01000053-UOJV01000053.1-human-gut-metagenome-genome-assembly--contig:-C82-NODE-53-length-186693-cov-37.811030_pt1 | contig 186693 bp, 148 predicted proteins | sample MGYA00242356_ERZ723903 | MGnify/ENA metagenome assembly ERZ723903
AGCTGGCGGTCGTTCATGTCCATGCAGCGCTTCCATGTGATGCGGCGGGGGTCGATGTTCAGCGGGTTGCCCTGCTGAATCGAGTTGTCGATCATGGCGGCCAGCAGGTTGTTGGCGGTGCCGATGGCGTGGATGTCACCGGTGAAATGCAGGTTGATGTCCTCCATGGGCACGACCTGTGCATAGCCGCCGCCGGCCGCGCCGCCCTTAATGCCGAACACCGGTCCCAGAGAGGGCTCACGCAGGCAGAGCATCGTCTTTTTGCCAAGGGCATTCATGGCATCGGCCAGACCCACGCTGGTCGTGGTCTTGCCCTCACCGGCGGGCGTGGGGCTGATGGCGGTGACGAGAATCAGCTTGCCCTCGGGCTTGTCGCTTTTGGCCAGCTTATGGTTGAGCTTGGCCTTATAATGGCCGTAAGGGATGATGTCCTCGCCCTGCAGGCCCAGCTTGCCCGCAATCTCCGTGATGGGCTTCATTTCGGCGGCCTGTGCAATTTCGATGTCGCTCAGCATAACGATACCTCCATATTAAACAAAAATGGGCTGCACACACCATACACCAGTGTATGCAGCCCAGACGGTCGGCTTAAAAAGCAAGCTGTTATGCCGCGTCCCCCGTGGTAAACCCCACGCTATTCCGTCGGTCGGCGGCCTTGCATAGTGTTACTGTACCACACTACCAACAGGTTTGTCAAGGGCGACTTTTTTATTGCAACGGCAGCGTGACAGCACGGCTTTCGTCCGCATGGTATCCGCTGCCGAACAGATACCGGAACTCGCTGATTTTCGCCACCTGCGCCGGGTCAGCGGTGTAGTAGTCGATGCGGCAGCTGATGATGCCGGTGGTCGGGTCCACCGTGCTGCTGCGCATAGCATAGGAATTGGTGTTCGTGTCGATATATTCCTCGTCCTGCGGCGTCAGCTCACAGCTCTGCGCATAGCCGTAGGGTACCATCTGCCACGTCAGTGCCCGCCCCTGCACGGCAAAGTTCTGCAGGGTGTAGCCGCCCGCATCGCTGGTTGCAATTTTAACGCCCTGCTGCATTTCGTCCACGGTCACGGTGCGCTCCTCGTATTCGTACACACCGCTGTGGTACACGGGGGTAAAGGTGATGCTTTGGGCATTTTCGGCCGGCACGGTATAGGCAACAGCACCGCCGGATACGCCGTCGGGGGAGCTGGGCAGCAGTTCCCGCCCCGTATCGTCGGTCAGGATCATTCCGCCGTTGAAGATCACAGGGTTGTCCGCATCCTCACCACGCAGCTTCTTTTCCTCATCCTCGCTTACCACACCAAAGGGGTGCGTTTCGGCAAATTTTTCATCCGCCTCGGAATGCACCGCAAGGCTGCCGCTGCCGGTGCCGAAACACAGGCTGTCCAGCGTGATGGGGTTATCGCCCAGCAGGGCATCGGTAATGCCGAAATCCAACACCGTCGGCGCAACGCGGCGCGCCCCGGCACGCACCTGCTCGCCGTTCAGCTCCATTGTGTAGCTAAGTCCCGGTTCGCCCGCAGCAGCGTGGGAATCGAGCAGGCGCAGCATAACGGTATCGCCCTGCGGTTCCTCCGGCAGCTGGTAGTGCAGCCACAGCCGGAAGGTATCGTCGCCCTGTCGGTAGAAATCACTTTGCACCGTGTAAATTTCCTCGCCGCCGTTGATTTGCGCCGCCATCCACGGCGTATTGCTGCTGAGCTGTTCCCATTCGGGGTAGATGCTGTCGGCGTCCAGAAATTTCGACACCACGTTCTCGCCGCTTACGGTAAAGAAGCAATCCAGCGTGGCGGCGTCCATGGACACGGTGTCCAGCGTGTAGTTGACACCGTCCAGCGTCTGCGTCTGACCGATTTCCGTGTTGTGGGCTTCGGTGTCAGACTGCTGCCCGCCGTACTCGCCGCGCGGGGCGTCCAGCACGTTTTGCACCTGCGCCTGTGATTTGGCATCGGTGAAAAAACCGATTTTCCCGCCGGCCAGTTCCTTGATATACGGCGCTGCGGCAATGCCTGCCGAGAGCACGCAGGTGGCAGCCACGGCAGCGGCCACGCACACGGGTACACGGCGGTGCTTTTTCAGCTTAGGCGGCGTATAGCTGCCCGCCTTCTCTATTTTTTTCAGCGCCATGTCATAGATGCGCTTTTCTTCCTGCTTGCTCAGCGGCACGGTTTTTGTGGGATACTGTTCCAACAGGGAATCAGCGTTTTCTGTATAGTTACGCATAAGTTGCAGCCCCCTCTTAATAAGTATTGCGCAGCGCGGCAAACTGTTTGCGCAGCTTTTCGCGCCCGCGGGAAAGTCGGACATTGACGGTATGTTCCTGCATGTTCAGCCTGCGGCCGATTTCGCGGCAGGACTCCCTGTAATAATAGCGGCGGAAAAATATCTCCCTGTCCGGTTCCGGCAGTTCGGTCAGCAGTTGGGCAATCAGTTCCTCCGCCTCGGTGGAGCGGCGCTCGGTCATCCAGTCCTGCGCCAGTTCGTCGTTCAGCTCACATTCCTGTTGTCGGGGCCGCAGCGCCCGCCAACGGTCGATGGCTGCATTGCGCGCCGTCACGCACAGCCAGGCGCGCAGCAGACGGTTTTGCTGCTTAAATTCGGCTGCGTGTTTCCATGCTGCCACCAGAACATCGGCGGCGCACTCCTCGGCATCCTGCGGGTTGTTGGGCAGAATACGGCAAATGACGGTATGGATCAGCCCGCCGTACTGTGTCAGCAACAACTGCAGCCCCGTTTCGGGTTCTGCCAGCAGGGCATCTATGATTCTGTTATCCTCCATGGCGTTGTGATTCTTCCTTTCTGATTCAAGGCCTTGTACCCACTAAACGGCCACACGGCAGGAAATGTCACAATAGCCGCGCAAAAAAACTACAACCACCCGCAAAAACGGGTGGTTGCACAATTTTCATTTGTTTTGCAATGCTGGTATCAAACCTTGCCTTTCCCGCAGCCCCACTTTTTGAAATACCGCCCCATGCTGACAAGCTGCATCTTGAACTTGCCTGCATCGCGCATCGGGGCGCGGTGCCATGCGTGGATAGCAGAAAACTGCGGGGCCAGCCAGACGGTGCCCTTCTGCAGTACCTTCTGAGTCAGGTCGGCGTCCTCCACATACATGAAATACGCGGGGTCAAAGCCGCCGATCTCCTTAAAAACATCGGTGCGCACCGCCATAAAGCTGCCGGTGCAGAATTCGATGCGGCGCGGCGCGCTCAGGTCCTCGTCCTGCATTGTGTAGTGGTCATCGGCCTTGGCAAAGCAGCCGCCAAAGCGCGGGGCCAGCTGGCGCGCCAGCAGCAGCCAGGGGGTGGGCTTGCGGCGGGGCAGGTGCTGCAGCCGTCCGTCCGGATAGCGCAGCTGCGGCGTGGCCATGGCAGCGCCCTTCCGGGCCAGCAGCCAGTCGGCCATCGGCTCAAGCACATCCTCGGTCAAAAGAATGTCCGGGTTCAGGATAAAATGCACCGCACTGTCCAGACGCAGGATGACCGCGTTGTGCCCCTTACCGAAGCCGAGATTCTGCGCCAGCGGCAAAACGGTCACGCGGGCATCGCCAAAGTCGGTCTCAGCCAGCCGTTGGCCGCAGCCGTCAGGGCTGCCGTTATCGACAACATACAGGGCAAAATCAGGGGTGGGGGTATGCTGCAGAATGCTGCGCACCGCGGCGCATACCTCCTCATAATCGCAGTACGCCACAATACAGGCGCTGATTTTCGGCATAATTATTTCTCCAATGCTTCCAGATGGGTCAGGTCATACGGCGTATCCTGATACACATAGTAGTTGAGCCAGTTTGTGTAGAGCAGGTAGCCGTGGGCGCGCCAGCGGAACAGCGGGTCGCGGTCCGGGTCATCCTCGGGATAGTAGTTGCAGGGAATGTTGATGGGTTTACCGGCCTTCACATCGCGCTTGTATTCCTTATCCAGCGTGTACTTGTCATACTCTGGGTGGCCGATGACAAAGATCTGTCGCCCTGACTCGGTCGAGAGCAGCATCGGGCCAGCCGTATCGCTCTCGGCCAGAATGCGCAGATCACCACAGGCATCAATGGCGGCGCGGTCCAGCCCGGCCCAGCGGCTGTGCGGGGCATAGAACACCTCATCAAAGCCGCGCACCAGCGGGTTGGACGGGCGGGTGACGCGATGCTCAAACACGCCGAACATCTTTTTGTCCAGATGCACCTTGGGGATGCCAAAATGGTAGTACAGGCCCGCCAGCGCACCCCAGCAAAGGTGGATCGTCGAGTAGACATTCTCCTTGGTGTAGTCCATGATCCGGCAGAGCTCGTCCCAATAGTCCACGGCCTCATAGTCCAGATCCTCAATGGGGGCACCGGTGATGATCATGCCGTCAAAGCGCTCGTTCCGGATCTCATCAAAAGTCTTGTAAAAAGCCTTCATATGCTCGGGTGCGGTGTGGGTCGTGCTGTGGGTGGCAGTCTGCAAAAATGTGACCTGCACCTGCAGCGGGCTGTTTGCCAGCAGGCGGGCCAGCTGGGTCTCTGTCACGATCTTGGTCGGCATCAGGTTAAGGATCAGGATGCGCAGCGGGCGAATATGCTGGCTCATGGCGCGCTCCTGATGCATGACAAAGACATTTTCCTGCTGCAGCTCGTCATAGGCGGGCAGGTTTTTCGGGATGATCAGTGGCATGGGAGAAGACTCCTTACTAACTCAGAATCCGGGTGCGGCGGCGGTGCCGGCCCGTTTGGATGGTACTATTATATAGACTTTTGCGGCAAAAAGCAAGAAAAATGCCCCCGGCGGGTGTCGGGGGCATGGGGCGGTCAAAACCGCTTACTCATATTTGACATTGTCGATGAGGTTCTGCATCACATCGCTCTGCAGCACATTCATCTTGACATAGTTCTCGCCATAGGCGGTCACATACTGGGTGGGGTCGGTCGTGCCGTAGTAGCGGCCGAAATCGGCGTTCATCGTTGCGGTGTCGCAGCGGAAGCCCATCTTCTCGGCCACGGCCTGCATGAGCAGGGCCTGCTGGGTGATGGAGCGGATGCTGTCGTGCGCATCCTTGAGGTAGGCGTCCACATTGTCATAGCTGCTGCCCATCATGCCGGAGGCAAGCAGGGCGTCCATGGTGGTGCCGTAGTTCTGCGCGTAGGTGTAGATGCGGTACAGCAGCACATCGCGGTAGTAGTCCAGCGCGATCTGGGGCAGCTCATCGGTGTAGCTGACCTTATCGTGCAGGGCGGAGTAGACCTCGCTGGACTGATTGTCATAGAGCATCGTGCTCTTGACAAACGCCTTCAGCTCGTCAATGTTGTTCAGGTTCATCGTGGCGGAGAGATTTTCCTTCACCCAGTCGTCGGTCAGCTCCGGGGTGACGGACTCCTTAATGTAGTGCAGGGTCGTCTCAAAGACAGCCTCTTTGCCGCTCAGGTCCGCGTTGCCGTAGTTTTCGGGGAAGGTGACGGTGACATCAAAGGTCTCGCCGGGGGTGTGGCCGACGATCTGATCCTCAAAGCCGTCGATAAAGGTACCGCTGCCGAGGGTCAGGTCGTAGCCGTTGCCCTGACTGTCGCCGCCGTCAAAGGCAACGCCGTCGATGCGGCCCACATAGTCGATGTTGACGGTATCGCCGTCCGCCGCGGCGCGGTCGGTGACCTGCGTGTCGGTGGCAAAGCTGGCAAGGACATTCGTATTGATATAGTTGGTGATGTCGTCCTCACTGACCTGACCGAGATCGGCGCTGATCGTAATGTCGGCGTAGTCATCGGGCAGATTTACATAGTCGGCAGCGGTCACGCCCTTGAGGTAGCCGTTCTCATCAAACGCATCGGAAAAGCTGAAGTCAGCCAGATAAGCGTAGGCGGAATCATCGGCGGTCTCGCCGGTGGCGGCGGTGTCGGAGGTTGCAGCCGTCTCAGCGGTGGAGGCAGCTGCCTCGTCCTTGCCCTTGCCGCAGGCGGTCAGGGCAGCGGTCATGCCGACAGCCAGACCAAGGGCCGTCAGACGATGGATATGAGTCAGTTTCATGGGTATCTCCTGTTTCTTTATAAAATTGCATACCACAACATTATACACTCTTTTTTGAAAAAGTAAAATGAAAATCTGATGAAAACCCCTCCGCCGGAAAATGCTGCCGCGAAATCTTGTACAAAAAGGCTATAGCAATCCCTTGACGGCTATGTTATAATAGAAGACGGCAGCGGATCCCGGGGATTCCGGAAAAGGCTGAAATGCCTATTTACTTACAAAAGAGGTAGAAACGTATGCTTACTTCCATTACCGGCATCAACTGGGGCGACGAGGGCAAGGGCCGCATGGTCGACCTGCTCAGCCAGAACTATGACATTGTTGCGCGCTATCAGGGCGGCGACAATGCAGGCCACACCGTCAAGAACGAGCGCGGCAAATTCGTCCTGAACCTGATTCCCTCCGGCATTCTGCGCCCCGACGTTGTCTGCGTCATGGGCGGCGGCATGGTCATCGACCCCGAGCACCTCGAGAAGGAAATCGCCTCCCTGACCGAGAAGGGTGTTGAGATCAGCCCCAAAAACCTGAAGATTTCCGACCGCGCGACCATCACCATGCCCTTCCATGTGGCACAGGACGGCCTTGAGGAGGAGCGCCTGTCCAAGACCGGCGCTCAGTTCGGCTCCACCAAGCGCGGCATCGCCTACAGCTACGGCGATAAATACATGAAAAAGACTCTGCGCATGGGCGACCTCGTCCATATGGACGCCGGTGTCAAGAAGCGTCTGGAGACCATCGTCGAGTCCAAGAACCTGACCATGGAGAAGATCTACGGCCAGAAGCCCGTCAGCGTTGACGAGATGTGGGCATGGTGCGAGAAATATTCCAAGCTGTTTGCCCCCTACATCTGCGATGTGGGCGATTACCTCGACAAGGCCGACCGCGAGGGCAAGAAGATCATGTTCGAGGCCCAGCTCGGCGCACTGCGCGACATCGACTTCGGCATCTATCCTTACACATCTTCCTCCAACACCGTGTCCGCCTATGCACCCATCGGCGCCGGCATTCCGGGCCACAAGCTGAACCTCTCCATCGGCATTATGAAGGCTTACTCCTCCTGTGTCGGTGAGGGTCCCTTCACCACCGAGCTGGCTATGACTGAGGCGGAAAAGGACGTCCTGCGTGAGCACGGCCATGAGTACGGCGCTGCCACCGGCCGTCCCCGCCGCGTCGGCCCGTTTGACGCTGTGGCAAGCCGCTACGGCGTACAGTGCCAGGGCTGCGATGAGCTGGCCCTGACCCTGCTCGATGTCCTCGACTATATGGAGCAGGTGCCCATCGTCACCGCCTACAAGCTGACCGACGGCACCACCACGACCCGTTTCCCGATGGGCAAGGCGCTGGACGATGCCCAGCCTGTTGTGGAGACCGTGCCCGGCTGGCACTGCGACATCACCGGTGTGCGCAAGTTTGAGGATCTGCCCAAGGCTGCTCAGGACTATGTAAAGCGCCTGGAGGAGCTGGTCGGCTGCAAGATCAAGTACATCTCTGTCGGACCCGAGCGCGACGCCTGCATCGTCCGCGACTAAATCGCGCCCGATCAATACTATCCATACAAACGGCAGACCCTGACACGGTCTGCCGTTTTCTAAAAAGGGGCGTTTCTGTTTGATACAATTTCTGATAAAAACCTTTATCAAAAACCATGAAAAGACCGAGGACCGCACCGTCCGCACGGCCTACGGCAATTTGGCCTGCATCGTCAGCGTGGTATGCAACCTGCTTTTGGCGGGCGGCAAGATCGCTGTCGGCGTATTGACCGGCAGTGTGGCCGTGACCGCAGACGGTATGAACAACCTGTCTGATGCAAGCTCCAACATCGTCAGTTTGCTGGGCTTTAAGCTTGGCGCACGCCCGGCCGACTCAGAGCATCCCTACGGCCACGCCCGGTATGAGTATCTGGCCGGGCTGGCCGTCTCGGTCATGATCCTCGTCATCGGCGTTGAGCTGCTGAAGGAGAGCTTTGCAAAGGTGCTGCACCCCACGGCCGTGGACTTCAACTGGGTCATGATCGCGGTGCTGGCGGCTTCCATCCTTGTCAAGCTCTGGATGGCAAGGCTCAACCACAAAATCGGCACGGACATCGAGTCCGAGACCCTGCTGGCCACCGCCGCCGATGCCCGCAACGATGTCATCACCACAGCCGCAGTCCTTGCTGCCACAGTGCTGACAAAGCTGTCCGGCTTTACCCGTCTGGACGGTTTGATGGGCCTTGGTGTGGCGGCGTTCATCCTGTACAGCGGCGCTTCACTTGTGCGGGATACCATCAACCCGCTGCTCGGTGCGGCACCCGACCCGGAGCTGGTCGAGCATATCGAAAAAAAGGCAATGAGCTACCCCGGTGTGCTGGGCGTACACGATCTGATGATCCACGATTACGGCCCCGGCAGCCGGTTGGTCAGCTTCCATCTGGAAATGGATTCCAAGGATGATGTCATGCACAGCCATGATGTCATTGACCGCATTGAGCGCGACCTGCTGGTGCAGGACGGCCTGATTGCCACGATACACTTTGACCCGGTCGTGACCGGCGACCCCCATGCGGACGAGCTGAAGGCGTTCTTGCAGCAGGAGATCCGCAAGCTTGAGCCGTTGGCGAACATTCACGACCTGCGCATCGTGCCCGGCCCGACCCATACCAATGTAATCTTTGACTGCGCCGTGCCTGCCGAGTACATGACCGACAAGCAGCACCGCGGTGTCAGGCTTGTCAGCGCCCTGCGCAATTCCGTGCAGGAAAAATGGCCGGATCATTTCTGCGTCATAAAACTGGAACCGGACTATGCGCCGGTACACCATGAATAAAAGAAGTAACTCTGTAGGGGCCGGGCATGCCCTGCCCTCAACATAAAATCCATAGCGATTTGGCGGCAAGGCTGCGGGCCGGACATGTCCGGCCCCTACCGAGCACCATTACGGAAAGTAAAATTATATAGTAAGGAGAGGCATCCCCATGGACTATAACAAAGCAGCGCTTGAACTCCACAGCAAATTCCCCGGCAAGATCGCCGTACAGAGCCTTTGCGAATGTAAGGACCGCGATGCGCTGTCCACCGCCTACACCCCCGGCGTGGCTGAGCCCTGCCGCAAGATCAAGGCGAATCCCGACGATGTATACACCTACACGATGAAGGGCCGCACCGTGGCCGTTGTCACCAACGGCACCGCCGTGCTGGGGCTCGGCAATATCGGCCCCGAGGCCGGTCTGCCGGTCATGGAGGGCAAGTGCGTGCTTTTCAAGGAGTTCGGCGGTGTCGATGCGTTCCCCATCTGCCTGAACGCCAAGACGAAGGAGGAGGTCATCGCAGCGGTCAAGGCCATTGCGCCGACCTTCGGCGGCATCAACCTTGAGGATATCCGCAGCCCGGAGTGCTTTGAGATCGAGGCAGAGCTTGAACGCGACCTTGATATTCCCGTGTTCCACGACGATCAGCACGGCACCGCCATCATCGTGCTGGCAGGTGTGCTCAACGCGCTGAAGGTCGTCGGCAAGCGCATCGAGGATGTCAAGATCGTCCAGAACGGCCCCGGCGCCGCCGGCACAGCCATCATCCACATGCTGCAGGTCGCGGGTGCCAGAAACATCATCGCGGTCGATGAGCATGGCATCCTGCTGCCCGGCCGCCCCGCCGGGCTGGAGGGTCACAAGGGCAAGCTGGCCGAGGAAACAAACCCCGAAAAGCTGTCCGGCGGTCTGGCGGAGGCCATACGGGACGCTGACATCTTCATCGGCACCTCCATTGCGGGGGCACTTACCCCCGAGCTGGCCGCCACAATGGCAAAGGATGCCATCGTCTTTGCCATGGCCAACCCCACGCCCGAGATCATGCCTGACCTTGCCAAACAGGCGGGTGTCCGGGTCATCGGCACCGGCCGCTCCGACTTCCCGAATCAGGTCAACAATGTGCTGGCGTTCCCCGGCATCTTCAAGGGTGCGCTCTCGGTCCGCGCCCGGGACATCAACCCCGCCATGAAGATGGCAGCCGCCAAGGCCATTGCGGGCCTCATCCCTGACGATGAGCTGAGCGAGGAAAACATTCTGCCCAAGGCGTTCGACCCGCGTGTGGCCGATGCCGTAGCCGCAGCCGTTGCACAGGCTGCACGGGAAAGCGGCGTGGCGCGCGTATGAGCATCCGTGAAATTTCTGCTGCTGCCATCACCGATGCGGTGGAGGCACTCTGCATCGAAGCAAACACAAAGCTGCCCGCCGATGTGAAGGCGGCGCTCGATCAGGCTGAGGCTGCCGAGCCGTGTCCGCTCGCCCGCGAGACACTCGGTCTGCTGCAGCAAAATCTGGTCGTGGCAGCCGATAAGGAGCTGCCCATCTGTCAGGACACCGGCATGGCCTGTGTCTTTATCGAGCTGGGGCAGGACGCCCACATCAGCGGCGATCTGACGGAGGCCGTCAACGAGGGCGTGCGCCGCGGCTATGAAAAGGCATTTCTGCGTAAATCCATCACAGCGGACCCGCTGCAGCGCGTCAACACGGGAGATAATACGCCGGCGTTCCTGACCGTGCATCTCGTCCCCGGCAGCGGCTGCAAGATCACCGTTGCCCCCAAGGGCGCCGGCAGTGAGAACATGAGCCGTCTTGCCATGCTCAAGCCTGCCGACGGCGTGGAGGGCGTGAAAAAATTCGTGCTGGATACGGTGGAGCAGGCAGGGGCCAACCCCTGCCCGCCCATTGTGCTGGGCATCGGCATCGGCGGCAGCTTTGACCATTGCGCAGCCCTTGCCAAAAAGGCGCTGCTGCGCCCGCTGGATGAGCCGAACGCCGACCCGTATTACGCTGCGCTGGAAAAAGAGCTGCTGGACGCCATCAACGCGACCGGCTTCGGCCCGCAGGGCTTTGGCGGTGCCACGACCTGTCTGGGCGTCGCCATTGAGCAGAAGCCCACCCATGTGGCCTGCCTGCCGGTCGCAGTCAACATCAGCTGCCATGTGACCCGCCGCGCCAGCCGGGAGGTGTGACCGATGCCGAAACCGACCATTGATATTCCGCTGGACGAAACGGAGGAAAAGGCGCGCCCATCGCAGGAGCGAAAAGCCTCCCGCATAGACATCCCGCTGGATGAGGACGGCAAACGCGCCGAGCCGCTCGACATTACGATGGCAGAGCTGGAATTTGTCAACCGCCACCATGAGGAATATAAGGAGCTGCGCCGCCGTGCGCGGGAACAGGAGGGCCGCTGATGCAATACATTTTACAAACACCGCTTTCCAAGGCGGATCTGGCACCGCTGCGGGCCGGAGATACCGTGCTGCTGTCCGGTGTGGTCTATACCGCCCGCGATGCCGCCCATGCCCGTATGATGGAGTTGCTCGATCAGGGCAAGCCGCTGCCGTTCCCCATCGAGGGCGCAGCAATCTACTATGTCGGCCCCACGCCGGAGCGGCCGGGCTGTGCCATCGGTGCCGCCGGGCCAACGACTTCGGGCCGGATGGATGCCTACACCCCGCGGCTGCTCGATCTTGGCCTTGCCTGTATGATCGGCAAGGGCAAGCGCAGCGAGGCCGTCAAGCAGTCAGTCGTGCAGAACGGCGCAGTCTATCTGGCGGCCATCGGCGGGGCCGGTGCCCTTATGGCCAACAGCGTCCAGAGCTGCGAGGTTATCGCATGGCCTGATCTGGGCTGCGAGGCTGTGCGCAGGCTGGTCGTCCGGGATTTCCCGCTGACCGTTCTGCTGGACGCCCACGGCGGCGATCTCTACCAGAGCGGCCCTGCCGCCTACCTTGCCGCTCGGGAGAGCCGCACATGAACCCCCGGCTGACGAGATGTCTTGCCCTCTGCGCGCTGGCGCTGGCGGTCTGCATCGGCATCGGTGCGGCGCTGGTTCTCTCCAAAAATCGGCAGAGGGAGGCCGAGGCAGCTGCCGCTGCGGCCAGTCAGGCAGCAGCCAGTGAGGCTGCTGCAAAAGCAGCCGAGGAGGAGGCAGCCCGCGCTGCCAGCGAGGCTGCAAGCGCCGCAGAGGCGGAGCGTCTGGCAGCGGAGGCAGCCGCCGCAAAGCGGCAGGAGCAGGTCGATGCTGCCCGGGCCGCGCATGACACAGTTTCTTACGGGGATAAATTGGGCCGCATCTGGGTTGAGGGCACCAAGGTGGACTGTGCGCTCTACTGGGGTGACAGCGAGAGCCAGTTCAGCCGGGGCGCCGGCTGCCGCGCCGAGAGTGACTGCGTGCTGCCCGGCGAGAACGGCACCGTTCTTATCGGTGCGCACACGGGCACCTACTTCTCAGACCTCGGCTCCGTTCAGCTTGGGGCAATGATCCATCTGGAAACCGACTGGGGTGATTTCACCTATCAGGTGACCGACATGCAGGTCATTCTGGAAACCGACATCGACAAGGTGCGTCTAGGGGCAACCGAGCCCAGCGTCATCTTGTACACCTGCTATCCCTTCGGTATCCTGACCCACACGACACAGCGCTATGCCGTTTATGCCGACCCTGTCAGCGCCGATGCAAGCGGTGTCATTCCGGCCGATACGGCGGAATAAGACCATTGACAAAACACGCCAAAGTTGCTACACTAATACTGCTGTGCAGCCATGGCGGAATTGGCAGACGCGCTGGTTTTAGGGTCCAGTGTCCAAGACATGCAGGTTCAAGTCCTGTTGGCTGCACCATAAAAATAACAGCGCAGATGGGCGTAATTGCTTATCTGCGCTGTTTTTTTGTTGCCTTGTGAAGAATAGCCGACATAATCTGCCTGTTGACTGCACATGCTATCCCAAAGTGAGGGATGCAGATGCAAAGAAAATGGCGGTTGGCGGCGGCAGCGGCGGCGCTGCTGGCACTGCTGGGAACGGCAGTCATTGCCGGGCTGGCGGCGGCTTTGCCGGATACACTTTACACCGATGGATCGGCCGCAGAGCTGCGCATCGCTTCGCTGCCGTATCTTTCTGCACGCAAAAAACAGGGCGCTGTGCCTGCGGACAGCACAGCGCCCGACACAAGCAGCAATGTTACGCTGGCATTGTTCGGCGTGGTTCCGGTCAAAACGGTGCGTGCAGTCACCACGGCGCGGCGCACGGTGCAGCTGTGCGGTACCCCCTTCGGGGTCAAGCTGTTTTCCGATGGCGCACTGGTCGTGGCATTCTCTGACCGGTACACGGCGCTGGGCAGCGAGAATCCCGCCAAGGCGGCGGGGCTGCGGCTGGGGGATCTCATCATCTCGGCAAATGGGCAGCCGGTGCGCAGCAATGAGGATCTGACCAGCGCCATACAGGCGGCGGGCGGTGCGCCGCTGACTGTGCTTTACAGACGCGGCGAAAGCCAATGTACGGCGGTGCTGACGCCGACCCGGGACGAGAACGGCTGCTACAAGGCGGGCATCTGGGTGCGGGATTCGGGGGCGGGTATCGGGACGCTCAGCTTTATCGACCCCCTGCACGGCACCTTTGCCGGGCTGGGCCATTCCATCAGCGATGCCGACACCGGCGCGGAATTGACACTGCTATCCGGTGAGATCGTGCCTGTGACGGTAACGGGCTGTGTCCGCGGCGCTGCCGGCAGCCCGGGCGAGCTGCGCGGGGAGTTTGCAGCATCGCCGATTGGCAGAGTGCTGGCCAACGATGCGGCGGGGGTGTACGGCAGCTACAGCGGCCCGGCAGCGGGGCAAAACGTGGAGGTTGCCAACCTGCAGGAGGTCACCACAGGCCCCGCCGAGCTTTGGGCTACCGTGGAGGGAACGGCCGCCAAAGCCTATGCCGTGCGCATTGAGCGGGTGACTATGACCGGAACAGACCCAAACCGCAATCTGCTGATCCGCGTAACCGATCAGACGCTGCTCGAAAAGACGGGCGGTATCGTACAGGGAATGAGCGGTTCACCGATTGTGCAGAACGGCCGCCTTGCCGCAGTGCTGACCCATGTGCTGGTAAACGACCCCGCGAAGGGGTATGCGATCTTTGCGGCTACGATGCTGGAAAAGGCAGACGCTGCCGCCTGACTTCACCGCCGGGAAAAGCAGAAAAAGGCCTGACCGCTGCGACCTGCGGCCGGAAGCGTGCAAAAAGCGTAAAATTGAGCAGGATTGTGTAAATCTGTGCCGAAACACGGCGAAATAGAGAGAAAGCTGTCGAACGAAAGTTTGCTTAAATAAGAGAAAAGTCGTGTCGAACCACTTGCGAAAGCTGGTAATTTATGGTAAAATTTCCATTGTAAACGAGGAGCCCATCAAAACGGGGTCGATGCGCGGACAACGCGCAACTCAGAAAGTATGGAGGATATGTGACGATGGAAAAGATCAAATTTGTAATGACCGACACGGACCCGCAGGTGTCTGCACTTTGCCGCCATGTTCTGGAGGAAAAGGGCGTCTCAGTGACCATCTGCGAAAAGAACGGTGCCAAAGCACTGGAGACCCTGCTGACGATCCATCCGCAGGCTGTGCTGCTGGATGCCTTTATGCCGGACTTGGACGCCATCACTGTCAAGCAGCGCTACGAGGCTCAGAACACCAGCAGCACCCGCACGACCTTCTTCGTTACCGGGGCCTTCCAGAGCGAGGAGATCGAGCAGGAGCTGCTGGACAGCGGATTTTCGTTCTTCTTCGTCAAGCCGTTTGACGAGACCGTGCTGGTCAGCCGTGTGCTGAAGGCCGCAGGCAACACAGCCCGCCCGCAGCTTACCTCGCTCGACAGTGACGAGCTGACGGTCACCGAGATCCTGCACCAGATCGGTGTGCCGGCCCACATCAAGGGCTATCAGTTCCTGCGCGATGCCATCCTGCTGACCATCGCGGACCACGGCTACATCAATGCAGTCACAAAACGCCTTTATCCGGAGATCGCCAAGCGCAACATGACCACCGCCAGCCGCGTGGAACGTGCCATCCGCCACGCCATTGAGGTAGCATGGGATCGCGGTGATGTAGACACGCTGAACAGCTACTTCGGCTATACGATCCACAATCTCCGCGGCAAGCCCACGAACTCAGAATTTATTGCCATGATCTCGGACAAGATCCGTCTGGATAAAAAGCGCCACGCATAATGGGCGCAATCTTTACCAAAGCTGCACAGACAGGAAAACACCTGCCTGCGCAGCTTTTTTGACGCAGACGAAATTTGTGCCGAATATTACAGGAAACTTATTCAGCAGGTTCTGCCGCATAGCTTCCGGCGTAGCAGCGGACAGGATTTCGCGGTATTATACAAAGTATGACATTTGCCCTAAAGAACCCATCAAAAACGACAAAAAGTACCGTTTAAAACCCGGCCGGGTGGTAGTTTGGCTGAAATGTCCGCGGGGTGCTTGCATTTTCTTTTCCCAGAGTTTACACTTAAAGCACAGGACAATATCTTACTTTATATAAAGGAGGATCTTCCGTGGCAATTGCAATGCAGCAGCTTGGTTTTGGCGCGGGCGTTCTGTACCATCATACCCTTTTCACATTATGACCGCAGCGCAGTGTACCCTGACAGGCCACTGCGCTGTTTTGCTTTGTAAGGGAGGTTATTAACCGCATGAAAAAAGTTGCGATCATCATGGGCTCTGACAGTGATTGGCCGGTAGTCAAGTCCGCCTGCACGGTACTGAAGGAATTCGGCGTGCCGTATGAGGCCCATATTCTTTCCGCCCACCGCACGCCGGAGGCTGCCGCCGCCTTTGCGAAGTCGGCCCGCGCCAACGGGTACGGCGTCATCCTGTGCGCAGCCGGTATGGCTGCCCATCTGGCCGGGGCCTTTGCCGCCAACACCACGCTGCCCGTTGTGGGCATCCCGATGAAGGGCGGTGCCATGGACGGTCTGGATGCCCTGCTGGCCACCGTGCAGATGCCCAGCGGGTTCCCCGTTGCGACCGTGGCGCTGAACGGTGCCAAAAATGCAGCCTATCTGGCTGTGGCGATCCTCGCCGTGGCTGATGACGCGCTGGCTGAAAAGCTGGATGCATTCCGGGCTGACACCGCCGCCGCCATTGCAAAAAAGGACGCAGCCATCGCCGCTGAGGCCGCCGCGCTGTAAGTCCGTCACACTTGTTTATCCATCATCAATCTTTAAAAGGAGCGTTTATCATGAACTACGAAGTCAAAGAGCAGCTGTACGAAGGCAAGGCAAAGCAGGTTTTCTCCACCAATGATCCCGAGATCGTCATGGTCCACTATAAGGACGATGCCACCGCCGGTGACGGCGAGAAGAAGGGCACCATCCGCGACAAGGGCATTGTCAACAACAAGCTGTCCAACGCTCTGATGCAGAAGCTGGAAAAAGAGGGCATCCCCACCCATTATGTCGAGGAAGTCAACGACCGCGACACCTTCGTGAAGAAGGTCGAGATCGTTCCTCTGGAGGTCATCGTGCGCAATGTTGCCGCCGGTCATTTCAGCCTGCGCATGGGCGTGCCCGAGGGCAAGGTTTTCAAGACCCCCATTCTCGAGTACAGCTACAAGAACGATGATCTGCATGATCCGTTCATCAACCACTACTACGCCCTGGCTCTTGACCTGGCCACTCAGGAGGAGCTGGACACCATCGCCAAGTACGCCTTCAAGGTCAACGAAGTGCTGAAGAAGATCATGCTGGACGCCAACATCCGTCTGGTTGACTTCAAGCTCGAGTTCGGCCGCCTGCCTGACGGCACCATCATTCTGGCAGACGAGATCAGCCCCGACACCTGCCGCTTCTGGGATGCCACCACCGGTGCCCATCTGGACAAAGATCTCTTCCGCCGCAACATGGGCGGTGAGGCCGACGCTTATCAGGAGGTCATGAAGCGCCTGCTGGGCTAAGCCGTTTTTACAGGTGAGGTGCAGCGTGGCCTGCCCTCAGGCTGCCGCACATTCCATTATGCGCCTTTTCCGTAGGGGTGCATTCCATATGCGCCCGCAAGAGGCATCTTACCCCGGGCGGATATAGAATCCGCCCCTACGGTATTTTACATTCCGATAAATGGAGCAAAAGATGAGCGAATTTTCCCATTATGCCGAGGGCCTGCACGAGGAGTGCGGCGTCTTTGGTATCTACGATAAAACCGGCGCGACCGATATGGTCAGCGCCGTCTACAGCGCATTGTACGCGCTGCAGCACCGCGGGCAGGAGAGCTGCGGCATCGCCCTGAATGTGGACGGTGTGCTTTCCGGCTACCGCGATCTGGGCCTTGTCAGCGAGGTTTTCACCAAGCGCGTTCTGGAGGAGCTGCCGCATGGTGCCAAGATGGCTACCGGCCATGTGCGCTATGCCACCGCCGGTCAGCGCAGCCGGTCCAACGCGCAGCCGATGATCCTGCATCACTGCAAGGGTGCCATGGCTGTCTGCCACAACGGCAATCTGGTCAACGCCCCCAAGCTGCGCCGCAAGCTGGAGATGAGCGGTTCTATCTTCCACGGCACCTCCGACACCGAGGTCATTGCCTACCTGCTGACCCAGAACCGTCTGCTGACCCCCAATATCGAGATGGCTGTCAGCCGCACGATGGATGACATTGAGGGTGCTTACAGTCTGGTCATCATGACCCACACCAAGCTTATCGCCGCGCGCGACCCGCACGGCTTCCGCCCGCTCTGCATCGGCGAGCTGCCCGATGGCTCCGGCTGGGCCTTCGCCAGTGAGAGCTGCGCGCTGGATGCGGTGGGTGCCAAATTTGTGCGCGATGTCAAGCCCGGTGAAATCGTGATTGCCGACCACGAGGGTCTGCGCAGCATCGAGGATCACTGCGGCACCGCCCCCCACACCCTGTGCGTGTTTGAGTACATCTACTTTGCCCGCCCCGATTCCATCATCGAGGGCACCTGCGTGCATGAGGCCCGGCTGCAGGCCGGCCGTTTCCTTGCGCAGGAGCATCCTGTGGAGGCCGATGTTGTCATCGGCGCACCGGATTCCGGTCTGGACGCCGCGCTCGGCTATGCGCAGGAGAGCGGTATCCCCTACGGCGTCGGCTTTATCAAGAACAAGTATGTCGGCCGCACCTTTATCCAGTCCACTCAGGCTCAGCGTGAGAGCAGCGTGCGCATCAAGCTGAACGCCATCTCCGCCACCGTCAAGGGCAAGCGCGTTGTGCTGGTCGATGACTCGATCGTGCGCGGCACGACCAGCGCCCGCACCATCCGCCTGCTGCGCGAGGCCGGTGCCAAAGAAGTGCATTACCGCATCAGCGCCCCGCCCTTTGCCCACCCCTGCTACTTCGGCACCGACATTCCTGACGAAAAGGATCTGATTGCCACCGGCCACACGGTCGAGGAGATCAACGAGATGGTCGGCTCTGATTCGCTGGGCTACCTGAGCATTGAGCATGTTCAGCAGTTGGGCATCCACAGCAGCTGCGGCTACTGCACCGGCTGCTTTACCGGCAAATATCCGGTCAACCCGCCCACCGAGACGATGGAGATCATCTACGACAAGCCGTTGAGCGTGTCGAACCCGAATAAGAAATTGTAACCGCAGGAGCGCATTTCCTATGCGCCTGCAAACGGCAATCTCACCCACGGGCGGATAGGAAATCCGCCCCTACGAATCCATTCGCAAGGGAGATATTTCGATTATGGAAAAAAGTTATTCTGCCAGCTACGCCGCTGCGGGCGTGGATATTACCGCCGGATACCGCTCAGTAGAGCTGATGAAGCAGTATGTTGCACGCACGATGACGGAGAACTGCATTGGCGGTCTGGGCGGCTTCGGCGGTCTGTTTGAGCTGGACTGCACCGGCATTGAGCATCCGGTCCTGATCTCCGGCACGGACGGCGTCGGCACCAAGCTGCGCATCGCCATGCTGCTGGACAAGCATGACACCATCGGCATCGACTGCGTGGCCATGTGCGTCAATGATGTCATCTGCGCCGGTGCCAAGCCGCTGGTCTTTTTGGATTACATTGCCTGCGGCAAGAACATCCCTGAGAAGATTGCCGAGATCGTCAAGGGCGTAGCCGAGGGCTGCGTGCAGGCGGGCTGCTCTCTGGTAGGCGGCGAGACCGCCGAGCATCCCGGCATGATGCCGGAGGAGGAGTACGATCTGGCCGGCTTCACGGTTGGCGTTGTGGATAAGGCCAAGATCCTTGACAACTCCACGATGCAGCCCGGTGATGTCATAATTGCCCTGCCCTCCACCGGTGTACACTCCAACGGTTTCTCGCTGGTGCGCAAAATTTTTGACATCGACAATGACCCCGATGTACTGAAAAAGACCTTTGACGGCATGGACAAGCCGCTGGGCGAGGCCCTGCTGGCCCCCACCAAGATCTATGTCAAGCCGGTTCTGGCTGTCATGGAGCAGGTCACGGTCAAGGGTGTGTCCCACATCACGGGCGGCGGCTTCTATGAGAATATCCCCCGCAGCCTGAAGAAGGGCTGTGCAGCCCGCATCGCCAAGGCCGATGTGCGCACCCCTGCCCTGTTTGAGGTAATGCAGCGTGAGGGCGGCATCACCGAGCATGACATGTTCAACACCTTCAACATGGGTGTCGGCATGGTGCTGACCGTCGCCGCTGAGGATGCAGACAAGACCATCGAGATTCTGCAGGCCAACGGTCAGGACGCCTACCGTCTGGGCACCATTGTTGAGGGTGACGGGGTCGAGCTGGTATGAAGCGTGTAGCGGTACTGGTATCGGGCGGCGGCACCAACCTGCAGGCCCTGCTGGAAAGTGAGCGCCGCGGCGAAAACCCTGACGGAAAAATCACGCTGGTCATTGCCAGCAAGCCCGGCGTATACGCGCTGGAGCGGGCCGCCAATTTCGGCGTGGAGAGCGCTGTTGTCAGCCGTAAGGAGTATGCAGACAGCGCTGCCTTTGATGCTGCCCTGCTGGAGGAGCTGCAGCGCCACAGCATTGATGTTGTGGTGCTGGCCGGCTTCCTGAGCGTGCTGGGCGAAAAGGTCATTGCGGCCTACCGCAACCGGATCCTGAATGTCCACCCGAGCCTGATCCCCAGCTTCTGCGGGCCGGGCTTCTACGGGCTGAAAGTGCATGAGGCTGCGCTGGCCCGCGGCGTCAAGCTGACCGGTGCCACCGTCCATCTTGTCAACGAGGAATGCGATGGCGGGCCGATCCTGCTGCAGAAGGCTGTGGCTGTACAGCCCGGCGACACCCCCGAGACTTTGCAGAAGCGCGTCATGGTCGAGGCCGAGTGGCAGCTATTGCCCAAGGCGCTGGCCATGGTGTGCAGTGACGAGGTATAAACCATGAAAAAGAACATCTATAAATATCTTGCCGGGAACGACTACCCCGGCCGCGGCATTGTGCTGGGGCAGAGCCCCGATGGCCAGAAAGCATTTGTTGCCTATTGGATCATGGGCCGCAGCGCCAACAGCCGCAACCGCGTGTTTGAGCCGATCACGGGCGGCATCCGCACGGTAGCCGCCGATCCCGCCAAGCTGGAGGATCCGCATCTGATCATCTACAATGCGGTGCTGACCCTGCGGGAGACCACCGTTGTGACCAACGGCGACCAGACCGACACGATTGCACAGTTCATGAACGGCAATCTCTTCCCCGGCTACAGCTTTGAGGCAGCGCTGGCCACCCGCACCTATGAGGATGATGCCCCCAATTTTACGCCGCGCATCTCCGGCGTGGTGGATATGCGCCGCGGCGGCTACAAGCTCTCCATTGTCAAATCCAACGAGGGCAACGCCGCCAGCGTCCAGCGCCAGACCTTCGACTACCCCCAGCCTGTGGCCGGTGAGGGACATTTCATCAGCACCTATGTCAAGAACGGTGCACCCATCCCCAGCTTTGCGGGGGAGCCGCTGCGCGTTGCCATCGACACGAACGATGCCGACCAGTTTGCCAAGCAGCTGTGGGCCAGCCTGAACGATGACAACAAGGTCAGCCTCTTTGTGCGCAGCATTGCACTGGAGACCGGCAGCTATGAGGATATTATTCTGAACAAATACACCGCTGTGGAGGGCTAACATGAACGAATTTCAGCTGAAATACGGCACCAACCCCAACCAGAAGCCTGCCCGCATCTATATGGCTGACGGCTCCGAGCTGCCGGTTCAGATTTTGAACGGCCGCCCCGGCTACATCAACTTTCTGGATGCCTTCAACTCCTGGCAGCTGGTGCGCGACCTGAAGAAGGCGCTGGGCCTGCCCGCCGCTGCCAGCTTCAAGCATGTCTCCCCCGCCGGTGCGGCCATCGGCCTGCCTCTGGATGACACGCTGCGCGCCATGTACCACATTGCGCCCGAGACCGAGCTTTCCCCGCTGGCCTGCGCCTATGCCCGCGCCCGCGGTGCCGACCGGATGTCCAGCTTCGGCGACTGGATCGCACTTTCCGATGTCTGCGATCTGGCCACCGCCAAGCTCATTCAGCATGAGGTTTCCGACGGCATCATTGCCCCCGGCTACGATGCCGATGCCCTCGAGGTCCTCAAGGGCAAGAAGAAGGGCAACTACAACATCGTTGCCATCGACCCCGGCTATGAACCGCAGCCTCTTGAGACCCGCACCGTCTTTGGCGTGACCTTTGAGCAGGGCCGTCAGGATCTGGAAATCTCCGATGCCACGATGCTGCAGAACCTCGTCACCGAGAACAAGACTCTGAGCGCCGAGCAGCGCCGTGATCTTATTATCAGCCTGATCGTGCTGAAATACACCCAGTCCAACAGCGTCTGCTATGTGCAGGACGGCCAGACCATCGGTGTGGGCGCCGGCCAGCAGAGTCGCGTACACTGCACCCGTCTGGCAGGCCAGAAGGCCGACAACTGGCAGCTGCGCCACATGCCGAAGGTGCTGGGCCTGCCCTTCCGCGAGGATATTGCCAAGCCCAACCGCGACAACGCCATTGATGTCTATATCGGCGAAACGCCGGAGGATGTCATCGGTGATGATGTGTGGGCTGAGACCTTTACCGAGCAGCCCGCCCCGCTGACTGCTGAGGAGAAGCGCGCATGGCTGGATGCTGTGACCGGTGTCAGCCTTGGCAGTGATGCCTTCTTCCCATTCGGCGACAACATTGAGCGCGCACGCCGCAGCGGCGTGACTGCCATTGTGCAGCCGGGCGGCTCCATCCGCGACCAGCAGGTAATTGACACCTGCAACAAGTACGGCATTGCGATGGCGTTCTGCGGCATCCGCTTGTTCCACCACTAAGCCTTTTTCAACGCGCCTGCGGCGTTTTGTCGTCGCGGGCTGTTGATGTTTGTAAGAGGTGTGCCTTCCCCTGCGGGGGAAGGTGGCCGAGGCTCCGACCGAGGCCGGATGAGGGGCAGCCGTATCGCAGCCACCCGCACATGGGATATTGCGGCAAGACCGCCCCTCATCAGTCACCTTCGGTGACAGCTTCCCCCCAGGGGGAAGCCTTATGTTAGGAGGTCACATCATGAAAATTCTGGTTGTAGGCGGCGGCGGGCGTGAGCACGCCATCATCCGCGCGCTGAAAAAAAGCCCCCGCTGCACCGAGATCTGGTGCGCACCCGGCAACGGCGGCATCAGCTATGATGCCCGCTGCAAGGCTATCCCCGCCACCGATGTGGACGCCATGGTGCAGTTTGCCAAGGATGAAGCCTTTGACTATGTGGTCGTTGCACAGGACGACCCGCTGGCGCTGGGCATGGTGGATGCACTGGCCGCTGTCGGCATTCCCGCGTTCGGCCCGGACAAGGCTGCGGCGCGCATCGAGGCCAGCAAGGTATTCAGCAAGGATTTAATGAAAAAGTACGGCATCCCCACCGCCAAATACGAGACATTCGATGATCCTGAAAAGGTCATGGACTACATCAGGGCCGAGGGCAAGTACCCCGTAGTCATCAAGGCAGACGGTCTGGCGCTCGGCAAGGGCGTGCTGATCTGCCAGAGCGAGCAGGAGGCTACTGACGGCGTCAAGGAGATCATGCTGGACAAAAAGTTCGGTGCCTCCGGCAACCATGTCGTTGTTGAGGAGTTTTTGACCGGCCCCGAGGTCAGTGTGCTGTCCTTCTGCGACGGCAAGACCGTCAAGCCGATGGTTTCCAGCATGGACCACAAGCGCGCGCTGGATCATGACGAGGGTCTGAACACCGGCGGCATGGGCACTGTGGCCCCGAACCCCTACTACACGCCCGAGATGGCCGACCGCTGCATGAAGGAGATTTTCCTGCCCACGGTGGCCGCCATGCAGGCCGAGGGCTGCCCCTTCAAGGGTTGCCTCTACTTCGGCCTGATGCTGACGCCCGACGGCCCCAAGGTCATTGAGTACAACTGCCGCTTTGGCGACCCTGAGACGCAGGTCGTGCTGCCCCTGCTGGAGAGCGATCTGCTGACCATCATGGAGGCCACCACAAACGGCACGCTTGACAAGACGGAGGTTCGTTTCCGCGATGGCGCGGCCGCCTGTGTGATTCTGGCAAGCGGCGGCTATCCCCTTGCCTATGAGAAGGGCAAGGAGATCACCGGCCTTGACAACGGCCAGCTGAACGCGGCCGATGTGACCGTCTACCACGCCGGCACCGCCGTCAAGGAGGGCCGCCTTGTCACGAACGGCGGCCGTGTGCTGGGCGTGACGGCCACTGCCGACACCCTGCCCGAGGCCCTGAAAAAGGCTTACGCCGCGACCGAGAGCATCCACTTTGACAAGCTGCACAAGCGCAGTGACATCGGCGCACGGGCATTGGCCGCAATGCAGTAAAAAGGCTTCCCCATCGGGGAAAGCTGTCACCGAAGGTGACTGATGAGGGCAAACCTTCCGCAGCAATCCGTCAACGGGATATAGCGGTACACCTTCCCCTCATCCGGCCTCGGACGGGGCCTCGGCCACCTTCCCCCAAGGGGGAAGGCATTCCGTCCGCCACTTCCTGCAAAATCAACTCTCAGGAGGAAATAGTATGGTATATCGTATTTATGTCGAGAAGAAGCCCGGCTTTGATGGCGAAGCACAGGGTATGCTCCATGAGCTTGTCGATCTGGTCGGCATCAAAAATCTGACCGGCCTGCGTCTTTTGAACCGCTATGATGTCGAGGGTATCGACAGCGCGCTGTTCCAGCAGGCCATCCCCACCGTGTTCTGCGAGCCGCCGGTGGATGTGACCTACGACACCCTGCCCGAGGCCAAAACGGTCTTTGCGGTCGAGTACCTGCCCGGTCAGTTTGACCAGCGCGCCGACTCTGCCAGCCAGTGCATCCAGCTGCTGAGTCAGGGCGAGCGCCCGGATGTCCGCTCTGCCCGCGTCTATCTGCTGGACGGCGAGCTGACTGCCGATGATCTGGCCGCTATTAAAAAGTATGTCATCAACCCGGTCGAGGCCCGCGAGGCCGCCCTTGAGGAGCGCACCACCCTGAAGATGGAGTTTGCCATCCCCACCGAGGTCGAGACGCTGAACGGATTCACCGCGCTGGACGATGACGCGCTGGAGGCATTCCGCACCGAGAAGGGTCTGGCTATGGATCACGCCGACATCGTGTTCTGCCAGGATTACTTCAAATCCGAGCATCGTGACCCCACCATCACCGAGATCCGGCTGATCGACACCTACTGGTCTGACCACTGCCGCCACACCACCTTCGGCACGATCATTGACGATGTCAAGATTGATGACGAGCTGGTACAGGCCGCCTTTGACCGTTATATGGCGCTGCGCGCCGAGACCGGCCGCGACAAGAAGAACCGCACCCTGATGGACTGCGCCACGATCGGTGCCAAGGCCCTGAAGCAGCGCGGCATCCTCAAGAACCTCGATGAGAGCGAGGAGATCAACGCCTGTACCGTCAAAATCAAGTGCGATGTGGACGGCGAGCAGCAGGATTGGCTCTTCCTCTTCAAGAACGAGACCCATAACCACCCCACCGAGATCGAGCCGTTCGGCGGCGCGGCGACCTGCATCGGCGGTGCCATCCGCGACCCGCTGTCCGGCCGCAGCTATGTCTATCAGGCTATGCGCGTGACCGGCGCAGCCGACCCGCTGAAGCCCGTCTCTGAAACGATGCCCGGCAAGCTGCCCCAGCGCAAGCTGGTCACGACCGCTGCCGCCGGTTATTCCAGCTACGGCAACCAGATTGGCCTTGCCACAGGTCAGGTTGCAGAGCTGTACCACCCCGGCTACGCCGCCAAGCGCATGGAGATCGGCGCAGTCGTGGGTGCCACCCCGGCCAGCCATGTCCGCCGCGAGGAACCCGCCCCCGGCGATGTGGTCATCCTGCTGGGCGGCCGCACCGGCCGTGACGGTGTGGGCGGTGCGACCGGCTCCTCCAAGGCGCACAAGCTGACAAGCCTTGAGACCTGCGGTGCCGAGGTCCAGAAGGGCAACGCCCCCATCGAGCGCAAGCTGCAGCGCCTGTTCCGCCGCGAGGACGCCTGCCGCCTGATCAAACGCTGCAATGACTTCGGCGCGGGCGGTGTGTCCGTTGCCATCGGCGAGCTGGCTGACGGCCTGCACATTGACCTGAACAAGGTCACCCGCAAATACGAGGGTCTGGACGGCACCGAGCTGGCGATTTCCGAGAGCCAGGAGCGCATGGCCGTGGCCGTTGCTCCCGAGGACGCCGAGACCTTTATGAAGTACGCCGCCGAGGAAAACCTTGAGGCGACTATCGTTGCCACCGTCACCGAGGAAAAGCGGATGCGCGAGGTCTGGAACGGCAAGACTATCGTTGACCTCTCCCGCGAGTTCCTGAACTCCAACGGTGCCGAGCGCCACGCTGATGCGCACATCCTGCCGGGCCATGTCTGGCAGCCCCAGTTTGCCGGTGCAACGTTTGAGCAGAAGCTGGAATCCATGGTCAGCGACCTGAATGTCTGCAGCCAGAAGGGTCTGGGCGAGCGCTTTGACTCCACCATTGGCGCAGCCACTGTGCTGATGCCCTACGGCGGCAAGTACCAGCTGACCCCGACGATGGCCATGGCCGCCAAGCTGCCCGTTGACGGCGAGACAACGACCTGCAGCGGCATGGCGTGGGGCTTCAACCCCTACCTGACCGAGGCCGACCCCTACCGCGGCGCGTATATGGCCGTGGTCGAGAGCGTGACCAAGCTGGTCTGCGCCGGTTTCCACCACAAGGATATGTACCTGACCTTCCAAGAATATTTTGAGCACATGAACAACCAGCCCGAGCGCTGGGGCAAGCCGATGGCCGCCCTGCTTGGTGCGCTGGATGCCCAGATGGGTCTGGGCATTGCCTCGATTGGCGGCAAGGACTCGATGTCCGGCAGCTTTGAGGGGCTGGATGTGCCCCCGACGCTGGTCAGCTTTGCCACTGCTATCGGCAACACCCGCGATGTGCAGAGCCCTGAGTTCAAGAAGGCGAACAGCTCTGTTGTTATTCTGCGCCCCAACTACAAGAACGGCCTGCCTGAGATCGGCAGCCTGATTGCGATCTACAAGACCGTTGAGCAGATGATCGACGAGGGCAAGGTTCTGGCCGCTGCCACCCCCGGCTACGGCGGTGTGGCCGAGGCACTGTTCAAGATGTGTGTCGGCAACCATGTCGGCCTGCAGTTGTCCAATGACATTGACCTGAACAGCCTGTTCAAGCCTGCCTACGGTGCGGTCATTCTGGAGCTGCTGGACGCCTCCGCCGGCGAGTTCCTCGGCTTTACCACCGTGGATTATACGCTGGAGGCCGAGGGCAGCAACATTGACCTGTCCCGCCTGCAGGAGCTGTGGGAGGCCAAGCTTGAGCCTGTTTTCCCCTACCGCAAGGCCGGTGAGTTTGTGCCCGCGCTGGAGCATGACTGCCCCGCCAACAAGCGCGTGGCTCCCGCCGTGCGTCTGGCAACGCCGCGGGTCATCATTCCTGTCTTCCCCGGCACCAACTGCGAGTACGACACGGCCCGTGCCTTCCGCCGTGCAGGCGGTGACCCGCACATTCTTGTGCTGAAGAACCTGTCCCCCGCCGATGTCGCCGAGAGCTGTGAGGCACTTGTCCGTGAGCTTGATAAGGCGCAGATCCTGATGCTGCCGGGCGGCTTCTCCGGCGGTGACGAGCCCGATGGCTCTGCCAAGTTCATTGCCTCCTTCTTCCGCAATCCGGCCGTAGCCGATGCGGTCAACCGACTGCTGAACCAGCGTGACGGTCTGGCCTTAGGTATCTGCAACGGCTTCCAGGCACTCATCAAGCTGGGCCTTGTCCCCTACGGCGAGATTCGTCCCATCACGGAGGAGGATCCGACGCTGACCTTCAACACGATTCATCGCCATCAGAGTATGCTGGTGCGTACCCGCGTTGCCAGCAACAAGAGCCCATGGCTGAGCCGCTGCGACATCAATGATGAGCATCTGATCGCCATCAGCCACGGCGAAGGCCGCTTTGTCTGCAACGAAAAGCTGCTGAACCAACTGATCGAAAATGGTCAGGTCGCAACGCAGTATGTGGACCTGACCTGCCGCCCGACAATGGACATGCGTTACAACCCGAACGGCTCTGTGCTGGCCATCGAGGGCATCACCAGCCCGGACGGCCGCGTCTTTGGTAAGATGGGCCACAGTGAGCGCAGCGGCGAGCAGCTTTACAAAAATGTCACCGGTGACAAATACCAGCCGATCTTTGAGGGCGGCGTGAACTACTTTAAACTTTGATATTTCGGAATGATTCTGCTATACTGAAACTATAAGTTTTAAAGATTGTGAGGATTTGACCCTATGGCACAACACAACCGTTACATTTCCCCCTTCTCTACCCGGTATGCTTCGGATGAGATGCAGTATATTTTCTCGGACGACAACAAGTTCAAGACTTGGCGCAGGCTGTGGATTGCACTGGCTAAGGCGGAAAAGGCTCAGGGCCTTGCCATCACTGATGAGCAGATTGCCGAGCTGGAGGCCCACAAGGACGATATCAACTATGAGGATGCCATCGCCCGCGAAAAGCTCGTCCGCCATGATGTTATGAGCCATGTCTATGCCTACGGCCTGCAGTGCCCCAAGGCAAAGGGCATCATCCATCTGGGTGCTACCAGCTGCTATGTCGGTGACAATACCGATGTCATCGTCATGCGCGAGGCACTGCAGCTTGTGCGCAAGAAGATCATCGGCGTGCTGGCCAATCTGGCCAAGTTTGCAGAGGAGTACAAGGCCATGCCCTGTCTGGCCTATACCCACTGCCAGCCCGCGCAGCTTACCACCGTTGGCAAGCGCGCCACCCTTTGGATGAACGAGCTGTACATGGATCTGGAGGAGATCGACCACCAGATCAGCCAGCTGGCCCTGCGAGGCGTCAAGGGTACGACCGGCACTCAGGCCAGCTTTGTGGAGCTGTTCAGCGGCGATTCCGCCAAGATCAAGGCCGTTGAGGCCGATGTCTGCGCCCAGATGGGCTTTACCAAGGTCGTGCCGGTCTGCGGCCAGACCTACAGCCGCAAGGTGGATTACAATGTTCTGTCCGCTGTGGCCGGCCTCGGCCAGAGCGCTATGAAGATGGCCACCGACATCCGCCTGCTTGCCAACTTCAAGGAGATGGAGGAGCCGTTTGAGAAGAACCAGATCGGTTCCTCCGCCATGCCGTACAAGCGCAACCCGATGCGCTGCGAGCGTATCTGCGCGCTGAGCCGCTACCTGATGGTGGATGTGCTGAACCCCGCCATGACCAGCGGTACCCAGTGGTTTGAGCGCACGCTGGACGACTCTGCCAACAAGCGCATTGCGATGGCAGAGGGCTTCCTTGCGGCAGACGCCATCCTGAACATTCTGCTGAATGTCTCTGACGGTCTGGTCGTCTACCCGAAGGTCGTGCGTGCCCGCGTCATGGCCGAGCTGCCCTTCATGGCCAGCGAGAACATCATGATGAAGGCCGTCAAGAAGGGCGGCGATCGTCAGGAGCTGCACGAGCGCCTGCGCGAGCATGCCGTGGCTGCTGCCGCCGTTGTCAAGCAGGAGGGCAAGCCCAACGACATGATTGCCCGTGTCGAGGCTGATCCTGCCTTCGGCCTGAGCCGCGAGGAAATTGAGGCTGAGCTTAGCCCCGAGGCCTTCACCGGCCGCAGTGCCGAGCAGGTCACCGAGTTCCTGCGCGATGTTATTCAGCCTGTTCTGGACGCCAATGCCGAGGATGTTGGCCAACACGTCGAGCTGAATGTCTGATTCAGCCTGTACACACCACTAAAAGCTGCATAAAAAGGCACCGTCTGCTTACGATTGAAAGCAGGCGGTGCCTTTTTTATTGATTTTCTTCCGATTCTTCCGGAGGCGGTGTCTCGGCCGGTACGGGCGTGGGCGTGGGTGCAGGGTCATCGGGCGAGAAATACGCGCGGATATCACCGTTGCTCTGCTGGTTGGAGATGTCCAGCACACCCTTATCGCTGGCAGAAAGGCCCTTTTCGGGGTCGGCCAGCGCCGCAGCCGCCAGCCGCAGCTTGTAGGCAAGGTTCATCTCACTGCCAAGGCGCACCTGTATGCGGTTCTGATAGGTAAACTGAATATCACTCAGGTCGCGTATGTCCAGCGCGGTCGCGCCGTCAAACAGTCCGTTTGAGAGCAGACCGTCCCGCAGCTCTGTGAGCGTCTGTGCAGCCGAGGCCTGCAGACCTGCTGTTTCCGCGGTGGCCTGCTCCCCGCCGAGCAGCGAGTTGTAGCTTTCCGGCACGATGCTCTGCCCAACTGCCGGTGCAAAGTCCGCAGGCAATGTCAGTGACAGCAGGATCAGTCCCTCGGGCTGGCTCACCTCGGTGCGCAGGATCTTGAGGGAATCGCTCAGTACCATCCAGCCGCCCGCATACATGCAGGCAAACCGCTCGACTGCCGGTTCTACTTTGATAACGACCGTTGCCGGGAGCTGGATCTCAACGCCGACCTGCTCCAGATACGGGAACTGCTGCGCAAGCTGTGCAGTTTTTTCTGCGGTGGAGAAGCCGAAAAGATTGGAGTTTTTCTCAATGCCGAGGGCGTTGACCAGCTCTTCTTCCGTGTAGATGCCGGTGTCGGCCGGGGTGGTACGGTCGAAATTCTCGACACGGAAGATTGTGACCTTAAACAGCAGATTGACGGACACGAATGCGCCCACGGCCAATACGGCCAATACACCCAGAATCCCCAGCGCGCGGCGGCGGTTGCGCTGGCGGATCAGCTCTGCCTGCGTTACGCGCCGCTGCTTTCTGGGGCTGCCGGGGCGGTAGCCGGCCTTTTGCGGGTTGATCTGCTGGGTCGCCTGCGGGCGTCTGGCGCGTGGCTCGCGGAGCTGGGCGGTGGGCGGTTCCCTGCGGGGGGCCTCCTTCTTTTCCAGTCCCATGCGGCTGCCGAGGCTGCGGCGGTTGCTCTGCGCGCCGGAGCCGCTCACGGTTCTCTGCCTGCGGCTGCGCTGGTCGTTCCCCATATGAGCGGCTCCTTTCGCTTGGGATTTAGCATACGGGACAGGGCGCTATAAATGTCGCCTGCCTTTTCAGTCCTTCATCAGTTCCATCAGCTTTTCGGTGATGAGGTCCAGACTGTGGGGGTTGCCCAGCGTCTTGGCGTTGGCACCCATCTCAGCCAGCTTGCCGGGGGTGTTCAGCAGCTCCTCCACCGTCTTGACCAGCCCTTCTCCGGTCAGGTTCTTTTCCTCGATGACAACAGCAGCACCGGCCTTCTGCAGCTCCAGCGCGTTATAATACTGGTGGTTTTCGGCCACATTGGGGCTGGGGATCAGCACCGAGGCGCGGCCCACGGCTTCCAGCTCTGCCAGCGTCAGCGCACCGGAGCGGGCAATGACGAGATCGGCCGCTGCCAGCAGCTGGGGCATGTTGTTGATGTACTCGGTCACGATCAGGTTTTCGCCGGGGGCAAAGCCCTTCTCCTTTTCAAGGTCCTCAAACAGCTTGACGCCGCGGCTGCCGGTGGCGTGCAGATGCAGCGTGTTCCGGCCGGTTTGCTTTTCCCATGCGCAGAGATCCGCTACGACCTGATTGATACGGTCGGCACCCAGACTGCCGCCAAAGCTGAGGATGACTGTGCGGTCCCCGGCGTTCAGCTTGGCGCGGGCGGCGGCGCGGTCTGCCGTCAGGACCTCGGGGCGGACCGGGTTGCCGACAACGGTCGTTTTATCCGGTGCGCCGAGCTTTTCGACTGCATCAGCGCTGGCGGCCAGCACGATGTTGACCTCTCTGGCAAGCAGCTTGTTCGTCACGCCGGGGAAGGCGTTCTGTTCATGGATGGCCGTCTTGATGCCGCGGCGCGCGGCGGCGCGGACGATCGGCCCGCTGACATAGCCGCCGCAGCCGATGACTAGATCGGGACGCACCTGATTCAAGATCTTCCGGGTGCGCGGACCGGACAGGGCCAGATGCCAGATCGCGACAAGGTTGCGGCCGATGTTTTCCAGATTGAGTCTGCGCTGAAAGCCGTTGATTTCAATATGATGGAACGGGTAACCGGCCTTCGTCACAAGGCCGTACTCCATCCCCTCACGCCGGCCCGCAAAGTGGATCTCTGCCGTTGGGTCCGCCGCCTTCAGGGCGCCGGCGATGGCCAGCGCCGGGTTGATATGACCGGCGGTGCCGCCGGCAGCAATTAAAACACGCATGATTGGCCTCCGTATATAAAAATCTGCCGCACAAATGCAAACAGTTACACCGTGGTTTTGCGGTAGCGGCTGTGCTGCAGTATACGCTCCGTCTCGGCGCGGTGCTGGTCGGCAAGGCGCTTTTCCCGCGCATTGCCCGCGCGGGAGATACTGAGCATAACGCCCATCTCGCCAAGCAGGAGCAGCAGACTTGTGCCGCCGGACGAGAAGAACGGCAGGCTGATGCCGGTGTTGGGGAGCAGCGCAGTGCCAACGCCGATATGCAGAAATACCTGCCACCCCACCTGAGAGATGATGCCGATGCCCAGCAGGGTGCCGTACAAATCAGGGGCGCGCAGCGCAATGCAGACCCCCTGCACCAGAAGCGCCGCAAAGAGAGCGATCAGCGCCAGCGCACCGACAAAGCCCAGCTCCTCACCGATCACGGCAAAGATAAAGTCGTTTTCGGCATAAGGCAGCCACTGGTGCTTCTGGACACTGTTGCCGATGCCGACACCGAACAGCCCACCGGTGCAAATTGCATAGATGCTCTGCAAAGTTTGCCACTGCATGCCTGCTGTGTTTGTGGGGGTCAGGCCCCAGACGCCGCCCAGACGGCCGGCTGCATAGCCATCGCCGCTGGCGAGGTGCTTTAAGAATGCAATCACGCCTGCCACACCCGCCGCACCGACCATCGGCCACCATCGCATGGCGGAGCCGTTGCAGAGGATCATCGTGCCGAAGATCGCGCAGAGCAGCAGGATCGCCGAGTTGTGCGGCTCAAGCTTGAGCAGGACAAGGATCGGCACAAGCGGCAGTGCGGGCTTGAGAAGTCCGTACCAGATCGATGTTTTATGCGCATGGTCGCGGTCCAGCATATCAGCCGTCCAGAGCATCACAGAAAACTTGGCCAGCTCAGACGGCTGCAGCGAGAAGGAACCGCCTGCAAGGTAGACCCAGCGGTAGGTGCCGTTGGTATCCTCCGGGCTGAGCAGCGCTGCGATGAGCAGCACAACGGTAATGATGTAGAAGCTCTCGTTCATATACCGCAGGGCGCGATAGTTGATGTTTGAGATGATGAGCATTGCCACAAGGCCCACCACCGCAATGACGCCCTGCGGGCGGATGAAGTGGTAGACATCCCCGTAGTTCGCATAGCCGCTGGAATAGCTGGCCGAAAACAGCATGACAAGGCCGTAGCCCATAATGACGATGAGCGTTGCCACAAACCCGTGGGAGACCGGCCCACGCTCCAGCTTAGGCAGGCGGATGACCGCCAGCATGCGCAGAATATTGCCGATGGTATGATCAAATAAAAGCCCCAAAAGGCTGGTTGCCGTATTCACGGGCCGTCACCTCCCCTTACAAAATCAAAAAGCAAAGGCCGGGGGCTGCCCCGGCCCTGTGTTATGCCACGCAGATGTACAGCATGCCCATCGCCACACCGATGGCGGCGATCAGGGCAAAAAAGCCATCGATCTTGACCTCACGCCAGCCGCGCATCTCAAAGGCGTGATGGATCGGCGTCATGCGGAAGATGCGCTTGCCGTGCGTTGCCTTGAAGTAGGCGCGCTGGATCACGACCGTCATGGCATCCCAGATGTAAACGATGCCGAAGAAAAGCACCAGCTCAGGGCGCTGCATCACAAAGGCCAGCGCCGTCACGATGCCGCCGAAGAACATGCTGCCGGTGTCCCCCATGAATACCTTGGCCGGGTAGAAGTTCCATACCAGAAAGCCAGCGCAGGCACCCGCCGTGACAGCCGCAACGAGCGAAACATGGACAAAGCCCAGCAGACTGCCCGCCAGCAGATAGCCGATCATTGACACAAAGGTCACGCCGGTGCAAAGGCCATCCAGACCATCGGTCAGGTTGACGGCGTTCACCAAAAAGATGATGCCGAAAAACGCGATAGGATAGTAGAGCAGGCCCATATCCACAAGCCCGAAGATCGGCAGCTGCACCTCGGTCGTAAGCAGGCCCAGACTGTTAAGGCCAAGCATAAACCCGAAGGTCAGCGCGATCTGCAGGATCATCTTCTGTGCCTCGGTCAGGCCGAGGTTGCGGTGCCGGATTACCTTGATAAAGTCATCCAAAAAGCCGATCAGCCCCGAGCCGAACGCCAAAAACAGCACCAGCAGCACCGCCTGCATCTGGGGCAGGCCCAGTGTGTCGGGCAGTTTGGGGCGGAACATGGCCCAGGTAAGGCCCAATGTCGCCAGAATGCCCAGAATAAAGCAGAGACCGCCCATGGTGGGGGTGCCGTTTTTCTTGTTGTGCCAGGTGGGGCCCTCCTCCCGGATGGTCTGGCCAAAGTGCAGACGGTGCAGCACCGGGATCATAAATTTGCCCGCCACCGCCGTGATGGCAAAGCCGCCGACAGCCCCTGCCGCCAGCAGGTATGAGATTTGCTCCATGCAATGATTCCTCCGATCAATAGGTACAGGGGGGATCGCTCTGCGCGATCCCATAGGTGCCCCTGCGGAGGAGCCCTTTTGTTTTTTTACCCCTGCGGCAATTCCTTGTAGAAATCCTGCAGCAGCTGCTCCAGGCCCATGGCGTGGCTGGCCTTTGCCAGTACAGCGTCACCGGGGCGCACGAATTGCCGTAAATATTGTAGCACTTCTGCTGCCGTTTGGCAATGCACAGTTGCAACACCGCGCGCCTTGGCGGCCTCGGCCATGGCTGCGCTGCAGGGGCCATAGGCGATCAGCTGATCGACCCCTGCGTCTGCTGCCCATGCACCGGCGTTGCGGTGGCCTTCCTCACTGGCGGTGCCCAGTTCCAGCATATCACCCAGCAGGGCGATCTTGCGGGAGTTGGGCAGCTCCTTCAGCACCGAGAGCGCTGCCCGCATACTGTCAGGGCTGGCGTTGTAGCAATCCTCGATGAAGGTCACGCCGCCGTGCTCCACAATATGCTGGCGCATACCGGTCGTTTGGTAGTCGGCCAAGGCTTCCGCGCAGCGGGCCGCATCCAAGCCCATACGGGTGGCGGCGGCGTAGGCTGCCAGCGCATCATAGACCGTGTGAAGCCCCACCGTGGGGATGGATGCCGCAAAGCTGCCGTATTCACGGTCCACGATACGGAACGCCGTGCCGTTGGCCCCGGCCGTGATGTCCGTTGCGCGGACATCGGCATCCTCAGCCTCAATGCCAAACCAGACAGCCCGCAGACGGGACGGAACCTGTGCGGCAGGCAGCAGATCATTGTCGGCGTTCAACACCAGCGGGGCGCCGTCCGGCAGACCGGTGCAGATTTCCATCTTTGCCTTCAGTATATTCTCCCGGGTGCCGAGATTTTCCAGATGCGAGACACCGATCATCGTGATAATGCCTGCGGACGGGCGGGCGCAGCGGCTCAGCCGCTCGATCTCGCCCGCATGGTCCATCCCCATCTCAACCACGGCATACTCGGTGGCATCGTCCAGCCGGAACAGTGTGTTGGGCACACCGATGTCGTTGTTCTGGTTGCCTTCGGTCTTGAGTGTTTTGCCGAACGCAGACAGAACCGCGTAGCAAAATTCCTTGGTCGTGGTCTTGCCCACGCTGCCGGTAACGCCGATCATTTTGGGGCTGAAAAGCATCCGGTAGTTGGCGGCCATACGGATCATGGCGCGGGCGCTGTCCGGCACGATAACAGTGCGATCCGCCGGGACCCCCTCGACCGGGTGGTTGGCGATGATATAGGCGGCACCGTCACGGTAGGCACCGGCGGCAAAATCGTGTCCATCGACACGCTCGCCGGGGAAGCAGACAAAGACGCAGCCCGGCTCGACCTTGCGGCTGTCCGTAACGACTGCATGAATGCTGACAGGCTCGGCCAGCGTCAGGCCGGCCAGCAGCTCATTGGCAGGAATCTTTTGCATGAAAAAGGACCTCCTTGGATGGGTTTACTGGTATAGAGGGTGCAGCCGCAGCAGGCGGGTCACCCCTCCTCGTTTGCAGGGTCGATGTTCTCCTCCACGGCGGGAGCTTCCTCGGCGGGGGCTTCGGCTCCGGTGTCCATCGTCAGGGTCACAATGGTGCCGTAAGCGGCGGTCGTGCCGGACTGAACATCCTGCGCCACGACCTTGCCGCTGCTGTCCCCGCTGAACTGCACATTCAGGTTGGCTGCGCGGAGCATCTGCTCGGCAAAGGTGCCGGTCTTGCCGGTCACATCGGGGACTGTGGTCATTGCGTTCTGATCGGTGGCAGTGTACAGATAGACGGTCGAGCCTGCGGGAACCACGCTGCCGCCCACCGGGTACTGGTAGACGATGGTGCCGCTGCTCGGGCCGATGAGCTTGTGCTTGAGACCGAGACGGTTCAGGGTGACCTGCGCATTCGTCCATGTGTACTCCAGACAGGTCTGCACCTTTACGGTGCCGGTCGGGTTGTAGGCGGCGTCCTGCTCGATGCCCAGATAGGGTGCGATCTCGCTGATGATGTTGCCTACGACCGGTGCCACGACCTGACTGGCATAGTCCTTGAACCAACGCGGGTCGTCCAGCAGAACGAACACCTCGATCTCCGGATCATCGATGGGCAGTACAGCGGCAAAGCTCATCATCTTATAATAGTCGCCGTCACCGCGCAGGTGGCGGTCGGTGCGCTCCGCCGTGCCGGACTTGCCGCCGATGCGGTAGCCCGCCACATAGGCGTTGGCGCAGGAATGGTAGTTCCCTTCCCCGTGGACATTGTTCTCCATCATGGAAAGCAGCTGGCGGCTGACCTCCTCGGAGATGACCTGACGGCGGATATTTGTCTCGGTCTGGGTGACGATGTTGCCGTCCTTATCGGTGACGGAATCCACCACATAGGGGGTGACGAGATAGCCGCCGTTGGCAATGGCCGCCACGGCCGTTGCCATCTGCATCGGGGTGATGGACTCGTTCTGGCCGAAGGCTGCCGTATAGAGGTTTGTATCGACCTCCGCCATCTGCTCGGCGTTGTAGACGCTTGTCCAGCGGGTCTCATTGGGCAGGTCGATGCCGGTGGGCTGGGTGAAGCCAAACGCCTGAATATAGTCGTAGAAGATCTGCGGCTTCAGTGTTTCGGCTGCCTGAATGAACCAGAGGTTGCAGCTGTGGTTCAGTGCGCCCGCCATGTCCTGTTCATAGTGGACCTCGCCGTTGGCGCAGCGGTAGGTATGCTCCCACAGTTCGCTGCCCTCATTGACGGTCAGGCTGCCGCCGCAGTAGAAGGTCTGGCTCGTGCTCATGATGCCGGAGTCCAGCCCTGCCGATGCGGTGATAAGCTTGAACACAGAGCCGGGCATATACAGCTCGGTGATGTTCTTATTCTTCCACTGGGCCTCGCGCATCATACCCTGCAGCTGGGTGTATTCGCTGGCGACCTCGTTGCCGTCCTCATCAACCGTTTTATCACGGCTGATCTTGCCGTCAGCGATGATGTCCTTGACCGCCTTTTCCCCAAGGCGGCCCTCCAGCCAGTCGATGTCCTCGGCGTCGATCTCCTCTTTATCCAGAATGGCCGTCATCTTGGCGTCCGTAATTTTGTAGGGGTCGTTGGGGTCAAACTGCTCGATGGATGCCATAGCCAGAATTGCGCCGGTCTTGACATTCATGACGATGGCGCTGCCGCGGCCGTGTACCGTGAAGGTGTTCATTGCCTCGGTTAGGTACTGCTCGACGATGGCCTGCACATTTTCGTCAATGGTCAGGTACAGATCGTTGCCGTCAATGGCCTCGTGCAGATCAGACTGGCCTGACGCAAGAGCATTGCCGTTGACATCGGTTTCGGCCACGCTGCGGCCGGGCGTTCCGGCCAGCGTTTCATTGTAGTATTTTTCCAGACCGTAGGCACCCTCGCCGTCGCTGTTGCAGAAGCCCAGCACCGATGCAAGGAATTCTCCGTAGGGGTAGCTGCGCGTACTGGCCTGCTCAGTAGAAAGATAGAGGATGCGCTTGCCGGTTGTGCCGTCCTTCTCCGGCTCCATGCGGTAGGTATCAGCATAGCTTACAATGGCATCTGCCACCGGCTTTTCCACGCCCTTGGCCAGCATACGGTACTGGTACGGCGTCCCGTTTGCATTCTTGGCGGTCAGGATCTCATACAGAGCGTCCGCCGTAGTGCCATCGCCGAGCAGATCCGCAAGCCCCTGTGCGGCGGTACGCAACTGTGCCTCAGTGGCACCGCTCTTTGCAATGGAGGACGGGTCGGCAACAATGTTCCATACCGTGTTGCTCTTAGCCAGCAGCTTGCCGTTCACGCTGTAGATCGACCCGCGCAGCGCCGGCAGCGTGATGTCCTTCATCTGCTGGGTCACGGCCTCGGTGCGGTACAGCTCGGCATCGCGCAGCTGCAGCGCATAAAGCTGATAGATCAGCAGGCCGAACCCGGCAATGATGAACACCGCCACGCAGAACATGGTGCGGGCCTTCATGCCGCTGTCCGCGCGGGCGCGGCGTCTTCTGGGCGGAATGTTTGGTTGATTCGTTGGTTGTGGCATCGGCATTCCCCTGTTTGGTGGGTGCAGGATTTCAAAAAGCCTTTTTGCCGTCGGCTGTCGCGCCGCGCAGCAAAAAGGCTCATAGCTGCATATTTTTTGTTACGGGTTCAGATTGTTCAGCAGGCTCAGTGCCGCAGTGCGCACCTCACCCAGCAGCTTGCCTGCCGTGTTGGTGCTTTTCTGGATTACACTCTCGTCCTCCAGCTGGACATAGGTGATCTGGCTGGGGTCAAGCTTGACAAGGCCCAGCTGACCCTCAGCCACCTCCTGCAGGCTGGCGCGGCTTGTGATATCACTCATGCGGGTGCTGAGATAATCATACTCGCTGCGGGCGGCAGCCAACTGGGTGTTGACCTCGTTGATCTCGCCGCTCAGCTCCGTCAGCTTGGCATGGCTGTACAGCACACTGATAACCAGCCCCAGCACAATGGCCAGCGCAAGCACGCGCGCCACCATGCGGGCAAAGCGGCGGGCACGGTTCAGCCCGTAATCACCGCCGCGCACTACTTTAACAGCGGGCTGCGGGCGCTCCAGCCGGGGCGCGGCTGCACCGTCATGCAGCATAACAGTTGTCATGGTTCTTGCCTCTTATACTTTCTCCAACACTCTCAATTTGGCGCTGCGGCTGCGGCGGTTGGCCTCCAGCTCCGCAGCGTCTGCTTCGATGGGCTTACGGGTGATCAGCTTTGCCTTGGCCACACCCCCGCAGGTGCAGACAGGCTGTTCCGGCGGGCAGGTGCAGCGCTGCGCCCAGCGGCGGAACTTATTCTTGACAAGACGGTCCTCCAGACTGTGGAAGGTGATGACGCAGAGCCGCCCGCCCGGAGCCAGACAGTCAAAGATGGCATCGAGGCCCTCATTCAGTGCATCCAGCTCGGAGTTTACGGCGATGCGGATAGCCTGGAAGGTACGGCGCGCCGGGTTCTTTGCCTTGCGGCGCTCAGCCGGGGGCACAGCGGAGGCTACGATCTCCGCCAGCTGCATCGTTGTGGTGATGGGCTTTTCTGCGCGGGCAGATACGATCCTGCCGGCGATCTGCCATGCGTAGGGTTCCTCGCCGTAGTCACGCAGGATGCGGGTCAGCTCCTCACGGTCAAGGGTGTTGACCAGATCCGCGGCGGTGGGGCCCTGCTGGCTCATGCGCATGTCAAGCGGTGCATCGGCATGATAGGAGAAGCCGCGCGCCGCATCGTCCAGCTGATGGCTGGATACGCCGAGGTCTAGCAGGGCCCCGTTGACCGCCGGGATGCCAAGCTCCGCAAGGACACGGGCTGCCTCACGGAAATTGACCTGTACCACCTGCGCCGGCAGACCCTTGAGCCTTTCGGTGGCCACTGCCACCGCATCCGGGTCCTGATCGAGCGAGATCAGGCGTCCTGTGGTCAGGCGTTTCGCGATCTCTCTGCTGTGGCCTGCGCCGCCGGCGGTGCCGTCCAGATAAATGCCGGCGGGGTCAATGTTCAGCCCATCCAGACAGGGCTGCAGCAGTACGGGGATATGTGAAAATTCCATGTTCTATCGTCCTATAATATCAGAAATCAAGATCTTCCATCGCAGCGGTGAAATCCTCATCGCTCGTTTCCTGATTGGCGTTCCACGCCTCGGTGTTCCAGATCTCAGCAAAGCTGCGGCTGCCGATGATCGTCACATCATGGTCAAGGCCTGCATACTCCCGCAGCTTGGCGGGCAGCTGGATGCGGCCCTGCTTGTCCGGGCTGACCTCCACCGCAGAGGCATAGAGCATACGGCTGACCTTGCGGCCCTTGACAAGGCCCTTTTCCTCGATCTTGGCAGCAACCTTTTCAAATTCCTCGGCCGGGAAGGCGGCCAGACAGTGGTCCAGCCAGCGGGTAACGATGAAGGTCTCCCCCATCGCATCGCGGAAGCGGGCGGGGAAATTCAGACGGCCCTTGGCGTCGATGGCGTAATCATACTGACCGACCAGCATCTGTCCTTCCCCTCCCTTCGTCAGGCTGCACAAATTTACGGCAAGATTTTTTACGATGCCGCGTTCTCTTTGTGGATAACTCTGTGGATAACGTGGAAAACTACCCACGCTTAACCACTTTTGTTGTTATTCTCACCACAATTACCCACCTGTGGTAAGATAATAGTACCATTTTATCCTGCAAAAAGCAAGGGCAGACGGGGAAAAACTGCGCCGCAAACTGATTTTTCACAGTTTGTACAAAGGGGCGCTGGCTGCACACAGCGGTTTGCAGCAAATGCGCAGCCGCTGCGCTTTTTCGCCCATAGGCGCAAAAAAGCCGCACCGTTTTACACGGTGCGGCGTACATTTTGTAAAAGCGAAGATTTTTTCAGCGGAATTGTGCCGTAAATAACAACAGTGATTACTTTTGCTGTCCGCGGTTCGGGCGGGCGGCGCTGCGCAGGTTCATGCGGACATTCTTGATGTCTGCCACACTGCGGGCCAGCACCTCCTCAGAGTTTTTCAAAATGCCCTCACAGTAGACGGTTGCATTGCGGCTCAGCTCCTTGGCCTGCGCCTGCGCCTTGGTAACGATCTCCGCCGCATACTGCTGGCTGCGGCGGACGATCTCCTGCTCACTGGTCAGGTTGCGGGCTTTTTCCTCGGCCTGCTGGATGATACTTTCCGATTCGATACGGGCGTTTTTCATGATCTGCTCGCGGTCATTGACGATTTTCTTGCTTTCGCGGACTTCATCAGGGAGGTTGTTGCGCACCTCGTCAATAATATCGCGCATACGGTCCACATCGACCACCCGCTTAGATGCGGCGAACGGCACAGCCGTACCCGCCTCCAGCGTTTCCTCCATCAATTCCAGCAATTCTTCTACGTTCATGCCTCTTCCCCTCTCTCATAGCGGCTGACCTTGATCTTGCCGTAGTTGTATTGCTTTACCAAAGTCAGTGCCCCGGCCTGCTCGGGCAGGTTGGCCTCCCGCTCTGTTTCGCAGAGGACCACACCGCCAGGGGCCATCTTGGCGGCCAGCAGCGGCAGCACAGCGGCCACGGTATCATGGTGGAACGGCGGGTCGAGCAGCGCCAGCTCAAACGGGCCGCGGATGTTAGCCAAAAAGCCTTCGGCCTCACTCTGGCGGATATCACTCTGGCGCTCGACCCCTGCTGTCTTGCAGTTGGCCCTGACTACAGCCAGTGCCTCGGCAGAGCGGTCTACAAAAAGGCAGCTTTTAGCGCCGCGGGACAGTGCCTCAATACCCAGCTGCCCGCTGCCCGCAAACAGATCCAGCACCCGTGCCCCCGGCACAAGGAACTGCACGCTGGAGAACATAGCCTCCTTCACACGGTTGATGGTCGGGCGGGTAATATCCTCGCCCGGCAGTGCCTGCAGATTCTTACCGCGGGCTGTTCCGGCAATCACGCGCATGGTGCCGCACCTCTTTCCTTTCAAATTACACAGATTCAGTATTTATTATGGGGCTTTCCCGCGCCCTTGTCAAGAGCGCAAAATGTAAAATAAAGTGGCAAAAATGTTACAGCAAGTCCAAAACAAAACTCCCAAACCGTATCCCGGTTTGGGAGCTTTGTTTTGGAGCGGCTGATGGGAGTCGAACCCACGTCCTCAGCTTGGAAGGCTGATGTACTAGCCGTTGTACGACAGCCGCGCAACAACTAGTATTATATCGTTCTCCCCGCCATTTGTCAAGTGGGCAGCTTACAGCTTCATCAGTTCTGCCTTCAGGTTTTTCAGCTCTTTTTCAAGGCAGTCTTTTTCTTTGTTGTAGTCCTGATAGGCCTGCAGCCGGGCTTCTACGGCGGGATCCTCGGCGCTGAGGTAGCCGCTGTTCATCGAGGCCGTGTAGCTGAACTTTTTCAGTGTGCCGTTGAAGTCGATGACCATGAACTGTCCCTCTGCGGGCTGCACGGTGCCGGCACCGAACATTCTGTGGGTGATCTTGCAGCCGGTCAGGTCGGGCAGTTCGGCAGGGCTGGCCAGCAGCTCCTGCAGGGTCTGCTCGCACTCACCGATGCGGATGCACAGCTCAGCGCGGGTATTTTTCTCCTTGACAGCCTTGGCGCGTTCCTTGGTGGTGGCGCTGCGGGCGTAGCCCTTGGGGTAAAACTGCTCGGTGTAGGCTGTGTGCAGGATGTCGTAGACCAGCAGATGGAGGCTGTCCTCTATGCCGCCCAGTTCCTGCGCCGCATACGCCTTGTGCAGGGCGATCAGTTCGGGGTAGTTTTCCAGCTCCCGCAGCAGGTCATTGCACATGGTATAGTAACGGGGCAGATCCAGCGCTGTACCGCCGCCGAAATCGGCCTCATAGTCAAAATACTCTGCCCACGCCTTGGCCTCGGCCGCATGGTAAAAGTAGTTGTCGTGCGGCTCCCACAGGTTCAGGAAAAAGAGCGCGTTCGCAGCATTCATTGTGTATTTGCTCAACCGCGGAAACACACGGCGGAAGCGGCCGTTGATCTGATCCGCAAACAGCTCGGCGCGGCCGCGGCGCTTTGTAATATCGCCGTCATCCTCTTTAAAGAGCCAGCGGAAGCACTCGCGCACAAGCTCCACCTCTGCATCGCGCAGCATAAGCTCCTGCAGACCGCCGACAGGCTGCAGCGCCGGATTGTCCAGCGCCTGCTTTGCCTGCTGCATTGCATCGCCGAACATGACGGGAAAGTCACTGTCATCTATATCCCAGTTTACGCCAAAGCAGTCCACCGCGCGCCAGATCGTACCCTCATCCGCCGCCGTGCGGCTTTTGCAGTGCTGGATGTATTGTGCAAGAATTCCATTGAGATTTTCCGTGTTCAAACCAATTCCTCCTATAAAAAGTCAGCCTTCCTATTATAAAGGGCAGAGCACGGAGCGTCAACCGATAAAAAGCAACAAAAAGCCCCCTCCTTCGAGGGGGCAAAATCGTCACAAACTTACAGACTGGAATAGCCGAAGCTGTTGACAAGGGCATCAATTTTTTTGCCCTGCCTGCACCAGGGGCAGTTGTGGGCGTCATAGGTCTCATAGTCGGGCAGGTCATGGGGGTCAAAGATGCTTGCCACCGGATAGCCCGCGCACTCCTTGACCGAGGCAAAAATTGCCGCAATGCCGGCCGGGTCACCGCCGTAGTAGCGGATGGCCTCGACCGCGCCCTGCACCGTATAGCCGGTGGTGACCGAGGCTGCCAGCACAAGTACATGCTTGCCCGCGATCATGGGGGCCGTGTTCTCACGGAAAAGAAGCTGGCTGCCGGTGGTATGCTCCGGCGTGACCACATAGATCGTCTGGTGCGCGTTCATATTCGTATAGCCGGCCTTGGTCAGCTCGCTTGCCATGCAGGCACCGATGACCTCGGTACCGTCCAGACAGAGGATGGTATCCACGATGGTCGTCGATTTATAGGCCCGCACCAGCTCCGCTGCGGCCGCGCGTGCCTCCGAGAGGCGGAACTTTGTCAGCGTGACATCAATATAATAGTTGATATGGCTGTGGCTGGTGGCATAATGCCCCTTGCTGACGCGCAGCTGCAGGTTCGGCTTACCGGTGGGCAGTTTTACAAGATTCATCGCCATGGTGGAATCCCCCTTAATGCTTAAACTGTTTATGGTATTATTGTACAAATTTTTGCATCAAAAAACAAGAAACGCATTACCCAAAATCACAGTCTGATTTTTGGGCAGTTTTTCGGGCAAAAGTGGACAAATCGGCTGCCGCGTGGTATAATTATTAAATTATTAAAGTGGGGAGGTTTGCGGATATGGGCTACCGATTGGCGGACAACACCGGCGATACCCTTGCGGTGCCGCAGCTTGTGCTGACACACCTGTGCCAGACTGACGGCGATACAATCCGGGCGGCGCTGTATATTTTGCAGACCCGCGACACCGACCCCCGCACAATGGCCCGGGCGCTGGCGCTGCCCAGCATCGAGGCCGCCAAGCGCGCGCTGCAGTACTGGGCGGGTGCCGGACTGCTGGTGAATGAACGCGGCACAGCCCCCGCCCCGGCCGAGCCTGCCCATGTAGACTTGGCCAGCGCGATCAACGACCCCTATGTAGCGGTGCTGTGTCAGGAGGCGCAGAACGCCTTCGGCAAGACGCTGAGCCGGAGCGAGCTGCAGCGGCTTGTTGACCTATATCTGGCTGACGGCTGGAAGCCCGATGTGATTCTGCTCTGCTGCGCCGAGGTAACGCGCATCGGTCGGCGCACCGTTGCCGCCGTGGCGCATCTTCTGGCCCGCTGGCGTGAGGACGGTGTCGAGAACGGCGAGGACGCCGAGCGCTGGCTCAAGCGCGCCAAGCAGCGCGAGGACTGGTGTGCTGACGCCGCCGCCCAGTTTGGTGTTGAGCCGCGCGCCCTGACAAATTGGGAGCGCCGCGCGATTGCCCGCTGGCATGAGGAAATGGGCATCGGCCACGAGATGATCGACGAGGCACTGCTGCGGGCCAACGGCAAAAATACGGTGCGGTATGTGGACGGCATCCTGCGTGCATGGCGCGCGCAGGGCATCACGACCATTGATGCCGCCCGCAAGCAGGGCCAGCTGGAGGGCAGCAACATTGTCATGACCGAGCGTCCCAGCGCCCAGCAGCCCGCCGCCAGCGCCCAGAAGGACCTGTTCAACCGCGACTGGGCTGCGATGTTTGACGAGGAGGGATGATCCATGCGCACAAAAGACGAACTGTTCCGCGCCGCGCAGCGCGAGGTAGCCGCCCGCCGTCAGCAGGCTGTCATGCAGGCCGAGACGGCCCGCCGCGCCGCCTATGCCGCCCACCCGGCACTGGCCGAGGCTGACAACGCCCACATGCGGGCCGGGTTGGGCCTTGCCAAGGCTGCCGCGCTGGGGGGCAGCATCGAAGCTGCCCGCGCCGCGCTGACCCGCGCGGACGAGGCACTGGCCGCCGCTGTAAAGGAGGCCGGCTATGAGGAGAACGCCTTCACCCCCGCCTACCGCTGCCCCCTGTGTGAGGACACCGGCATGCGGGGCGGCATCCCCTGCAGCTGCGTGGCCGAGGCAGCCCGCCGCCTGCGCCGCGAGGAGATCAACGCCGCCAGTCCGCTTGGGCTTTGCCAGTTTGCCAGCTTTGAGGTTGCACGCTACAGCGACACCGTAGAGCCGGAGCTTGGCATCTCCCCGCGCGAGTATATGGGCAAGCTGCTGAATTACTGCCAGACCTACGCCGCACGGTTCAGCCAGAACAGCCCGAACCTGCTTTTTATGGGGCACACGGGGCTTGGCAAAACGCATCTGGCATTGGCCATTGCCGATGCTGTGCTGGAGGGCGGCCACGATGTACTGTACACCAGCGCCGCTGCACTGGCAGCCCAGCTGGGCCGGGAGCATTTTGACTATTCCACCAAGGATGAATGGCTGGCCGCCTGCCAGGAGGCCGACCTGTTGATCCTTGATGATCTGGGCACAGAGTACATCACGCCGCTGACCATCAGTGTACTGTATGAGCTGATCAACACCCGTATGCTGACCCACCGCCCCACGATCTACACGACCAACATCACGGATCAGACCGTTTTTATGGCCCGTTACACCGAAAAGGTTGCCAGCCGTATGCTGGGCGGCTGCAAGATGTTCAAATTCTTCGGTGCCGACCAGCGATTGAAATAAACAAAAAGGATGCGAACCGCTGCGGCTCGCATCCTTTTATTTTATTGCCGTATCGTCAAAATCTCGCATAGAGGAAGCTGCCGCCGCCGAGGAAGCGCCCCATAAAGAGAAAGGCAAAAACAGCCATCTCATAAACCGCCCAGCGGGCCGGGAGGGGCAGCGCGGCGATTTTTTCCCGCAGCGAGATACCGCGCTCATGCAGCATATCCACCGCCAGCAGGCAGACAATGCCCGCGTAGAGAGTCAGCTGCTCCTGCATGCTGGTCAGGCCCAGCTCCCAATAGTTGCTGAACACGGCATGCCCGCCGTTGCAGAGTATGCCGCGGAAGATCTGTGCGGCATTGCTAAGACTGCTGGCACGGAAGATGACAAACGCCCCCACCAGTACACCGAAAGCCCCTGCCATGCGCAAGGCATGCCGGATACGCCCGCCGCGCCGGGGCGGGAGGTGATTTTCCGCCGCCTGACACAGGCCGTGCAGCCCACCCCAGACAAGGTAGGTCCACCCTGCACCGTGCCACAGGCCGCTGACCAAAAAGGTAAGCAACAGGTTGCGGTCCTTTTGTGCTTTGGTGCAACGGCTGCCGCCCAGTGGGATATAGACATAATCCCGCAGCCAGCGGGAGAGGCTGATATGCCACCGCGCCCAGATATCCTTGACTGAATCCGCAAAGAAGGGCTGGCGGAAGTTTTCGGGCAGCGTCAGGCCCAGCACCTCACCGACGCCGAGAACGATGTCCGTATAGCCGGAGAAATCCGCGTAGAGCTGCACTGTAAACAGCACAGATCCCAGCAAAAGCTGGGTGCGGTCATAGGCGGCGGGGTTCGCAAACACCGCATCCACCACAACCGCGGCACGGTCAGCCACCGCCAGCTTTTTGAAATATCCCCATGCACTGCGCTGCACACCGCGCCAGACGCGGGCGGTGTCCCATCGTGCAGGGCGGTCCATCTGGGGCATCAGTTCGTCGTAGCGGTTGAAGGGGCCCTGCGTGATGGAGAGAAAAAATGAGGCATAGCACAGCAGCCGCGCATACTGTTCCTCTGGCAGAAGCTTGCCGCGGCGCACATCGCAGAGATAGCTTATAAGCTGCAGCGTAAAGTAGCCGATGCCCAGCGCATTGGCCAGCTTGCCCTGCCACCCGAAGGCCGCAGGCAGATATTTGAGCAGCAGCAGCGGAAAAAGCGCAGCTGCCAGCCCTGCATAAAAAGTACCCTTCGCGGCCGTTCTGCGCCCGCACCACCAGACCAGAAAGGTGCAGGCCAGCAGTACCGGCAATGCCTGCCAGCACAGCACGGCATAAAAGACAAGGTTTGCCCCCAGCATCAGCTGCCAGCGGCGCGGCGGCGGGCAGACATACCAAAGCCCCGCCAACAGCGCTGCAAACAGCACAAAGCCGGGTGATGTCACAGCGATCATGGCGGGGCCTCCTTCGTATCAGTGTACATCCTTCATCAGGATGGATTCATCCGGCGTCAGCGTCAGCTTATCTTCGACCGTATCATAAAACAGGTCGGCGACATTCTCCCCTGCCGCATCGCGGCGGATAGTATCACAGAGAACAGCGGTAAATTTATCCGCACCTGCACCGTTCAGGTGGTGTGCATCGGAATAATCGCCCACCGTAAGGTGCAGCGTGTCCCAGTCGCGCCAGAGGGAGAAATCCCAGTAGACAAGTCCGTCCCGCGCTGCGCAGAAGGTATTGAGGGCATCAACATAGGACTGATAATTGTCGGTGTTATATAGATAACCACTGGGCAGCGGCGCCGTAAAGAGGACGAGCCGTATGCCGTTTTCCTCGCAGAAATCCGCGATTTTGTTCAGATACTCCCAGCCGAAGTCGGACAGCGGCGCATCGGCGTCCAGGTTCAGCAGCGTGCCGAAGCCGTCCTTCGGCACACCCTGTGTGTAGACAAAGCCGCGGCCACGGTAGGCCTCCCCGCTGTCGGGATAGCTGACATAGGCATAGTTTCCCTGTTCGTAGCCGTCCGTCAGCTTGGCCCGCCACAGGGCGGGCATCGTCCTTGGCGAGGCAATGCCGTGCCGCGCCGGCAGCAGCAGGTCGGCAAAGCCCGCAAGGCCGCCCATCTCCCACAGGTATTCATACCGGTTGGGGGAGGCAGCGCTCATGTGGTCTGTAAGCAGGTAGCAGGCCATCGGCACATTGGCGGACCGGCTCTCGTTATAACCGGTGTAGAACATCTCAAGGTAGACCGTTTTAAGGTCGTTTTCGGCAGCAGCCTCGCGCAGCATGTAGTAGGAGCCATCCGGCAGTTGCTGAGACGACCCTGCGTTGAAGCTGTGGGTGCCGAGTGCTGCGTCCACGGCGGCCGGGTCTACGCTGCGGTAGCAGTGAGACGAGCCGAGGAACAGAGTGTCGATATTGCCCGCGTCCGCATACAGTTCCTGCAGCATGACCCGGGAGTAGGAATGTACATCGTCCACCAGCAGAAAATCCGCAGCCGCCAGCAGTGCCGCCGTCAGCAGCACAAACAGCGCGGCAGCCGCCGCTTTTTGCAGGATGGTTCGTTTCATAGCATCTTCCCTGTCGTATCAGCGTTCGATCTTCATGTGGGGGTGCTTCGGCTCATAGCCGGAGACCTCCAGTCTCCACTCGGTGTTGCCCTCGGCATCCTCTGCCGTTTTGGCAAAGCCGAACTGTGCGTAAAAATCACGCACCATAGCATTTTTGGCTGTGGGGTAATAGTGGCCTACAACGGTTTTTACACCGGCGGCGGCAGCCTGCGCCATGAGGGTGTCCATCATGGCATCCTCCATACCGCGCTTAAGCACGCGGCAGCTCATGAGCCAGAGCGTCAGGTCGAGCAGATCCCCCTGACGCTTGCCCGCCACCACCGTGACAATGCCGTTGTCGCCGAATTTATCCACCAGCTTGCCGCACAGGCAGAGCGCATCAGCATCCGCCGCCATTGTGCGGATGTCATCCTCGCTGCAGCGCAGCGTTGTGAGGTTGAACTGGTTGGATTTGTTGGTCAACTGAGCGATGCGCTGGATGTAAAGCGGCTCAAAGCCGCGGATCGTGGCCGTCATCTCCAGACTGTCCAGATATTGGCCGTAATCGGTAAAGGCCGCCTGTGCTTTGGCACGCTCGGCATTCTGGTGGTAAAGCTCGGTTTTTTTCAGATCCTCTTTGGAGAGAGCCGTGACCTCAAAATATCCGCCGTGGTCCAGCGTCTTGATATAGTTCTCGGCACCATCGAGCGCGGGCACCGCCGCACCCGGCACCTGCGCAGCCACGATGGCGCGCTCAGCCGGGTTGTCATCGGCAAAGACGAAGCTGTCCGCACCAAGGCTCAGCTCTGCGGCGATTGCCTTCAGATTGAGATCCTTCGGCTCCCAGTTGGCCTTGATGGCCACAAAGTCATCGGGACGCAGCACACCGTCCGGGTGGTTGAGGCCTGCAATCGCGTTGGCCTCCTCGTTTTTGGAATCGACCGCCAGAATCACGCCGATGGATTTCAGCGCCTTGCAGTAACTTTGGAACTCGGCAAAGACCTGCCCCTCCGGCACCTCGGGGCCGATGGCAAGGCCGTCCACACCATCGTCCCCCACAATGCCGCCCCAGAGCGTATTGTCCAGATCGAGAACAAGCGCCTTTTTGTTGCGGCCGTACAAAGACTTGATGATATTGGCCACGCTGTTGGCCAGTGACGGGATCGCGTCCAGACACATGGCATATTTGTACATATGCCAGAAGAAGGCATCGCCCCAGGCGGTCAGACCATAGTCTGCCGAAAGATAGTCGATGTCGTTGATGTAAAAATGTTCATGTGCGGCCGCGTAGGCATAGAACCGCTGGTTCAGGCGGCTGATAAAGTTGGAGCGGCCGTGGGGGTCCCAGATGTCGCGGTTGCCCATCAGGCGGTAGTTGGGCCGGTCAAAGTTGTTCTGGATGACCGGGCAGGCAAATTTCTGCTCCAGCGCCTGCCACATGGTTTCAAAGTGAGCATACTGCTCGTCCAGCATGGCGTCAATGTCCGCCTCGCTGTCGGCAGTCGTGGGCAGCGCGGTCAGGTTGCGCCAGCTTGTGTGGATATAGATAATATCCGGGTGGAACTCGTCCAGCTCCGGCGTGCCGAACATGGCGTCCTGCCAGTATTGGGCGTATTCACTTTGGTAAAATTCCGCCTCGATGCCGTACTGCAGCAGAAACAGCCCCAGCTGGTCGGCCACCTCATTGGTGGTAGAGCCGCCGAGGATGGCGATTTTTTTGTGCAGCGGGTGCGGGTTCTGGGCCAGCAACTCGCGGCGCAGTCTGCGCTTTTTGCGCAGCAGGGTCTCGGTATCAAGCGGATACTGGAAGCAGTCCATGGGAAGCTCCTTTACTATATAGATGGACACCAAAAAGGCTTCCCCCCTCGGGGGAAGCTGTCACCGAAGGTGACTGATGAGGGGCGCGTCTGCCCTGCCGCCCTCTTACTGGGCAATAATGGCAGGGCCGCCCCTCATCCGGCGCTTTGCGCCACCTTCCCCCCTCGGGGGGAAGGCTTTTTACTGCATCTCCGCCAGCGCGCCCTTGAGCGCCTGGGCGATCTGGTCGGGGCAGCTGGTGGGCTTGCGGCCGCAGGTCGTGCCCTCCATGCGGGCGATGGCGTCCTCGGCCTTCATGCCGGGCAGCAGCTTGGCGATGCCCTTCAGGTTGCCGTCACAGCCGCCCATGACCTGCACGCTCTTGATGGTGTGGTCATCGTTCAGCTCAACGATTGTGCGGACGGAACAGGTGCCTTTATTGTTGTAGGTGTATGTCATGATATTGCTCCTTACTCTGATTTTTTTCGTGTTGCCTTGCGCGCCTTGGCAATATCGCCGATGCGCGCGATCATCTCATCCCGGGTAGAAAACGCGCCCACAGGGCGTGGTGTCACGGTGTTCAGGCCGTGGTAGTCGGTGCCGCCGGTGATGATGAGCCCGTTTTCCTGCGCCAGACGGATCAGCTCTGCCTTATCCTCCGGCGTGTTGCGGGGGTGGTCGATCTCTACGCCGTCCAACCGCCCGGCTGCGATCAGTTCCCGCGCAAGCTCCATGCTGTGATAGACGCTGGGGTGTGCCAGCACGACCACCGCGCGACTTGCCTTAATGACATCCAGCACCGTGTCGACCGGCTCATACCGCGGCGTGTGCAGAATGCGCCCGCGCACAGGCTTCAGCCCGAACAGCGACTTATAGACGGTATTGTACATGCCGTCCGCCAAGCCGTACTGCCACAGCACCCGCATGACATGGGCCTTGAACAGCGTACCGCTGTCCTTGGCAAGGGCAAGCGCCTCCTCGGTGCAAAACTGCGGGCAAATCGCCTCCAGCTCCCTGCAGCTCTGCAGCATGGCGGTCAGACGGCGCTCCGCCATCATGGCGGAAAAGTCCGCCAGTGCGGCGCAGTCGTCCGGCCAATAGCAGAGCAGATGCACGCGGTGGGCACGCTCATAGTCGTAGGCGGTCAGCTCGGTGGCCGGGATGAGGTGGACGCCGTTCTGCACCGGATGGGCGTAGGCGTACCGCACGCTCTGGATCGAGTCGTGGTCAGAGATTGCCAGATGCGTCATTCCCGCGCAGGCCGCCAGAAACGGCAGCTTGTCCGCCGGGGTAGAGCCATCGGAAAATGTCGTATGCGTATGCAGGTCACCGGGCATAAGCGTCACCTCACTTGTGAATGCGGATACTATGGGACATATTATTATACTACAAGTTGAGGGAGGATTGCAAGTAGGGGCGAGCAGTGCCCGCCCGCAAACCCGGTGCAACCAGCAAGGCTCCCGGGCGGATATAGAATCCGCCCCTACGCTGTAGGGATCGATGCTCGTCATCGACCCGGGAACCATGCGGAGACCGGGACATTTGCGGGCGAGCAATGCTCGCCCCTACAAATTTTACGCTATTTTCGCTCTTTTTTGAGTTCCTCCAAGTATTTTGCCAACTCGTCTATATCCGCATCGGTCAGGGCATCGGTTTCTGCCAGAGCCGCCATGAAACTGCGGGGGGCTGCCACACGCTTTTGCTCTCGGCGGGCAGATACTCGTTCCGCGTCAGAGCGACTCCTTTTTAAGACAGGCTGCGGCCCGACACGCAAACGGTGCGGGCATCAAATTCCAATTTGGCGTCACCGTTGTAGACATTGAATACATATTCCTGTACACCCGGCCACTCGGCAAACAGATACGCACCCTCTCGTGTAAAGCTCCAGACGCCGGGGTCATCGCTTTCGAGGCTTTCCGGCGATGGGAAGCCCGGTATGGCGGCTGTCTTTGGTTCCGAAAAGTCCAGCGCGTTCAGTTCGTCATAGGTCAGATAGACCGGCAGACGGTTCCAGTCCGTTGTATCGCTGAAATCCGTATTCAGCATCAGCAGGGCGTCCGCCTGACCGCTGTAATACCGGCTGCGATAATAGAGATAGGTTTCCAACTCATCCTGCGGCCAGTCGCCGGGGTTGCCAAAGTCCCGCGCCCCCGCCTGTGCCAGCGTGTTGCACTGGTGCAGCAGCATGCGGTACTGGTTGTTGGTTAGATCCAACTCCCGCGCCATGGGCAGGATCTCAAAATGAGCCGATTGATTCGGATCGTTGGCCGACTGCCAGCCGCTGATGACCTCACAGGGCTGCGCTTCATCGAACGGCACAATCAGATAAACATGGAAACGCCCCTCTCCATATTGCGGCCCCCTATACCATGCCTCGGGCGAAAGTTCGACCTCAAAGGTTGCCTTGACCAGCGCGCCCTTGCCATCGTTCAGATAGTCACGCCAGTTCGTGCCGTCCGTGCGCGGTGCATCCAGCAGAGCGGCGATTTCTTCGCTGTCGTAATCTGCAGGCTCCACAAGGCCGCACGCACCGCTGTGGTGGTAGTAGCCGTTTCCGTCGATCAGGTACTCGCTCCAAAGGAAGTCCGCACCGCGGCGAACGGCTGTGGCCCCCGCCTCCATCGAAACAGGCGGCGGCTCCGGTGTCACAACGGGGGTGTCCGTTTCGGACGGTGCCGACACGGCGGTTGTTGGTTCCTCCGGGAGCGGTTCCACCGTCTTGCAGGCCACCATACCGCCCGCGCAGCAGACGGTCAGGGCCAGCACAGCCAGTTTGGTCCACAGCCGGCAGAAACACTGCGGGCCGTACCGCTTTTGCAGCCTGAGCGCGGCAGCCAGCAGCACCAGCGCGGCCAGACCGAGCAGCAGGCCTTGTGTTAAGTAGGCGATAAAAACAGCTTGATACACAGGTAAGCCCCCTTTTTATTCTACAGATGTAGAGGATAGTTTTATTCTACAAGTGTAGAATTTCATTATCAAGTAGCGTAGGCGACGAATTTTGCGGGGAGTTTTTAGGGAAAGTGCGCGGTGGCGGAGAGCCGCCAAAGTCCCTCAGGCCTCGCAAGCTCGGCCAGCTCCCCTGAAAGGGGCGCCTTTTTACGCGGGCAGTGCCCGTGAGGATGCCTCCCCATTCTGGGGAGGTGGTCGAGCGCCAGCGATGAGCGGAGGGGCTTTTCCCGTTTGCCGTCAGGATAAACAAAAAGACGCACCGCATCCAAAAGCGGACACGGTGCGTTTGCTTATGCTATGCTAAATTTTACGCCAGCAGCGGCTTGCAGGCCTCGGCCAGCTTTTCCTTCTGGGCTTCGGCCTCGGCGAGGTCCTTGCCCTTGGTGGTAAAGTAGGTCTTGATCTTCGGCTCGGTGCCGGAGGGGCGCACGACAACCGTGGCACCGCTTTCCAGCGTATAGATCAGGACATTGGCGGCGGGCAGACCGGTCTCCTCGGGCTTCTTGTAGTCCACGACCTTGACGACCTTGTCACCGGCAAAGTCCTTCGGCGGGTTGTCGCGCAGGTTCTGCATGATGCCGGCCATCTTATCCATGCCGGACAGGCCCGGGAACTCAAAGCTGTCCACCTTGTTCAGGTAGCGGCCATATTCGGTGTAGATACGCTCCAGCTCTTCCTTGATGGAGGAGCCCTTGGCGCGGTAGTAGGCGGCCATCTCGCAGATCAGCATCGAGCCGATGATAGCGTCCTTATCGCGGACATAGGGGCCGGCCAGATAGCCGTAGCTTTCCTCAAAGCCGAAGATAAAGCGGTCCACCTCGCCGTCAGCCTCCAGCTTGGCGATCTGATCGCCGATCCATTTAAAGCCGGTCAGCACATTGCGGCACTCGACACCGTAATGCTCAGCGACCTTGTCAGCCAGCGGCGTGGAGACGATAGACTTGCACATGACGGGGTTCTTGGGCATCGTGCCCTGCTCGATGCGGCCCGCGCAGATGTAGTCAAGCAGCAGAACGCCAACCTCATTGCCGGAGAGCAGCTCATAGCTGCCGTCCTTGCACTTGACGGCGATGCCAACGCGGTCCGCGTCGGGGTCGGTGGCCAGCATCAGGTCAGCGCCGGACTTTTCGGCCAGCTCAAGGCCGAGGCGCAGAGCCTCAAAGATCTCGGGGTTGGGATACGGGCAGGTCGGGAAGTTGCCGTCCGGGTCCTTCTGCTCGGGCACGACGGTGATGTCGGTGATGCCGATGTCCCCCAGAACATGGGTGACGGGCACAAGGCCGGAGCCGTTCAGCGGGCTGTAGACCAGCTTGAGGCCAGCAGTCTTGCAGATGCCCGGGCGGATGGAGCGCGCCTCGATGGCGGCATACAGCGCGTTGATGCAGTCGTCACCGACATACTCGATCAGGCCCTGCGCCAGACCGTCCTCAAAGGAGATAAGCTTGGCACCGGTCAGGATGTCGGTTTTCTGAATTTCGGCGTAGACGATGTCGGCAGCCTCATCGGTCATCTGGCAGCCGTCCGGGCCGTAGGCCTTGTAGCCGTTGTACTTGGCAGGGTTGTGGCTGGCGGTGACCATGATACCCGCGTTGCAGTTGTAATAGCGGGTGGCAAAGCTCAGCGCGGGAACAGGCATCAGAGCCTTGTAGATACGGACCTTAATGCCGTTGGCAGCCAGCACCTCGGCGGCCGTTTTGGCAAACAAATCGCTCTTGATGCGGCTGTCATAGCTGATGGCAACGGTCTGGCTGCCGCCCTGCGTCTTGACCCAGTTGGCAAGGCCCTGTGTTGCCTGACGGACAACATAAATATTCATGCGGTTGGTGCCCGCGCCGATGACGCCGCGCAGACCGGCGGTGCCGAACTTCAGGGCCACGGCAAAGCGGTCCTGAATGGCGGCATCGTCCCCCTTAACGCTTTCCAGCTCGGGCTTGAGGTCTGCATCGTCCAGCTCGGCAGCCAGCCAACGCTCATACATATCCTGATACATAAGTAAAACACCTTCACTTTCCATAGGAAATACTAACTAGGCATACTCTAAATATACCAACTTTGCCGTAGCCTGTCAATCGAATTTTGTTTATTTTTGCCTGATTTTTACAGTTTCTTTCGCCTTTTGCCCTTGCCAAACGGCGTTTTCCAGTGTATAGTGAAGGTATCTGCTCTGCACCTCGATGATTGTATCCAAGGAAAGCCGTGGACCTATATGAAACATACGCCTGAACTCATCGTCATGCTGACTCACAACGATGTCACTGTGCCCGATGCCGCCGCAGTCTTTGCCCGGTGTCAGCACACCCGCGCCCGGTATTGGGGCTTTAAAGAGGAAGGGCTTCCCTTCGCCGAGATGCAGGCCCTGTTTGCCCAGATGAAAGCCTGCGGCAAGACGACCTGTTTGGAGGTCGTCGCCTACACCGAGCCTGAATGCCTGCACGGGGCCGAAATGGCCGCTGCCTGCGGGTGTGATATCCTGATGGGTACGGTCTACTCTGACGCCGTCCATGCTTATTGCCGCGCCCATGGGCTGCGGTATATGCCCTTCGTTGGGCAAATTTCTGGCCGTCCCTCTATCCTGCACGGCACCCCGGCGGGGATGATCTGCGAGGCCGAGGGCTATTTAGCCAAGGGCGTGGACGGCATTGATCTGCTGGGCTACCGCTATACCGGCGACGCGGCGGCGCTGAATCGTGCGTTCATCGCGGCGGTCCATGCGCCGATCTGCCTGGCGGGCAGTGTGAACAGCTTTGCCCGGTTGGATGAAATCAAAGCTGCCGGGGCCGCGTATTTCACCATCGGCAGTGCCTTTTTTGCGCACGCTTTTGGCGGGGATATCGCCGACCAGATCAACACCGTCTGCGACTATATGGAGGCCCCGCATGCTTGAGCGTTGGTACCCCACGGCCCATGTTCCCAGCGTATTTGCCATCGACTATGAAAAGCTGGCCGCGCTGGGCTACAAAGGCATTCTGTTTGACATTGACAACACGCTTGTCCACCACGGCGACGATTCCACGCCCGAGGTGGATGCGCTGTTCCGCCATATCCACAGCCTGGGGCTGAAAACACTGCTGCTTTCCGACAATTCTGCCGTGCGCATTGAGCGATTCAACCGCAATATACGCACGCTTTTTATTGCCGAGGCGGGCAAGCCCGCCCCCGCTGCCTACCGCCGGGCCTGCGCCATACTGGGCCTGCCGCCCGAGCAGGTCGTCTGCGTCGGCGATCAGGTGTTCCGGGATATCCGCGGCGCGAACAGCGCCGGGCTGGACAGCATTCTGGTGGATTTCATCCGGCTGCCCGGCGAGACGCACTATGGCAAAAAGCGTATGCTGGAAAAAGTCATCCTCTGGTTTTACCACCGTGACCCGCGCCGCCGGGGCCGTTTGGACGGCATAGGAAAGTGAGGCAGTTTCATGTTCTGCGATATAAGCCCGACCTGTTACAAAATTGCGCTGCAAAAGGAAATCTGCAAGCGCCATATCAAGAATTTTTTCGCGCAGGAAAACTATGCCGACACGCAGGATACCGCGCCTCTGCCCTGCATAGTGGCGCAGTACAGTTCGCACCTCATCAAGCGCGGCAAGGGCATCGACCCAGTCTTGCAGGTGAACAAGGCCGTCAACATCCGCCTTGCCAATGAAAGGCTCAACGGCATTCTCATCCGCCCGGGTGAGATGTTTTCCTTCTGGCATCGGGTGGGCAAGGCGACCAAGCGCAAGGGCTACCGGGATGGGCGGATTTTGGTGCGTAATCATATTCTGCCGGGCATCGGCGGCGGGCTGTGCAATCTGGCAAACACGATTCACCGCGTTGTGCTGGTAAGCCCTCTGACCGTGACCGAGTTTCACAAGCACTCCGACGCGCTGGCCCCCGACGAGGGGCCGCGGGTGCCGTTCAGTTCCGGCACGTCGGTGTTTTACAATAACGGCGACTACCGTTTTAAAAATGAGACGGACCAGACGTTCCAGCTGCTGTTGTGGTGCGATGAGGACAACCTCTACGCCGAGCTGCGCTGTGAGCGCCCCCTGCCCTGCCGCTACCGCATTGTGGAGGAAGGGCACCACTTCCAAAAAGAGGGCGGCAAATATTACCGTGTGTCGAAGATTTACAAGGAGGCACTGGACGCACAGACCGGGCAGCTGCTGCATCGGGAGCTTGTGCTGGACAACCATTCCGAAGTCATGTATGACCCCGCGCTGATTCCCGGCGTGGAAAAACTGTAAAGGGAGCCGCCTATGTATGCAAAAGTGACAAGCCTTGGTGTGACCGGGCTGGCGGGGTATCTTGTGCAGGTCGAGGCTGATCTTGCGGGCGGGCTGCCGCAGTTCAATCTGGTCGGCCTGCCGGACTCCGCCGTCAAGGAGAGCAGCGAGCGGGTACGCAGCGCCGTGAAAAACTTGCACTACGCATGGCCCGCCAGCCGCATCACGATCAATCTGGCCCCCGCCGATGTGCGCAAGACCGGGCCGGTGTATGACCTGCCGGTGTTTGTGGGGATACTGGCCGCGCAGGGCAAGCTGCCCGCCCCCGGCGGTGAGCGGGCATTTCTGGGTGAGCTGGGGCTGGACGGCACACTGCGCCCCGTGACCGGTGTACTGCCGATGGCCCTTGCCGCTGTGCAAAACGGCGTAAAGGAGCTGTTTTTGCCTGCCGAGAACGCCGCCGAGGCTGCCGTAGCGGAGGGGCTGACCGTCTACCCCGCGCGCAGTGCGCAGGATGTTGCGCTGCACCTCTGCGGCGCGGAACCCATCACCCCCGCCACACCCGATGGGTACGATGAAAACGGCGTCTGGCTCGGGCCTGACATGGCCGATGTGCGCGGGCAGAGCGAGGCCCGCCGTGCCATGGAGGTTGCAGCGGCCGGTGGGCATAACCTTTTACTCGTAGGCCCGCCGGGAACCGGAAAGTCGATGCTTGCCAAGCGGCTGCCGGGTATTCTGCCGCCGCTGAGCTATGAGGAAGCGTTGGAAACAAGCGCGATTTATTCAGTGGCCGGGCTTTTGCGGGGCGGCACCGGGCTTATCCGGGAGCGGCCGTTCCGCAGCCCGCACCACAGCGTCAGCTCCACGGCCATCGTGGGCGGTGGGTCTGTACCCCGCCCCGGCGAGGTCAGTCTGGCCCACAACGGCGTGCTGTTCTTGGATGAGCTGCCGGAGTTTGCCCGTGACACACTGGAGGTGCTGCGCCAGCCGCTGGAGGATGGCAAGGTCACCGTCAGCCGCGTACACGGCAGTGCGTCCTACCCCTGCAAGTTTATGCTGGTGGCCGCCATGAACCCCTGCAAATGCGGGTATCTCGGCCACCCGACACGAGAGTGTACCTGCACGCCCAGCGCCGTGGACGCCTACCGGCGGCGCATTTCGGGGCCGCTGCTGGACCGCATCGACCTGCATGTGGAGGCACTTCCGGTTGAATATGACGATCTCGCGTCCGAGCAGGGCGGCGAGTCCAGCGCCGATGTGCGCGCCCGGGTCATTGCTGCCCGCGCCCTGCAGCGGGAGCGCTACCAAGCCCTGCCCGGTGTGCGGTGCAACGCCCAGCTGCCGTCCAGCGCCCTGCGCCGCTACTGCCGCATGACCCCCGCCGCCGAAAAGATCCTGCGCGGCGCGTTTGAGCGCTTGGGCTACAGCGCCCGCGCCTACGACCGCATTTTGCGGGTAGCCCGCACCGTGGCCGATTTGGACGGCAGCGAGCTGCTTGACGCCGCCCATCTTTCGGAGGCACTGCAGTACCGGAGCCTTGACCGGAAATTTGGGATGCGATAAAACCGATACCGCCCGCAGCTTTCCAGTGGAAAGCTGCGGGCGGCCTTTTGCTGCGCGGGGCAGCGTTTGGAACAGTGTGGTTACGCCGTAAGGATCTGCAGCAGCTTTTCTGCACTGCGGTCCCAGCTGTAGCGGGCCAGCACGGCGGCAGCGGGTGCCTGCGCGGGGGTGATGCTGTCAACATCGCCGTGGTTGACGGCAAGGTCGATATAGGCGGCACTGGGGCCGTAGATCTCCCGCATACAGGGGGTATCGCTGACGATGATCTCGGGCGCACCGCAGGCGGCAGCCTCAAGCGGGGGGATGCCGAAGCCCTCATACAGGGTCGGGAACAAAAATGCACGGCAGCGGGCCATCAACGCCTTGGCCGCACCGTCCGACACATAGCCCAGATACAGCACATTCGGCAGATCGGCAAGCCCGAGGCGCTCCGCCTGGGCCGCAAGGCTACCGCCGCCTGCAATGGCAAACACCGCATCGGGCCGGGCCTTGGCTGCACGCAGCACCCACGGGAAATTCTTGTTCTTGAGCAGATTCGCCATGCTGAAATAATACGCGCCTGCTTTCAGCTGCGGGTAGGCTGCAAAGATGCTGTCATCGGGCGTGATGCGCTCCATCTGCTGCCAGGCGTTGTAGACGACCTCTATTTCGGACGCAGGCACGCCGTAATATTTGGTGATCTCGCTTTTGGAGAACTCCGATACCGTGATGATGCGCTCGGCTTTTTTGGCAATGCGGCGATACTGCAGGCGGTGCCACGCCGCACTCAGCCGGCCGCGCGGATCGGTATAGAAGTCCGGGCGGGCGCGGTAGCAAACATCGTGTACGACCGCAATGCCCCGAAAGCCGAACAGCGGAATGACATTACAGGTGGCAAGCCCCTTGGCACCGCGCTGCTTCAGATAACGCGGATAATCCAGCTGCTGCCATACGCCGCCCTTGTGCGTGCCGAAGGGCACAGTCTTTATATTTGCATACGGCGGTGTCTCAACCCTCTGCGGGGTGACGATCTCCACAAGGCCGGGCGGCACAATGCGGTCGAGTGCTGCGAGCAGCTCGATGGAATAGCGCTGGATCCCGGAAAGGCGCTGGGCAAAAAAGGAGCCGTCAACGGCCCAGACAGTTTCAGACATGTGTAAATACCTCTTTATAGCGCAGAATTTTGTTGACACTTTGGTCAAGGCGCTCCTGCGTGATCGTGCCGTTTTGTACGGCCTCCAGCACGGCAGCGTAGGCCTCCGGCAGGGAGTTTGGCATCAAAAGTACATCACAGCCAGCCTGCAGGGCCAGCACAGCAGCCTCGCCGGGGGTGTAGGCATCGGCGATGGCATCCATCGCCAGCGAGTCGGTGATGATCAGCGTGTCTTCGGCGTTCGGAATCATTGCGACCAGCTGCGGCGAGAGTGTGGCCGGGGTATCGCTGCCTGTCACATTCGGCGCAGCAATATGCCCCACCATAACGGCATGCAGACCGGTGTCCGCCCCAAAGGGCAGCAGCTCGCAGCCTACCAGTTCCTCCTGCGTTTTGTAGGTCACGGCCAGCGCTGTGTGGCTGTCTTCGGCGGTGTCGCCGTGGCCGGGGAAATGCTTGAGGGTCGGCAGAATGCCGTTCTGCCGCAGTCCGTCTGCCATAGCGGCGGCCATGGCAGCAGCGGTACCGGCATCGGACGAGAAGGCGCGGGTGCCGATGATCGGGTTATCCGGGTTGGTGTTCACATCGGCATCGGGCGCAAAGTCCATAGTAAAGCCGTATTCCTTCAGATAAGCACCGATGGTCTGCCCCATGGCGCGGGCATCATCGGGGTCGCCGCTTGCGCCCACGGCTGCGGCGCTGGCGTAGCGTGGCAGCGTAAACGCATCGTTATTCGCCAGACGGGCGATAATGCCGCCCTCCTCATCCACCGCGATAAACAGCGGCGTGGCGCTTGCGTCCTGCAACTCTTTATTAAAACGCGCCAGCTGGGACGGCGATTCGATGTTTTTGCCAAACTGGCAGATGCCGCCCACGGGGTATTGCTGCAGCGCCCTGCGCATATCGTTCGTCACAGTGGTCACGCCATCGGCCTTGGCATCGTTGATCGTTTCCTGCGAAAGGCTCAGATCGAGCGCATCCGGGCGGACGATGAAAAGCTGGCCGACCTTTTCTTCCAGTGTCAGCGCATCGGCAGGCTGCGCTTCTACAGCCGGTGTTGCTGCCGGGGCGGGCGTCGGGGCAGGCGTTGGCACAGCCGCATTGCAGGCGCAGAGAGCCGCCAGCAGAACGGGCAGAAAAAAGCGCTTTTTCATGGAATACCACCTTTCCGGGGGGCGCGGGCAGCGGCCCTTTTGTATCGTGTATTCTATAAGTAAATACATCGTGTCAAAAAATCACATCCTTGGCCTATTGAATGTGTAGGGGCGACTATTGGCCGTACGCAAATATGGCGCAGCAACGCGTTTTATAAGAAAGATTTTTTACAGGCAAACGGGCGCGGGCGAGCAATGCTCGCCCCTACAAGTGTTTTTTGACAGCCTGATTATATAGTAGCATATTTCCCGGCCGCGGGCAAGAAAAATGCGCCGCCCGGCGCAGGGCAGCGCATTGTATCATCATTCCGGCAAACTGTCGGCGTAGTCATTCTCCCCGCCGACGGGGTACTGCGCCACCGGGTCGCTGGCGGCGGTCTCGGCGGTGGCCGTTTCCTCGTATAAGCTTTCCTTTGTCACCGCGTAGGCAAGCTTGGAATCGGCGTTGACCTCAAACACAACAGTCGGTGCGGCATCGCTGGCAAGATAGCACAAGCTGTCCCCGTCACTGCCGTCCGCAGCAGCGGCCACCGCATTGCCGAACCGCACAGTCAGGCTTGTGCCGTCAGTGAAGGTCAGCACGGCCGTGACATCGGGGCTGTCCAGACCGTAGGCGGTATCGGCCTCAGGCGCAGTGACGGTCCACACCGTCTGCATCTGCAAAATCGTGCTGGCCATCTTTTTGATGCTGCTCTGGCTCACGGGATAGTCCGGGTCATCGGTCAGCGTCCAGCTGCCGTCCGTCTGGGTAAACTGCAGGTCGTTCACCTGCATGGCCGCCACATCGCTCAGCGTCTTGTCGGTCAGCGTCTGCGCCTTGTAGAGATCCCGCGGGGACTTGCTCATGGTCGCAAGGTCGCTGCGCATAACGGTATACGCTGCACCGCTTTCATCGTAGACATAGTAGACATCGGCAACGGCGTTCAGCTGGTCCACCGTCAGGGCAAGGGTCTTTTCCCCCGCGCCGATGGTAATAGTCATCTGGGGTGCAGCGCTCTTTTCGGGCAGCTCGGCAAGGTCGCTGCCCTCCAGCTTGCGCAGCGCCGCCAGCGCGGCATACTGCTCCACAAGGCTTGTGACCTTTGCCTGATCCAGCGGCAGGGCCGGGTCGGAATCCAGCATCCAGTCCCCTGTGCTGCTCTTGAGCAGCGTCACATCCATATTATTGCCGGAGTAGGCCAGCCGGTCGATCTCCTCTGCCGTAAAGCCGCACAGCGGGATCGTTGTATCTGCGGCATCCGTGCTGCTGCGGGTCAGCACCGCCAGCAGGATGCCCAGCAGGGCGGCTGCGGCAAGCAGCACGGCCAGCGGCAGCAGCTTTTTTGTTTTTTTTGCGTTGTTCTTCATGGCTCTCCTTTATCTGCGGCGGCGCACCACGCAAATCACCGCACCCGCGATCAGACAGACGATGGGCAGCACCAGCGTAAACAGCACGCCCAGCGGCACAGCCGCCGAGACCGGCACATTCAGCGAGGCGGCGCTCATGCTCTTGGCGTTGATGACCGCCGTAGTCTGCGCGCCGTTCAGCCAGTTGACGGCACTGCCCAGCAGCTGTGCATTGCCGCCCGACACCTGCTGGTTGATGCTGCTCAGCAGCAGGTTCGGGCAGTTGACCCAGACGACACGCGCCCCGGTCGCGGCATTCTCAGCCGCAACGGCCACGGCAAAGCTGCCTTCTGGGTCGGTGTCAGCCTTTTGGGCGGTCTCGGCAGTGGCGTAGTTTTCCATCGCGTAGGCTGTATCACCGGTGGTCAACAGCTGGGTAAAGGTAAATTCGCTGTCCTCATCGGTGGTAATGCCCTGCGCGATGGGGGTGTAGACCATCATGCTCTGCGACACGCCCGCCGTGATCTCATTGTTGACCACCGTGGGCAGCAGGTAGGTCTGCGGGTAACCGTAGGGGTAACGGTCGGCGTCCGTTTCGATCAGCAGACCGGGCTGGCGGTTCATGCCGCAGGCGGCCAGCACAGAATCCAGCTTCGGCGTTGCGGTCGTAAAGTCGGTGGTCACAAACAGCTTGCCGCCGTTTGCAACATACTCGTTCAGCAGCGCTGCCTCGGCATCGGTCAGGTCTGCCCCCGGCGCGTTGATGAGCAGTGCGCCGGCGTCGGCCGGGATGCTGCCGCTCGTCACAAGGTTCAGCTCTGTCACCGTGACGCCGGCGTTGTTCAGAGTCTCGGTAAAATCGCTGGTCAGAGCCGTCTCCCCATGGCCGGTCAACTCATACAGCTGGTAAGCCTCGGTGCGGGTGACCTTGGCGATGCCGGAGGTGATAGCGTTTTCCGCCTGAAAGCTGTAGTTTGCCGTGCCGGTGGTGTAGTAGCTTTCAAGGTCCATCTCATACATGTCATTGTAGGAAAGGACGGTGTTGTTTTCCCCGCTGACCAGCACGACACTGCCGGTGGAGGCACCATCATACTGCTGGGCAAAGGTCGGGTAAAGCACCGGATCCCGCTGCTGCCAGCTGAAGTGGCTGCTCTCACCTGCATAGCGGTCAAGCAGGCGGGTGATGTTGGCGTCCTCCTGCCCGTTCTCGGCCAGATAGTAGGCGGTCACATCGGCGTTCAGCTCATGCAGCAGGTTCTCGGTCGTATCGCTCAAGGTAAAGAGTGCGGTCGTGGAGATGTCATACTGCGTATATTTGGTAGGCAGTGCGCGGACGACAAGATTTAGCAGCACAACCACTGCCACCACGACCGCTGCCAGCACACTGGCGTACAGGCCGCTGTGCAGGGTGCGCTTGCTGCCGCCCTGCCAAATACCATTCTGTTTTTTCATGCTCAGTGTACCTCCTCAGTTCCAACGGCGGCGTGCAAGCGCCTGCCCGGTCAAAAAGAGGAACAGCCCCATGACCGACAGATAGTAGACAATGGCCGGGATACTGAACATCCCGCCCACAATGTCCTTGAACGGCTCAAACAGGGCCAGCGCGGACAGCACCGCATTGAAGGCCGTCAAAAGCCATGCCGGGCGCAGCTGAAACAGCACAAACAGCACCACCGCGCCCGCGCAGAATACTACAGCGCCAGCCGCCAGCCGTTTGCAGATGACGCCCACCAGAACAGACGCCACCAGCAGCACGATCATAAAGACAATAAACGCCAGCAGGTTGCCGGTCGTGAACATCGTCTGGATGCCGTTCATCAGGTAGGCCACCAGCAGCGCGCCGAAGGTAGCAAGATAGGCCAGTATCTGGTTTTCGGTCAGAGCGGAGATCCAGGTGCCCACAGCCAGACAGGCGCCGCCCAGCAGCAGATAGCCCAGCAGGGCGCTGTAGGCCGCCACCAGCGACACCGTGCCGAATGCCTGCAGCAGCAGGGGCATTACCACAGCCGCCGCCAGCGGCAGCGCAAAAACAGCGAGTTCTGCCAGAAACTTACCCGCCACAATGGCCGGGATGCTGACCGGGCTGGTCAAAAGCAGCTGGTCGGTCTTGTTTTTGCGTTCCTCGGCAAAGCTGCGCATGCTGATGGCCGGCAGCAGGAATAGCAGGATCATCGTCATGGTGTAGAGCACCGAGGCGAAATCAGACGAAGCATAGAGAAGATTTCGATTTGTAAAGTACAAACCCAGAAAGAAAAGGCTGACGGCGGCAATGACCCAGCCGATCATACCGGTAAAGCAGCTCTTGAATTCGCGCTTGAAAATAGCTGTCATTGCTCGTCACCCTCCTTTGTATGGTCCTGCTGCGGGGTCTGCTGGGTCTGCTTGGTCTCGGTCAGCTGCAGGAATACATCCTCCAGACTCATCGTCTCGGCGCGCAGGTCCAGCACCGGGCAGCCTGCCCCGGCCAACGCCTGTGAAAGCGCACCGCGCAGGTCGGTGCCCTCGGTGCTGACGGCAGTAAAGCTGACCTCGCCGTCCTTTTCCTCGGTCACGGTCAGGTTCGTCAGGCCCGGCACGGTACCCGCCGCCGCAAGGATCTCCTCCCGGCTGCCTTGAGCCGTAGCGGTGATGGTTCCCTTCGCGGTCAGCCTGGCGGCCAGCTCCTCCGGTGTACCCTGCGCCACCAGCCTGCCGTGGGCAATGATCAGCACCCGATCACAAACGGACTGCACCTCGCTCAAAATATGGCTGGACAAAATGACTGTGTGGGTTTTGCCCAGATCCCGGATCAGGGAGCGGATCTCGATCATCTGCGCGGGGTCAAGGCCGACGGTCGGCTCGTCCAGAATGATGACCTTGGGTGTGCCCAGCAGCGCGGCGGCAATGCCGACACGCTGGCGGTAGCCCTTGGAAAGGTTGCGGATGAGCCGCTGCTCCATCCCCTGCAGACCCGCGCGGGCAGCGGCATGCTCTACCGCCGCAATGCGGTCTGCCTTTTTGCGGGTGCCCTTCAGCTCGGCCACAAAAAGCAGATACTCCCGCGTGGTCATCTCCGGATAGAGCGGCGGCAGCTCCGGCAGGTAGCCGATGCAGGCCTTAGCCTCAGCGGGTTCCTCTGCAATATCATGGCCGTCGATTCGCACGGTGCCGTCTGTGGCGGAAATATAGCCGGTTATGATATTCATCGTGGTGGACTTGCCTGCCCCGTTGGGACCCAGCAGCCCGTAAATGCAGCCGTCCTCCACGGTGAAGCTGATATCCTCCACCGCGGTGTGGCCGCCGTAGCGCTTTGTCAGATGCTCTACCTCAATCAAAGTGCGCACTCTCCTTTATCACTTGGGTTCAAGGGCATTGCTGCAGTGCAGAAATTGTGCAGGGATGCCCAGACTTTTATTATAATTTGAAAATGTGAAAAAATTGCGTGAATGGTTTGAAGAAGTGTGAAATCCTGCGCACCGATACAGCAAAAAGCGCCGCGAAATACAGGCAGCTGCCCGTTTTCGCGGCGTTTCTTTAAGTAAGCTCAGAAGGTATCGTGGCGCACAAAGCCGCCCAGCTCCTCGGTGGTGGTCATGCCTGCAGCCAGCGCCTTGCTGCGCATAGCGGCATAAAACTCCGCATAGGTGGCCTGCATGTACGGCTCCAGAAAGAAGCCGCCGATGCCGAAGGTGAACGCGCAGAGCAGCAGCCAGCCAAAGAAGGACAGCTGCAGGACGAAGTAATTCCACTTTTCGCCTTCCATCATTTCCTTGCTCAGCTCCATGGCGCGGGTAGCGGACATGTAGGGATTTTCGGCCAGCAGATAAGGTACGAGCGTGTAGCAGTAGTCCCAATAAATTCCCGGCACAATGAGCAGAAGGAAGCCCAGAAAAACCTTTAAGTTGGTGAGCAGCTGCACGATGATGGGGTTGCCATAGGGCTGGCGGAAGGTGCTGACAACGGTGGAGGCCGGGGTCAGGGATTGGCGGCTCTCCATAAAATAGCGGCAGCGGCCGACCTTGAGCGGATACAAGACGAACAGCACCCAACAGATGCTGATAATAGCACCAATAAACGCACCGACTGCGAGTGCCGCAAGCATATTGTCCGGGATGTTGCTGAACATCTCATAAATCGAGGCTGTGTCCCCACCGGCGGTATCCACGGTCTGCCGCGCCGCGCTGCCACTGCTGGCACTGGCCCCGCCCAGCCCGACAAAGCTCAGCACAAGGCAGACCCAAAAGCTGCGCCAGTACCGCCCCTGCAGTGCCTGCTTGGCGTTGGATTTTAAAAGTTCGCGTGTCCACATAAGCGTTTACCTCCCTATTTCATACAGTATATTCCCTGCGTTGTAAGCACCACAAGGCGGGAATTGTGCAAAATATTGTATTTATATTATAGCAGTTTATGGCGCAAAAGCAAGTATTGCGCCGCATCACTTTGTCGATTCAGCGTCATCTTTTGAGTTTGTTCACAAAAATATAAAAAAGTTCTGTTTTTTTGCAAAAAGCGCTTGACATTTACCGGTTGTTTGGCTATAATAATACCTGTCGTCAGGCCAACGGCCAAGACGAAAACAAAATATGCGGATGTGGCGGAACTGGCAGACGCGCTAGATTCAGGTTCTAGTTCCCTTAAAAGAGTGTGGGTTCAAATCCCTTCATCCGCACCAAACGAGAGCAAAACGAACACAAGACAACCATTAAAATGGTCGGTAATGCGTTCGTTTTGTTTTGTTCTATTCCCTCGCTGACTCATTGACAACAAAAAGAGGGGCAATCGCAACAGGTGGAAAAGCTGCGATTGCCCCTCTTTTTTTGTTGTATAAATTGTAAAATTTTTGCGTTAGAATATACCGTTTCCACGCCAAATTCTACCATATTCCTTACAAACCCGTGAGGATTTGATAGAATACGACGTAAAGGAGATAGGTTCTATGATTAGAATTTTACTGTCCACCCGCCTTGGCGAAAGGAAGTGGACTCAAGCGGATCTCGTCCGAGAGACAGGAATCAGGGCTTCTACTATCAACGACCTGTACCACGAAATGACGGACCGGGTCAGTCTGGAGCAGCTCGACCAGATATGCAAAGCGCTGGACTGTGACATCAACGAGATTCTTGTGCGCGAGGAAAAGATAGACGAACGCACACGGCAGCGAATGGGCCCCGCCCCGGAGCGCCGCAAATAACCCTATCCCTTGCCCGGACTGCCATGCGGTTCGGGCTTTTCCTTTACACCTCGGTTCCGTCTGAAAAGCGGAATTTCAGTACCAGTTCCGCGCCGAGAGCGGATGCGATGCTTTCTAATTCCTCGTACTTGAACTTTCCTGTTTTCACACGCTGGTTGAATGCCTGCGGTGTCGTGCCTATCTTGCGGGCAAGCTCAGCCTCTGACATTTTGGCTACCGCCTCGCCCATTCTGATTTTTGTGGAGAAATCCATAGTTATCACCTCGCTATCATTATATAGGAAAACCTTTACCGCGTCAAGGAAAATATTTAAAAATAAAGGAAAATCTTAAAGAAAATCCTTGACAATATAAAGGAAATCCTGTATAATAAAGATGTTGAAAGGAGGTGAGACAACATGGACAAGCCCGAAACAAAAGAAGCCCTGAAAGAGCTTCTGGAAATCTTGGTCGAACATCCCGAACTGGCAGAACGGATCACGATCACGATTAAGCCCAGCAAGCTGATTCAGGGCAAGCCCACGGAACAGTAATTCCGTAGAAGAGGGGCGGCGGATGGAGCCGCCGCCCCCACTTCTTTGATTATACACACGGATAGCCGATAAAGCAAGGAGAAAATGATATGAATAAGATTCGCAGAAAGAATTTGCAGACCATCATTGACCGGCTGGAGGACATCAAGGCCGACCTCGAAGAAATCACCTACGAGGAAGAAGAATACCGCGACAATATCCCCGAAAATCTCCAGAGCAGCGAAAAGTACGAACGCGCTGATGAAGCGTGTGACAATCTGAACGATGCCGCCGAAACGCTCAACGAGGTAATCGACAGCATCACGACCGCAATGGAATAAAAAAGAGTGGCCGCCCCGCTAAGAACGCCACTCCGCACCGCAAATCAATAACGGCGAGCCGGGAGCCTTACCCCGGCCGCCCTCTATTTTATCAGAGTAAGGCAGAAAAGACAAGAGGGAAACAAAATGAAGTACATCGATATCAACCAGAAATTCACCGCTAAAGTCGCCGAGTATATCGCCAAGGGCTACACCATCAACACCGCCACGATGAGCGGCAGTCAGGGCGAGGTTGCCCATGTTGATTTGACGGACGGCAAGCAGGTTGTCCGCGTCCTGCTGGACAGCTTCACCGAGTACGACAGCTTCAACAGCCTGTCAGGTATGGAAATCGTTGTCGGAGCTCCCGCAGATAAGGTCGTTCCCTACGACACCGCCCGCTACAATACTATCTGGAACAACCGACTTGAGGTCATCGAGAGTGAGCGCTTCTACGAAATCGGCTCCAGCAAGCGCCGCGGTAACACATTCTACGGCACGAAAGCAGAGGCAGAACAGGCTGAAGCCCTCAGCGTGGAACGCTACAAGGCAAAGAGCAAGACCAGCCCCTACATCGATCTGACTGACCGCTACCTCCCTCTGGCGGTCAGCATCGTCAAAAAGCGCACAGGCTGCACCCGCGTCCAGAAAGCCAATGTCCGCATCCACAAGGACAGCAAGGGCTATATCGTCAGCTACCGCAATGAACTTTACCGTCTGCACTAAGGGACGCCATCTACTGATTATCGGAGGAAACCGCAATGACGCTGACCGACTTTTTACAGCCCCTCGACCTCGACACCCACATCCGCATGGCCGTGGCAGACGCCGACCTCATCTACTTCGGCCCGGCGGGCGACCTGCCCCTGCCTGTCATGCAGCAGTACGAGGTCGCTGATTGCTGGTCGGAAACCTACCACTCCATCGGCGGCATCTGCGGTATCTCCATCATCGTCACAAAAATCAAGGAGGACTGATACCATGAAATTCACAAACGCCGAGCTCACCGCCCGCATGATTTCCGACCAGAAAAACGGCTGGCCGTTCTGCCCGCGCTGCGGCAAGCCGCTCAAGATCGACCCACAGATCCAGCGGGCCGCCTCCTCAAACGCATTGTCCAGAGAGGTAAGCGGTCTATATATCTGCGATGACTGTGGCTCTGACGAGGCTCTCCGCGCGTTTGCTGGCCTGCCCCTACCGCTGGAAGAGTGGGAGCAGACAAGCCTAATCAATAGCATGTACAAATAAACCACAAAAAGCCCCCCGGCGGGCTACCTGTTGCGGTAGTCAGCCGGGGGGCTCATTTTAATTATAGGGGTTCTGTTTGGGCTCTTCGTAGGTCATCGCCTGCGGGCTGTCGCCGATGCCCGCCGTGGTCGGGTCGGTCACAATGCCGAGGATCGACAGTACGGCAAACACCGCATTGACAACGGCAAGCAGTTTGTTGCCAAGATCACCGAGGTCGAGCGTGTAGCCGAACACGGCAGCCACGACCTGCACCAGCAGCAGTACAGCCGGGATCAGAGCCAGCCAGAACGCCTTGTTTTTGATACGGACGCGCCAGTTGATATTCATGTATATTCCTCCTTTGTGGAATGGTTCGCAGGGCAGCCCGGCCCATGCTCCAGAATCTGAATTCTGGTCTCATGGTCGTGCAGCTTGGAGTCCTGCATTTCTTCATGTTCCCACAGCCGCCTGTGGGATGCGTGGTTGCTCGCCGACACATCCGTCAGCCTTTCGTCCAAGGTGTCGAATTTGTCGTTGAGCTTGGTCAAGGTGGTGTTCAGTCGAATCATAGGCGCGGTCACAGTGCCAAGCAAACCCAGCAGCACAACGATCACGCCCACAACGCCCCATTCGGTCATTGCCTCCACCTCCCAACTATGCAGCGGTCTTGTACTCGATGGCAGCCTTTTTGCACAGGGTGGTGACATGCTCGGCATCGCCCGCGCTGATCTGGCCGATTTCGATATACTGCGCCGTCTTGGCGGCATCAATGTACCTGCTGCGGTAGTAGCCAGGGGCAACGAGGTCAAGCTGCTGGGCCAGATTGTACACCGCCATGGCCTGCACATTGCTGGCGTAGTCGATGACGATCTTTGTCAGGCCGCGGCTGTCGGTGGTCTGGTCACGCAGCCCGGCGCCAGCCTTGGCATCGTCCACACTAATCCAGCCGGTGACCTTGCCGTACTTGCCCACATTGCTGGTGCTGTTGGTAATGCGCACACGGCCATTGACCACCTCGGTGCCCCACAGGTAATAGGTGCCCGTGCGCACCCCGGCGATAGCCAGCGAAGCACTGGCAATGTACAGGTTGGTGCGCTCCAGATGCAGTGCCATCCCCGCCCGCAGGGCATCGCCCGCCGCGGTAACACCGCCGGCCAATCGCTTGTTGACCTCCTCAGCCAGCCAGCTGAACTTGCCGCCAAGGTACGGGCCGGGGCAAGCGGTGCTGGTAAAGTAGCTGTGCTTGGTAAGGTTGCCGCGGGCATCGCCGGTGTAGTTGAGGCCATTCTTCAGTGCGGGGTTGCGCTGGCAGATGTCCACGCACAGTTTTACCAGCGCCTCCAGCGCTGCATCAGAGACATGCCACTGCCCGCCAATCTGGTCGTTGGCAACCTCCACGGTAATGGCCCTGTGGTCGTTGGCGGGGCTGCTGCTGCACCAACTGCGGTCTGCCTCGTGGCACAGCAGCGCAATACCGCCGTCACTGGAAATCGCATAGTTGCTGGACATCTGGCGGCTGGGCTTGGCCTCCATGGCAGCGATCTGCTCCAGCGTCAGATTGCCCGCCATGTGGTGCGGGGTGATTTTGCTGACAGCGTACTTGCGCGGGCGGTTGCAGTTTGGTGAAATGCAAGTCAGGTCTACGAAAGAGCAATCACTCATCGTCCTCAACCCCCTTGCCGTTGCTGGTCTCAGCATCGCATTCAGCAGTGATGTCAACGCCGTTTTCAAGTTCCTTGTCGGTCATGGTCTGTCGCTCCTCTCGGTAAAAATTTGTATAAAAAATCGGCAGCCCCGCCGCAGTGGCTGGGTTGCCGATTTCTTATTGAGTTGTCGCCCTACGCTTCAAGCGCGGGCCGGGATAGTACGAATTCATCCAGCATCTTTTCAAGGAAAGCATCGCTGGTAACATCCTTGAACAGCCCCCGGTAGCTGGTGATGACGCTCAACGCATAGTCAAGATCAATCTCACCCGCAGCATAGGCATCTTGCACATACCGTAGGTGCTTTTTCATGCCGAGGGTGGTCTGCCGGCGCAGTTCAATTTTGACCGGGCTGATTTTCCGCCCCACGAATTCCACCGGGTTTCCGATGGGAATGACGGCGGTTTTCTGGTTCAGATTCAGCCCAAGGTTTGTTTGCAGGTAGTTGTCCACTTCCTCCACAAGTTCCCACGCGGCGGCCTTGCCCTCGATGATTGCGCCCATATCGTCCATGTACCGGGCGTAATACGGCGCACACAGCTCCCGCTTGATGTAGTGATCCGCAGGTGTCATAACCACATTGGCCGTCATCTGCGATACCAAACTGCCCACCTGCATCCCGCGGCCCGCAATGCGTTCCGCTGTGGTAACATCGGTGCAGTGCAGCGGCAGCCCCAGCGGGCGGCCATCGCAGCGGATAGCGCGTTCAAAGAACCACATCATGTCGGCATCATCCAGCGGGCGGCCCAGTTCCCGCAGCTGTACTTCGGTAGGAATACGAAAGAAGAACTTTGTAATGTCCATCTTCACAAAGTACCAGTCGCCGGGTTTGGCCGCAGCCTCTCGCATCCAGCCCTGTATCGTGTTTGCACACCGAACAGGGCCCTTCCCGGGAACGCTGCCATAACTGTGTTCGTAGAACGACTTGCTGTAAATCGGCCACGTCACATTGTACGCAGCGCAGTTTACAACGCGGTCATAGAAAGGCAGGCTGCTGATGATTCGTTTCTTGGGGTAATACTCATAAAATTGGTGAAGCGGCCCTGTCTGGTACTCATGCCATTGGAGCCGATTCACCGCATCGATCAAATTATCCTCAAGGAGATTGGTGTACTCAAGCACACAATCCTGATAGCGCTTATGTTTTCGCGCCAGCAAATAACCATCATACATATTGTCGAATGTTGCAAACTGCTCAAAAATATGTCTGTGTTTTTCCAATCTAAAGCCACCCCTTGAGGTTCGCAGCCCCGCAGGTGCCGTATGGAGGTATGCCATCGGAACACCGGCAAAGCTGCTAAAATTTAAAGGCCGCAGTTTTTACCCTGCAACCAAGGAGACCAGCCCCTTTATCCCTCTGTACTGAGAGCAAGCCCGCGAGCTTGCAATATCTGACTATGAGGTAAAGCGGCGCGGAAGCCAATGTTCGTCCTCGAATTCGAGCGCGGGTTGTTGCCGTTGAACGAAGCCAAGCCATAGGAAGAGTTGTTCCAGTTGCCGCCCGAATAGAAAGCGCGTCACGGCTGATACCCTATGTCTTCGGCTGGCTCTTGATGGTTTTAAGCCAACCGCCGAGCATCTTTCCGATTTCGACTGCCATGCCGCTCCAGACCTCGTACTTCTTCATCGGGAGAAATCCGAGTTCATGGCTCAACCGCAGATAAGCCCGCAGCTTTGCCACTTCCACATCCAGATCCTGCAAGGTAGTCTTTTTGTAGTATTTCTTCTGCGCCTCAATCGTGCGCTCAAGCATGGTGTCCATGCAGCGCTTGATGTCGGTACAGAGAGCAAACTTTTCAGACTTTGGATACTGCGCAAGGGCTCCGTACCCATACTGCATCATGTCAAAGACTTTCTGCATGATTTTAAGTTCTTCGGCCATTGTCAGCACCTCCAGCCCACAGGGCATTATATAGCTTTTTCCCGCCCGGCGGGTCGTTTTGGTAGATTCTGTCGGAAAAATCGCAGAAAATACCCAAAATCCGAAAAATCAATTTTATAAACCGGCCCCTTCGGGGCCGGACTGAGGGAATCTCTGTGCGCGGCTATCCCGCAATCGCTCTGCTGCCCAAGACCGCGCTATCGCGCGGTCTCCAGTGCGCAGTTACGCAGTGGGCAGTTTTGCAAAAGCGGCGCGGAAGCCAATGTCCGCCCCCGAAACCGAGCGCGGGTTGCAGCCGTAGAACGAAGCCAAGCCAGAGGAAGAGGTGCTCCAGCTGCCGCCCGAAACGAAAGCGCGCTCATCAGCGCCGTTATTAAACCAGCACAAATGACCAGCTTTGGGGCACAGGTCGGTGGACTTGTACGGCAGCATACCAAGGCACTGCAACACCAGCTTGGCGGCATCGCCAATCGTGCTATCGCAGTCGATAGCGCCGAAACCGCAGCTGCGGCTCGTATCGGCCTGTACGGTAATAGACTTGGAGTAGCGGAGGTGGTTGGAAATCCAATCCATCTTAACAGAGTTTGCAGTCGTACCATTGCCAGCAGGGGTAATGTAACTGCCGTCATCGGCATTGATAGCCATCCACTTGGTGCTGCTTACGCCCTGCGAGTTGGCAGCGTCCGCACCATTGTTGTTGACGAGAACCTGCAATTCGCCCTTTACTGTACGGACACCACCGGCCCATTCCCACACATCGCCGACAGGGTCAGCAATACCGCTGGGGCTGTTGTCGTGGTACCAAGTCAGCGGTCCGGTGCCGGTAGCGGTGCGTCCGGTCTTGCCGCCAGCGCCCGTGTCGATGAAAGTCGGGATTGCCTTATAGAACTGCTCCGAACTGTGCTTGCCATAGTAGTTGTTGCCCAGCGGGATAAAGCCCTGCATCTCGCAGATGCGCATCAGCAGACCCCACTCCATGCGGGTCATGCAGTGCCAGCCGTCACCCTTTGCCTCGCAGTAGCTGCGGGCCTGGTCAAAGTTCATGCTTGCGGCAGGGTCAACGCCGGGCAGACTGTACGCACGGCCATTCTGCACGATGTTCAGATACTTGGAGATGTAGATCTCGTCCACTTCCTGCCCGTTGATGATAAACGCCGGGAACAGTGCGGTGGATTCGCCCATACCCAGCTGGGCATAGGTCATCTTCGGGATGCGGACCATAACGCTGGGCTTGCCGGCGTTGTCCAGCAGAATCTCATTGTTCGGGCAGACCGCTTTCAGTGCGGTTGCCATCAGGTCAAAATTATCAGCCATAGGGGTTTACCTCCTTACTCGATGCTCCACAGCGTCAGCGTCACGGTGTTCATGTCCAACGGCAGCGGCTCTCTGGCGGTTGTCTGCTGCGGGGTATGGCTACCGTCTGCATCGTCTGCCGCCTCGCCGGTGGTCGTCTCCGCCGCCGTGGCGGGCACTTCCTTGTACTGGCGGGGCGGGATGTCAATCTGGGCTACATAGCTGCGCCCGGCAGCAGCGCCAATGCACAGCGCCCCGTCCTCGTCAAAGCACACATCAATGTGTACGGCGTAGTCTTCCTCGCGTTTGGCAAGGTTCAGGGTCAGGTCATCGTCAAAGGTGATCTTGGTCTTGTTCACCTCGTAGTCGATTTTCTGGCCGTGGTTCTTCTCAACGATAATCATTTCATGTACCCTCCGATCACAATGTAGTTGATGGTTGCAGCAGTGGCGCTGCCGGTGTAGGCGACCTTAAAGCCGTTGGACAGCTGGTCGCTCACCTCGATCTGACCGAGGTTGCCCTTCACGTTGCTTGCCTCGGTGATGACGATATAGTCACGGCTGGGGCGCTGCATCTGCAAGGCCACGGTCTTCTGGCTGTTGTTGAACGGGTACGGCTTGGCGGTGTTCGTCAGGTTGATGCTGCCGCGCTCCACATCCCAGCCCATCTGGCGGGCGTAGTTCAGCAACAGGCCATAGCAGGCAAACAACTCCCAGATGCCGTCCTCTTGGTTGGTAAAATGTGCCGCATCCTGCGGCGTACCCTGCTGCATCACAGTGCCGGCGCGAGTGATCTGGTAGGTGCCGTCCTCGTTCTTCGTGATGTTGAAGCAGTTGCTCGGATTCGTCACATGGTCTTTCCACTGGGTAGGATAATACATTTCATTTCACCTCCTGCTTGGTCACGACATAGTTCTGCGTAGGCTTGGCATCTTTCGCAAGCAGCTTTTTTACAACTTGCTCGGTCACGGTAAAGTCGAACCAGTACAAGATGCCCGTCTGCCCGGTGTTGACCGTGATGCTGCAATCCTGATGCGCCCACAGCGCATTGTCCGAGTTGTACAGTTCCACGCGGGTCACGGTCAGCGGGGTACTTTCGGCGCTGATGGTCAGCTGCGCCCGCACCGTGCCGTTGGGCAGCACCGCCACATCGGACAAGTCCGTTTTGATGTAGGTATTGCCGACACGGTACTTGGCATAAGCGACACGCCGCTTGATGTAGTTCCGAAGGTCGGTAAACCCTGCACTGTCAATCATGGGTCATACCTCCTAAAAAAGTGATCCCGGCTCCAGCCCGCAGGGGGTAGCCTCAAAGCCCGCGCTCCCGCTGGCTGTGTCGGTCATAAGTACGCCGTCAAGGATAGACCCCTGCACTGCCGCAGCGGGGTGTGTACCCACCGTAGCATAGCCCGTCATGGGGCTTGTATAGGTCTGTCCATCTTCGGCTGTGGCAACGGCCACATTTTCCCCGGCGATAACGCCCTGCACGGCAGGAGCCGGGAATGTGCCGGCAGTCGGCTGGCCTGTCAGCGGCATGGTGTACGCCTCGCCGCCGTGCTCGGTCTCCACCACTACAGGGAAATTGTAGATCGCTCCCTCCCTGGCCTGCACCGGATAGGTGCCGCACAGGCGGGCTGTGTACACGCACCATCCGCAGCCCGTGCGGATTTCAAAACAGTGTGTGCTGCGGAACATGATGCCGTCCAGATGGCTACGCAGACTTTTGTACAGGTTTACTGCCCGCAAAAGGTCTGTGTTGTTCACCGGCACGGCGGGGGTCGATGCGTCCAGTACAATGCGGAATGTGTAGGGGTTGCCGCCCTCCACATAGTCGAACCATTCTTCCACGATGCTCTTGGGGTACACCGATTGAATGGCCGCCTCAACAGCGCCCTTGGTGCCAAGATGACGGTGGATATAGAAGCTGGATTTCAGCAGTGCCCGCTTCGTTTCCAGCGGGTAGTCATAGCCGTACCAGTCCACCTTGAAATCGTAGGCCAGAATGTCCAGCAGTGCTTCATCCAGTTCGTCAATGCGGGGATAGATGGCTGCTTTCTCAATCTCGCTCATGCGGTCCGAAAGTTCTTCGGCTACAACCTGTCCCAGCGCTATCATGCGACTGTCATTGCGCAGTACGGGCGGCAGCGCCCGCAGGAACTCCTCGGCGGTGGGGGTATTACTCATCTTCATACCCTCCGCTCGTCACGGTGCGGCCACGCAGCTTACCAACCTGCGGCACGGTATCCGTCAGGTCGGCCAGCGCCACACGCCCGCTGGCATCGGTAGCCACATTGCCGCTGCGCAGCTCTGTGTAGACAGGGCTGCGGATAACAACGCGCTTTACACCGTTCACCATCATACGGCGGGTCAGTTCGCTGGGGTTGATGTCCCGGCCCAGCTTGCCGGCCTGCCATTTCACATAGGCATCCACGGCGGCGTTGACCTCGCTCTGCACATCAGCGGCAGACGGGCCGCCGCGGTTCAGATAGTAGGTCGTGTCAATATCGTACTCCACCGTTTCGGGGTCTTCCACCAGTACATGGTCGGTCAGCGGGCGGGTTTCATCGGCGTTGCAGGCAGCCAGCACGGCATTCTTTACTTCCTGCCCGGCAATCGTGCCGTCTTCCATCAGAACATAGATGCGCACCTCGCCGGGGGTTGGGCTGTTGGGCAGAACATCGGCAATGTCATTGCTCACGGCTTTAGCCTTGGCAATGTAGCCGCCTTTCGGCCCGGCAGTGGAATAGTTGTCCTCACTCTGGCGCAGCTGCTCGTAGAACTCGTCATCGGTGGGGGCATCGCTGCCGCCGCTCTCGGTCAGGTTGGTGCAGCTGGTGTAGTAGTCGAACACATCCACAATGGTGGCGATCTGGCCTGCAAGGTAGCCGTTTCCCGCTGTGCCGGCAGTCATGCACTCGGCTGTCACATCGCCGTGGGTCTGCCCGGCTGCAATGTAGCGGTCCTCCACGGTAGCCCAGAACATATTCTGTCCATTGCTCACGCGCGTACCTTTCGGGATCAGCACGGCGCTGGTCTGCGCCTCGCTGATATTGAACCGCATCGTCACGGTGGAGGAGGTCGCGGCCGGGCGCGTATGCTGGTAGAACAACTCGCCCAGGGCATCAAGGTTTGCGCCCTCGGCGCGGCTCGGTATGTTCTGGTTTCCCGCATGGTTCAGATACACCCTTTCCTGTAAAATGATGCTTGCGACCCACGCAATAAAAATGCGCTCCGGGCTGCTTGGCTGGGCGCTGTGGCCGACAATAGCCTCATAGGCATCCACGAGCGCGGCCTCCAGCTTGGTCGTGTCGGTGTCCACGAACTGATACAAGGGGTTTCTACTCATCTCGGATATTCACCTCCACGGTTGGGATTAGATGCGCCGGGTCGTTCGGGTCAATCTCAAAGGTCGCCTGCACAAACTCGGCGCGGGGCTCGCCCTCCTCTATGGCTTCTTTGAGGTCTGCCACCATCAGTGTAGGGGCAACTGTAATCGGCTTGTCGATCCAGCTCCCCGTCAGGCCGATGCCCCGGTGCAGGGGTATGTCGCCCTTGCGGGTCTGGATGATGCACTTGATGTTCTGCAGCACACTTGTTACGGTGTCTGTGCAGTTCAAAAGCAGTTCATCGTCCGGCAGTGCGCTCACAAGGTAACTCATTTTCAGCCCTCCTTACTGCGCCAGATATTCCATCAAGGTCACACTGACGGTGCAGTGCGTCCATGTTCCGTCCTTGTCGGTGTGCTTCATCTTGATGGCCATACTCTTGATTACCCAGCGCCATTTCCCGTACACGGTCCGGCCCAGCACCATGGATACCGGCTGTCCGCTGCGGATGTAGCCCCACAGTATGTTGATGGCACTCTGCGGATACACGCCCAGATACTCGGACAACTCAATATCAAAGGTGAGCTGGTCGGGGTCCATGCCGGTGTACTCGAGGCAGGCACTGTTGTTGTGGCGCTGGTGGATGGCGTACCGGGTGGATGCGCTCTCCACAAAGTTGCTTACGGTCAGCACCGTATCAGAGCTGACCTGAAAGATAAGGTCTCCAAGGCAGCCGACAATCATGTTTTAATCGCCCCCAGTATCACACCATCGCCGTTAAAGGTCGGCAGATACAGGCACGCCACGGTCTCATTGACCTTTGGCAGCCAGTAGTTCACCTTGGCCCCATGACTGTGGGCGGTGTCATAGCTGGTATGCACCTTACCTTCGCTGTCTGTCCATGTGGTCGGCGTTTTGGTGGTATTTTTTACGGTGCAGTCGCCGTCAACATCGTGGTCGTGCTTGCCGGCAGTGGCAACCGTAACAATTTCCCCGGTTCGCTGCAAAACAGGCAGCCAACCGGATACGATGTTTTCGTCCTTGAAAATGACGCGGGCGGCCAGATTGGCCTTATCGACAGCCGACACGGTGCCGATACGCAGTCTGGTTACTTCATCAGCCATCAATATCCCTCCAGTATCCTGCGGCCTGTAACGGTTGTTGTAAAGCCGTTTTCGTTGATTGTATGCTTTGCCTGTGTGCAGATATAGCGTCCATCCCAAAAGCCGTAGCCTTTGACACGGATACCCACACCGGCCACATACCAAACATGGCCGGTGTGGGTAAACTGCACCGTCTTAGAAAATTTGTTGTGCAGCCGAAGGTGCTTTTCAGCCATCGTTTTGGCTTCGGCCACGCTGCCGACCTTGGCGTAGAGTTCCAACTGCTGGTTAGTCTTGGCGTCCTCGTCATAGTCTTCGGTGTAGGCCGTGTACTCAATGCAGGCACCTGTGGCGGGCTCAACATAGCTCACACGGCAGCTGGCGTACTTGGTGTCGGCAGTCTTGGTGTCCAACTTCCACTTGGTAAAGCTGGTATCGCGGTAGTCTGCCTCAATCACAACAGGCCGCTGCTCGTAGTCGCTCTGGTCGTAGATGACCAGCTTGCCCTTGGTGGCCTTGATATTCAGCCCCGCATTAGTGCAAAGCCGCTGCAAAAAGGCGATGTCGCTGATTTTGCTTTGCTCTACGCGGTCATAAAAGGGGTCGTTCGGCGTATCGAAGAAATATCCCATGCCGTTCGCCCCTGCAATTTCTGCAAGGATCGCGGACAGGCTATAATTCTCCCACGCCTTGGATTTTTTGGTCTGGCGTATCTGGTTCGTAAACGGCAGACTGCAAGCCTTGATGGTCACCGTGTTCGGCGGGCCGGACAACGAGACGGAATCAAGCTCAAATTCACCGCAGTCGAGGAACTCCTCCACATCGTAGCCGTTCCAGTAATTTATCCAGATTTTGGCGCGGATTTTCAAGGCATCCCCGGCAGCGGCGTTCACCATTTCGTTCAGCCAGCTTTTCATCCAGATTTTATCGCGGTCCTGCAAAGTGACCTGCAAATCATCGGATACGCCGTCATCGTTGTCGGTGTAGGTCGCCGTCAGAAAATACGGCGCTATATCATCGCTGATATTCACACCGTCAAACCACATCAGCAGCTTACTGCGGCGGGCTAAAACGCTCATGCGTCCACCTTCTTCCACGGCACCATCCCGGTCGGCTGCTCGCTTTCCGTTTTGGCTTCGGGCAAGGTCAGTACGACCCCTGCCGGGAAAATGTAGGTGTGCAGATACTGCTGGTTCAACGCCATCAGCTGGTCGGTGGCAGCCACATTGCCAAAGATTTTATAGGCGATGGAATCCCACATATCGCCCTGTACAGTCGTATAGGTCATTAGCTGAAATTCATCCTTTCCTCGTCATCTCTGGCGCTCTGCACAACATCCAGTATCATCTGGCGCATATCCTCAACACTCTGGTTCAGTGCGCTGCGCAGCTGCTGGCTGTCCTGCATGCCGCTGATCTGGAATACCGGCGAAAGGCTCATGGGCTGCAACTGGGTTGTGGTGCTGCTTTTGGCGCTCTCAGCCTGTACCGCCTCGGCGGCTGGCTTGGCGTTCTGGGCGGCAAAGCTGCCCATCGCATCCACGGCCCGCGGGCTGATAACAGCGGTATAGTCGGCCAGCATTGCGTCAGCTTCAGCGGCATGGTTCATCTCGGCGGCAGACAGGCCGTTTTCGGGCGTTTGCCCATCAAGGGGTATGTCTACCTTATCAGCCTCGGCAGGGGCAAAAGCAGCCGCCTCAACGGCGGGCTGGGCAGCACTTGCCGGGTAGGCGTCCTCTGCCTGCACAGTCTCGGCGTACTGCATACCATTTTCGGGAATTCCCGAAAATGGTTCAGCCGCGCTCACAGTGTCAGGTACATCGGCTGCCACGGCGGCGGAGACAGGTTCCTGCACCGCTTCGACCTCTGGGGGTATGTCTACCTTGGGTTGGTTCACAGCTGGCGCGGAGACCGCCTCTGCGGGTCCATCAGCCGTCTGTGGCATCACTCGCGCGGTTGTGGCAGGGGTCTGGGCTGCTCTGGTGTCGTTCCGTATGCCCTCGTGGGGGTTGACGGCGGCGCTCTCGGCAGCCTGCGCCGTTTCTTTCGGGGCAGGCGCTTCGGCATTCTCAGCGCGGGTATCGGTGTAGCGGTCATCCAGTGCGGGCAGCACATCCTTGGTCTGGGCGGCATTCAGAACGCCCTCGCCGCCCTGCATGTAGACGATTTCCGGCCCGTACTCGCCAACCAGCGTCCAGCCGGGTTCGGCATTGCGCGTGCCTGTGGCCTGTGCGCCGGTTTTCTGGGCGCGTCCGCTGGTGTTGGCTTTGTCCAGCTTGCTCTGCAGGGCATTGGCCGCAGCCGTGCCGATCTTCGCATAGGCGGTCTGCACATCGGGCAGCATATTGGATGCGCTGTCGATGAATGCCTGCACCGTGGCCTTGCCGTTTTTTGCAGCCTCGGCACTCATATCCAGTTCATCTACAGTGTCACCGGCCTTTTGGGCCAGTTCATCCATTTTGCTGCTGAAGTCGGTGGTCAGGTCGGCAAGTGCTCCGCTGGCATCCTTCTGTGCCTGCTGCAGATCCTGCCAGTTTTTCACCATCGCTTCCAGCTTGCCGCCGCCATCCTGGGCCGCTTGGGCCATACCGGCGATAGCGTCCACAGATTCCTTACTGCCATCGGCGAAGCTGGCTACCATATCACTCAAGCCCTCTATGCTCCCGGCTTTTTCGCGCAGGGTATCAAGGTTGGTGTTATAGTCCTGCCAGTAGGTGGTCTGGCTTTCAAGGTTTTTGTTCAGTGCGTCCACGCTGGTGGCGCTCACGCTGGATGCCTTATCCCAAATCTCGTACTGGCCGCCGATGGATTTCTCGGCAGCATCATAGGCAGTGTTGTAGGCTTCAACCAGCTTTTGGGCTTCGACTGTCACATCGCTGATGGCCTGTCCGAGCTCAGCCGCGCCCTCGGATGCAGAGCTTGTGGCCCCGGACTGGGCGGCCTCCAGATTCTCGTAGGCGGTCTGCGCGTCTTCAATGGCCTGCTGGGCCTCGCCCTGTTTGGTGATGCCATCGTCAACGGCCTGCTGGTAGACCTTTTCGTTCTCGGCGGCCTCCAGCTGCTGGTTGGAATATTCCTCGTAGCTGTCGCGCAGGTCCATAACCTCGTCAGCGATCTCGGGGTCAAGGTGAACACCCGCAATGGCACTCACGCTGCCGTAGGTTTTCTGGAATTCGTCATCCGTCATGCCCAGGGTGGACAGCAGCTTTTGATAGGTCTCGTCCATGCCCTTGCTGGCGGCTTCGCCCTTGGTCTGTGCCTCGGTCAGCTTCAGCTGGTTCTGGTACAGCTCCTTGGTGACATCGTTGTACTGCTGCGACACATCGGACATGAACTCTTGGTAGGCCTGCGCCTTGGCGCTGTCCTGCCACGCCTTGGCATATCCGCGCAGCGCCGTGGTGCCTCCCTGTATCTTGCCGGTGGTGGTATCAATATACCCGGCCAGATCGGGGATTAGGTCACACAGCAGCGTCAGCACATTGCGGTATTCCTGCTGGTCATCGGCGCTCAGCTTGGCATAGTCGCCCATTTCTTCCAGCTTGGTGATGTACAGATCCGCGGTGCCGGCAGTCGCCATTGTAGTTTCGGCGCTGGCCTGCATGGTGGCGTTGGCATCGTCCAGCGCATCGGTCACACCGCTGGCGGCGGTGGTGATCTCGTCCAGCGCGGGCGGCCAGTCACCGGATGCCTCAACCGCAGCATCTGCGGCACTCGTAACAGCCACGAAAGCACCGGCTACTGCGGCAACACCGGCAACAGCAAGCGCAACCGGACCAAGGGCAACACTCGTCACTGCCGTAAAGGCAGCCGCCGCCGCGCTGGCAAGGTTGACAGCCGCCGTCACACCGGCGATACCAGCAGCCGCCGTACCGAGTACGGCAACGGTGGTTGTTATGCCCTTTACTACGCCGGGATTGTCGTTGACAAACTCGGTCATGCCGGAAAGCACATCTGCGCCCACTTCGTACAAGTCGCTCATGGCAGGGGTCAGCTGCTCACCAACAGCAATTTCCAAGCCGTCTGCGGCAGATTCAAACAGCGTCATTTTGCCGTTCAGATTGTCCAGCATTGTGCCGGCCATCTTCCCGGCAGTGCCGGAGCAGTTCTCCAGCGCAGAGGCGTAGTCGCTGAAACTCTGGCCGCCCTTGGCTGCCTGTTCGCTGCACCCAGCCATAATAGTTTGCAGCTTGGAATACTGGTTCGTGCCGGCAATGGTTTTCGCAAGGTTGGCCTGCTCTTGGTCGGTCAGGTTGTCCCACACGGCAGACAAACCTGTCAGAATGTCCGACAGGCTGTTCATGTTGCCCTGCGAATCATAGATACTTACGCCGTACTTTTTCAGCCCATCGGCGCAGCCCTTGGTGTTGGTGGCAAGGCGGGTCATAATGGCGTTCAGAGCCGTACCGGCCTCGCCGCCCTTGACACCGGCGTTCGCCATCGTAGCCAGCACCGCGGTGGTTTCCTCCACAGAGTAGCCCATGGATTTCGCAGTTGCGGCGCATGCCTTGTAGGCTTCGCCCAGCTGCTCCACATTGGTGTTGGAGTGACTCATGGCGTAGGCCATCACATCCACAAAATGCGTGGTATCGGATGCCGTCAGGCCGAATGCGGTCAGGTAGTCGGTCACTATGTCTGAGGCTGATGCCAGATCCATATTGGCAGCAGCGGCCAACTCCATGACGGGGCTGATGCCTTGCAGCATCGATTGGGTATCCCATCCGGCCAACGCCATGTAGGACAGTGCATCTGCCGATTCACCGGCTGTGAATTTGGTGGTCGCGCCCATCTCCTTGGCCTTGTCGGTCAGGGCCTGCAGCTGGTCGCCGCTGGCACCGCTCAACGCCTCCACGTTGCTCATGGACGCTTCAAAGTCACCGGCAGAGTTGATGCAGTCCATGTACGCACCCTTGATCTGTTCAAGGGCTTCATAGACTTTTGCGGCAGCAAATGCCTGCGATACGGCTTCGATGGAGCTCGTGCCCTTATCGCCGTATTCCTCGGCACTCTCGGCTGCGGCTTCTTCCTTGGCCCGCAGGGTGTTCAGCTTATCAGCAAGATCTTGGCTTTTTGAGCCCAGATTGTCCGTGCCGATGCCTGCCTCATTCAGCGATTTGGCAGTCGCGCCCAGCTTTTCCTTTTGGGCCGCCAGCGCATTGCTGGTGTCACCAATGCGCTGCTCCAGTTTGGCGCTCTCGCGTTCAAGGGAAGTGGTCGGGCCGCTGGTCTCCTTGATTTCCTGCTGGATCAACTGATACTGCTTGTTCAGATTGTCCAGCTTGGCTTGGGTCTTTTCAACGGCGGCCTGCTGCTTGGTGTAGGCCGATATGTCAGCCTGCACACTCTGCAAACTGCGGATTTCCTTTTGCAGTTCGCTGGGGCCGCTCTTTGCTTTGGAAAATGTGGATGTATAGCTGCTGCCGAGCTTTGCATCCAACTGGAATAGCATTTCGTATTCTTTACGGCTTGCCACGGCAGCCTCCTTTATGGGTTATTGTTTGGCATTGTCCTTGTCAAACAGGCCGTTGTTGGCATCAATCCAGACCTGCAACTCGGCCAGTGTCATTGACAGCCAGTAATCCACGGGGGTGCAACAGTTCCGGGCCAGCATCATGCACTGCTTACGCAGCCACAGGCAGTCCCGGTCTATTACATCTCCGTGCGCAGCAAAAAACTGCGCGCCTTATCGCGGATCGCGTTGAACTCTGCAAACGGCGCAGCAACAATCGTGTCATAGTCGATTTTCTCCTTGCTGGCGCGGCAGACCATGCGCATCAGGAAACTGGTGTCGTACACCGGCACAATGGGCACACGCCCTTCGCGCTCGCGCACCTCACGGTCAATCGCCATGAAGTCGCGCCCCGTCAAGCTGCCGAAATCAAGCGTCAGCTGTTCGTAGGTCTTGTCCTCATAGGTGAACGGTTTCTTGAACACATGGGTATAAGTATCGGTGGCGGTTGCCGCCTCGGCCTGTGCAGCTTTCAGCTGCTTGTTGTCAATGGCGCTCATTTGCCAAACTCCTTTCATTCTTCAAAAAAATGCCCGGAGAGGGCTTCTCTCCGGGCATATCTAACTTGCCTGTAATTTGCTGACCAGCATGGGTTGTTGTCATAAATGTGTGAGCCATCTGTCGCGCAATTACAGGCAGGGTCAGCGGGTTAAACTGGACAAATTACTTGCCCAGGGCTTTGCGGACATCGGCCAGGTAGTCGGTGCCGTCGATCAGGCAGATAAAGTTCAGCGGGTCGATCTCGCGGACTTTCTTGCCATCGATGTAGGTAGCCCAGTAGCGCACAGCAAACTCGCCGGTGCCGTTCTCCGGGGTGGCCGGGGCCACGGTACCGGGGGTGTGCGTCTTGGGGATAACCACCAGAATGTGCTTGATGGCGCGGACCTGCACAGCGGCCGCAACGGGATCTTCGTCCTGCACGGCATAGCGCAGGTCGATGTTGTGGCGGCGGGGCTCGCTCAGGCGTACAGCCTGCTCGGTCATGGTGCGGTAGTTCAGCGTCATGCTCATGGCATCAAAGTGGCCCATGATGACCGCATCGACATTGCCTGCGATGCCCGCGCCGCTGATGCTCTGGGTCAGCGCGGTAAGGTTCGGCAGCGTGGCCTGTGCCATGCCGGCGTACTCGGTGTTGTCCTCATAGACGGCCCAGTTGATGGTAGACTGATCTACTCTCGGCATTGTTTATTCCTCCTTTACGCGGTCAGGGCGCTGGTCACATAGCTGGAGTCATACTCCAGAACGAAGTCGATTTCCTGCGCCGGGCTGGCCGGGGTCATGTAGACATGAATCTTGATGATGCCCGCCATCAGCTGGGTCACGGGGTTCTCGTCCTCGCTGATTTCCACGCGGGCACCCAGCAGGTAGCCGCTGCCCACAAGGCCGTTCAGCCAGATATTCACCGTGTCGGTGATGGTGTCCAGCAGGCGGCGGTTCATGGGCTTGTCAAGGAACTGCCAGCAGGTACGGATGATGGTGTTCTGCACATAGGCGAACATACGCCCGCACGGAATGAACATATCCTTGGGGTCGGTGCTGGACGGGTAGCAGCCGGTGTAGTTGCCCCAGACCTTCCACGCGCCCATGAAGTTAAGCGCAGTCACGATGCCGCCGCCGTTCAGTGCGTTGGCCTGCTCAAATGTCAGCACCACGGCGGTGCCATCGGCAAGGCACAGACCGTCAATTTTGGCATCCTTGTTGGACGGGCCCTCATAGGGAACGCCGCTGTTGTCGGTGTCAGTGGCAGCCATGCGGCCAGCTACAATGCAGCTCATGTGCAGCTTGCGGTCACCCAGCGTAGCCATGGGCCAGCACACGATCTCGTTGGCATCGGTCATGCCCTTGTCTGCCTTGGTGGACACAGCGGCGGTGTAGCTGTTCGCAGTGGCGGTATCCAGATCGACCAGCGCCTTGGCGCCGAACATACCGTTGATGCCGCCCGCCTTGGTTGCCATCACGGCGGCAACCTCGCTCTCGCTGCTGTACTTCGGGGCAAGCAGCAGGTCAGGCACGATGCCCACGGTGCTCATGCAGCTGTCAACCGCAGCAAAGCCACCGGCAACAACGGTCTTGGTGACCTTGCTGGTGTCCACTTTGTTGTAGGCGATGTTCAGCTTGGCGGCAGAATAGGCGCTGCCGCCCTCGATGGCCTCAACGACGAGGTTCTCCCCGCTGTAGTAGGCCTCGTAGTCGGTGCCCTTGGTCAGTGCGCTGCCGCTGGTGCTGGGCTTGACAACCAGCGTTGCATCATTGATTGCGTCAATGGGCAGCAGCGCTTTGTGGTCGATCAGGTTGATGTCGGCAGCAGTCACAGTTGCTTTCATCGTGGCGGGGTTCAGCATATTGCACAGGATGACGGGCTGGCAGCCGAACAGCTGGAAGTGGGTATACATCACTTCGCACAGGTCATAGCTTGCAAAATCGTCACTGTACCCAAGCGCCGCTTTTGCTTCGGCAAAGCTGGTGCAAAGCACGGGCAGGCCAAGCGCTGCGGCAGAATAGTTGTCGGCAGACTGCACCGGGGCCGCGCCGACAACAAACGGGATGCCGCTGTCGGCGGCGGACGGGGTGCTCACGCCGGTAGCGGCCTGCGTGGTATACACGCCATGTTTCGTAGGCATAGGTTTTCCTCCTTAAAATTTCCGGGTCAGCTGCCGCCGCGTTTCGTACAGCAGATTGCCCGGTGTTTTGATTTTGATGCGGTCTTGGGCGAGCGTCTTGCTCGTCACAATCAGCCGCGCTATCAACGGGTACTTCTCAATGGCAGCAGCAGCGGTTTTCAAAGCCTGCTCCTTGCTGCCCATGTAGATGGTTCCGTACTGGATGACCCCCACAATGGTCGGGCCAAGATAGACGCAGAACGCATCCTCAACGGTCATGGTCTTGGGTTCGGTTCCCATGGGCTTACCTCCCTCTGGACAGGCGGCAGAATCCATTCTGTCGCCATCTCTCCGATGTAGTAGGGCGCTGTGTCATCCAGATACACCAGCCGTTCCAGCCCCGCCGTGGTGTCAAGCGTAAACTGGTGGCCTATGACAACCTGCTTCAGCAGCGCAATGCGCAGCCGCTCCATAAGGTTCAAAAGCATCAGCGAGCCTTCTTCCTCATCGGGGCTGTACACACAGAACACCGTGCGCAGCTTGGCCGTGGCGTGGATTCGTTCGCCCTGCGGCTGCAAGTCGTTTGTGGTCACGACTTGGTGGATGATGTACGGCGCTTTCTTCTTGGCACTGCCGGAATCGGGCAGCCGCATTTTATACACCTCCGCCGCCCTCATGGCAGGGGCTTCGGCATCGTTTTCCTGCTGACGAGCAGGCAGCAGCAGATCCTTCACCGCATCGCGGGTAAACTCTGTCAGCCTGTCCAACAGAATCAGCGTAGTCATTCACATCACCTCCAGCCGTTCATCAGCGCCATGATCTCATGGTCAAGGCGTTCATCGAACTTCTTCCACGCTTCATCGGCGATGTTCTCGCGGACTTCCTCGTTTCCGACCATCTGCGGGATGGAAAGGCCCATCTTCTCGGTGATGCCATCGCCGCCGTTTCCCATTGTTGTGCCGTCCCGTTCAAAAATGCCCGTGTGAGTATTTTTCATCGTAGCAACAAAGCTCTCATCAATGAGGTACGGCGATGTATCCTTGAAAATGTGCGCCCGCGCCGTGATGCCGGGGTGCGCCATTTTCGTCTCGTTTTTGATAACGACAGGCACACGGCGGCTCGTATCGTATTTCGGAATCTTGGGGGTCGTTCCGTTGTAGCGATACAAGGGAATTTTCTTCCCGGCAAAGGTCACGGTAGCGGTCACGCTGCCGCTTGCGTAGGAATAGCGGCATTTGATGTTCTTGTCGGTCCGCAGGTTGACACCGCTGATGTCGTATTTTTTCTGGACTTCCTTGACATAGCCACTGCGCATATTGCTCACAGCACGGCTCATGGCGCTTTTCACGGCCTTTTCGGTGCCGCCGGGTATACCCGCCAGCATCTTCTCGGCCATGTCCAGCGCACCGCCTGTAAGGTAGATGTTGATAGCGCCGTTGGACGCGGTAGAAACGCTCATTCGTCCACATCCTCCAGTTCCACGCGCAGCATACCCATCTCGCAGATGGACGATGCTACATAGTAATCATGGAAAAAGCTGCCGCCCTCGCGTTCGTTGATGCGGATACGGCAGCCTTTTTCGGGCTGGTTGCCGCCCAGATCATCAAGGGCGCAGTGCATAATGCGGCTCACAAGGTACAGCCCCTGTGCATGGTCGCTCTGCAGCTGTCGGCGGTCACGCTCGTGCAGCCCGGTGATAACTACCGGGATATCCTCGTAGGTTTCGCCGTCATAAATGACCGTGTGGCGCTCGGCAAACTCGTCAAGGTTCAAAAAAACGCCATGCAGGTCATCCTGCACAGCGTCACGGAACCCACTCACACCACGGGCGCTTCAGCGCCCAGATCGGGGCCGTCCATAGGTTCGCCGGGGTAAACCTCCTCGGCGCAGATTGCCTGAATCAGCGCGTCCTTGGTCTTCAGCGCCTTGGTGTCAATGCCCATGTCGGCGGCCATCTTCTTCAGATTGGCAACGGTCATGTCGGCAAGATCTTCGGGCACCAGATGGGCGGCTGCGGGCTTCTCTGCGACACTTTTCTCGGCAGGGGTGTCGTTATATTCCTGCTCGGCGGCAGCCTGTGCAGGGACGGCGGCAGACGGCGCGGCGGGCGCATCCACAATTTCGGCAACGCCCAGCCCTGCCAGGCGGCCCGCCTCCATGCCGTCAACCTCGCAGGTTTCGCCCAGCATGACAGGCTTCACGCCGAACTTCGTGCGGTAACCGTAGCTGCCGCAGATGATTCTCACTTTCATGGCGCACTCCTTTCAGCTCAGTCGATGACACTCTCCATGTAGATCCACGGCGTGTAGTTTTTCGGGGCGGCCAGCGGGCGGCAGGCATAGCGCAGTTTGCGCAGGTCGTTGGCCTGATCCACGATCAGCTTGGGAACGCGCTTTGCCACATAGGAGGTAAAGTCGGTCTGGCCGTAGTCAATCTGGGTAATCTGGCCGTACATCAGATGGCCGCAGCTGGGGGCGGTGATCTCCACGCTGGTTGCAGGGAAGAACTTGGCGCTCTGGCCGTTCTCGTCCTCATATTCTTCGTCCACACAGAACAGATCCAGATTGTGGCCGCCGAAGTTGAAGCGCCCGATGTAGGTCACACCGGGGTAGCGGGTCAGCTGCTCGTTCACCGTGCCGGTGAGGATGCCGCTGTTGCGGTCCACCAGCTTCTGGAACTCGGCGTTGGACTGGAGCCAGCTGTTCACATCGGCGCCGATCAGCATATCCTCAGCGGGCAGACCGCGCCGGGTCAGCAGATGGCAGGCAGCGATGACATCGTTCTTGAAGTCGGCGTAGGTAGCACCGGCGGCGTTCCACTTCTTGGCGGGGGTGTACTTGTGTTCGGTGGCGGTATCGTAGAACTTCACGATAAGGGTGTCGCCCTTGGTCTTATCGTCCAGATACTCCTGCATGGTACAGCCGTTGTCGATCATGGTCTTAGCGCACATCCACTCCTCGCGGCGCTCAATGCGCAGATCCATGTCGCGCAGGTCACCCTGCAGCAGACGGGCAGCCCGCTGTGCCTGAGTGCTCTGGCTGTACAGCGCCTCGCCGAAGCCGCGCTTGTTCAGTTCATCGGCAGTCAGCGGGCGGCTGGGTGCAATGCGAGCAGGCTGGTACTCGTGGATTTCATAGCCGCGGCGATCCATCGGGATGTCACCAACGCGCGGGGACACGAAAGAGGCCATCTTGCGGTCACCCTTGCGGTACTCGGTCAGGACCTTGTCGCTGGCAAACAGGTCACCGGCCTCCGTGGGGAAATAGCGGTCACGGAAGAAGTTTGCGCGGGGCACGATCTCCTCGCCGATGGCCATCAGCGTGTAGGTTTCCAGCATATTCAAAGAAATTGCAGGCATTGTTGTGTCCTCCTTACAGTGCAGGCGATGCAGCCTTAAAGACGATGCCCGCATCGCGCAGGGCGTCCTTGTCGGCCTCGGTCAGCGTGTGGCTGTTGGTCATAACGATCTTGCCAGGGTCAAAGCACCCGGCCAGATACACGGCCACGGTGGCATCTGCGGCGGTGCCGACCTCCACATCATCGCACAGGATGCAGTTGGCGGTCAGCGTCTCGGTATCACCACTGGCGGCGGTGCCCAGCACGACCAGCTTGTTGTCACCGGCAGTGCCGGTAGACTTTGCCAGCACCGTGCCACGGGTCAGCTTCAGAGTGCCGCTGGATGCCTTGCGGATCACACCCGCACCAATGACGATGTGCGGGTCGATGGCGGTCACGAGGCCGTCAACCTCGACCTCGCCAAGCTTCTTGCTCAATAACTTTTCAGCCATTGTTCTTGACCTCCTTGTTGGTTTCGGGGTGCAGCAGCGCTTTCACGCTCTGGCGGGCTGCTGCCATCTTCTCGGCAGGGGTCAGCTCGGCGGGGGTGCCCTCCGGGCTGCCCTCGGCGCTTTCGCCGGGTACAGCGCTCACGCTCTGCGCACCGCTCTGCTTGTTGTCATTACCCAGCGCGGTCAGGAAATCGCGGCCCTGCCGGGTAGCCTGCTGCGCGGCACGGAACGCCAGTTCACGGGCGTCACAGGCGGTTGCGCCATACTTGGCCTCGTGGACCATCTCGGCGTTGAACAGGCCTGCGATCTGGTCGATCTCTTCCAGCCGGTGGCGTTCAGCGCTTACGGCGGCATCGACTGCGGCCTGCGGGTTCTCCACGGCGGGCGTGGGGGTCTGGGCACCATTGGTTTCGTTTGCCATAGGGGTTTGTCCTCCTTCGTTGGTGTTGGCGGGTTCTACCGCCGTTTTTGTATTTGCAGCAGCGGGCGCCACGGGGGCGGGCGCTTTTGCCAAAGGGATATTGTCGGGCAGCTTCACGCCGGGCATCAGCCGCAGCGCGTGGCCCTTGCAGGAAATCGTCTGGCTGTCGGCGCTGGCGGAAATCTCCAGCGGCTCGGCATCGTCCAGCAGTTCATCGGCAAAGCCTTTCTCCACGGCCTCTTTGCCGGTCATGTAGGTAGTGTCTGCCATCATGTGCAGCAGCACAGTTTCAGACATCCCAGTCTTGCGCTTGTAGATGCTGACCTGCGACTTGTCCCAGGCATCGTTGACATCGGCGGCCTTGCGCAGATCCTCGGCATTGTACGCGCCCCAGATGAACGACCAACACTTGTGGATCATCACAAGGCTTGAGGGATTCACTTTGACCGTGTCGCAGGCGCACATGATAAGACTGCCGCCGCTCATGGCAACACCATCCACAATGCAGGTCAGCTTTGCACCTTTGGCAGCCAAATCCCGCAGCTTGTTGTGGACCAGGATAGATACCCCGGCATTGCCGCCCAAGCTGTCCATGTGGATGGTAATATTGTCGCACCCGGAAATTCTGTTCAGATCGTCCAGAAATTCGCTCTCAATGATGTACTGGCCGGGGATGGGTTCACCCGTCCCCCAGTCCACGGGCTGTTCCTCGACAATCTCGCCGTACATGGTAATATCGGCGCTCTGGCCGTCCGTGGTTGCCATAGCGTAGCACGGGCGCTGGATGCTCACGGCGGCGGGCAGATTACTCCTCGCCGCCACCGGGATTTTGCTGGCCTTCGCCATCTTCGTCTCCTCCTTCAATCATGCTTTTGGTGGTTTCTTCCACTTTTTCTACGCCGGCAGCTTTCAGCATTTCATTCTCACGCTTCAGCTGCTCAACATTTTCCTCCCAGTCACCGCCGCCCAGTTCGCGGGCAACCTGCTCATGGGTACGGAAACCGTGATGTACTTGCAGGATAGCGGCCTCGACCTCTCTCTTGGGGTCAAGCGTACCCTGCACAGGGCCGATCCACCGTGCCCCGCACCATGCAGCGCGGAGCAACGGGTCATCAAAAAAGCCCGGCGCTTTGATACGCCCACGGGCTACGGCCTCGGCCAACCAGAGTTCATACACTGGCTGGCAAAAGCCGTCCACCAGCCAGACCCGGCGCATCTTGTACGCCTCCCACGCTTCCAACAGTGCGCCGCGGCTGGCGGAATAATTGCTGTTGAACTCTTTCAGCAGCACCTCGTAGGGCTGCTCAAGGCCGCTGCCCACCATCTTGCACATGGTTTTTACGAATGTATCAAACCCGGCTGTCGGTACATTGGGGCTTCCAAACTTGATATCCTCGTCCGGGCCGAGGTGATAAACCTGACCGGGCCCCATCTCGTACTCATTGTCGCTGTGGCTGATGTTGTCAGTGTCGGGGTTCTCCACAGGCACACCGGCAATATCGCCGCCGCCCACCTCATTTGTGGGGATAGCGGTCTTGTCGGTGTTGGTCACGATCCACGCGGTAAAGAAGCTCTGCACCAGTGCGGCCATCAGTTCGGATTCCGTGTAGCGCCGCAGCTGGAGCAGCATTTCAATGACCGGGGCCAGATACGGCACGCCGCGGTACTGGTCCGGGCGTTCGCTGTCCATGATGTGCAGGATGTTCGGCAGGCCGGTCTGCCTGCCCACAGCCTCAATGCGCTGCCACTTGGTCTGCTCCTGCGAAATCTCGCGGGGGTAGGTGTTGCGCACCCAGTAGGCCACGGCAAGGCCGCTTCCGTCTACCTCCACGCCGTCATAGATTTTGTTGCCGTTGTTGGTGTTCTTGCCCTCGGTGATGTTCGCCCAACGGTTCACGACATCGCCGCAGGTGTTCGGGGTACTGACGCGGTCAGCCTCCACCAGATGCAGCCGCAGCGTGTAGGGGTTCAGCTTTGTGGTCTGCTGCGCCCGCTTGATAAGGGCGAACACATCACCGCTCATCAGCCAGCTTTTCAAGGCCAGCTGCTGCAATCCGTAAAAGTTGTTCATGCCCAGCGCGTCACAGTTGCGGCGGTTCTCCGCCCACAATCGGAACTCTGCCTCCGTCTGGCTCTGCCACTTTTTGGCTGTTTCCGGGGTCAGTCCCAGCACATCGCGGTCAATGGCCGTTTTCAGCGTCAGGCCGGTGCCCACAACCTTGGTGCGGTTCGTGTTGATGGCGCTTGCCGCAATGGGGCTGCTCATATACAGCATGCGGCTGCGCTGGCGCAGTGTGGCGCTATTCTGGTTTATATCTTGGCTCGGCGAATTGCTGTCGGGCCTAAAACTGCGCGTGGCCCGCCGTGTAAGGCTGCCGCCGGCGTTGCTGTATCCGCTTGCCTGCGGTGCGCTGGGCTTTCTCATGTTGCTCAAGTACAATCGCCTCCGTAATTTTCAAACTAAGCGGGCAGATGGAAAAGAAAAGGAGTAGTGAAAGAAACCATCGCCCGCGGTAAAGGCCGCCGTTATAGCTTGGGGAGCGGCCAGTACCCAAAGTAGGGTGTCACCAATCGCGCGGGATCACGCCGAACGCCTTGCGGGCGCTCTGACCGTTCAGCAGCGCGGTCAGTTCCTCGACTTTCCGCTCGGCATCTTCAATTTCATCGCTGAGCGTGTCAAGGTCGAATCTGGTGAGTTCGCGGTCATCCAGCCGGTAGCTTTTTGCGCGGCTGTTTACCAGCGCATTGTAGGCATCATACAGATTGTCCAGCCTTTCGGTGTGGAATTTCAGCCGCTTTTCAATCATCGTTCTGTCCATAATGACCCTCACCATTCATCATAGTATTTGGAAAGCCCGCGCCGTTTCGGCTGCGGGCTTTTGGTTTGCGGTACTTCCAGCGCGGCAGGTGCATCAACCGCCACGCCGCGGGCGCGTTTCAGTGCCCGGTCAATGCCGTCAAGGTCGCACGGCAGCGCCTTGAAGGCCGCCATTGCATAGTTGCAGCAGTCCAGCGCCTCGTTTCGCTCGTGGCCGGGAATTTTCTCCCATTGCCATGGCTGGCGCTTGTCCTTTTTGTACACAAGATGCTCCGACAGTAGGCCGTTGAAATAGCCGATGCCGTAGTCATCCCGCTTCGGGAAATGGCAGTATTTCGGCCCAACCGTGCCGACTCGCAGATTATCCATAATGATTTGCTTTCCGGCATCAACGCCGATCTGGTACTGCCAGCAGGTGCCCACATGGGTGCCGTTCACCACGATTTTAACCTGCTTGGGCGGCCCGGTGTAGGGCCTGTCCGGGCCTGCAAAGCCTTTGATGCAGAACACCTTGCGGCCTATGCGTTCCCGGCAGCGCTGGCGCACCTCTTGGGTAAAATGGCCGCCTTCATCAACGAAGGACATTGAAACGCGCAGCTTGATTCCGTCTTTGAACTGAAAATAGCGGTTAAAGACCAGATTGTCCAACTGCTCCCACGTGGCATCGTCATCGGGTCGCCCCATCACAATGCCTTTTTCGATGCCCCATGTCTCGTTGAAGTGGCCGTGGCCTTTGATTTCGTACTCCATACGGTCATCCTGTGTGTCAATGCCGGCAGTCAGTACAAGCACACCATCTGGCAGCTCGGCCTCGTATTCCTCACGGCGGCCCAGCAGCGTGTCCTCGTCCTGTATGTCGCCGCGGTTTTCCCACAGCTTGCCAAAACAGGTGTTGTACACGACCTGCATCTTGGCTGTATCGCCGATGGCTTCAAGGAATTTCAGCACGATAGACTTCCATGTGGCCCACTGGCTCACAAAGGCATTCAGCCAAAAGCTGCGGATGCCGTTGTCGTAGGCGGCAGGGTTGTCCGCAACCCACTTGGCCGGAGCGCGTTTCATTGTGTATTCATCACTGATGCACCCGCATCCGGGGCAGACATACCAGACATTTCCGACCTTGTAGGTTTTCTCATTGTTCACGATACCGGTTTCGGATTCATAGCGTATGTCTTCCCACTGGATTTCATGGTACTCCCTGCAATGCGGGCAGCGGCTCATCCAGCGCTCCATAGTGCCTTTGGCATAGCTTTTTGCGATAACGCTGGAGCCCTTGACGGTGGGGGTCGAAACCTCAACAGCCTTGGCATTGTAGAATGTGGTCTGTCGGGCCATAGCCAGCCCCCACGGGTCACCTTCGATGCCTGCGCTGGCCGCCCAGCGGTCTCGTTCGTCACCGAACACATACCGTATAGGCTTCGATGCCAGCGCGTGGGCCTCGGTAGACCCGCACATCGTCAGGATGCCGCCGGGGTAGCTTTTTTGCAAAATCGTGTTGGAGCTGTCGCGGCTCTTGGGGTCAGCCACTCGCCGCCGCAGTGTCGGGCAGTCGCGTATCATGGGGGCAATGCGCAGCTTGCTATACTCCTTGGCATCCACGGTCGTGGGCTGGATAAACAGGATGCTGCCGGGGTCACAGTCTATGATGTAGCCCATGCAGTTGTTCATAAGTTCGGATTTGCCGACCTGTGAGGCGGCCACCATCACAAGGTGGTGGATTTTCGGGTCGCAAAAGGCGTTCATCGGTTCTCGCAGGTATGGGGTGCGGCTCGTGCGCCATGTGCCGACCTCGGCGCTGGATTCACTGGACAGCTTGCGGTGCTTTTCAGCCCACTCGGTAACGGTCACATCCTCCGGGGGCTTCATGCCGTCCAGCACCTTGGCAAGTACGGCGTTCAGCCTCTTGATGTCGGCGGCGCTACTCATCGTCATCCTCGTGGTCTTTCTCGCCCCAAGCCATCCGCTCCCGCACCCGTGCCTCATAGGCTTTCGGGTCATAGCGGTACTGCGCCAGCTGGGCGCACAGGATATTGACCTCTTTGCGCAGGTACTCGGCTTCTTCAGCGGCGTCCGTTATGGCAGCGGCATCAATCGCCACGCGGCCCGGGAAAGCCATCAGCGCACCGCGTATCGTATAGATAAGGTCGGCGGTCATGGCGGCCACGTCCTCGCTGCGGTGCATCTGGCCGGACAGTTCGTCCGCCTGTGCCTTTGCAATTTTTGCTTTTGACAGCTTCAGCGTGGCCTCGGCCTTGCGCTTCGCGCTTTCAAGCTTTTTATCCTCCTCGGTCATGGCATCCCGCCCAAGAAAACGGATATAGGCCTGCACCGCCGCGCCGAGCTCAAATTTTCCGCGCTCTACGGTGTCCAATATGCCGTCCTGGGCCAGCTGCTGCACCCGTCTGGCGCTGATTCCAAGCACAGCGGCAAGCTCAGTCGTGGCAACATTTTTGTCCGCAACTTTTTCTCTCGCAGCCATCTCAAAATCAACTCCTTTCTGCGTGTACAAAGTGGATAAAATCAGTAAAAGTCGTATTACAAACCGTAGCGAAATCCCCAAAAATCACCCCACTAACTAAGCGCCTTTTGGGCTCGTCGGCCCCGCTCAGGTCGGGGTCGGGGTTTCACAGTACCTTTTGCCCGGCCAGGCTGCCGCTTGATGGTCCAGCCATCCAGAAATGAGCGAGAATCGCGCGAAAAACACGCAGCAAAACGCACGCTCGCTTACACAGATCACACGCCGTGCGATTTTCGTGCGAACAACTTACACGCAACTCACACGCTGCGGATGACCCGCGCCTTGGAGTAAACTGGGTGATCTTTCGTCATGAGCTCCAAGAACTCATCCCGGGTAAAGCCAGACAGGCGGAAGACTTCTTCGGGCTTCATGCCCAGCTGCTTGCCGATCTCTTCCACGGTCTTACCTTCGTCCATCAGCTTCTTTACAATGGCTTTCATGGGCTCCAGCAGGTGCGTACCACGCGCACGGTTGTGGGTGATAGTGCCGTACACATCCGCGCTCTCGTCTCCGTGATGGTCCACAATAACGCAGGGTACTTTGCCGCCCAGCTTTGTGCGCAGGGGTTCGCGGCCCGATACTGTCCAGCGGTGGAATCCGTCTATGATGGTGTAGTCAGGCCGCACCACAATAGGCAGCGTCCAGCCGTTGGTGAGGATGGATTGTACCAGCAGTTTGAGGTTTTCCTCGCTTACTTTGTTGGGGTTGTAGTCGTTGGCATGGAGTTTGTCGCGGTCCACCCATTGCAGGGATGCCAACGGTGCGAATAAATCAATGCTGTTGTTTTCCACGTTGGGCCTCCTTGATCATCATATTGTGGTCGTTGTAGATTTCCGTCCAAAGGATTCGCAACACACGCATTTTAGGGTCGCCGTAAAGCAGGCCCTCGTACATGGTCTTGTAGTGCTTGTCCATGGCGATGCCGTAGGTTTTGATAAACATTCCGCGCCACATATCAAGGTGGGCTTTTGTGTCCTTGGCGATGGTGTATTTCTCCGGGTGCAGGAACAGGATGTCTTTGCACAGGGCTTTGTAGTCCTTTTTCTCTGTGCCGGCTTCAAGGTCACGGCGCTTCTTGGTAGAGCGGCGGAACATTTCGCTATCCCAGTACAGCAGTACAAGGTAGGCGTTCGGCTCGCGTTTCTGGATTCTATCCCACAGGTCGGCATCTGTTTCAGCTACCCAGCGCAAACCCTGTGTGCTGCAATCTCCGAAGAAAGCGCACAGGCGCAGGGCGTTCTTTCTGACGCCGGCCTCGTATAGCCGCATATAGATTTCAGGAAATTCAAGATCCCGCTGCTTGATGTAAAGCCAAACATCGGAATCGCGCCAATCGTAGATAGGGTAAAATTTCCCGCCGCGCACAATGCGCTCCATTTTGGCGTTGGCGATGCACTTTAGGCGGGTCAGGCTTTCTGCTGTGCGCAGGCCGACAAGCTGGATGCCGTCAGCAAACGCTTTTCCGCAGAATGTCTGATAGTTCATTTCTCCGGGGTAGTGCAGGTAGGGACTGTACATGATGGCAAAGTCTGGCGGCTTGCGCATCCAGACATCTTCCTTGCCAGGCTCCCATGTTATCCATGATTCCGAGCTTGAAAGATGGTCGATGACCGACACCTGCTTGAACGGCAGACAAAACCACAGGAATTTTGCGCCGGCAGACAGGAAGTTGCGCCGCCAGCGGTGTGCCGCTTCGACCATGGAGGGATACAAGCCCTCCTCGTCAATAAAGGTCACCGTCAGCTTTGTACCGTCAATCTCGCCGGCGCGGATCAGGTCATAGACGATGCTTGCCATGCACAGACTGTCTTTGCCGGAGGAAAAGCTAAGATAGATTTTGCAGTCGTTCTTGAACACATTCCGCACGCGGGTTATGGCCGCGTCCAGCACATTCATGCTGCCCTCAACCACTTTTATAGGCATATCCGCTCACCACACTTCGGGCAGATGATATATCTGCGCCCGTCATCGCCGTTCTGGGGCAGCTGTGCGGGGCTGTCCTGCGGGGTATATGTCGATACCCCTGTATCGGCGGAGACGGCAGCGGGCGTCTGCGCGGCGGGCTGAGCAGGTGCATACGGTGTTTCGTCTGAGGGCGGGGTCACAGGATAGCTGGGTGTGTCCGCATACGGAATGTGCTCCTCCACCGGGCGGCGATTCATGTTCGCCACTTCGGTGTCGGGGAACGAGCCGTAATCGTTCACGATTTCGTCAGCCTCTTCGATGGTGGAATCCAGCATCTTCAAGAGGTCTGCATCCCAACCGGGCACATCCGTGTCGCCGTCCAGTTCCTTCACCAGCTGCTCGATGGCATCAGTGTCGGTAAAGCCAAGTTCATAGACCTTATTGTCGGCCATCATCAGCTTTTTCTTCTGCACATCGGTCAGCCCGGTCACAACATAGCAGTCACAGGTTTCGCGGCCCATGCGGGTCAGGGCTTCAAATAGGCCGTTGCCTGCGATGATTTCTCCGTGCTCGTCCACGACCAGCGGTTTAATTTGCCCGAACATTTCAATGCTGCGGATATACTCGGTAATCTGCTTGTCGGAGTGGCGGCGGATGTTGTGCGCGGGCTTGCGCAGGTCGGCCAGCTTCTTTACTGTGATTTTCATTGCGCAGCCTCCTTTTTGTCGGAGGTGAGATTCACCGCGATTGAAATCACGACAGCAACCAGCACCACATAGATACGGATGGTGCTCATAAGCTGCCAGATTCCCATAACGCCCAGCGGAATAAGGATCTGCCATGATGCAACCGTAAAGACATCCAGCGCAAAACCGATTTTTTTACCAAATACCAGATATTCGCAATACAGATAGGTGGACAAAGAGGAAATCGCAATGACCGTGATCAGGATGGCTTTCATCACGTTCAGCACGGGGCTGAACTGAACCCATGTGAGCAGCGCTGCCAGCACCATGTAGATGCCGAACATCAGCCCTGCCCAGACAAAGGACATTTTGATGTTGCTGCGGCGTGTGCCGTCTGCGTTGCTGTCGTTGTATTCGTACAGCGAGTAGTAATACGGACAGGCAAACGGGCCGGGCAGCAGGAGCAGACCGTTGTAAACGCCTGCCTTGATACCGGCAGCATTTGTGCCCATATCAATGCTGGCAAACGCGCCGCGTGTGTAAATCAACGCGGCAACGACCACAACGCCCAGCAGCCCATACACGACCACCCACGAGAACCCATCGGAAAGCACGTTGCGGATCATGCCGTCTTTCAGCAGCATGATAAGAAAAACGGCGCAGGTTATATACACGATAACCATACCGCCGCTTGTGCCTATTGGTGTGTCTCCGAAGATCTCATAGATGCCCGACATCTGCGTCCATGTCTGGAACAGCGTCAGCAGGCCGATGAAGTAGAACATGACCTTGCTCTGCATGATGCGTCTGATGGACGGAACGCGGTCAACGAACAGGCCGAACAGGATACAGGCCAGCGAGTTGAACACAGCCCAGATGATAGCCGGTACTGCGCCGTAGTTCAGTGCAATGGTGCGAAAGTTCATCAAAGAGCCGACACCCGCCCACGATGCCACAATGGAGCAGGCATAGAACAGGGTCGGTCTTTCCCGGAATTTATTTCTGATTTTCTGATACATGAGGTATTTCTCCTTTGCTTATCTCCGAAGCATGGCGAACTGCCCCGGATGATGTTTCCGATATTCTTGTCGGGAACATCACCAACACCCGGCGTAAAGGAGAAACGCCGGACGGTCTGCAAACATCGACCTCCTTGCATAAAAATTGGCGGCCACCGTTTGACGGGTGGTCGCCTTGGTTCTTGATTGAATTTTACGAGTATAACAATATCATCCTTTAAGCGCAGTTGCAAGCAGCGCAGGGCTACTCACCGCCGCAACCATCGGGAGAAGCCCCTAAGTATCGGTAACACACCGACTTCACGCCGTTCTCTGTATTCCGCCCGCCGATGACCTGTGCAACTTCGGCCCATGTCAGGCAGCCGATGAACCTCATGCGGAATATCTGCCGCGTCTGGTCGTTTTCAATGGTCGAGATCCACGCCGAGATTTTACCCTCCTGCTGGGCGATCTGCTCTTTCAGATAGGCAATGCGTTCTTCCATGTCCACAATGGCGATGGCGAGTGCGCCGACCTTATCACTTACGCCGGGGGCGCGGGGCATACCGTCCAGCGGGTGGGCTGATGGGATGGCAGCCATGCGCAGGTTGTACAGTATATCCTCGTCCTTTTCCAGCTGTGCCCGCAGCTGGTAGTGTTCGCTCAATTCCTGCAAAGTCATGGTTTCCTCCCAAATCATGTTTTCTTGGTGGTGAAGCTAAGCTGCTCGGCCTGTTCTGCAGGCAGCTTTTTGACCTCGCGCACCTTGTAGGCCCGGACACTGCCGAACCGCTCCAACAGGTTGCATATAGCCTCCTTGGCGCCCAGCGCTTCTTGATCTCCGCCGTCCACCAGCACGGTCACGACAAGCATTGCGCACCCTCGGCGGCATCTTGCAATTCACTGACCGCTTGGCAGATGGCGACCATGCACTTCGGGCAGACATCCACGGTTTCGCGGCCCTCGTACAAGGCGTTATTCCTGTCCATAATGACGGCCGGCAGGATCTGCGGGTGCTGCACTGCGCAGCCGCAAATATCACATTTATAGAATACCATCTATTTCACCTCCCGTACCAGTGCAAAGCGCATTTTCTGCTTTGCGTCCGGATATTTTTTGGTGTCCACCGGGGAAAGGAACATCGCCAGAGGTCGAGCCCACACCTTGGTCGTGTCTTCTGGCTTGCAATAAATGACCAGCAGTTCTGCGGTCTCACTGTGTACTGCCACAAACAGGACCCGGTAGAAATCGCCCTTGAAGTGCCGGTACAGCTGACAAATCATTTTGCGGTTATACTCGGCTGCGCGTTTCTGCGCAGCAATTCGTTTATCTTCCATCAGTTTCACTCGCTTTCCAATTACGAATATCTTCGACGCTTAGAATTCTGATAATGATATACTCTTTGTCCGGGTCAGCACCCCATTCCGGCACGCCGTATTTCCCGAATTGAATCGTCACCATGAGACACGCCGTAGGGCTGTCCTGCCGATAGCCCGCGCGGATTTGGATAGGGAATATTTTCAGATGAAACGGGTCCGGTATTTCATTTTCGGGTGCCCTGCCGCGAGCGCGGAAAAGCCTTTCTTTCCAGTAGTCCGTAGGCTCACGGTATTCCTCGCGCTTTTCGCCCCGACAGATCATGTCGAACCACTTTCTTTTGATGGGGAGTGTCAGCATCACATTCACCTCACTGGCTGAAGCCTTTGTATTTTTTCGTGCGGTTTTTGACTTCGTTCGTCCGGGAATCAGGCATCGGGTCAAGGTAACAGTGCTTTTTTGCCCGTGCCTTGATAATCTTCAGCGTCAGCTGATAGGCTTTCCAGCGGCGGCAGCTTCGCCGGCAGCCGATGCATCGCTCCGGGCAGTCTCGGCAGGGCGCATTCATTTTGGGATGATGATGGCCGTGGTAGCGGCGATTTCGCCAACCTTGCCCATCACCAGCATGGCGCAGCGGCGGCAGCCCTGCACATACCACGCGCAGCTTGATTCAAGACAATGCTGCTTCAGCAGCGGACAAACTTTAGGACTTTTATCCTCGTTCATATATCATCGCTCCTCCAACTGCCGATTCTCGGCAGATTTTTTTCTTCTTTGCCGTCCAGTATCGTGAAATTCACCAATCGACACCGCACACCTTGGTTGCTGGGTGAAGCATAGGCATTCAGATACAGAACCAAGTCGCAGGGACTATTCATCATCCGCTCTGCCTGACGGCGATTATAGCGGCAGTTGTTCTCGGTGCTGCGGATCGCCAGCTGAATTCTGCCGTCCGGCAAAGTCTGGATGGGTATGTACGCCGACCTGTGCGGGTCAAAGTACCGCATCCGCTGCATCTGCTCGTACTCTTTCTGAATCATCTTCTCAAACTGCGGGGCAACTTTCGCACCAATCAGAACGCGGGTCTTATTGACAATGTGGTTATTCATCGGGAGAGCGGCGGCAAATAGGACACGGGTGTTTTTCAGCGTGACTTGTTGCATTTGTAATCCCTCACCATCTGGATAACATTATCGGCGGTCTGCCAGCCTTTCGCCTCGCCGTTCTCGCGTTTTCCGTCCACGATAACGCCCATGACCTCCAGCAATCCGCACTGGCCGCCGTAGGAAAACGGGCTGCAAACAGCATCCCACACCTTGCGATCTTTTTCGTAGACGGCAATCTGGCGACCTCTGGTAAGGTATATCTGGCGATCTTCAAACTGAATGCCCATCTCGGTCAGTTTGGCGGCCAACTTGTCCATTTCGGTAGCCAGTGCCGGGGCATCTTTCTGCTGGCTCATTCCCGGAATATTGCAAAACATCTGTCATTCCTCCTATTCACCGTGGCGGTGTTCCATTCCAATAGGGCTGTCATCCTCGATGTGCTTTTCGCGCTTGATTTTCTCACCCTCACGGAATCCCATCTGATAGCCTAGCCCCACGCACAGCACACAGGCAGCCGTCTGGATCAGCGCGGTCACTACAATCGGCAAAATCATTCCCATACCTCCTTCGACCAGTAATCAAATCGACAGCCGCCGCAGCCTGTTGATGCACAACCACCGTTTGGCTCGTAGTCTTTGTCAAGGCATTTCGGGCAAATCGAAATCGTGTCATCTTGCAAAAATGCGTTCGGAAATTCCTGCAAAAATACTTCTTTTCGGGTTTTGGCGGGGTGCTTTTCGTTCCACTCCTTGACGGCATCTTCCATTTCCCGCAAGGTCTGATCGTCAACATTCCGCGCTATGCTGGCAATATCGTCATTGCACGGGAACGGCTTGAGCGGGCAGTTTTGGCAGTGGTCAGAATTCTCACACACGCGGTCCATCTGCCGCAGAAAATCTATAAATTCCATCTTGTGGCCTCCTTTTTAAAATCCCTGAATGCGCGTGTGTATTCGTATGATGGAGAAAAGATGTGTGAAACAGCCACGCCAAGGCTTGGCTCAAATGTATTTAGCATTTCAAGTTCAGATTCAAACCTGCTGCCAAATGGGCACCCTGCGCAGCCGGTGCGAGAGCAACCATAGACGGTGTAGGCATCACTGTGTCGAATATCATAAGTTCTCTCAAATGCCCGCTTATCGTCATTGCTCCACCAGAACAGAGGAAAATGCTGCAATCCGTGCTTTCCGTCAGCCATACAGCTTTTATAGACGGTGGATCTCGGCCCGCCCTCGGCTTTTCTCACTCCGATGAACTGAATCCCGACACCAAACTTTGCTCTTGCCAGATCGCCGGCGCTTTTCTTTGCTAAATCACAGCATCGTTTTGATATGCGGAACGTGGGCGGGTTTAGAATCATAAACTCTTTCAGTCTGCCTCTGGACGCAATCTCGGTTTGGAGCGGCTTGTGCGGCTCGCTTTTCCAGTTGTTGCACCACCACCGCAAGGCCGCTTTGCAGTTTGGGTATTCTTGGCAGAGCACATCAAAAGGCTTGTCTTCCCACTGAAAGTCATGCGTTTGTAAACGGTCAATGTATTCTGACACAACCTTGTTCATAAAGGGGTACCCATCGGAAAGAACGGCAGCAGCAACTTTTTTATGTCCAGATTCCGTGTGAATTTCGATGCCATAGCGCTCTTGCAGGTACTTTAGATGGCGCTTTGTGGCAGCCATTTCAATGCCCGTATCGAACCAGACGTAAACCGATTCGCGCCCATCATCTGGCTTTAGATGCTCGACAATGTCTACCATGTCATCGCTGTCCGATCCGCCAGATACGGAGACTATGATTCTGCTGTGATTTTCAAGGACGCTTTTTGTCTTGCAAAAGCCGTCATATATCGTAAAGGTAGGGGCCTTTGCGATGTAGTCTTCCCGGTTCATTATTTCTCCATCTTTCGATTATCTTTTGAAATAGTCGCTGATTGTGACTGAACAATTAAAACTGGTTGCAATTTAGTTCCAAGTCAGTTCCAAATTTCAGCGAGTTTTACACATGTTGTACGCAAATTCAGCGCAATCCGCTTAAATTTCAGCGTAAATTAAGCGTTTCAGCAAAAATCACTTCGGATTCCGCGTTTTGCGCAGCCCTGCGGCGCCGGGGCAACTTGCCCAGTGCGGAATACGCCCCAGCTTGCCGCCGTCTGCAGCAGGCGCTAAGACGCGCCCACGCACCGTCTGGCCGTCCTTGGTGATAATGGTGTCCGGGCCGTCCGCGTCTGGCTCGTAGGCCCGCACCATCGCGTCACAGGGCATCTTTTTCCCGGCCACGGTGGTAATAAACACAATCGGCTTTCCGCAAGCCTTGCAGTTAAAAACCATCATTTCACATCACCTCGCAAAAGGTCAGCCGCCCTGTTGATGACGGCGCATCCGTGGACAGAACAGTCATGCTCCATCCCGCAGCCGAGGCAAGCCTCCGGGCGGCGCTCCACGGCCAGAATATCCAGTTGCCGAACCAGTTCTTTGCTGGGCCGTTCCAGCGGCTTGCAGCAGCTGTTGAGGTTATCGAAACCAAGGTCATTGATTTTCATTTTAGCGTCTCCTATCTGCGGCCACGCCGCTTGTCGATTTCATCCGCCAGTCGGTGCAGAAGGGCCACGGCCAGTGCCACAATGCCGCCAGCAAAGGCCGCAGCACCCGCCACGATGCAGAGAACCGCAAAGGTAAGTGCCATCTTCAAGAAGGCGGTCAGAATTTCAAGAATCACCGATACCCACCTCCAAAAAAGTCTTGTTGCACTTTCAGCGCTGCCTGCTGGCGGGCGGCATCGGAGAGGACATTGGTGGCAAGTGCGTTGACGCAGGCTTTGCGCTTGGTTTCGACCTTGGCCTTGTGGACACCGGCCTTGATGGAATCCTCAAGCTGCCGTTCCCACAGGCGGGCGCGGCTGTCGTAATCGTCATTTTCCTGTACGATGACGACCTCTGACCGCAGTGCTTGCTCTGCGCAATGGCGCAGCCTTTCAAAAGCGTACTGCTGTTCATCACGGCTGCCGCTGCCATTCCATTCATTGAACTGGCGGTAGTTTTCCACAGTTTCCTTGTGCAGCCTGTTCAAGCGGTCACGGCCAAAGCCAAGCGTCTGATGGATCGCAAGGGCGAAGCAGCACCACATCGCGGTCACAGTCTGGTCGGCAGCCATACGGAGCTCTACCTCGCGGCGATTTTTTGTGTTGCGGTTCAGCGGCACCCGCATTTCAGTGAGGCAGATGCCATCTAAGCGGCGCTGCATTTCCGCGATACCGGCAGCCGTGCCGTGTTCGTCAATGATGGCGGCAATTTCTTTTTGCAACTTTTCGGCATCCCCGGCGATACGCTCCATGCGGTCAGCACCGACACCAAACCGCTGATGCAGGGCAATCAGCAGACACCAGCTGGAAATCTGGCCCACCGCATCGCGGGTCTTGCTTTTTTCTTTCAAAAGGTCATGTTTCCTTTTCACGGTCTTTCTCCTCGTTTTGCATTTACGCGGCACCAGTGCCGCTGTGCCTGCTTTTTCCTGTCAAAACGGCATTGCAGGCAGAATGTGTTTTCTTTGCGCTCGTAGAATGTAGCCCCGCACCGGGCACAATACTGCGGCGGGATTTTCTTGTACTCGGCGCAGCTGTCACAATCGGTGCAGCCAGCCGTACAGTGCTTCAGGTCATCCCAATGCAGGCATGTCGTGCGCTGCCAGTATTGGTTCCAATGGTCTTCCAGTGCCGGATCGTAACCGACCTGCCGGATGCGGCAGTTCAGAGCCTCTACCAGCATCGTCATGGTAGTCTGCATTTCGGCCCGGCTGCGGGAAAGTAGCCTTGCCTGCCAGACGGTAGGTTCTGGGGCACCATCGCCCCAGTTGCCGCCCGCCATCATGGCGCGAACCTTGTCGGCGTTCTCGGTGAGGTAGCAGTAGTAGACTTTGCCGCGAATGGCCTTTTCGGACTTACCCAGTGCTTTGCTGATGGACATATAGCTTTCGCCGCTCTTGATGCCCTCGGCCAGCCTGTCGTAATCTTCTTGGTGCCAGACCGCCTCCGGGCCATGCGGGTTGATGCGCACCGGGCGGGCTTTCAGCCCAAGGTCTGCGCAGCGCCGCTGGATGGCACCGGGAGAGCGCCGCAGCATATCGGACATTTGCTCGTAGGTGTATTTGTACTGTTCCAGCAGCATCCGCAGCTTGGCATCCTCGGCGGGAGTCCACGGGTCTTTCCGCTGGAGGGGGCAGGCTTTGAAATCTCGCTTTCGCTGCTCGGCCACCCATGCGGGTTCTTCACCGAACGCCAGCGGTTCCAACTTGGAGAAATCCAGAAATGAACGGTTTTTCTCGGCCCATGTCCAAAACTCTTTGAGATAGACCACGCGGAATGTGTTCTGCTGCACCCGCTTGTTGTGAACCGGCAGCCCACGGTTTTCCACCCAGCTTACATTTTGTAACTATACGAGCCTGTGCGATTAAAAGCTGTGACCAGTTGATTCAGTGTCACATAATCACCGCCCATCAGCAGTGGTCCAAGGTGCAGCCGCGATGCGCGTAGTTTGATAGCTCCTTGGCTGCGGTTCAGCTTTTTGGCGAGAGCAGGTATCCCGCAAACACCCCAGCTTTCAGCAAGGAGGGATTCTTCTTCAGCTGTCCAATGGCGTTTTGTGTCTTTCGGTATGTATGTCATTTTTCCGTTGCAGCCCTCTGTGCCGCCTGTATCAGAGCGATGCTCTCCGGGTTCTTGAATATCTCCCACCGCAGGGAGTGGATGTCGCGGTCACTTTGGACGAGATCCCGCGTTTTCCGGGCTGCTTGCAGCGTCCGGGAGCAGATAAACGCCCTGCAGATCAGTGGCCGTACCGGGTAGACATCGCAGCGCTTGGTATCCTCATTGCGGAACGGGCAGGTCAGGTCCACGCTTTCCATTGCAGCGCCCGCTGGCAACCGGTGTTCTTTCAGCTGGTGCTTCTTGGCATAATCCCGCAGGCGGACGATCTCACGCCGGGTAGTGGGCAGCAGGTCGGTACAGCACTCACCGCAGCCGATGCAGTGGCCGTCTACGCAGTTGTTTGAGTAGAACTCCCCGCCCGTGGGTAAGTGGTCGAGGCTCGAAACAACAGGCATCACGATTCCTCCTCTACGCTTTCATAGGACGGGTGCGTACCATCCAGCAGCGATTTTTCCATATCGGACATCTCATAGCCGATGCCGTCCAGTGCAGAATAAATGCCCCGGTAGACGGATTCATCATCCTTGATGCACTTGTAGAACCCGCCAAGCCACTCGGTATCGTGCACCCGGTGATTCACAGGCTCTGTCAAGGCGAACAGCAGCACCACAAGCATCTTCATGGGATTTACCTGTGCATTTTCCAGCAGCACAGCCGTATCGAGATCATGTTCGTCATTGTAGATGCCATCACCATAGACGGCCTCGATGGTGTCCTCGTCCATGTCACCCAGCGCATCGGGATTCAAGATCATCATGCGGCAGGCTGCAAGGGCGACGGTCTCGGCGGCCTTTTTGGGGAATCCGTACTCTTTGAGGTAATTCAACCGCAGACGGTAGGCGGATTCTTCGTCCTCCTCAATGACGCGGCATTTCTCGCGATATTCTTCGATTTTGGCCTCCCGTGCAAGCTGCTCCGGAGTCTTCTCGGCCGGCTTGTCTTCTTCGGTGCGTTCGCGGTAGACCGTGATGCCGTAGCCGCTCTCCGTGTACCAGTAGGCATGTTCTCCGGCATCAGCAGGGGCTTCGACGGTTCCCGACCATGTGCCGTAGCTGGCATGGAACAGGCAGTTTTCCGGCATATCCGCTTTGCTGTCTGCCTTAGTTGCATAAGATGCAACCACCTCCCGGATGGCGTTCATCGTTTTCCGGTCTTTCTGCTCCCGCAGAGCCCGGTCAAGGCAGGCGTGGAAGTTGTTGGTGCCGACACTTTTCAAAACCTCGTTCTTGGCCTCCTCGGTGTCCAGCTTGTCCAGCAGAGCAAAGTCGGCCAGCGTGGCGCCGCGCTTGACGCTCTTTTTGAACGCCTCGCGATCAAGTGAGAGCAGTTTCACGCGGCGGCGAATCGTGCTTTCGGAAAAGCCCGCCTTGTCGGCGACCTGCTCCACGCTGTTGCCGAAGTCCATCATCATCTGGAAGCCCTCGGCCTCCTCATAGACGGTCAGATCGCTGCGCTGCATATTCTCGGTCATCATGGTAGAGATTTGCTCTTCGAGGGTCATATCCTCAACCACGATGCAGGGCAACTCCATAAGCCCGGCAGCCTTGGCAGCGGCCAGACGGCGGTGGCCGATGATAACGGTGTAGCCGTCCGTGTTGCGGAACTGGTTCAGCTTCGTGCGGTTTTCCTCGGTGGGGTCGGCATAATACTGCCGGCACAGTTCCTTGTAATTCACATCAGGGTTTGCGCGGGGCACAACGGTCAGATTCTGCAAAACGCCGTTTGCCTTGATGCTGGCGGTCAACTCGGTAATGTCGCCCAAATCTTTGCGGGGGTTGTCCGGGTGGGGGTGCAGCTGCGCGACAGGAATCATTGTGACATTGGTATTCATAGTGGTATACTCCTTTGCTTATTGGATTGGATTGGCTAAGTTCTTTGCTAAAACTATCTAAAAATTAGATTGAGATTTAGATTAAGTCAGATTAAGAGCCGCCCCGGCGCACAGGCTTTTTGCCGTTGGCGGCAAATTGGTTCGGAGCGGGGTCACGGCTGCGGACAACGTGTTCCTCGGCGGCATCGCCGCGCATCATCTGATACCAGCCGGCCCCCGGATTCTTGCCGGCGTAGTACAGCATCGTGGCAAGGGCGAATTTTGCGCTATCTCGGCTTTTGTAATCCCCCAAGCGGATCATCTTCTGGCCGTTGACAGCCTTGATTCTGTTGTCCTCGCCAATGTAGACGTACTCGAACTGGCTAAGATTGATAGCCGAAGCTCCGTCCTGGCTCAAAACATATAACTGTGTCATGGATAACACCTCACACAACGTATTTTCTGTGGGCAGCTTGCAGATCGTCATCACGGATGTCCAGATAAATCTGTGTGGTGGAGATTTGCTCGTGGCCCAGCATCATGGAAACCAGTTCAATCGGCATCCCATGCCGCAGGGCCTGCGTGGCGCAGGTGCGGCGGAAACGGTGAGTATGCACACCCTTGACCCCGGCCCGCTTACCGATAGTGCGAACCATGTTGTTGACGCTGTCGCGCCCGAAGTGGTCCGCTTTTGTCACCAGTCGGGGGTCTTTGAACCAGTCTTTTCGGCTGAAGTTGGAAATCATCGTGCGATCCTTCGTATTGATTTCCCGCGGGAAGAGATAGGGGTTTGTGTCTTTGCGGTCAGCCAGATAATTCTTTACAGCCACGAAAGCCTTGGCGTTGATGTACACTGTGCGCCACTTGCCGCCTTTGCCCAGAATTGAAACCTTGTCCTCGTCCATGTCCGCGATTTTGATGGATACAAGCTCTGCTGCACGGCAGCCGGTGGAGAGCAGCATTTCCATAATTGCCTTTTGCATAGTGGTCTGGCAGGCCTGCCGCATCATTTCGATTTCCATGTCAGTGAGGGCTTTTTCCTTTTCCCGCTTGAACTTGATGTTGTCGATCTTATTCATCGGATTAGTGCGGATGATTTCCTCACGGTATAGCCAGTTGTAGAAGCTGCTGAGGTCTCGGCGGATGTTGTCGCAGTAACATTTCGACCCGCCCCTCGACAGGACTTTCGCCAGATAGACTTGAATGTCATCTGCGGTTATGGTGTCAGCATCCTTGCCGATGCCTCGCAGCACCCTGCCGACTTCATCTTTGTACTGGCGCAGCGTGCGCTCCTGCCGCCCTGCAACGGCCTTGGCGAGCAGAAATTTTCGGAGATAGTAGTCGTTTTTGCCCTCGGTGTAGACCACCAGAGCCTCTTGCTTGGGGCAAATTTGGTAGTCATCCAAAACCACTGTCAGCTTGGCCTTGATTCTCTCTACATCAATCTGGTCGTAGGGCATCAGAACCATCAGAATGCGGTCCAGCAGCTTATCGGCCAGTTTTTCATCTTCCATGTCATCACCTCATTTCAGAAAAAAGTCAGCTGCCCGTTCTTGGTTTCGTTCAACTCGGCGGGTTTCCATGTTTCCACTTTTTTAGTGGAAACCGGGGTGGAAACTGGCGCTGCTGCTTTTGCAGGTTCTGTGAACGAACAGGGCTTTTTTGTGTCTTTCGCGGGCGAAACTGCCACTTTTTCAGGCTTTTCCGTGAACGAATTGACATTTTCGGGGCTTTTCCGTGAACTTCCCGAAATCAGCAGATCCATCTGTGCCGCCAGGCGGCGTCCGTACCAGATGCCATCGGAGAACAGCGGCGTGAACCAGATCCGTTCCGGGTCGCCTGCGGGCAGCAGGCCTTTTTTATCGTAGGCGGTGCAGGGGTTGATAAGTGTGTCGCCGATAACAACATATCCGGCGCAGCCCATCAAGCTAAGCTGGATGTAGCACATCAGCCCAACGGTGTAGTCGATGTCCTGTGCAACAAACATCACTTTCTGCTGGTAGTTGATGTCGTGCCGCTTGCAGACATTGGCGAACGACAGCAGCAGCGCACCGGCGCCGCAGGCGGGGTCATTGACCGCGATAAAACCTTTGCCGTCCAGCAGGGCGGGAACATCGTATGTGATTTCGCTCATACACCGGCACACGTTGTACGGTGTGAAGAACTGTCCCGCGTGGTCATTGCCCAAGTTGCAGGCCATGTACAGCTCGCCGAGAAAGTCCTGATCGGTGTCGGCGTCCATACCGTAGACAAGCTGCATGAGCATATTGCCCATGGTTTCCATATCTGCATCACGGTATTTCTTGCGGATTGTTTTGCCTGTTTCCATTCGCTTCGGAGCATTGACCTTGTCGGTCGCGTTGCTCATATCAATGGCCGTCAGCTGAATAAAATCCGACCAGACTTCCCATCGGCTATATTTTCCGCACAGGCTGTCAAACAGCCGCAGGAACTCTTTCTTGTAGTCATCAACGCCCCGCACCACCTTTGCCATGGTTTACTCCTCCTCGTCCGTGTCTTCGGGCGGGGTGGTATCGACCAGACAATCCGCGTTAAGGTCGTCCGGGTCAATGTCTCCGAATCCGTCTGCATCTTCGGGGATGTCGGGCACATTGGCGTTCAACAGCTTTTTCTGGATGACGGTGCGGTGGAAATACTGGAGCCAAGTATCGTGCAGATTGCGGAACAGGTTCTTCAGCTTGGTAAACAGCGCATCGGAGATCACGAACTCTTTGCTCAAGGTGTACTTGATAGCGCCGTCCTCGTAGCTGAACTTGATGGAAGCATCGGGGCTGGTGTAGCCGTTGTCCTCGACCTTTTCCAGCATCGACATCTGGTCGGCCACATCCTGCAGAGGCCGCACCGTCATGGTCAGCGGGTAGCCGCTGCGGTTGAAAGTGGCCTGCAAGTCGTTTTCCTCGCAGATGCCCTTCAGCTTTTTCTGGTAGACGGCGAAAGTTGCTTCTTCATTCATTTTCATAAGGGTTTACTCCTTTCCGGTGCCGAGAATCGCCAGCATGCCTGTGGTGGTTCTCGGAATTTTGTATTGCGTAATGTCATTTTCGGTAATGTACTTGCGGCCATAGTGTTCTTTCATGGAGCGCCAGACGCTCCATGGGATGCAGTACGCACCGCCGTGAGAAAATCCGGCCAGAACATAGCAGAAAGCACCGAGCCGCATCTTTTCGTCCAGATACTCGGTCTGGCCGGGGCTGACGCGGGATTGCTCCAGGCGGTTCGATCCAGTGAACTTGGCCTCCATGTAGACGGACCTGCCGCCGCGGAGTGTGCCTGCGTAGTCAGGCTGGGCTTTTTTCTCGTAGAAGCCCACGACCTTGCCGCCGTTCTCGCGGCCCGTCATGTGGAACGGTTCGGGCGTCTTTTCGATGGATGCCACGCCCAGACGGCGGTAGTGGTCGAACGCGGCGTTGATGTCGCGCTCAAACTGCTGGCCCAGCGCCTTGCTCACCGCGCCGATCAGCTGGCGGCGGGGGTCTTTGCGGTTATTTTCCATTAAGCAAACCTCCTTGCAGCAGAGCTGCGGGCTGGTAGTCAGGCGGGATCTGCGCTGCGTATTTCTGCGCGGCGGCGTAGAACCACGGCGGCAGCGGCAGCCCCAGTTCTTCGTGGGCATCGATGGCGACCCGCACATTCAGCAAATCGGGCTGAAATCCTATGTACGGCTTGGCTGCCTCACAGATCTCTGCCACAGTGGGCGGCCACTTCATCGTGCGGCTGAGGGCAACCGCCCCAGCCATGGCGGCATCATAGGGAACATCGGTCAGCGACACCGCCCACGCATCGGACATTTCGTCCGGGTCATTCTCCCGGTAAAGGTTCGGCCACCAGTTCAGTAGCTTCAACATAAATTCGGTTGTCTGCTGGGTCGTCACTCTGCGCACCTCCCATCTCTTCCAGACGCTTCTTGAGCCGTTCGCGTACTGCCGCCTGTTTGCTTTGTGGGCGGGCAGCGGGCGCAGCTCTGGCCGCCGCTGCGGCGGCGTGGTTTTCTTTCTCGGCGCGGTAGGCATCCACGGACAGGATGTTCTGCTCCCGGCAGCGCTTGAGAATGGCCTTGACATAATTCCAGCTGCGCTTGTTGTTGAGCGCTGCCTCGCCGATGGCCTCGCAGATCAGGTCAGCGGGCAGGTCGGCCAGCTGGCGGGAAATGTCATCAAACGCCGCCCGTGCGATAGGACCGATGTTCTGCTCGTAGGCTTGGACGCAAGCGGAAATGTCGGATTCAGCAGTAGCAGTAGAAGAAGATATATTATCCTTATCCTTTTCCTTATCCTTCTTCTTCTCCTTCTCTAGGCTTTTTGAAAAAAGGGAGCCTTTTTCAGAAAAGCCACCCTTTTTATCTGCGTCATTTAAAAGGGTAGCTTTTTCATTTTCTCCGTCAGGCGGCTTTTTTCGTGGACGGCCACCTTTACGGCCATAGGACGCTTGCTGTTCGTCAGTCTTTTTCCATTGCTCCTTGTCACGGTCAATCTGGGAACGGATGCCGGGAAAAACAAACCGCTCATTTCCGGTGAGAGGTATCAATGTTCCGTCCTTGCTGTATTCCAGCAGTGCGGTGAAAAGCCGTCCGCGTTCCTCCCAGTTCAAAAGCTCCATGTTTTCAAGGTAGCTGTGGTAGGCACAGAAATAAGGCCGGAGCATTGCACCACCTCCCTTGGCCCACCGGGCGGGCAGGATGGTTTATTCTTCATCGGTGTCGTCCTCACAGTCGTTTAGGCGCTTATCCCGCATATCGGCAACGCTTTCCAGCGCAGCCAGGGCGGTTTTGCTTTCCACATGTGGAGATTCCACAAGGGTGCAGAGGATGTCGATCTCGCTCTCGCTGCGGAGCAGTTCATCATATCGGGAGAGCGGGATGCAAACCAGATCTTCATCATCTGCGCCGTACTGGTCGATGATGGCCCCAATCTCTTTCATCAAGGCTTCGGTGCCGGGGAACGTGCTGCCGTTATGGCTCATGCCATCCAGCATATTTTTAATAGCCATGTCGGCTGGAGAATAATTTTTCATACAGAAACTCCTTTATTGATGATTTCCAACGCTGCCTTGCATTGCTCAACAGTGAACATCCCGATATGGGTCTGTTCAATCGGCAGTTCCATTTGTTCAGACAACCACCGATAGGCTGCATTGCGCTTTTTGAATGGTCCGTCTTGCCACAGCGGGTCGAAACGGGCGTGTGTTGCCTTGCGCCAGCCCCGAAGTTCCGCATTGGCAAGGCTGCCTTTGGGGCGGTCTGTGCCGGAATGTACGCCTACATAGGCGTTGCATGGGCGGCACAGGTAAGCCATGCCGTAGCTATGACCGTAGTAGATAACAGAACTATCTACATATTTGGCAACGCGGCCACAGTAGGGGCAAATCACTTTTTGCATAAGGGTCACGCTCCTTTCAAATGTCAATGCCCAACTCGTGGGCCTCTTGCCGTGCGCCGTCAATGAGGTGGCTCATTTCTGAGCTGTTCATGGCGCTGGTGCGCTTATACAGGATGTAGCTGCAATAGCGGCTGCCGTCCTTTTCGTGGGTGGTGATAAGGCGGGTGTAGGGGTAATAGCTGTGCGGGTCGGTGCCCTCCGGCAAGTCCACCATGACGACCTGACCGGCCTTATCCAGACACGGCGTTCCGTACTCGACCACCAGATCACTTTTTATTTCGTCAAACTCGCCCCAGACGGTGGAGGCTATGCGGCTCACCAGCGCGTGGAAGTAGTTGTTAGACGCTAAGCTGCGCCGGGGTATCGCGCGGGTGATCTGCACCTCCAGCAGCGCCCCTTGCAGCTGGTCGAACTGTTCCCGGAAATCCCCGGCAATCTCAATGACGATGCGCTGTCGGCCACGGCAGCCGGGCTCCATGCGCACCAGCCGCGCCCTCATTTGGATTCCTCCTTGTGGCAGTGCAGCCAGACATAGGTTGAATCGGGGCGCATATTGCCATACACCCAGTCGATGGCATCCTGCTCACTCATGTGGTCACGGAGGACGCGCTTCTCGTAGATGTACTCGCCGTTGACCTTTTTCTCGGCAATTTTGGCTTGGATTTCCTCGTCACGGTAGTTGGCCTCGACCAGATACAGGTCATAGTACGGGGCGGTGATACCGTTAAGGTTGCCCATGTCGGTGGCGTAGAAGACCTTGCTGCCATCGTTGAACCAGATATGCCAGCAGCAGTTCCGCACATTGTGCTTTGTCTCGCAGGCTTTGACGAAGCAGTACCCGGTGTCGTACCAGCGGTCAGGTGTCGTGATGGTGATCTGCCGCAGCGGCACGCCCGCGTTCTGCAGGTCAGGCCCAAGCCACGGGCAGGCAAAGAACCGAAGTGACGGGCGCTCGGCTGCCAGCCGAGCCAGCGTCTTTGGCTGGAAGTGGTCGCTGTGGATGTGCGTCAGCAGCACCGCGTCCAGATCGCGGTAGACGCTTTCCAGACGGCGGAACGGAACGCCGCAGTCAATCAAGATGCAGCCATCCACCACCACGGCATTGCCCTTGCTGCCGGTGGAAATGATTTTGTACTCCATTAGAGTGCGCTGATGTCAACAGCTTCGGGCTCGGCCTCTGCTGTCGGGGCGGGTGCTTCGGGTTCGGTGCTCGGCACTTCCTGCGCGTCTGCCGGGATACTGGCGCGGGCGGCCTCCACGGTCTCGGTCACGATCTGCCCGTCATCGGCCACGTTGACGGCATCGTCATGCTCCAGCGCAGTCTGCATATCAATGGACATGATGCCCCAATGGCTGATTAAGTGGCGGATAAGTGTCTTGCGTGCCATGTCATCAAAGTTCTTGTACCAAAACGAGGAGTAGCGCCACATATCTTTTTCGGGAACGCGGCCAGCCTGAAGGTCTTCGTATCCTTGGCGGCTGAATGCCTTAGAGTAGGTATCTGCATGGGTCATCATTTTTTCTTTAGACCAGTAGATAGTTTTCCGAAAGCCTGTCGTGCTTCCCTTGGGCGGGTTGTACTCAAAGTAGGCCATATAGCCGATGGTGGGCAGAGTCTCGCGCTCGTCATCGTCCTCGATGAACTGGAACTTGGCCTTGCCGGTCTCCGGGTCACGGCCAAGATATTCACCCTGCTTGATTTCCATGGCTTCCAAATCTTTGTACTGTCCACTGCGAATTGCCAGCTGAATGTAGCCCTTGTAGCCCAGCACGAATGTGGCGGTGGTGGTTTCCGGGCGAACCATGTTGCCGCCGCGGTCATACTTGGCCTTCTGCTTGAACGGCACAAGGTAATACTGACCCAACTGCGGGGAAGGGCTGAGGTTGAGGCTTTCGCCCAGCAGCGCACCGGCAAGGATCGTGCCGGCATCGCATTCCTGCAAGGCGGGGTTGACGGCCACGGCGCTGGTGATCGCGGCGGTAAAGCGGCGAGCGCGGGCCGGGTCGCGCAGAGTACTGGCGATGAGGTTCTGATACATTTTGCTGTTGATGGCAACGCTGAATTTTTGCTTCTGCGGGGCGCTGTTAAGAGATTGTGTCATACTGCATACCTTCCTTTTCCATGAATGCTTTCAGTGCTTTCAGCTGCGGCAGCGTGCCTGTCACAGCAAACTTCGCAAGATATTTTTTCTCAGCGTGGGCGGCAGCAGGCGCGGGGGCGGCTGCCGGGGCCTGTGCGGGGCTTTCCGCCTGCGGGGGTGTAGCGACCTCGTGCGGCAGGGCGGGCTGCTCCACCGCCCTCTTGGCGGCCTCAGCCTCAATGGCTGCCTTGGCCTTGGCTTCGGCCTCTTGCTGAGCCTGCTGGCGGGCGCGGCGTTCTTCGGCGGCGCGGCGCTGGGCTTCCAGCTGCTTGTGACGCTGCTGCACGATCTGGCAGGCAGAACCAAGGTCGAGCGATTTCTGATATTCGACCATGATCTCGTCACGGTCCGGGTTTTCCTCCAGCGCGGCGCAGTCACGGACGATCTTGGTGACGCTCTGGGTGAGGGCGGCCTTCATGGCCTTGGGGGTGCAGGTCAGCGTGACCTTGAGATTCATCTGTTCAAACTTCAGCCAATCCAGCCCGAAGCCGCTGGTCAGTTCGTTAAAGAAAGCCCGGACATCGTCCTCTTTCTGCTGCTTGATGCCGACCTCCACATCAGCAATTTTCTTGCCAAGCGCTTCATCGGCGGCTTTGTAGGGGTTCGAGACGCACTCTTTGTAGACAGCTTCAAACTGTTCGTAGGGGGTCATAATGGCCTTTTTGACGGCCATGCGCTGGGCTTCGTAGCCCTCCAACTCCTTGCGGACTTCGGTGCGGATCTTCTTGACATCGGTGCGGGTTTCCTCGGTCACGGCCAGGGCCATGACGGCGCTGGTCCGCTGTTCGATTTTGGCTTTCACATCCCGCAGCCGCTCCTCGATGATGGGCAGCTGCTTTAAGTTGATGACTTGCAGTTGTTCGGAATTTCCGTCCATGTGGTATACTCCTTTCTTTGTGTGCGGGGTTTAGAAAAGCTCCCGCGTAATGGTGATTTTCTCGCGTGTCTTAGCGCCGAAGTTGCCGCCATCCAGCATCCCGGTCTTGCGGAACTCCGACTCGGTGTAGATATCCGAGCATGCCGTTATGCCGTTGACTGCTCGGTGGAAAGCGGTAAACGCCTGCACGGCGATGGTTATGGATGGAGCTTCAACCTCCGTCCAGCCGCCCTTGTAGGCCATGCCGCTGCTGCTGTAGGTGAAATAGAACTTCATGGTGTACCTCTCATTCTCCGAAGCATTCGGTGACTTCCCACGCATCGCGGGTCGTCATGCACTGGTCGCAACCAACAATCTCGTTGTCGGCGCTGATGTAGATGGTTTCGCAGGTCTGCTCGCAGATCGGGCAGACCGGGTAGGTCGGGTCTTTGCCGTCACGGTAGCCGGAGTTCCGCAGGTTGCGGATGTAGGCGGCATCGGGCAGATTACTCACGGTGGCCACGCTCCTTATCGTCCAGCTTGAACCAGATTCCAAGGCAGGTATTTACGCCCAGCAGGCAGCTGATGAACAGGATCACGCCGTTCAGCAGGGGCATATCGCCATCGGCCACGGAAACCACGGCCATCAGCACCACCAGCATCAGCGCAAGGCAGACAAACTGCATTGCCTTTTTCAGCAAGCGGATCATGCTTCATCCTCCCATCTGCACCGGCCCGGCAGCGTTGCCATGATGACATCCCCCAGAACATGGGCAATGTCATCGGGCAGGCCCAGTTCCGGGCCGTAGGCACTGGTCAGAACCACAGTGCCGAAAATCTTTGTGCAGGCCAGAAAGCTGGCAACCTCGTTGACAACGGGCCTCGGCCATTGCAGGCGGGCATCCTCGTCCACCATCAGCAGGTAGTGGCCCTCGATGTTGCGGACGGGAACAGTCTCCACATAGCCGCCGACAACTTTCTGCACATCCTCCAGCGCCGGTGCGGTAAAGGTCTGCACTCGCATATCACCGTTGGTGGCGATCACAAGTCCTCGCATCATTTTCTATCCTCCTCTCAAATCAAACCGCGCTTGCGGAGTTCGGCCTTGCGGGCTTCCAGCTTTTCGCGGCCACCGGGCTGTTCAATGAACCAGTGGTAAAATTCCAGCGTTGCCGCCGCAAGGCGTTCAGCCTTTTCGTCTGATAAATTGAATGGGTGCTTTTGCTTTGTCTCTTGCGGGGGCATCTCTGTTCCTCCTTGTGTTTTGCGGCTATTTCCCGCTATCCTCTGACGCTTCATCCTCCGAGGGGATAACGAACGGTTTTTGTCCAGTGACCTGAAGCAGTGCTCTCGGATAATCCGGGTCGTAGTCGAAAATGATCTTGACTTTTTTGCTTTTGTCGAGATAAGGAATCAATTCCGGCAAAAAAGCAAGTCTTTCAAAGGCATCGTCTTTTTCCCAATTACCGACTGCAATGCCTTTGTCGGGGGTATCTTCTGGGTAGCCGTAGTGCCGGAAAATTTCTTCTCTCGGCGGGCAAGGTGTTTTAGGTTGATTTTCCATGTGTTTTACCTCTTTTCGGTTTCAGCGTCAGCCAAAGGCTTTTTGCTGAAAGGTAAATGATTTTCTTCCAGCTTTGCTGTTCCACCAGCGCCCGCGTGCCCTCAAAAGGCGGCGGGCGTTTTCCTTTGCGCTTGGCATCAGCTATGATGCACTTGGCAATGATGTTGCTGATAAAGCGTTTCGTATTGGTTCGCCTCTTTTTTACGATTTGTTCAGTTCTACTGAACTTCCAGAGCAAAAAAATAAGCCGGGATGTCGATATGCTGGATGCCTAACAGGTCGCAGGCTTTCACCATTTCATCCTGTCGCCAGTCCACTTTCCCATTGAGTTTGAGGGAGCAAGTGCGCTCCGACCAATTCATTTGCTGGGCAAAAACCGCACGAGTACCGAAAACCTCCACGATTTTGCCAATCAGCTTGTTGTAGTTTCTCGGCATATAGTAAACCTCCTTTCGCTTGAAGCTTTGTTCAGCTTTTCTGAACTGTAACCAAAATACCACAGGGCAATCGCCATGTCAATAGGAAAATTCATTTTTTCTGAATTTTTTGTGCGCGTGTCTTGAACTTAAATTCAAAATATGCTATGATATGGAATATCAGGAGGGTCACATAATATGAAAACTTCTACTACCGCTGAACGTCTCCAGCAAATCATGGACGAAAGGAATCTGAAACAGGTTGATGTGCTGGCTCTCGCGCAGCCTTACTGCAAGAAGTATGGTGTCTCGCTTGGCAAGACTGCTCTAAGCCAATATATAACGGGAAAGTTTCAGCCTGGGCAGGATCGCCTACAAATTCTTGGTCTTGCACTGAATGTCTCCGAGGCTTGGCTCATGGGTTTCGATGTTCCCAGAGAAAAGCAAAGTGCGCCCACCGATGAAAAGAGCGGTGAGCGCACAGAGGAATATATCGAGTTGTTCAATCAGTTAAACGCGGAACAGCAGTCTTTTATCATTCACGCGATAAAAGGTCTTTTATCTGAGCAATGACAGTGTTCTTGCCATTATCGGATAATTGCATAAAGAGTTCAACCGCAAGCATGACTTTAAGTTCTTCGGCCGGCTTGCTGGTTTCGATGTGCAAGTCCATTTCGCAGGCTCCTTTCTGATAGAATCTGCCGGCACAATGGCATTATAGCACAGGAACACTCTTTTTGCATGAAAATGCAAGATTATAGCAAAAAGGCGTTAAAATACTCATAGGAGGTTTCATCATGGCGGAAAATAGCTTCCAAATTTGGGATGATGCAATCCACACGGCCCCGGACCAGGTTAAGCGTATTGCTTCTGCAAAAAAGGCTGCAACCTCTCCGAGCAGCATTGACAGAGAAAGCAAAACGGGAGTATTTGAAGGATCTGGAAAAGAACCTTATCATGTCACGCTTGAATCCTGTACTTGCGGTGATTTTAGGCGTAGAAAGCTGCCTTGCAAACACATGTACCGTTTGGCCATGGAATTGGGCGAGTTTGGCGGTGATTTTGCAAAGGGCACAAACAAGAACGTAGTATCGCACGGCCAGATAAAATTTGAAGAAGCTGTTGATGAAATTGAAAAACTGCCAGAAGCAGCACAAAGAGATCTCCAACGTGTTTTTTTCTGGAATCCAAACCCGGAGTATATGCACATTCGCGAAGTTGACGATGTATCGAAAGCCCTTGAGACCTGCCCCATTGTTGAAGTTAAAGAGGCCTCGCTCACTGAACGTCTAAAGCTGATGAAAAAGACAGATATCATCCACGCACTAAAGGAAATGTCTGTTGAGTATCCGAAGCTACCGAAAGAAGAACTTATTCAATGGTGCGTTGAGAATGCTCCATCCATTGCTGCTTATGCTCCAAAGCGGTGCATAGTTGCACCGGCTTTCTGCGTTTCAAAGTTGTATCGCTCTATCTACACCTATTTAGCCAGAAAATTCGATTGGAATAATAGTTATGATATTTTCCGTGACAAAGAGGGCGTATTCGTTATTCCATACGGAGCGCAGCAGGTAAAACAGCCCGATGGGCAATATGTTTATGATTTTCCGAACGATGAAGTAACCGATATGCTGAATAAGCATCATTGCAATAGATGTGCTGGCGGTTATGTTACAAAGGCGCGCGATTAAGCCCGAAAGGAGCGTGACGGCATGAAAAAGCGAATCAACACTAATTCCGCAGCCCGTGCCGTCATCTATGCCCGGTATTCCAGTGCCAACCAGCGCGATTGCTCCATCGAGCAGCAGGTGGAAAAGTGCCGGGAACTGGCCGCCCGTGAGGGCGTGACCGTCATTGAAATATATGCTGACCGCGCCATCAGCGGAAAAACGGACCGCCGCCCGAATTTCCAGCGGATGATGAAAGATGCCAGTCTGCGGCAGTTTGATGTGGTCCTTGCATGGAAGTCCAATCGCATGGGCCGGAATATGCTGCAAGCCATGATGAATGAGGAGCAGCTGCGCAGTAATGGTATCCGCACCATCTACGCCGAGGAAGATTTTGACGACACTGCCGCCGGGCGCTTTGCCCTGCGGAACATGATGAATGTCAATCAGTTCTATTCAGAGAACATGGCCGAGGACATCTCGCGTGGCCTGATGGACAACGCCAGCAAGTGCATGTCCAACGGCAGCCTGCCGCTTGGCTACAAGACCGGCAAAGATCAAAAGGTCGTGCTGGATGAAGCAGAGGCAGCCATCGTGCAAGAAATCTTTACCCGGGTGTCGTGCTATGAGCCGTTCATCGACATAGCCCGCGATCTGAACCGCCGGGGCATCAAGACCAAGAAAGGGGCAGAATGGGGGCGCAGCAGCTTTCACACGATCTGCCGCAATGAGCGGTACAGGGGTATCTACATTTACCGTGATATCCGCGTTGTGGGCGGTATGCCGCGTATCGTATCGGACGAGCTTTTTTACAAAGTGCAGGAGGTATTGAAAGTGAAGAAGAATCCGCAGGGTCGCCGTAAGCGCAGCGGCTATGAAGAATACCTGCTGACCGGGAAATTATACTGCGGCCATTGCGGCAGCCCCATGACGGGCATTGCTGGCACCAGCAAGACCGGGGCCATGCACTATTACTACACCTGCCAGAAGCGCCGCACTGACCACAGCTGCGATAAGAAGGCCGTCCGCCGCGACCAGATTGAAAAGGCCGTGGCTATCGCTATCCAGCAGCAGCTGCTCACCGATGAAAACATCCAGATGATGGCGGATGAAACGATGGCCTATAACGCCCGCACGGAAATCAAATACCGCTTGCAAAGCTTGCAGCAGCAGCTTTATTCCAACGAGACCTCAACTGCCAACATTATGAAGGCGATTGAAATGGGCATCATCACAGACACTACGAAAGCCCGCTTGCTGGCGCTGGAGCAGGAGCACGGCCAGCTGCTTGCCAAAATCGACACGGCCAAGGCCGAGATGGTTCCCATCAACCGGGAGGATTTCGTCAGCCTGCTGGACATTTACCGCACGGGCGATGTGAACAACAAAAAGTATCTGGCCGCCCTGTTCGATACATTCCTTGTCCGGGTTGACCTTTATGACGACCACTTCAAGATCACCTTTGACCCGACAGGCGGAAAAATGCCGGTAGATATTCCCATCGGCGCGGAAGATTCTCCCGAAAGTCCGGGCGATTCTCCCGAATCCTCGGATTTTGAGGCATCTCCACAGGATGCAGAAAAGTTCGTTTTAGCTCTCCACAACCGCACCAAACGAGAGCAAAACGAACACAAGACAACCATTAAAATGGTCGGTAATGCGTTCGTTTTGTTTTGTTCTATTCCCTCGCTGACTCATTGACAACAAAAAGAGGGGCAATCGCAACAGGTGGAAAAGCTGCGATTGCCCCTCTTTTTTTGTTGTATAAATTGTAAAATTTTTGCGTTAGAATATACCGTTTCCACGCCAAATTCTACCATATTCCTTACAAACCCGTGAGGATTTGATAGAATACGACGTAAAGGAGATAGGTTCTATGATTAGAATTTTACTGTCCACCCGCCTTGGCGAAAGGAAGTGGACTCAAGCGGATCTCGTCCGAGAGACAGGAATCAGGGCTTCTACTATCAACGACCTGTACCACGAAATGACGGACCGGGTCAGTCTGGAGCAGCTCGACCAGATATGCAAAGCGCTGGACTGTGACATCAACGAGATTCTTGTGCGCGAGGAAAAGATAGACGAACGCACACGGCAGCGAATGGGCCCCGCCCCGGAGCGCCGCAAATAACCCTATCCCTTGCCCGGACTGCCATGCGGTTCGGGCTTTTCCTTTACACCTCGGTTCCGTCTGAAAAGCGGAATTTCAGTACCAGTTCCGCGCCGAGAGCGGATGCGATGCTTTCTAATTCCTCGTACTTGAACTTTCCTGTTTTCACACGCTGGTTGAATGCCTGCGGTGTCGTGCCTATCTTGCGGGCAAGCTCAGCCTCTGACATTTTGGCTACCGCCTCGCCCATTCTGATTTTTGTGGAGAAATCCATAGTTATCACCTCGCTATCATTATATAGGAAAACCTTTACCGCGTCAAGGAAAATATTTAAAAATAAAGGAAAATCTTAAAGAAAATCCTTGACAATATAAAGGAAATCCTGTATAATAAAGATGTTGAAAGGAGGTGAGACAACATGGACAAGCCCGAAACAAAAGAAGCCCTGAAAGAGCTTCTGGAAATCTTGGTCGAACATCCCGAACTGGCAGAACGGATCACGATCACGATTAAGCCCAGCAAGCTGATTCAGGGCAAGCCCACGGAACAGTAATTCCGTAGAAGAGGGGCGGCGGATGGAGCCGCCGCCCCCACTTCTTTGATTATACACACGGATAGCCGATAAAGCAAGGAGAAAATGATATGAATAAGATTCGCAGAAAGAATTTGCAGACCATCATTGACCGGCTGGAGGACATCAAGGCCGACCTCGAAGAAATCACCTACGAGGAAGAAGAATACCGCGACAATATCCCCGAAAATCTCCAGAGCAGCGAAAAGTACGAACGCGCTGATGAAGCGTGTGACAATCTGAACGATGCCGCCGAAACGCTCAACGAGGTAATCGACAGCATCACGACCGCAATGGAATAAAAAAGAGTGGCCGCCCCGCTAAGAACGCCACTCCGCACCGCAAATCAATAACGGCGAGCCGGGAGCCTTACCCCGGCCGCCCTCTATTTTATCAGAGTAAGGCAGAAAAGACAAGAGGGAAACAAAATGAAGTACATCGATATCAACCAGAAATTCACCGCTAAAGTCGCCGAGTATATCGCCAAGGGCTACACCATCAACACCGCCACGATGAGCGGCAGTCAGGGCGAGGTTGCCCATGTTGATTTGACGGACGGCAAGCAGGTTGTCCGCGTCCTGCTGGACAGCTTCACCGAGTACGACAGCTTCAACAGCCTGTCAGGTATGGAAATCGTTGTCGGAGCTCCCGCAGATAAGGTCGTTCCCTACGACACCGCCCGCTACAATACTATCTGGAACAACCGACTTGAGGTCATCGAGAGTGAGCGCTTCTACGAAATCGGCTCCAGCAAGCGCCGCGGTAACACATTCTACGGCACGAAAGCAGAGGCAGAACAGGCTGAAGCCCTCAGCGTGGAACGCTACAAGGCAAAGAGCAAGACCAGCCCCTACATCGATCTGACTGACCGCTACCTCCCTCTGGCGGTCAGCATCGTCAAAAAGCGCACAGGCTGCACCCGCGTCCAGAAAGCCAATGTCCGCATCCACAAGGACAGCAAGGGCTATATCGTCAGCTACCGCAATGAACTTTACCGTCTGCACTAAGGGACGCCATCTACTGATTATCGGAGGAAACCGCAATGACGCTGACCGACTTTTTACAGCCCCTCGACCTCGACACCCACATCCGCATGGCCGTGGCAGACGCCGACCTCATCTACTTCGGCCCGGCGGGCGACCTGCCCCTGCCTGTCATGCAGCAGTACGAGGTCGCTGATTGCTGGTCGGAAACCTACCACTCCATCGGCGGCATCTGCGGTATCTCCATCATCGTCACAAAAATCAAGGAGGACTGATACCATGAAATTCACAAACGCCGAGCTCACCGCCCGCATGATTTCCGACCAGAAAAACGGCTGGCCGTTCTGCCCGCGCTGCGGCAAGCCGCTCAAGATCGACCCACAGATCCAGCGGGCCGCCTCCTCAAACGCATTGTCCAGAGAGGTAAGCGGTCTATATATCTGCGATGACTGTGGCTCTGACGAGGCTCTCCGCGCGTTTGCTGGCCTGCCCCTACCGCTGGAAGAGTGGGAGCAGACAAGCCTAATCAATAGCATGTACAAATAAACCACAAAAAGCCCCCCGGCGGGCTACCTGTTGCGGTAGTCAGCCGGGGGGCTCATTTTAATTATAGGGGTTCTGTTTGGGCTCTTCGTAGGTCATCGCCTGCGGGCTGTCGCCGATGCCCGCCGTGGTCGGGTCGGTCACAATGCCGAGGATCGACAGTACGGCAAACACCGCATTGACAACGGCAAGCAGTTTGTTGCCAAGATCACCGAGGTCGAGCGTGTAGCCGAACACGGCAGCCACGACCTGCACCAGCAGCAGTACAGCCGGGATCAGAGCCAGCCAGAACGCCTTGTTTTTGATACGGACGCGCCAGTTGATATTCATGTATATTCCTCCTTTGTGGAATGGTTCGCAGGGCAGCCCGGCCCATGCTCCAGAATCTGAATTCTGGTCTCATGGTCGTGCAGCTTGGAGTCCTGCATTTCTTCATGTTCCCACAGCCGCCTGTGGGATGCGTGGTTGCTCGCCGACACATCCGTCAGCCTTTCGTCCAAGGTGTCGAATTTGTCGTTGAGCTTGGTCAAGGTGGTGTTCAGTCGAATCATAGGCGCGGTCACAGTGCCAAGCAAACCCAGCAGCACAACGATCACGCCCACAACGCCCCATTCGGTCATTGCCTCCACCTCCCAACTATGCAGCGGTCTTGTACTCGATGGCAGCCTTTTTGCACAGGGTGGTGACATGCTCGGCATCGCCCGCGCTGATCTGGCCGATTTCGATATACTGCGCCGTCTTGGCGGCATCAATGTACCTGCTGCGGTAGTAGCCAGGGGCAACGAGGTCAAGCTGCTGGGCCAGATTGTACACCGCCATGGCCTGCACATTGCTGGCGTAGTCGATGACGATCTTTGTCAGGCCGCGGCTGTCGGTGGTCTGGTCACGCAGCCCGGCGCCAGCCTTGGCATCGTCCACACTAATCCAGCCGGTGACCTTGCCGTACTTGCCCACATTGCTGGTGCTGTTGGTAATGCGCACACGGCCATTGACCACCTCGGTGCCCCACAGGTAATAGGTGCCCGTGCGCACCCCGGCGATAGCCAGCGAAGCACTGGCAATGTACAGGTTGGTGCGCTCCAGATGCAGTGCCATCCCCGCCCGCAGGGCATCGCCCGCCGCGGTAACACCGCCGGCCAATCGCTTGTTGACCTCCTCAGCCAGCCAGCTGAACTTGCCGCCAAGGTACGGGCCGGGGCAAGCGGTGCTGGTAAAGTAGCTGTGCTTGGTAAGGTTGCCGCGGGCATCGCCGGTGTAGTTGAGGCCATTCTTCAGTGCGGGGTTGCGCTGGCAGATGTCCACGCACAGTTTTACCAGCGCCTCCAGCGCTGCATCAGAGACATGCCACTGCCCGCCAATCTGGTCGTTGGCAACCTCCACGGTAATGGCCCTGTGGTCGTTGGCGGGGCTGCTGCTGCACCAACTGCGGTCTGCCTCGTGGCACAGCAGCGCAATACCGCCGTCACTGGAAATCGCATAGTTGCTGGACATCTGGCGGCTGGGCTTGGCCTCCATGGCAGCGATCTGCTCCAGCGTCAGATTGCCCGCCATGTGGTGCGGGGTGATTTTGCTGACAGCGTACTTGCGCGGGCGGTTGCAGTTTGGTGAAATGCAAGTCAGGTCTACGAAAGAGCAATCACTCATCGTCCTCAACCCCCTTGCCGTTGCTGGTCTCAGCATCGCATTCAGCAGTGATGTCAACGCCGTTTTCAAGTTCCTTGTCGGTCATGGTCTGTCGCTCCTCTCGGTAAAAATTTGTATAAAAAATCGGCAGCCCCGCCGCAGTGGCTGGGTTGCCGATTTCTTATTGAGTTGTCGCCCTACGCTTCAAGCGCGGGCCGGGATAGTACGAATTCATCCAGCATCTTTTCAAGGAAAGCATCGCTGGTAACATCCTTGAACAGCCCCCGGTAGCTGGTGATGACGCTCAACGCATAGTCAAGATCAATCTCACCCGCAGCATAGGCATCTTGCACATACCGTAGGTGCTTTTTCATGCCGAGGGTGGTCTGCCGGCGCAGTTCAATTTTGACCGGGCTGATTTTCCGCCCCACGAATTCCACCGGGTTTCCGATGGGAATGACGGCGGTTTTCTGGTTCAGATTCAGCCCAAGGTTTGTTTGCAGGTAGTTGTCCACTTCCTCCACAAGTTCCCACGCGGCGGCCTTGCCCTCGATGATTGCGCCCATATCGTCCATGTACCGGGCGTAATACGGCGCACACAGCTCCCGCTTGATGTAGTGATCCGCAGGTGTCATAACCACATTGGCCGTCATCTGCGATACCAAACTGCCCACCTGCATCCCGCGGCCCGCAATGCGTTCCGCTGTGGTAACATCGGTGCAGTGCAGCGGCAGCCCCAGCGGGCGGCCATCGCAGCGGATAGCGCGTTCAAAGAACCACATCATGTCGGCATCATCCAGCGGGCGGCCCAGTTCCCGCAGCTGTACTTCGGTAGGAATACGAAAGAAGAACTTTGTAATGTCCATCTTCACAAAGTACCAGTCGCCGGGTTTGGCCGCAGCCTCTCGCATCCAGCCCTGTATCGTGTTTGCACACCGAACAGGGCCCTTCCCGGGAACGCTGCCATAACTGTGTTCGTAGAACGACTTGCTGTAAATCGGCCACGTCACATTGTACGCAGCGCAGTTTACAACGCGGTCATAGAAAGGCAGGCTGCTGATGATTCGTTTCTTGGGGTAATACTCATAAAATTGGTGAAGCGGCCCTGTCTGGTACTCATGCCATTGGAGCCGATTCACCGCATCGATCAAATTATCCTCAAGGAGATTGGTGTACTCAAGCACACAATCCTGATAGCGCTTATGTTTTCGCGCCAGCAAATAACCATCATACATATTGTCGAATGTTGCAAACTGCTCAAAAATATGTCTGTGTTTTTCCAATCTAAAGCCACCCCTTGAGGTTCGCAGCCCCGCAGGTGCCGTATGGAGGTATGCCATCGGAACACCGGCAAAGCTGCTAAAATTTAAAGGCCGCAGTTTTTACCCTGCAACCAAGGAGACCAGCCCCTTTATCCCTCTGTACTGAGAGCAAGCCCGCGAGCTTGCAATATCTGACTATGAGGTAAAGCGGCGCGGAAGCCAATGTTCGTCCTCGAATTCGAGCGCGGGTTGTTGCCGTTGAACGAAGCCAAGCCATAGGAAGAGTTGTTCCAGTTGCCGCCCGAATAGAAAGCGCGTCACGGCTGATACCCTATGTCTTCGGCTGGCTCTTGATGGTTTTAAGCCAACCGCCGAGCATCTTTCCGATTTCGACTGCCATGCCGCTCCAGACCTCGTACTTCTTCATCGGGAGAAATCCGAGTTCATGGCTCAACCGCAGATAAGCCCGCAGCTTTGCCACTTCCACATCCAGATCCTGCAAGGTAGTCTTTTTGTAGTATTTCTTCTGCGCCTCAATCGTGCGCTCAAGCATGGTGTCCATGCAGCGCTTGATGTCGGTACAGAGAGCAAACTTTTCAGACTTTGGATACTGCGCAAGGGCTCCGTACCCATACTGCATCATGTCAAAGACTTTCTGCATGATTTTAAGTTCTTCGGCCATTGTCAGCACCTCCAGCCCACAGGGCATTATATAGCTTTTTCCCGCCCGGCGGGTCGTTTTGGTAGATTCTGTCGGAAAAATCGCAGAAAATACCCAAAATCCGAAAAATCAATTTTATAAACCGGCCCCTTCGGGGCCGGACTGAGGGAATCTCTGTGCGCGGCTATCCCGCAATCGCTCTGCTGCCCAAGACCGCGCTATCGCGCGGTCTCCAGTGCGCAGTTACGCAGTGGGCAGTTTTGCAAAAGCGGCGCGGAAGCCAATGTCCGCCCCCGAAACCGAGCGCGGGTTGCAGCCGTAGAACGAAGCCAAGCCAGAGGAAGAGGTGCTCCAGCTGCCGCCCGAAACGAAAGCGCGCTCATCAGCGCCGTTATTAAACCAGCACAAATGACCAGCTTTGGGGCACAGGTCGGTGGACTTGTACGGCAGCATACCAAGGCACTGCAACACCAGCTTGGCGGCATCGCCAATCGTGCTATCGCAGTCGATAGCGCCGAAACCGCAGCTGCGGCTCGTATCGGCCTGTACGGTAATAGACTTGGAGTAGCGGAGGTGGTTGGAAATCCAATCCATCTTAACAGAGTTTGCAGTCGTACCATTGCCAGCAGGGGTAATGTAACTGCCGTCATCGGCATTGATAGCCATCCACTTGGTGCTGCTTACGCCCTGCGAGTTGGCAGCGTCCGCACCATTGTTGTTGACGAGAACCTGCAATTCGCCCTTTACTGTACGGACACCACCGGCCCATTCCCACACATCGCCGACAGGGTCAGCAATACCGCTGGGGCTGTTGTCGTGGTACCAAGTCAGCGGTCCGGTGCCGGTAGCGGTGCGTCCGGTCTTGCCGCCAGCGCCCGTGTCGATGAAAGTCGGGATTGCCTTATAGAACTGCTCCGAACTGTGCTTGCCATAGTAGTTGTTGCCCAGCGGGATAAAGCCCTGCATCTCGCAGATGCGCATCAGCAGACCCCACTCCATGCGGGTCATGCAGTGCCAGCCGTCACCCTTTGCCTCGCAGTAGCTGCGGGCCTGGTCAAAGTTCATGCTTGCGGCAGGGTCAACGCCGGGCAGACTGTACGCACGGCCATTCTGCACGATGTTCAGATACTTGGAGATGTAGATCTCGTCCACTTCCTGCCCGTTGATGATAAACGCCGGGAACAGTGCGGTGGATTCGCCCATACCCAGCTGGGCATAGGTCATCTTCGGGATGCGGACCATAACGCTGGGCTTGCCGGCGTTGTCCAGCAGAATCTCATTGTTCGGGCAGACCGCTTTCAGTGCGGTTGCCATCAGGTCAAAATTATCAGCCATAGGGGTTTACCTCCTTACTCGATGCTCCACAGCGTCAGCGTCACGGTGTTCATGTCCAACGGCAGCGGCTCTCTGGCGGTTGTCTGCTGCGGGGTATGGCTACCGTCTGCATCGTCTGCCGCCTCGCCGGTGGTCGTCTCCGCCGCCGTGGCGGGCACTTCCTTGTACTGGCGGGGCGGGATGTCAATCTGGGCTACATAGCTGCGCCCGGCAGCAGCGCCAATGCACAGCGCCCCGTCCTCGTCAAAGCACACATCAATGTGTACGGCGTAGTCTTCCTCGCGTTTGGCAAGGTTCAGGGTCAGGTCATCGTCAAAGGTGATCTTGGTCTTGTTCACCTCGTAGTCGATTTTCTGGCCGTGGTTCTTCTCAACGATAATCATTTCATGTACCCTCCGATCACAATGTAGTTGATGGTTGCAGCAGTGGCGCTGCCGGTGTAGGCGACCTTAAAGCCGTTGGACAGCTGGTCGCTCACCTCGATCTGACCGAGGTTGCCCTTCACGTTGCTTGCCTCGGTGATGACGATATAGTCACGGCTGGGGCGCTGCATCTGCAAGGCCACGGTCTTCTGGCTGTTGTTGAACGGGTACGGCTTGGCGGTGTTCGTCAGGTTGATGCTGCCGCGCTCCACATCCCAGCCCATCTGGCGGGCGTAGTTCAGCAACAGGCCATAGCAGGCAAACAACTCCCAGATGCCGTCCTCTTGGTTGGTAAAATGTGCCGCATCCTGCGGCGTACCCTGCTGCATCACAGTGCCGGCGCGAGTGATCTGGTAGGTGCCGTCCTCGTTCTTCGTGATGTTGAAGCAGTTGCTCGGATTCGTCACATGGTCTTTCCACTGGGTAGGATAATACATTTCATTTCACCTCCTGCTTGGTCACGACATAGTTCTGCGTAGGCTTGGCATCTTTCGCAAGCAGCTTTTTTACAACTTGCTCGGTCACGGTAAAGTCGAACCAGTACAAGATGCCCGTCTGCCCGGTGTTGACCGTGATGCTGCAATCCTGATGCGCCCACAGCGCATTGTCCGAGTTGTACAGTTCCACGCGGGTCACGGTCAGCGGGGTACTTTCGGCGCTGATGGTCAGCTGCGCCCGCACCGTGCCGTTGGGCAGCACCGCCACATCGGACAAGTCCGTTTTGATGTAGGTATTGCCGACACGGTACTTGGCATAAGCGACACGCCGCTTGATGTAGTTCCGAAGGTCGGTAAACCCTGCACTGTCAATCATGGGTCATACCTCCTAAAAAAGTGATCCCGGCTCCAGCCCGCAGGGGGTAGCCTCAAAGCCCGCGCTCCCGCTGGCTGTGTCGGTCATAAGTACGCCGTCAAGGATAGACCCCTGCACTGCCGCAGCGGGGTGTGTACCCACCGTAGCATAGCCCGTCATGGGGCTTGTATAGGTCTGTCCATCTTCGGCTGTGGCAACGGCCACATTTTCCCCGGCGATAACGCCCTGCACGGCAGGAGCCGGGAATGTGCCGGCAGTCGGCTGGCCTGTCAGCGGCATGGTGTACGCCTCGCCGCCGTGCTCGGTCTCCACCACTACAGGGAAATTGTAGATCGCTCCCTCCCTGGCCTGCACCGGATAGGTGCCGCACAGGCGGGCTGTGTACACGCACCATCCGCAGCCCGTGCGGATTTCAAAACAGTGTGTGCTGCGGAACATGATGCCGTCCAGATGGCTACGCAGACTTTTGTACAGGTTTACTGCCCGCAAAAGGTCTGTGTTGTTCACCGGCACGGCGGGGGTCGATGCGTCCAGTACAATGCGGAATGTGTAGGGGTTGCCGCCCTCCACATAGTCGAACCATTCTTCCACGATGCTCTTGGGGTACACCGATTGAATGGCCGCCTCAACAGCGCCCTTGGTGCCAAGATGACGGTGGATATAGAAGCTGGATTTCAGCAGTGCCCGCTTCGTTTCCAGCGGGTAGTCATAGCCGTACCAGTCCACCTTGAAATCGTAGGCCAGAATGTCCAGCAGTGCTTCATCCAGTTCGTCAATGCGGGGATAGATGGCTGCTTTCTCAATCTCGCTCATGCGGTCCGAAAGTTCTTCGGCTACAACCTGTCCCAGCGCTATCATGCGACTGTCATTGCGCAGTACGGGCGGCAGCGCCCGCAGGAACTCCTCGGCGGTGGGGGTATTACTCATCTTCATACCCTCCGCTCGTCACGGTGCGGCCACGCAGCTTACCAACCTGCGGCACGGTATCCGTCAGGTCGGCCAGCGCCACACGCCCGCTGGCATCGGTAGCCACATTGCCGCTGCGCAGCTCTGTGTAGACAGGGCTGCGGATAACAACGCGCTTTACACCGTTCACCATCATACGGCGGGTCAGTTCGCTGGGGTTGATGTCCCGGCCCAGCTTGCCGGCCTGCCATTTCACATAGGCATCCACGGCGGCGTTGACCTCGCTCTGCACATCAGCGGCAGACGGGCCGCCGCGGTTCAGATAGTAGGTCGTGTCAATATCGTACTCCACCGTTTCGGGGTCTTCCACCAGTACATGGTCGGTCAGCGGGCGGGTTTCATCGGCGTTGCAGGCAGCCAGCACGGCATTCTTTACTTCCTGCCCGGCAATCGTGCCGTCTTCCATCAGAACATAGATGCGCACCTCGCCGGGGGTTGGGCTGTTGGGCAGAACATCGGCAATGTCATTGCTCACGGCTTTAGCCTTGGCAATGTAGCCGCCTTTCGGCCCGGCAGTGGAATAGTTGTCCTCACTCTGGCGCAGCTGCTCGTAGAACTCGTCATCGGTGGGGGCATCGCTGCCGCCGCTCTCGGTCAGGTTGGTGCAGCTGGTGTAGTAGTCGAACACATCCACAATGGTGGCGATCTGGCCTGCAAGGTAGCCGTTTCCCGCTGTGCCGGCAGTCATGCACTCGGCTGTCACATCGCCGTGGGTCTGCCCGGCTGCAATGTAGCGGTCCTCCACGGTAGCCCAGAACATATTCTGTCCATTGCTCACGCGCGTACCTTTCGGGATCAGCACGGCGCTGGTCTGCGCCTCGCTGATATTGAACCGCATCGTCACGGTGGAGGAGGTCGCGGCCGGGCGCGTATGCTGGTAGAACAACTCGCCCAGGGCATCAAGGTTTGCGCCCTCGGCGCGGCTCGGTATGTTCTGGTTTCCCGCATGGTTCAGATACACCCTTTCCTGTAAAATGATGCTTGCGACCCACGCAATAAAAATGCGCTCCGGGCTGCTTGGCTGGGCGCTGTGGCCGACAATAGCCTCATAGGCATCCACGAGCGCGGCCTCCAGCTTGGTCGTGTCGGTGTCCACGAACTGATACAAGGGGTTTCTACTCATCTCGGATATTCACCTCCACGGTTGGGATTAGATGCGCCGGGTCGTTCGGGTCAATCTCAAAGGTCGCCTGCACAAACTCGGCGCGGGGCTCGCCCTCCTCTATGGCTTCTTTGAGGTCTGCCACCATCAGTGTAGGGGCAACTGTAATCGGCTTGTCGATCCAGCTCCCCGTCAGGCCGATGCCCCGGTGCAGGGGTATGTCGCCCTTGCGGGTCTGGATGATGCACTTGATGTTCTGCAGCACACTTGTTACGGTGTCTGTGCAGTTCAAAAGCAGTTCATCGTCCGGCAGTGCGCTCACAAGGTAACTCATTTTCAGCCCTCCTTACTGCGCCAGATATTCCATCAAGGTCACACTGACGGTGCAGTGCGTCCATGTTCCGTCCTTGTCGGTGTGCTTCATCTTGATGGCCATACTCTTGATTACCCAGCGCCATTTCCCGTACACGGTCCGGCCCAGCACCATGGATACCGGCTGTCCGCTGCGGATGTAGCCCCACAGTATGTTGATGGCACTCTGCGGATACACGCCCAGATACTCGGACAACTCAATATCAAAGGTGAGCTGGTCGGGGTCCATGCCGGTGTACTCGAGGCAGGCACTGTTGTTGTGGCGCTGGTGGATGGCGTACCGGGTGGATGCGCTCTCCACAAAGTTGCTTACGGTCAGCACCGTATCAGAGCTGACCTGAAAGATAAGGTCTCCAAGGCAGCCGACAATCATGTTTTAATCGCCCCCAGTATCACACCATCGCCGTTAAAGGTCGGCAGATACAGGCACGCCACGGTCTCATTGACCTTTGGCAGCCAGTAGTTCACCTTGGCCCCATGACTGTGGGCGGTGTCATAGCTGGTATGCACCTTACCTTCGCTGTCTGTCCATGTGGTCGGCGTTTTGGTGGTATTTTTTACGGTGCAGTCGCCGTCAACATCGTGGTCGTGCTTGCCGGCAGTGGCAACCGTAACAATTTCCCCGGTTCGCTGCAAAACAGGCAGCCAACCGGATACGATGTTTTCGTCCTTGAAAATGACGCGGGCGGCCAGATTGGCCTTATCGACAGCCGACACGGTGCCGATACGCAGTCTGGTTACTTCATCAGCCATCAATATCCCTCCAGTATCCTGCGGCCTGTAACGGTTGTTGTAAAGCCGTTTTCGTTGATTGTATGCTTTGCCTGTGTGCAGATATAGCGTCCATCCCAAAAGCCGTAGCCTTTGACACGGATACCCACACCGGCCACATACCAAACATGGCCGGTGTGGGTAAACTGCACCGTCTTAGAAAATTTGTTGTGCAGCCGAAGGTGCTTTTCAGCCATCGTTTTGGCTTCGGCCACGCTGCCGACCTTGGCGTAGAGTTCCAACTGCTGGTTAGTCTTGGCGTCCTCGTCATAGTCTTCGGTGTAGGCCGTGTACTCAATGCAGGCACCTGTGGCGGGCTCAACATAGCTCACACGGCAGCTGGCGTACTTGGTGTCGGCAGTCTTGGTGTCCAACTTCCACTTGGTAAAGCTGGTATCGCGGTAGTCTGCCTCAATCACAACAGGCCGCTGCTCGTAGTCGCTCTGGTCGTAGATGACCAGCTTGCCCTTGGTGGCCTTGATATTCAGCCCCGCATTAGTGCAAAGCCGCTGCAAAAAGGCGATGTCGCTGATTTTGCTTTGCTCTACGCGGTCATAAAAGGGGTCGTTCGGCGTATCGAAGAAATATCCCATGCCGTTCGCCCCTGCAATTTCTGCAAGGATCGCGGACAGGCTATAATTCTCCCACGCCTTGGATTTTTTGGTCTGGCGTATCTGGTTCGTAAACGGCAGACTGCAAGCCTTGATGGTCACCGTGTTCGGCGGGCCGGACAACGAGACGGAATCAAGCTCAAATTCACCGCAGTCGAGGAACTCCTCCACATCGTAGCCGTTCCAGTAATTTATCCAGATTTTGGCGCGGATTTTCAAGGCATCCCCGGCAGCGGCGTTCACCATTTCGTTCAGCCAGCTTTTCATCCAGATTTTATCGCGGTCCTGCAAAGTGACCTGCAAATCATCGGATACGCCGTCATCGTTGTCGGTGTAGGTCGCCGTCAGAAAATACGGCGCTATATCATCGCTGATATTCACACCGTCAAACCACATCAGCAGCTTACTGCGGCGGGCTAAAACGCTCATGCGTCCACCTTCTTCCACGGCACCATCCCGGTCGGCTGCTCGCTTTCCGTTTTGGCTTCGGGCAAGGTCAGTACGACCCCTGCCGGGAAAATGTAGGTGTGCAGATACTGCTGGTTCAACGCCATCAGCTGGTCGGTGGCAGCCACATTGCCAAAGATTTTATAGGCGATGGAATCCCACATATCGCCCTGTACAGTCGTATAGGTCATTAGCTGAAATTCATCCTTTCCTCGTCATCTCTGGCGCTCTGCACAACATCCAGTATCATCTGGCGCATATCCTCAACACTCTGGTTCAGTGCGCTGCGCAGCTGCTGGCTGTCCTGCATGCCGCTGATCTGGAATACCGGCGAAAGGCTCATGGGCTGCAACTGGGTTGTGGTGCTGCTTTTGGCGCTCTCAGCCTGTACCGCCTCGGCGGCTGGCTTGGCGTTCTGGGCGGCAAAGCTGCCCATCGCATCCACGGCCCGCGGGCTGATAACAGCGGTATAGTCGGCCAGCATTGCGTCAGCTTCAGCGGCATGGTTCATCTCGGCGGCAGACAGGCCGTTTTCGGGCGTTTGCCCATCAAGGGGTATGTCTACCTTATCAGCCTCGGCAGGGGCAAAAGCAGCCGCCTCAACGGCGGGCTGGGCAGCACTTGCCGGGTAGGCGTCCTCTGCCTGCACAGTCTCGGCGTACTGCATACCATTTTCGGGAATTCCCGAAAATGGTTCAGCCGCGCTCACAGTGTCAGGTACATCGGCTGCCACGGCGGCGGAGACAGGTTCCTGCACCGCTTCGACCTCTGGGGGTATGTCTACCTTGGGTTGGTTCACAGCTGGCGCGGAGACCGCCTCTGCGGGTCCATCAGCCGTCTGTGGCATCACTCGCGCGGTTGTGGCAGGGGTCTGGGCTGCTCTGGTGTCGTTCCGTATGCCCTCGTGGGGGTTGACGGCGGCGCTCTCGGCAGCCTGCGCCGTTTCTTTCGGGGCAGGCGCTTCGGCATTCTCAGCGCGGGTATCGGTGTAGCGGTCATCCAGTGCGGGCAGCACATCCTTGGTCTGGGCGGCATTCAGAACGCCCTCGCCGCCCTGCATGTAGACGATTTCCGGCCCGTACTCGCCAACCAGCGTCCAGCCGGGTTCGGCATTGCGCGTGCCTGTGGCCTGTGCGCCGGTTTTCTGGGCGCGTCCGCTGGTGTTGGCTTTGTCCAGCTTGCTCTGCAGGGCATTGGCCGCAGCCGTGCCGATCTTCGCATAGGCGGTCTGCACATCGGGCAGCATATTGGATGCGCTGTCGATGAATGCCTGCACCGTGGCCTTGCCGTTTTTTGCAGCCTCGGCACTCATATCCAGTTCATCTACAGTGTCACCGGCCTTTTGGGCCAGTTCATCCATTTTGCTGCTGAAGTCGGTGGTCAGGTCGGCAAGTGCTCCGCTGGCATCCTTCTGTGCCTGCTGCAGATCCTGCCAGTTTTTCACCATCGCTTCCAGCTTGCCGCCGCCATCCTGGGCCGCTTGGGCCATACCGGCGATAGCGTCCACAGATTCCTTACTGCCATCGGCGAAGCTGGCTACCATATCACTCAAGCCCTCTATGCTCCCGGCTTTTTCGCGCAGGGTATCAAGGTTGGTGTTATAGTCCTGCCAGTAGGTGGTCTGGCTTTCAAGGTTTTTGTTCAGTGCGTCCACGCTGGTGGCGCTCACGCTGGATGCCTTATCCCAAATCTCGTACTGGCCGCCGATGGATTTCTCGGCAGCATCATAGGCAGTGTTGTAGGCTTCAACCAGCTTTTGGGCTTCGACTGTCACATCGCTGATGGCCTGTCCGAGCTCAGCCGCGCCCTCGGATGCAGAGCTTGTGGCCCCGGACTGGGCGGCCTCCAGATTCTCGTAGGCGGTCTGCGCGTCTTCAATGGCCTGCTGGGCCTCGCCCTGTTTGGTGATGCCATCGTCAACGGCCTGCTGGTAGACCTTTTCGTTCTCGGCGGCCTCCAGCTGCTGGTTGGAATATTCCTCGTAGCTGTCGCGCAGGTCCATAACCTCGTCAGCGATCTCGGGGTCAAGGTGAACACCCGCAATGGCACTCACGCTGCCGTAGGTTTTCTGGAATTCGTCATCCGTCATGCCCAGGGTGGACAGCAGCTTTTGATAGGTCTCGTCCATGCCCTTGCTGGCGGCTTCGCCCTTGGTCTGTGCCTCGGTCAGCTTCAGCTGGTTCTGGTACAGCTCCTTGGTGACATCGTTGTACTGCTGCGACACATCGGACATGAACTCTTGGTAGGCCTGCGCCTTGGCGCTGTCCTGCCACGCCTTGGCATATCCGCGCAGCGCCGTGGTGCCTCCCTGTATCTTGCCGGTGGTGGTATCAATATACCCGGCCAGATCGGGGATTAGGTCACACAGCAGCGTCAGCACATTGCGGTATTCCTGCTGGTCATCGGCGCTCAGCTTGGCATAGTCGCCCATTTCTTCCAGCTTGGTGATGTACAGATCCGCGGTGCCGGCAGTCGCCATTGTAGTTTCGGCGCTGGCCTGCATGGTGGCGTTGGCATCGTCCAGCGCATCGGTCACACCGCTGGCGGCGGTGGTGATCTCGTCCAGCGCGGGCGGCCAGTCACCGGATGCCTCAACCGCAGCATCTGCGGCACTCGTAACAGCCACGAAAGCACCGGCTACTGCGGCAACACCGGCAACAGCAAGCGCAACCGGACCAAGGGCAACACTCGTCACTGCCGTAAAGGCAGCCGCCGCCGCGCTGGCAAGGTTGACAGCCGCCGTCACACCGGCGATACCAGCAGCCGCCGTACCGAGTACGGCAACGGTGGTTGTTATGCCCTTTACTACGCCGGGATTGTCGTTGACAAACTCGGTCATGCCGGAAAGCACATCTGCGCCCACTTCGTACAAGTCGCTCATGGCAGGGGTCAGCTGCTCACCAACAGCAATTTCCAAGCCGTCTGCGGCAGATTCAAACAGCGTCATTTTGCCGTTCAGATTGTCCAGCATTGTGCCGGCCATCTTCCCGGCAGTGCCGGAGCAGTTCTCCAGCGCAGAGGCGTAGTCGCTGAAACTCTGGCCGCCCTTGGCTGCCTGTTCGCTGCACCCAGCCATAATAGTTTGCAGCTTGGAATACTGGTTCGTGCCGGCAATGGTTTTCGCAAGGTTGGCCTGCTCTTGGTCGGTCAGGTTGTCCCACACGGCAGACAAACCTGTCAGAATGTCCGACAGGCTGTTCATGTTGCCCTGCGAATCATAGATACTTACGCCGTACTTTTTCAGCCCATCGGCGCAGCCCTTGGTGTTGGTGGCAAGGCGGGTCATAATGGCGTTCAGAGCCGTACCGGCCTCGCCGCCCTTGACACCGGCGTTCGCCATCGTAGCCAGCACCGCGGTGGTTTCCTCCACAGAGTAGCCCATGGATTTCGCAGTTGCGGCGCATGCCTTGTAGGCTTCGCCCAGCTGCTCCACATTGGTGTTGGAGTGACTCATGGCGTAGGCCATCACATCCACAAAATGCGTGGTATCGGATGCCGTCAGGCCGAATGCGGTCAGGTAGTCGGTCACTATGTCTGAGGCTGATGCCAGATCCATATTGGCAGCAGCGGCCAACTCCATGACGGGGCTGATGCCTTGCAGCATCGATTGGGTATCCCATCCGGCCAACGCCATGTAGGACAGTGCATCTGCCGATTCACCGGCTGTGAATTTGGTGGTCGCGCCCATCTCCTTGGCCTTGTCGGTCAGGGCCTGCAGCTGGTCGCCGCTGGCACCGCTCAACGCCTCCACGTTGCTCATGGACGCTTCAAAGTCACCGGCAGAGTTGATGCAGTCCATGTACGCACCCTTGATCTGTTCAAGGGCTTCATAGACTTTTGCGGCAGCAAATGCCTGCGATACGGCTTCGATGGAGCTCGTGCCCTTATCGCCGTATTCCTCGGCACTCTCGGCTGCGGCTTCTTCCTTGGCCCGCAGGGTGTTCAGCTTATCAGCAAGATCTTGGCTTTTTGAGCCCAGATTGTCCGTGCCGATGCCTGCCTCATTCAGCGATTTGGCAGTCGCGCCCAGCTTTTCCTTTTGGGCCGCCAGCGCATTGCTGGTGTCACCAATGCGCTGCTCCAGTTTGGCGCTCTCGCGTTCAAGGGAAGTGGTCGGGCCGCTGGTCTCCTTGATTTCCTGCTGGATCAACTGATACTGCTTGTTCAGATTGTCCAGCTTGGCTTGGGTCTTTTCAACGGCGGCCTGCTGCTTGGTGTAGGCCGATATGTCAGCCTGCACACTCTGCAAACTGCGGATTTCCTTTTGCAGTTCGCTGGGGCCGCTCTTTGCTTTGGAAAATGTGGATGTATAGCTGCTGCCGAGCTTTGCATCCAACTGGAATAGCATTTCGTATTCTTTACGGCTTGCCACGGCAGCCTCCTTTATGGGTTATTGTTTGGCATTGTCCTTGTCAAACAGGCCGTTGTTGGCATCAATCCAGACCTGCAACTCGGCCAGTGTCATTGACAGCCAGTAATCCACGGGGGTGCAACAGTTCCGGGCCAGCATCATGCACTGCTTACGCAGCCACAGGCAGTCCCGGTCTATTACATCTCCGTGCGCAGCAAAAAACTGCGCGCCTTATCGCGGATCGCGTTGAACTCTGCAAACGGCGCAGCAACAATCGTGTCATAGTCGATTTTCTCCTTGCTGGCGCGGCAGACCATGCGCATCAGGAAACTGGTGTCGTACACCGGCACAATGGGCACACGCCCTTCGCGCTCGCGCACCTCACGGTCAATCGCCATGAAGTCGCGCCCCGTCAAGCTGCCGAAATCAAGCGTCAGCTGTTCGTAGGTCTTGTCCTCATAGGTGAACGGTTTCTTGAACACATGGGTATAAGTATCGGTGGCGGTTGCCGCCTCGGCCTGTGCAGCTTTCAGCTGCTTGTTGTCAATGGCGCTCATTTGCCAAACTCCTTTCATTCTTCAAAAAAATGCCCGGAGAGGGCTTCTCTCCGGGCATATCTAACTTGCCTGTAATTTGCTGACCAGCATGGGTTGTTGTCATAAATGTGTGAGCCATCTGTCGCGCAATTACAGGCAGGGTCAGCGGGTTAAACTGGACAAATTACTTGCCCAGGGCTTTGCGGACATCGGCCAGGTAGTCGGTGCCGTCGATCAGGCAGATAAAGTTCAGCGGGTCGATCTCGCGGACTTTCTTGCCATCGATGTAGGTAGCCCAGTAGCGCACAGCAAACTCGCCGGTGCCGTTCTCCGGGGTGGCCGGGGCCACGGTACCGGGGGTGTGCGTCTTGGGGATAACCACCAGAATGTGCTTGATGGCGCGGACCTGCACAGCGGCCGCAACGGGATCTTCGTCCTGCACGGCATAGCGCAGGTCGATGTTGTGGCGGCGGGGCTCGCTCAGGCGTACAGCCTGCTCGGTCATGGTGCGGTAGTTCAGCGTCATGCTCATGGCATCAAAGTGGCCCATGATGACCGCATCGACATTGCCTGCGATGCCCGCGCCGCTGATGCTCTGGGTCAGCGCGGTAAGGTTCGGCAGCGTGGCCTGTGCCATGCCGGCGTACTCGGTGTTGTCCTCATAGACGGCCCAGTTGATGGTAGACTGATCTACTCTCGGCATTGTTTATTCCTCCTTTACGCGGTCAGGGCGCTGGTCACATAGCTGGAGTCATACTCCAGAACGAAGTCGATTTCCTGCGCCGGGCTGGCCGGGGTCATGTAGACATGAATCTTGATGATGCCCGCCATCAGCTGGGTCACGGGGTTCTCGTCCTCGCTGATTTCCACGCGGGCACCCAGCAGGTAGCCGCTGCCCACAAGGCCGTTCAGCCAGATATTCACCGTGTCGGTGATGGTGTCCAGCAGGCGGCGGTTCATGGGCTTGTCAAGGAACTGCCAGCAGGTACGGATGATGGTGTTCTGCACATAGGCGAACATACGCCCGCACGGAATGAACATATCCTTGGGGTCGGTGCTGGACGGGTAGCAGCCGGTGTAGTTGCCCCAGACCTTCCACGCGCCCATGAAGTTAAGCGCAGTCACGATGCCGCCGCCGTTCAGTGCGTTGGCCTGCTCAAATGTCAGCACCACGGCGGTGCCATCGGCAAGGCACAGACCGTCAATTTTGGCATCCTTGTTGGACGGGCCCTCATAGGGAACGCCGCTGTTGTCGGTGTCAGTGGCAGCCATGCGGCCAGCTACAATGCAGCTCATGTGCAGCTTGCGGTCACCCAGCGTAGCCATGGGCCAGCACACGATCTCGTTGGCATCGGTCATGCCCTTGTCTGCCTTGGTGGACACAGCGGCGGTGTAGCTGTTCGCAGTGGCGGTATCCAGATCGACCAGCGCCTTGGCGCCGAACATACCGTTGATGCCGCCCGCCTTGGTTGCCATCACGGCGGCAACCTCGCTCTCGCTGCTGTACTTCGGGGCAAGCAGCAGGTCAGGCACGATGCCCACGGTGCTCATGCAGCTGTCAACCGCAGCAAAGCCACCGGCAACAACGGTCTTGGTGACCTTGCTGGTGTCCACTTTGTTGTAGGCGATGTTCAGCTTGGCGGCAGAATAGGCGCTGCCGCCCTCGATGGCCTCAACGACGAGGTTCTCCCCGCTGTAGTAGGCCTCGTAGTCGGTGCCCTTGGTCAGTGCGCTGCCGCTGGTGCTGGGCTTGACAACCAGCGTTGCATCATTGATTGCGTCAATGGGCAGCAGCGCTTTGTGGTCGATCAGGTTGATGTCGGCAGCAGTCACAGTTGCTTTCATCGTGGCGGGGTTCAGCATATTGCACAGGATGACGGGCTGGCAGCCGAACAGCTGGAAGTGGGTATACATCACTTCGCACAGGTCATAGCTTGCAAAATCGTCACTGTACCCAAGCGCCGCTTTTGCTTCGGCAAAGCTGGTGCAAAGCACGGGCAGGCCAAGCGCTGCGGCAGAATAGTTGTCGGCAGACTGCACCGGGGCCGCGCCGACAACAAACGGGATGCCGCTGTCGGCGGCGGACGGGGTGCTCACGCCGGTAGCGGCCTGCGTGGTATACACGCCATGTTTCGTAGGCATAGGTTTTCCTCCTTAAAATTTCCGGGTCAGCTGCCGCCGCGTTTCGTACAGCAGATTGCCCGGTGTTTTGATTTTGATGCGGTCTTGGGCGAGCGTCTTGCTCGTCACAATCAGCCGCGCTATCAACGGGTACTTCTCAATGGCAGCAGCAGCGGTTTTCAAAGCCTGCTCCTTGCTGCCCATGTAGATGGTTCCGTACTGGATGACCCCCACAATGGTCGGGCCAAGATAGACGCAGAACGCATCCTCAACGGTCATGGTCTTGGGTTCGGTTCCCATGGGCTTACCTCCCTCTGGACAGGCGGCAGAATCCATTCTGTCGCCATCTCTCCGATGTAGTAGGGCGCTGTGTCATCCAGATACACCAGCCGTTCCAGCCCCGCCGTGGTGTCAAGCGTAAACTGGTGGCCTATGACAACCTGCTTCAGCAGCGCAATGCGCAGCCGCTCCATAAGGTTCAAAAGCATCAGCGAGCCTTCTTCCTCATCGGGGCTGTACACACAGAACACCGTGCGCAGCTTGGCCGTGGCGTGGATTCGTTCGCCCTGCGGCTGCAAGTCGTTTGTGGTCACGACTTGGTGGATGATGTACGGCGCTTTCTTCTTGGCACTGCCGGAATCGGGCAGCCGCATTTTATACACCTCCGCCGCCCTCATGGCAGGGGCTTCGGCATCGTTTTCCTGCTGACGAGCAGGCAGCAGCAGATCCTTCACCGCATCGCGGGTAAACTCTGTCAGCCTGTCCAACAGAATCAGCGTAGTCATTCACATCACCTCCAGCCGTTCATCAGCGCCATGATCTCATGGTCAAGGCGTTCATCGAACTTCTTCCACGCTTCATCGGCGATGTTCTCGCGGACTTCCTCGTTTCCGACCATCTGCGGGATGGAAAGGCCCATCTTCTCGGTGATGCCATCGCCGCCGTTTCCCATTGTTGTGCCGTCCCGTTCAAAAATGCCCGTGTGAGTATTTTTCATCGTAGCAACAAAGCTCTCATCAATGAGGTACGGCGATGTATCCTTGAAAATGTGCGCCCGCGCCGTGATGCCGGGGTGCGCCATTTTCGTCTCGTTTTTGATAACGACAGGCACACGGCGGCTCGTATCGTATTTCGGAATCTTGGGGGTCGTTCCGTTGTAGCGATACAAGGGAATTTTCTTCCCGGCAAAGGTCACGGTAGCGGTCACGCTGCCGCTTGCGTAGGAATAGCGGCATTTGATGTTCTTGTCGGTCCGCAGGTTGACACCGCTGATGTCGTATTTTTTCTGGACTTCCTTGACATAGCCACTGCGCATATTGCTCACAGCACGGCTCATGGCGCTTTTCACGGCCTTTTCGGTGCCGCCGGGTATACCCGCCAGCATCTTCTCGGCCATGTCCAGCGCACCGCCTGTAAGGTAGATGTTGATAGCGCCGTTGGACGCGGTAGAAACGCTCATTCGTCCACATCCTCCAGTTCCACGCGCAGCATACCCATCTCGCAGATGGACGATGCTACATAGTAATCATGGAAAAAGCTGCCGCCCTCGCGTTCGTTGATGCGGATACGGCAGCCTTTTTCGGGCTGGTTGCCGCCCAGATCATCAAGGGCGCAGTGCATAATGCGGCTCACAAGGTACAGCCCCTGTGCATGGTCGCTCTGCAGCTGTCGGCGGTCACGCTCGTGCAGCCCGGTGATAACTACCGGGATATCCTCGTAGGTTTCGCCGTCATAAATGACCGTGTGGCGCTCGGCAAACTCGTCAAGGTTCAAAAAAACGCCATGCAGGTCATCCTGCACAGCGTCACGGAACCCACTCACACCACGGGCGCTTCAGCGCCCAGATCGGGGCCGTCCATAGGTTCGCCGGGGTAAACCTCCTCGGCGCAGATTGCCTGAATCAGCGCGTCCTTGGTCTTCAGCGCCTTGGTGTCAATGCCCATGTCGGCGGCCATCTTCTTCAGATTGGCAACGGTCATGTCGGCAAGATCTTCGGGCACCAGATGGGCGGCTGCGGGCTTCTCTGCGACACTTTTCTCGGCAGGGGTGTCGTTATATTCCTGCTCGGCGGCAGCCTGTGCAGGGACGGCGGCAGACGGCGCGGCGGGCGCATCCACAATTTCGGCAACGCCCAGCCCTGCCAGGCGGCCCGCCTCCATGCCGTCAACCTCGCAGGTTTCGCCCAGCATGACAGGCTTCACGCCGAACTTCGTGCGGTAACCGTAGCTGCCGCAGATGATTCTCACTTTCATGGCGCACTCCTTTCAGCTCAGTCGATGACACTCTCCATGTAGATCCACGGCGTGTAGTTTTTCGGGGCGGCCAGCGGGCGGCAGGCATAGCGCAGTTTGCGCAGGTCGTTGGCCTGATCCACGATCAGCTTGGGAACGCGCTTTGCCACATAGGAGGTAAAGTCGGTCTGGCCGTAGTCAATCTGGGTAATCTGGCCGTACATCAGATGGCCGCAGCTGGGGGCGGTGATCTCCACGCTGGTTGCAGGGAAGAACTTGGCGCTCTGGCCGTTCTCGTCCTCATATTCTTCGTCCACACAGAACAGATCCAGATTGTGGCCGCCGAAGTTGAAGCGCCCGATGTAGGTCACACCGGGGTAGCGGGTCAGCTGCTCGTTCACCGTGCCGGTGAGGATGCCGCTGTTGCGGTCCACCAGCTTCTGGAACTCGGCGTTGGACTGGAGCCAGCTGTTCACATCGGCGCCGATCAGCATATCCTCAGCGGGCAGACCGCGCCGGGTCAGCAGATGGCAGGCAGCGATGACATCGTTCTTGAAGTCGGCGTAGGTAGCACCGGCGGCGTTCCACTTCTTGGCGGGGGTGTACTTGTGTTCGGTGGCGGTATCGTAGAACTTCACGATAAGGGTGTCGCCCTTGGTCTTATCGTCCAGATACTCCTGCATGGTACAGCCGTTGTCGATCATGGTCTTAGCGCACATCCACTCCTCGCGGCGCTCAATGCGCAGATCCATGTCGCGCAGGTCACCCTGCAGCAGACGGGCAGCCCGCTGTGCCTGAGTGCTCTGGCTGTACAGCGCCTCGCCGAAGCCGCGCTTGTTCAGTTCATCGGCAGTCAGCGGGCGGCTGGGTGCAATGCGAGCAGGCTGGTACTCGTGGATTTCATAGCCGCGGCGATCCATCGGGATGTCACCAACGCGCGGGGACACGAAAGAGGCCATCTTGCGGTCACCCTTGCGGTACTCGGTCAGGACCTTGTCGCTGGCAAACAGGTCACCGGCCTCCGTGGGGAAATAGCGGTCACGGAAGAAGTTTGCGCGGGGCACGATCTCCTCGCCGATGGCCATCAGCGTGTAGGTTTCCAGCATATTCAAAGAAATTGCAGGCATTGTTGTGTCCTCCTTACAGTGCAGGCGATGCAGCCTTAAAGACGATGCCCGCATCGCGCAGGGCGTCCTTGTCGGCCTCGGTCAGCGTGTGGCTGTTGGTCATAACGATCTTGCCAGGGTCAAAGCACCCGGCCAGATACACGGCCACGGTGGCATCTGCGGCGGTGCCGACCTCCACATCATCGCACAGGATGCAGTTGGCGGTCAGCGTCTCGGTATCACCACTGGCGGCGGTGCCCAGCACGACCAGCTTGTTGTCACCGGCAGTGCCGGTAGACTTTGCCAGCACCGTGCCACGGGTCAGCTTCAGAGTGCCGCTGGATGCCTTGCGGATCACACCCGCACCAATGACGATGTGCGGGTCGATGGCGGTCACGAGGCCGTCAACCTCGACCTCGCCAAGCTTCTTGCTCAATAACTTTTCAGCCATTGTTCTTGACCTCCTTGTTGGTTTCGGGGTGCAGCAGCGCTTTCACGCTCTGGCGGGCTGCTGCCATCTTCTCGGCAGGGGTCAGCTCGGCGGGGGTGCCCTCCGGGCTGCCCTCGGCGCTTTCGCCGGGTACAGCGCTCACGCTCTGCGCACCGCTCTGCTTGTTGTCATTACCCAGCGCGGTCAGGAAATCGCGGCCCTGCCGGGTAGCCTGCTGCGCGGCACGGAACGCCAGTTCACGGGCGTCACAGGCGGTTGCGCCATACTTGGCCTCGTGGACCATCTCGGCGTTGAACAGGCCTGCGATCTGGTCGATCTCTTCCAGCCGGTGGCGTTCAGCGCTTACGGCGGCATCGACTGCGGCCTGCGGGTTCTCCACGGCGGGCGTGGGGGTCTGGGCACCATTGGTTTCGTTTGCCATAGGGGTTTGTCCTCCTTCGTTGGTGTTGGCGGGTTCTACCGCCGTTTTTGTATTTGCAGCAGCGGGCGCCACGGGGGCGGGCGCTTTTGCCAAAGGGATATTGTCGGGCAGCTTCACGCCGGGCATCAGCCGCAGCGCGTGGCCCTTGCAGGAAATCGTCTGGCTGTCGGCGCTGGCGGAAATCTCCAGCGGCTCGGCATCGTCCAGCAGTTCATCGGCAAAGCCTTTCTCCACGGCCTCTTTGCCGGTCATGTAGGTAGTGTCTGCCATCATGTGCAGCAGCACAGTTTCAGACATCCCAGTCTTGCGCTTGTAGATGCTGACCTGCGACTTGTCCCAGGCATCGTTGACATCGGCGGCCTTGCGCAGATCCTCGGCATTGTACGCGCCCCAGATGAACGACCAACACTTGTGGATCATCACAAGGCTTGAGGGATTCACTTTGACCGTGTCGCAGGCGCACATGATAAGACTGCCGCCGCTCATGGCAACACCATCCACAATGCAGGTCAGCTTTGCACCTTTGGCAGCCAAATCCCGCAGCTTGTTGTGGACCAGGATAGATACCCCGGCATTGCCGCCCAAGCTGTCCATGTGGATGGTAATATTGTCGCACCCGGAAATTCTGTTCAGATCGTCCAGAAATTCGCTCTCAATGATGTACTGGCCGGGGATGGGTTCACCCGTCCCCCAGTCCACGGGCTGTTCCTCGACAATCTCGCCGTACATGGTAATATCGGCGCTCTGGCCGTCCGTGGTTGCCATAGCGTAGCACGGGCGCTGGATGCTCACGGCGGCGGGCAGATTACTCCTCGCCGCCACCGGGATTTTGCTGGCCTTCGCCATCTTCGTCTCCTCCTTCAATCATGCTTTTGGTGGTTTCTTCCACTTTTTCTACGCCGGCAGCTTTCAGCATTTCATTCTCACGCTTCAGCTGCTCAACATTTTCCTCCCAGTCACCGCCGCCCAGTTCGCGGGCAACCTGCTCATGGGTACGGAAACCGTGATGTACTTGCAGGATAGCGGCCTCGACCTCTCTCTTGGGGTCAAGCGTACCCTGCACAGGGCCGATCCACCGTGCCCCGCACCATGCAGCGCGGAGCAACGGGTCATCAAAAAAGCCCGGCGCTTTGATACGCCCACGGGCTACGGCCTCGGCCAACCAGAGTTCATACACTGGCTGGCAAAAGCCGTCCACCAGCCAGACCCGGCGCATCTTGTACGCCTCCCACGCTTCCAACAGTGCGCCGCGGCTGGCGGAATAATTGCTGTTGAACTCTTTCAGCAGCACCTCGTAGGGCTGCTCAAGGCCGCTGCCCACCATCTTGCACATGGTTTTTACGAATGTATCAAACCCGGCTGTCGGTACATTGGGGCTTCCAAACTTGATATCCTCGTCCGGGCCGAGGTGATAAACCTGACCGGGCCCCATCTCGTACTCATTGTCGCTGTGGCTGATGTTGTCAGTGTCGGGGTTCTCCACAGGCACACCGGCAATATCGCCGCCGCCCACCTCATTTGTGGGGATAGCGGTCTTGTCGGTGTTGGTCACGATCCACGCGGTAAAGAAGCTCTGCACCAGTGCGGCCATCAGTTCGGATTCCGTGTAGCGCCGCAGCTGGAGCAGCATTTCAATGACCGGGGCCAGATACGGCACGCCGCGGTACTGGTCCGGGCGTTCGCTGTCCATGATGTGCAGGATGTTCGGCAGGCCGGTCTGCCTGCCCACAGCCTCAATGCGCTGCCACTTGGTCTGCTCCTGCGAAATCTCGCGGGGGTAGGTGTTGCGCACCCAGTAGGCCACGGCAAGGCCGCTTCCGTCTACCTCCACGCCGTCATAGATTTTGTTGCCGTTGTTGGTGTTCTTGCCCTCGGTGATGTTCGCCCAACGGTTCACGACATCGCCGCAGGTGTTCGGGGTACTGACGCGGTCAGCCTCCACCAGATGCAGCCGCAGCGTGTAGGGGTTCAGCTTTGTGGTCTGCTGCGCCCGCTTGATAAGGGCGAACACATCACCGCTCATCAGCCAGCTTTTCAAGGCCAGCTGCTGCAATCCGTAAAAGTTGTTCATGCCCAGCGCGTCACAGTTGCGGCGGTTCTCCGCCCACAATCGGAACTCTGCCTCCGTCTGGCTCTGCCACTTTTTGGCTGTTTCCGGGGTCAGTCCCAGCACATCGCGGTCAATGGCCGTTTTCAGCGTCAGGCCGGTGCCCACAACCTTGGTGCGGTTCGTGTTGATGGCGCTTGCCGCAATGGGGCTGCTCATATACAGCATGCGGCTGCGCTGGCGCAGTGTGGCGCTATTCTGGTTTATATCTTGGCTCGGCGAATTGCTGTCGGGCCTAAAACTGCGCGTGGCCCGCCGTGTAAGGCTGCCGCCGGCGTTGCTGTATCCGCTTGCCTGCGGTGCGCTGGGCTTTCTCATGTTGCTCAAGTACAATCGCCTCCGTAATTTTCAAACTAAGCGGGCAGATGGAAAAGAAAAGGAGTAGTGAAAGAAACCATCGCCCGCGGTAAAGGCCGCCGTTATAGCTTGGGGAGCGGCCAGTACCCAAAGTAGGGTGTCACCAATCGCGCGGGATCACGCCGAACGCCTTGCGGGCGCTCTGACCGTTCAGCAGCGCGGTCAGTTCCTCGACTTTCCGCTCGGCATCTTCAATTTCATCGCTGAGCGTGTCAAGGTCGAATCTGGTGAGTTCGCGGTCATCCAGCCGGTAGCTTTTTGCGCGGCTGTTTACCAGCGCATTGTAGGCATCATACAGATTGTCCAGCCTTTCGGTGTGGAATTTCAGCCGCTTTTCAATCATCGTTCTGTCCATAATGACCCTCACCATTCATCATAGTATTTGGAAAGCCCGCGCCGTTTCGGCTGCGGGCTTTTGGTTTGCGGTACTTCCAGCGCGGCAGGTGCATCAACCGCCACGCCGCGGGCGCGTTTCAGTGCCCGGTCAATGCCGTCAAGGTCGCACGGCAGCGCCTTGAAGGCCGCCATTGCATAGTTGCAGCAGTCCAGCGCCTCGTTTCGCTCGTGGCCGGGAATTTTCTCCCATTGCCATGGCTGGCGCTTGTCCTTTTTGTACACAAGATGCTCCGACAGTAGGCCGTTGAAATAGCCGATGCCGTAGTCATCCCGCTTCGGGAAATGGCAGTATTTCGGCCCAACCGTGCCGACTCGCAGATTATCCATAATGATTTGCTTTCCGGCATCAACGCCGATCTGGTACTGCCAGCAGGTGCCCACATGGGTGCCGTTCACCACGATTTTAACCTGCTTGGGCGGCCCGGTGTAGGGCCTGTCCGGGCCTGCAAAGCCTTTGATGCAGAACACCTTGCGGCCTATGCGTTCCCGGCAGCGCTGGCGCACCTCTTGGGTAAAATGGCCGCCTTCATCAACGAAGGACATTGAAACGCGCAGCTTGATTCCGTCTTTGAACTGAAAATAGCGGTTAAAGACCAGATTGTCCAACTGCTCCCACGTGGCATCGTCATCGGGTCGCCCCATCACAATGCCTTTTTCGATGCCCCATGTCTCGTTGAAGTGGCCGTGGCCTTTGATTTCGTACTCCATACGGTCATCCTGTGTGTCAATGCCGGCAGTCAGTACAAGCACACCATCTGGCAGCTCGGCCTCGTATTCCTCACGGCGGCCCAGCAGCGTGTCCTCGTCCTGTATGTCGCCGCGGTTTTCCCACAGCTTGCCAAAACAGGTGTTGTACACGACCTGCATCTTGGCTGTATCGCCGATGGCTTCAAGGAATTTCAGCACGATAGACTTCCATGTGGCCCACTGGCTCACAAAGGCATTCAGCCAAAAGCTGCGGATGCCGTTGTCGTAGGCGGCAGGGTTGTCCGCAACCCACTTGGCCGGAGCGCGTTTCATTGTGTATTCATCACTGATGCACCCGCATCCGGGGCAGACATACCAGACATTTCCGACCTTGTAGGTTTTCTCATTGTTCACGATACCGGTTTCGGATTCATAGCGTATGTCTTCCCACTGGATTTCATGGTACTCCCTGCAATGCGGGCAGCGGCTCATCCAGCGCTCCATAGTGCCTTTGGCATAGCTTTTTGCGATAACGCTGGAGCCCTTGACGGTGGGGGTCGAAACCTCAACAGCCTTGGCATTGTAGAATGTGGTCTGTCGGGCCATAGCCAGCCCCCACGGGTCACCTTCGATGCCTGCGCTGGCCGCCCAGCGGTCTCGTTCGTCACCGAACACATACCGTATAGGCTTCGATGCCAGCGCGTGGGCCTCGGTAGACCCGCACATCGTCAGGATGCCGCCGGGGTAGCTTTTTTGCAAAATCGTGTTGGAGCTGTCGCGGCTCTTGGGGTCAGCCACTCGCCGCCGCAGTGTCGGGCAGTCGCGTATCATGGGGGCAATGCGCAGCTTGCTATACTCCTTGGCATCCACGGTCGTGGGCTGGATAAACAGGATGCTGCCGGGGTCACAGTCTATGATGTAGCCCATGCAGTTGTTCATAAGTTCGGATTTGCCGACCTGTGAGGCGGCCACCATCACAAGGTGGTGGATTTTCGGGTCGCAAAAGGCGTTCATCGGTTCTCGCAGGTATGGGGTGCGGCTCGTGCGCCATGTGCCGACCTCGGCGCTGGATTCACTGGACAGCTTGCGGTGCTTTTCAGCCCACTCGGTAACGGTCACATCCTCCGGGGGCTTCATGCCGTCCAGCACCTTGGCAAGTACGGCGTTCAGCCTCTTGATGTCGGCGGCGCTACTCATCGTCATCCTCGTGGTCTTTCTCGCCCCAAGCCATCCGCTCCCGCACCCGTGCCTCATAGGCTTTCGGGTCATAGCGGTACTGCGCCAGCTGGGCGCACAGGATATTGACCTCTTTGCGCAGGTACTCGGCTTCTTCAGCGGCGTCCGTTATGGCAGCGGCATCAATCGCCACGCGGCCCGGGAAAGCCATCAGCGCACCGCGTATCGTATAGATAAGGTCGGCGGTCATGGCGGCCACGTCCTCGCTGCGGTGCATCTGGCCGGACAGTTCGTCCGCCTGTGCCTTTGCAATTTTTGCTTTTGACAGCTTCAGCGTGGCCTCGGCCTTGCGCTTCGCGCTTTCAAGCTTTTTATCCTCCTCGGTCATGGCATCCCGCCCAAGAAAACGGATATAGGCCTGCACCGCCGCGCCGAGCTCAAATTTTCCGCGCTCTACGGTGTCCAATATGCCGTCCTGGGCCAGCTGCTGCACCCGTCTGGCGCTGATTCCAAGCACAGCGGCAAGCTCAGTCGTGGCAACATTTTTGTCCGCAACTTTTTCTCTCGCAGCCATCTCAAAATCAACTCCTTTCTGCGTGTACAAAGTGGATAAAATCAGTAAAAGTCGTATTACAAACCGTAGCGAAATCCCCAAAAATCACCCCACTAACTAAGCGCCTTTTGGGCTCGTCGGCCCCGCTCAGGTCGGGGTCGGGGTTTCACAGTACCTTTTGCCCGGCCAGGCTGCCGCTTGATGGTCCAGCCATCCAGAAATGAGCGAGAATCGCGCGAAAAACACGCAGCAAAACGCACGCTCGCTTACACAGATCACACGCCGTGCGATTTTCGTGCGAACAACTTACACGCAACTCACACGCTGCGGATGACCCGCGCCTTGGAGTAAACTGGGTGATCTTTCGTCATGAGCTCCAAGAACTCATCCCGGGTAAAGCCAGACAGGCGGAAGACTTCTTCGGGCTTCATGCCCAGCTGCTTGCCGATCTCTTCCACGGTCTTACCTTCGTCCATCAGCTTCTTTACAATGGCTTTCATGGGCTCCAGCAGGTGCGTACCACGCGCACGGTTGTGGGTGATAGTGCCGTACACATCCGCGCTCTCGTCTCCGTGATGGTCCACAATAACGCAGGGTACTTTGCCGCCCAGCTTTGTGCGCAGGGGTTCGCGGCCCGATACTGTCCAGCGGTGGAATCCGTCTATGATGGTGTAGTCAGGCCGCACCACAATAGGCAGCGTCCAGCCGTTGGTGAGGATGGATTGTACCAGCAGTTTGAGGTTTTCCTCGCTTACTTTGTTGGGGTTGTAGTCGTTGGCATGGAGTTTGTCGCGGTCCACCCATTGCAGGGATGCCAACGGTGCGAATAAATCAATGCTGTTGTTTTCCACGTTGGGCCTCCTTGATCATCATATTGTGGTCGTTGTAGATTTCCGTCCAAAGGATTCGCAACACACGCATTTTAGGGTCGCCGTAAAGCAGGCCCTCGTACATGGTCTTGTAGTGCTTGTCCATGGCGATGCCGTAGGTTTTGATAAACATTCCGCGCCACATATCAAGGTGGGCTTTTGTGTCCTTGGCGATGGTGTATTTCTCCGGGTGCAGGAACAGGATGTCTTTGCACAGGGCTTTGTAGTCCTTTTTCTCTGTGCCGGCTTCAAGGTCACGGCGCTTCTTGGTAGAGCGGCGGAACATTTCGCTATCCCAGTACAGCAGTACAAGGTAGGCGTTCGGCTCGCGTTTCTGGATTCTATCCCACAGGTCGGCATCTGTTTCAGCTACCCAGCGCAAACCCTGTGTGCTGCAATCTCCGAAGAAAGCGCACAGGCGCAGGGCGTTCTTTCTGACGCCGGCCTCGTATAGCCGCATATAGATTTCAGGAAATTCAAGATCCCGCTGCTTGATGTAAAGCCAAACATCGGAATCGCGCCAATCGTAGATAGGGTAAAATTTCCCGCCGCGCACAATGCGCTCCATTTTGGCGTTGGCGATGCACTTTAGGCGGGTCAGGCTTTCTGCTGTGCGCAGGCCGACAAGCTGGATGCCGTCAGCAAACGCTTTTCCGCAGAATGTCTGATAGTTCATTTCTCCGGGGTAGTGCAGGTAGGGACTGTACATGATGGCAAAGTCTGGCGGCTTGCGCATCCAGACATCTTCCTTGCCAGGCTCCCATGTTATCCATGATTCCGAGCTTGAAAGATGGTCGATGACCGACACCTGCTTGAACGGCAGACAAAACCACAGGAATTTTGCGCCGGCAGACAGGAAGTTGCGCCGCCAGCGGTGTGCCGCTTCGACCATGGAGGGATACAAGCCCTCCTCGTCAATAAAGGTCACCGTCAGCTTTGTACCGTCAATCTCGCCGGCGCGGATCAGGTCATAGACGATGCTTGCCATGCACAGACTGTCTTTGCCGGAGGAAAAGCTAAGATAGATTTTGCAGTCGTTCTTGAACACATTCCGCACGCGGGTTATGGCCGCGTCCAGCACATTCATGCTGCCCTCAACCACTTTTATAGGCATATCCGCTCACCACACTTCGGGCAGATGATATATCTGCGCCCGTCATCGCCGTTCTGGGGCAGCTGTGCGGGGCTGTCCTGCGGGGTATATGTCGATACCCCTGTATCGGCGGAGACGGCAGCGGGCGTCTGCGCGGCGGGCTGAGCAGGTGCATACGGTGTTTCGTCTGAGGGCGGGGTCACAGGATAGCTGGGTGTGTCCGCATACGGAATGTGCTCCTCCACCGGGCGGCGATTCATGTTCGCCACTTCGGTGTCGGGGAACGAGCCGTAATCGTTCACGATTTCGTCAGCCTCTTCGATGGTGGAATCCAGCATCTTCAAGAGGTCTGCATCCCAACCGGGCACATCCGTGTCGCCGTCCAGTTCCTTCACCAGCTGCTCGATGGCATCAGTGTCGGTAAAGCCAAGTTCATAGACCTTATTGTCGGCCATCATCAGCTTTTTCTTCTGCACATCGGTCAGCCCGGTCACAACATAGCAGTCACAGGTTTCGCGGCCCATGCGGGTCAGGGCTTCAAATAGGCCGTTGCCTGCGATGATTTCTCCGTGCTCGTCCACGACCAGCGGTTTAATTTGCCCGAACATTTCAATGCTGCGGATATACTCGGTAATCTGCTTGTCGGAGTGGCGGCGGATGTTGTGCGCGGGCTTGCGCAGGTCGGCCAGCTTCTTTACTGTGATTTTCATTGCGCAGCCTCCTTTTTGTCGGAGGTGAGATTCACCGCGATTGAAATCACGACAGCAACCAGCACCACATAGATACGGATGGTGCTCATAAGCTGCCAGATTCCCATAACGCCCAGCGGAATAAGGATCTGCCATGATGCAACCGTAAAGACATCCAGCGCAAAACCGATTTTTTTACCAAATACCAGATATTCGCAATACAGATAGGTGGACAAAGAGGAAATCGCAATGACCGTGATCAGGATGGCTTTCATCACGTTCAGCACGGGGCTGAACTGAACCCATGTGAGCAGCGCTGCCAGCACCATGTAGATGCCGAACATCAGCCCTGCCCAGACAAAGGACATTTTGATGTTGCTGCGGCGTGTGCCGTCTGCGTTGCTGTCGTTGTATTCGTACAGCGAGTAGTAATACGGACAGGCAAACGGGCCGGGCAGCAGGAGCAGACCGTTGTAAACGCCTGCCTTGATACCGGCAGCATTTGTGCCCATATCAATGCTGGCAAACGCGCCGCGTGTGTAAATCAACGCGGCAACGACCACAACGCCCAGCAGCCCATACACGACCACCCACGAGAACCCATCGGAAAGCACGTTGCGGATCATGCCGTCTTTCAGCAGCATGATAAGAAAAACGGCGCAGGTTATATACACGATAACCATACCGCCGCTTGTGCCTATTGGTGTGTCTCCGAAGATCTCATAGATGCCCGACATCTGCGTCCATGTCTGGAACAGCGTCAGCAGGCCGATGAAGTAGAACATGACCTTGCTCTGCATGATGCGTCTGATGGACGGAACGCGGTCAACGAACAGGCCGAACAGGATACAGGCCAGCGAGTTGAACACAGCCCAGATGATAGCCGGTACTGCGCCGTAGTTCAGTGCAATGGTGCGAAAGTTCATCAAAGAGCCGACACCCGCCCACGATGCCACAATGGAGCAGGCATAGAACAGGGTCGGTCTTTCCCGGAATTTATTTCTGATTTTCTGATACATGAGGTATTTCTCCTTTGCTTATCTCCGAAGCATGGCGAACTGCCCCGGATGATGTTTCCGATATTCTTGTCGGGAACATCACCAACACCCGGCGTAAAGGAGAAACGCCGGACGGTCTGCAAACATCGACCTCCTTGCATAAAAATTGGCGGCCACCGTTTGACGGGTGGTCGCCTTGGTTCTTGATTGAATTTTACGAGTATAACAATATCATCCTTTAAGCGCAGTTGCAAGCAGCGCAGGGCTACTCACCGCCGCAACCATCGGGAGAAGCCCCTAAGTATCGGTAACACACCGACTTCACGCCGTTCTCTGTATTCCGCCCGCCGATGACCTGTGCAACTTCGGCCCATGTCAGGCAGCCGATGAACCTCATGCGGAATATCTGCCGCGTCTGGTCGTTTTCAATGGTCGAGATCCACGCCGAGATTTTACCCTCCTGCTGGGCGATCTGCTCTTTCAGATAGGCAATGCGTTCTTCCATGTCCACAATGGCGATGGCGAGTGCGCCGACCTTATCACTTACGCCGGGGGCGCGGGGCATACCGTCCAGCGGGTGGGCTGATGGGATGGCAGCCATGCGCAGGTTGTACAGTATATCCTCGTCCTTTTCCAGCTGTGCCCGCAGCTGGTAGTGTTCGCTCAATTCCTGCAAAGTCATGGTTTCCTCCCAAATCATGTTTTCTTGGTGGTGAAGCTAAGCTGCTCGGCCTGTTCTGCAGGCAGCTTTTTGACCTCGCGCACCTTGTAGGCCCGGACACTGCCGAACCGCTCCAACAGGTTGCATATAGCCTCCTTGGCGCCCAGCGCTTCTTGATCTCCGCCGTCCACCAGCACGGTCACGACAAGCATTGCGCACCCTCGGCGGCATCTTGCAATTCACTGACCGCTTGGCAGATGGCGACCATGCACTTCGGGCAGACATCCACGGTTTCGCGGCCCTCGTACAAGGCGTTATTCCTGTCCATAATGACGGCCGGCAGGATCTGCGGGTGCTGCACTGCGCAGCCGCAAATATCACATTTATAGAATACCATCTATTTCACCTCCCGTACCAGTGCAAAGCGCATTTTCTGCTTTGCGTCCGGATATTTTTTGGTGTCCACCGGGGAAAGGAACATCGCCAGAGGTCGAGCCCACACCTTGGTCGTGTCTTCTGGCTTGCAATAAATGACCAGCAGTTCTGCGGTCTCACTGTGTACTGCCACAAACAGGACCCGGTAGAAATCGCCCTTGAAGTGCCGGTACAGCTGACAAATCATTTTGCGGTTATACTCGGCTGCGCGTTTCTGCGCAGCAATTCGTTTATCTTCCATCAGTTTCACTCGCTTTCCAATTACGAATATCTTCGACGCTTAGAATTCTGATAATGATATACTCTTTGTCCGGGTCAGCACCCCATTCCGGCACGCCGTATTTCCCGAATTGAATCGTCACCATGAGACACGCCGTAGGGCTGTCCTGCCGATAGCCCGCGCGGATTTGGATAGGGAATATTTTCAGATGAAACGGGTCCGGTATTTCATTTTCGGGTGCCCTGCCGCGAGCGCGGAAAAGCCTTTCTTTCCAGTAGTCCGTAGGCTCACGGTATTCCTCGCGCTTTTCGCCCCGACAGATCATGTCGAACCACTTTCTTTTGATGGGGAGTGTCAGCATCACATTCACCTCACTGGCTGAAGCCTTTGTATTTTTTCGTGCGGTTTTTGACTTCGTTCGTCCGGGAATCAGGCATCGGGTCAAGGTAACAGTGCTTTTTTGCCCGTGCCTTGATAATCTTCAGCGTCAGCTGATAGGCTTTCCAGCGGCGGCAGCTTCGCCGGCAGCCGATGCATCGCTCCGGGCAGTCTCGGCAGGGCGCATTCATTTTGGGATGATGATGGCCGTGGTAGCGGCGATTTCGCCAACCTTGCCCATCACCAGCATGGCGCAGCGGCGGCAGCCCTGCACATACCACGCGCAGCTTGATTCAAGACAATGCTGCTTCAGCAGCGGACAAACTTTAGGACTTTTATCCTCGTTCATATATCATCGCTCCTCCAACTGCCGATTCTCGGCAGATTTTTTTCTTCTTTGCCGTCCAGTATCGTGAAATTCACCAATCGACACCGCACACCTTGGTTGCTGGGTGAAGCATAGGCATTCAGATACAGAACCAAGTCGCAGGGACTATTCATCATCCGCTCTGCCTGACGGCGATTATAGCGGCAGTTGTTCTCGGTGCTGCGGATCGCCAGCTGAATTCTGCCGTCCGGCAAAGTCTGGATGGGTATGTACGCCGACCTGTGCGGGTCAAAGTACCGCATCCGCTGCATCTGCTCGTACTCTTTCTGAATCATCTTCTCAAACTGCGGGGCAACTTTCGCACCAATCAGAACGCGGGTCTTATTGACAATGTGGTTATTCATCGGGAGAGCGGCGGCAAATAGGACACGGGTGTTTTTCAGCGTGACTTGTTGCATTTGTAATCCCTCACCATCTGGATAACATTATCGGCGGTCTGCCAGCCTTTCGCCTCGCCGTTCTCGCGTTTTCCGTCCACGATAACGCCCATGACCTCCAGCAATCCGCACTGGCCGCCGTAGGAAAACGGGCTGCAAACAGCATCCCACACCTTGCGATCTTTTTCGTAGACGGCAATCTGGCGACCTCTGGTAAGGTATATCTGGCGATCTTCAAACTGAATGCCCATCTCGGTCAGTTTGGCGGCCAACTTGTCCATTTCGGTAGCCAGTGCCGGGGCATCTTTCTGCTGGCTCATTCCCGGAATATTGCAAAACATCTGTCATTCCTCCTATTCACCGTGGCGGTGTTCCATTCCAATAGGGCTGTCATCCTCGATGTGCTTTTCGCGCTTGATTTTCTCACCCTCACGGAATCCCATCTGATAGCCTAGCCCCACGCACAGCACACAGGCAGCCGTCTGGATCAGCGCGGTCACTACAATCGGCAAAATCATTCCCATACCTCCTTCGACCAGTAATCAAATCGACAGCCGCCGCAGCCTGTTGATGCACAACCACCGTTTGGCTCGTAGTCTTTGTCAAGGCATTTCGGGCAAATCGAAATCGTGTCATCTTGCAAAAATGCGTTCGGAAATTCCTGCAAAAATACTTCTTTTCGGGTTTTGGCGGGGTGCTTTTCGTTCCACTCCTTGACGGCATCTTCCATTTCCCGCAAGGTCTGATCGTCAACATTCCGCGCTATGCTGGCAATATCGTCATTGCACGGGAACGGCTTGAGCGGGCAGTTTTGGCAGTGGTCAGAATTCTCACACACGCGGTCCATCTGCCGCAGAAAATCTATAAATTCCATCTTGTGGCCTCCTTTTTAAAATCCCTGAATGCGCGTGTGTATTCGTATGATGGAGAAAAGATGTGTGAAACAGCCACGCCAAGGCTTGGCTCAAATGTATTTAGCATTTCAAGTTCAGATTCAAACCTGCTGCCAAATGGGCACCCTGCGCAGCCGGTGCGAGAGCAACCATAGACGGTGTAGGCATCACTGTGTCGAATATCATAAGTTCTCTCAAATGCCCGCTTATCGTCATTGCTCCACCAGAACAGAGGAAAATGCTGCAATCCGTGCTTTCCGTCAGCCATACAGCTTTTATAGACGGTGGATCTCGGCCCGCCCTCGGCTTTTCTCACTCCGATGAACTGAATCCCGACACCAAACTTTGCTCTTGCCAGATCGCCGGCGCTTTTCTTTGCTAAATCACAGCATCGTTTTGATATGCGGAACGTGGGCGGGTTTAGAATCATAAACTCTTTCAGTCTGCCTCTGGACGCAATCTCGGTTTGGAGCGGCTTGTGCGGCTCGCTTTTCCAGTTGTTGCACCACCACCGCAAGGCCGCTTTGCAGTTTGGGTATTCTTGGCAGAGCACATCAAAAGGCTTGTCTTCCCACTGAAAGTCATGCGTTTGTAAACGGTCAATGTATTCTGACACAACCTTGTTCATAAAGGGGTACCCATCGGAAAGAACGGCAGCAGCAACTTTTTTATGTCCAGATTCCGTGTGAATTTCGATGCCATAGCGCTCTTGCAGGTACTTTAGATGGCGCTTTGTGGCAGCCATTTCAATGCCCGTATCGAACCAGACGTAAACCGATTCGCGCCCATCATCTGGCTTTAGATGCTCGACAATGTCTACCATGTCATCGCTGTCCGATCCGCCAGATACGGAGACTATGATTCTGCTGTGATTTTCAAGGACGCTTTTTGTCTTGCAAAAGCCGTCATATATCGTAAAGGTAGGGGCCTTTGCGATGTAGTCTTCCCGGTTCATTATTTCTCCATCTTTCGATTATCTTTTGAAATAGTCGCTGATTGTGACTGAACAATTAAAACTGGTTGCAATTTAGTTCCAAGTCAGTTCCAAATTTCAGCGAGTTTTACACATGTTGTACGCAAATTCAGCGCAATCCGCTTAAATTTCAGCGTAAATTAAGCGTTTCAGCAAAAATCACTTCGGATTCCGCGTTTTGCGCAGCCCTGCGGCGCCGGGGCAACTTGCCCAGTGCGGAATACGCCCCAGCTTGCCGCCGTCTGCAGCAGGCGCTAAGACGCGCCCACGCACCGTCTGGCCGTCCTTGGTGATAATGGTGTCCGGGCCGTCCGCGTCTGGCTCGTAGGCCCGCACCATCGCGTCACAGGGCATCTTTTTCCCGGCCACGGTGGTAATAAACACAATCGGCTTTCCGCAAGCCTTGCAGTTAAAAACCATCATTTCACATCACCTCGCAAAAGGTCAGCCGCCCTGTTGATGACGGCGCATCCGTGGACAGAACAGTCATGCTCCATCCCGCAGCCGAGGCAAGCCTCCGGGCGGCGCTCCACGGCCAGAATATCCAGTTGCCGAACCAGTTCTTTGCTGGGCCGTTCCAGCGGCTTGCAGCAGCTGTTGAGGTTATCGAAACCAAGGTCATTGATTTTCATTTTAGCGTCTCCTATCTGCGGCCACGCCGCTTGTCGATTTCATCCGCCAGTCGGTGCAGAAGGGCCACGGCCAGTGCCACAATGCCGCCAGCAAAGGCCGCAGCACCCGCCACGATGCAGAGAACCGCAAAGGTAAGTGCCATCTTCAAGAAGGCGGTCAGAATTTCAAGAATCACCGATACCCACCTCCAAAAAAGTCTTGTTGCACTTTCAGCGCTGCCTGCTGGCGGGCGGCATCGGAGAGGACATTGGTGGCAAGTGCGTTGACGCAGGCTTTGCGCTTGGTTTCGACCTTGGCCTTGTGGACACCGGCCTTGATGGAATCCTCAAGCTGCCGTTCCCACAGGCGGGCGCGGCTGTCGTAATCGTCATTTTCCTGTACGATGACGACCTCTGACCGCAGTGCTTGCTCTGCGCAATGGCGCAGCCTTTCAAAAGCGTACTGCTGTTCATCACGGCTGCCGCTGCCATTCCATTCATTGAACTGGCGGTAGTTTTCCACAGTTTCCTTGTGCAGCCTGTTCAAGCGGTCACGGCCAAAGCCAAGCGTCTGATGGATCGCAAGGGCGAAGCAGCACCACATCGCGGTCACAGTCTGGTCGGCAGCCATACGGAGCTCTACCTCGCGGCGATTTTTTGTGTTGCGGTTCAGCGGCACCCGCATTTCAGTGAGGCAGATGCCATCTAAGCGGCGCTGCATTTCCGCGATACCGGCAGCCGTGCCGTGTTCGTCAATGATGGCGGCAATTTCTTTTTGCAACTTTTCGGCATCCCCGGCGATACGCTCCATGCGGTCAGCACCGACACCAAACCGCTGATGCAGGGCAATCAGCAGACACCAGCTGGAAATCTGGCCCACCGCATCGCGGGTCTTGCTTTTTTCTTTCAAAAGGTCATGTTTCCTTTTCACGGTCTTTCTCCTCGTTTTGCATTTACGCGGCACCAGTGCCGCTGTGCCTGCTTTTTCCTGTCAAAACGGCATTGCAGGCAGAATGTGTTTTCTTTGCGCTCGTAGAATGTAGCCCCGCACCGGGCACAATACTGCGGCGGGATTTTCTTGTACTCGGCGCAGCTGTCACAATCGGTGCAGCCAGCCGTACAGTGCTTCAGGTCATCCCAATGCAGGCATGTCGTGCGCTGCCAGTATTGGTTCCAATGGTCTTCCAGTGCCGGATCGTAACCGACCTGCCGGATGCGGCAGTTCAGAGCCTCTACCAGCATCGTCATGGTAGTCTGCATTTCGGCCCGGCTGCGGGAAAGTAGCCTTGCCTGCCAGACGGTAGGTTCTGGGGCACCATCGCCCCAGTTGCCGCCCGCCATCATGGCGCGAACCTTGTCGGCGTTCTCGGTGAGGTAGCAGTAGTAGACTTTGCCGCGAATGGCCTTTTCGGACTTACCCAGTGCTTTGCTGATGGACATATAGCTTTCGCCGCTCTTGATGCCCTCGGCCAGCCTGTCGTAATCTTCTTGGTGCCAGACCGCCTCCGGGCCATGCGGGTTGATGCGCACCGGGCGGGCTTTCAGCCCAAGGTCTGCGCAGCGCCGCTGGATGGCACCGGGAGAGCGCCGCAGCATATCGGACATTTGCTCGTAGGTGTATTTGTACTGTTCCAGCAGCATCCGCAGCTTGGCATCCTCGGCGGGAGTCCACGGGTCTTTCCGCTGGAGGGGGCAGGCTTTGAAATCTCGCTTTCGCTGCTCGGCCACCCATGCGGGTTCTTCACCGAACGCCAGCGGTTCCAACTTGGAGAAATCCAGAAATGAACGGTTTTTCTCGGCCCATGTCCAAAACTCTTTGAGATAGACCACGCGGAATGTGTTCTGCTGCACCCGCTTGTTGTGAACCGGCAGCCCACGGTTTTCCACCCAGCTTACATTTTGTAACTATACGAGCCTGTGCGATTAAAAGCTGTGACCAGTTGATTCAGTGTCACATAATCACCGCCCATCAGCAGTGGTCCAAGGTGCAGCCGCGATGCGCGTAGTTTGATAGCTCCTTGGCTGCGGTTCAGCTTTTTGGCGAGAGCAGGTATCCCGCAAACACCCCAGCTTTCAGCAAGGAGGGATTCTTCTTCAGCTGTCCAATGGCGTTTTGTGTCTTTCGGTATGTATGTCATTTTTCCGTTGCAGCCCTCTGTGCCGCCTGTATCAGAGCGATGCTCTCCGGGTTCTTGAATATCTCCCACCGCAGGGAGTGGATGTCGCGGTCACTTTGGACGAGATCCCGCGTTTTCCGGGCTGCTTGCAGCGTCCGGGAGCAGATAAACGCCCTGCAGATCAGTGGCCGTACCGGGTAGACATCGCAGCGCTTGGTATCCTCATTGCGGAACGGGCAGGTCAGGTCCACGCTTTCCATTGCAGCGCCCGCTGGCAACCGGTGTTCTTTCAGCTGGTGCTTCTTGGCATAATCCCGCAGGCGGACGATCTCACGCCGGGTAGTGGGCAGCAGGTCGGTACAGCACTCACCGCAGCCGATGCAGTGGCCGTCTACGCAGTTGTTTGAGTAGAACTCCCCGCCCGTGGGTAAGTGGTCGAGGCTCGAAACAACAGGCATCACGATTCCTCCTCTACGCTTTCATAGGACGGGTGCGTACCATCCAGCAGCGATTTTTCCATATCGGACATCTCATAGCCGATGCCGTCCAGTGCAGAATAAATGCCCCGGTAGACGGATTCATCATCCTTGATGCACTTGTAGAACCCGCCAAGCCACTCGGTATCGTGCACCCGGTGATTCACAGGCTCTGTCAAGGCGAACAGCAGCACCACAAGCATCTTCATGGGATTTACCTGTGCATTTTCCAGCAGCACAGCCGTATCGAGATCATGTTCGTCATTGTAGATGCCATCACCATAGACGGCCTCGATGGTGTCCTCGTCCATGTCACCCAGCGCATCGGGATTCAAGATCATCATGCGGCAGGCTGCAAGGGCGACGGTCTCGGCGGCCTTTTTGGGGAATCCGTACTCTTTGAGGTAATTCAACCGCAGACGGTAGGCGGATTCTTCGTCCTCCTCAATGACGCGGCATTTCTCGCGATATTCTTCGATTTTGGCCTCCCGTGCAAGCTGCTCCGGAGTCTTCTCGGCCGGCTTGTCTTCTTCGGTGCGTTCGCGGTAGACCGTGATGCCGTAGCCGCTCTCCGTGTACCAGTAGGCATGTTCTCCGGCATCAGCAGGGGCTTCGACGGTTCCCGACCATGTGCCGTAGCTGGCATGGAACAGGCAGTTTTCCGGCATATCCGCTTTGCTGTCTGCCTTAGTTGCATAAGATGCAACCACCTCCCGGATGGCGTTCATCGTTTTCCGGTCTTTCTGCTCCCGCAGAGCCCGGTCAAGGCAGGCGTGGAAGTTGTTGGTGCCGACACTTTTCAAAACCTCGTTCTTGGCCTCCTCGGTGTCCAGCTTGTCCAGCAGAGCAAAGTCGGCCAGCGTGGCGCCGCGCTTGACGCTCTTTTTGAACGCCTCGCGATCAAGTGAGAGCAGTTTCACGCGGCGGCGAATCGTGCTTTCGGAAAAGCCCGCCTTGTCGGCGACCTGCTCCACGCTGTTGCCGAAGTCCATCATCATCTGGAAGCCCTCGGCCTCCTCATAGACGGTCAGATCGCTGCGCTGCATATTCTCGGTCATCATGGTAGAGATTTGCTCTTCGAGGGTCATATCCTCAACCACGATGCAGGGCAACTCCATAAGCCCGGCAGCCTTGGCAGCGGCCAGACGGCGGTGGCCGATGATAACGGTGTAGCCGTCCGTGTTGCGGAACTGGTTCAGCTTCGTGCGGTTTTCCTCGGTGGGGTCGGCATAATACTGCCGGCACAGTTCCTTGTAATTCACATCAGGGTTTGCGCGGGGCACAACGGTCAGATTCTGCAAAACGCCGTTTGCCTTGATGCTGGCGGTCAACTCGGTAATGTCGCCCAAATCTTTGCGGGGGTTGTCCGGGTGGGGGTGCAGCTGCGCGACAGGAATCATTGTGACATTGGTATTCATAGTGGTATACTCCTTTGCTTATTGGATTGGATTGGCTAAGTTCTTTGCTAAAACTATCTAAAAATTAGATTGAGATTTAGATTAAGTCAGATTAAGAGCCGCCCCGGCGCACAGGCTTTTTGCCGTTGGCGGCAAATTGGTTCGGAGCGGGGTCACGGCTGCGGACAACGTGTTCCTCGGCGGCATCGCCGCGCATCATCTGATACCAGCCGGCCCCCGGATTCTTGCCGGCGTAGTACAGCATCGTGGCAAGGGCGAATTTTGCGCTATCTCGGCTTTTGTAATCCCCCAAGCGGATCATCTTCTGGCCGTTGACAGCCTTGATTCTGTTGTCCTCGCCAATGTAGACGTACTCGAACTGGCTAAGATTGATAGCCGAAGCTCCGTCCTGGCTCAAAACATATAACTGTGTCATGGATAACACCTCACACAACGTATTTTCTGTGGGCAGCTTGCAGATCGTCATCACGGATGTCCAGATAAATCTGTGTGGTGGAGATTTGCTCGTGGCCCAGCATCATGGAAACCAGTTCAATCGGCATCCCATGCCGCAGGGCCTGCGTGGCGCAGGTGCGGCGGAAACGGTGAGTATGCACACCCTTGACCCCGGCCCGCTTACCGATAGTGCGAACCATGTTGTTGACGCTGTCGCGCCCGAAGTGGTCCGCTTTTGTCACCAGTCGGGGGTCTTTGAACCAGTCTTTTCGGCTGAAGTTGGAAATCATCGTGCGATCCTTCGTATTGATTTCCCGCGGGAAGAGATAGGGGTTTGTGTCTTTGCGGTCAGCCAGATAATTCTTTACAGCCACGAAAGCCTTGGCGTTGATGTACACTGTGCGCCACTTGCCGCCTTTGCCCAGAATTGAAACCTTGTCCTCGTCCATGTCCGCGATTTTGATGGATACAAGCTCTGCTGCACGGCAGCCGGTGGAGAGCAGCATTTCCATAATTGCCTTTTGCATAGTGGTCTGGCAGGCCTGCCGCATCATTTCGATTTCCATGTCAGTGAGGGCTTTTTCCTTTTCCCGCTTGAACTTGATGTTGTCGATCTTATTCATCGGATTAGTGCGGATGATTTCCTCACGGTATAGCCAGTTGTAGAAGCTGCTGAGGTCTCGGCGGATGTTGTCGCAGTAACATTTCGACCCGCCCCTCGACAGGACTTTCGCCAGATAGACTTGAATGTCATCTGCGGTTATGGTGTCAGCATCCTTGCCGATGCCTCGCAGCACCCTGCCGACTTCATCTTTGTACTGGCGCAGCGTGCGCTCCTGCCGCCCTGCAACGGCCTTGGCGAGCAGAAATTTTCGGAGATAGTAGTCGTTTTTGCCCTCGGTGTAGACCACCAGAGCCTCTTGCTTGGGGCAAATTTGGTAGTCATCCAAAACCACTGTCAGCTTGGCCTTGATTCTCTCTACATCAATCTGGTCGTAGGGCATCAGAACCATCAGAATGCGGTCCAGCAGCTTATCGGCCAGTTTTTCATCTTCCATGTCATCACCTCATTTCAGAAAAAAGTCAGCTGCCCGTTCTTGGTTTCGTTCAACTCGGCGGGTTTCCATGTTTCCACTTTTTTAGTGGAAACCGGGGTGGAAACTGGCGCTGCTGCTTTTGCAGGTTCTGTGAACGAACAGGGCTTTTTTGTGTCTTTCGCGGGCGAAACTGCCACTTTTTCAGGCTTTTCCGTGAACGAATTGACATTTTCGGGGCTTTTCCGTGAACTTCCCGAAATCAGCAGATCCATCTGTGCCGCCAGGCGGCGTCCGTACCAGATGCCATCGGAGAACAGCGGCGTGAACCAGATCCGTTCCGGGTCGCCTGCGGGCAGCAGGCCTTTTTTATCGTAGGCGGTGCAGGGGTTGATAAGTGTGTCGCCGATAACAACATATCCGGCGCAGCCCATCAAGCTAAGCTGGATGTAGCACATCAGCCCAACGGTGTAGTCGATGTCCTGTGCAACAAACATCACTTTCTGCTGGTAGTTGATGTCGTGCCGCTTGCAGACATTGGCGAACGACAGCAGCAGCGCACCGGCGCCGCAGGCGGGGTCATTGACCGCGATAAAACCTTTGCCGTCCAGCAGGGCGGGAACATCGTATGTGATTTCGCTCATACACCGGCACACGTTGTACGGTGTGAAGAACTGTCCCGCGTGGTCATTGCCCAAGTTGCAGGCCATGTACAGCTCGCCGAGAAAGTCCTGATCGGTGTCGGCGTCCATACCGTAGACAAGCTGCATGAGCATATTGCCCATGGTTTCCATATCTGCATCACGGTATTTCTTGCGGATTGTTTTGCCTGTTTCCATTCGCTTCGGAGCATTGACCTTGTCGGTCGCGTTGCTCATATCAATGGCCGTCAGCTGAATAAAATCCGACCAGACTTCCCATCGGCTATATTTTCCGCACAGGCTGTCAAACAGCCGCAGGAACTCTTTCTTGTAGTCATCAACGCCCCGCACCACCTTTGCCATGGTTTACTCCTCCTCGTCCGTGTCTTCGGGCGGGGTGGTATCGACCAGACAATCCGCGTTAAGGTCGTCCGGGTCAATGTCTCCGAATCCGTCTGCATCTTCGGGGATGTCGGGCACATTGGCGTTCAACAGCTTTTTCTGGATGACGGTGCGGTGGAAATACTGGAGCCAAGTATCGTGCAGATTGCGGAACAGGTTCTTCAGCTTGGTAAACAGCGCATCGGAGATCACGAACTCTTTGCTCAAGGTGTACTTGATAGCGCCGTCCTCGTAGCTGAACTTGATGGAAGCATCGGGGCTGGTGTAGCCGTTGTCCTCGACCTTTTCCAGCATCGACATCTGGTCGGCCACATCCTGCAGAGGCCGCACCGTCATGGTCAGCGGGTAGCCGCTGCGGTTGAAAGTGGCCTGCAAGTCGTTTTCCTCGCAGATGCCCTTCAGCTTTTTCTGGTAGACGGCGAAAGTTGCTTCTTCATTCATTTTCATAAGGGTTTACTCCTTTCCGGTGCCGAGAATCGCCAGCATGCCTGTGGTGGTTCTCGGAATTTTGTATTGCGTAATGTCATTTTCGGTAATGTACTTGCGGCCATAGTGTTCTTTCATGGAGCGCCAGACGCTCCATGGGATGCAGTACGCACCGCCGTGAGAAAATCCGGCCAGAACATAGCAGAAAGCACCGAGCCGCATCTTTTCGTCCAGATACTCGGTCTGGCCGGGGCTGACGCGGGATTGCTCCAGGCGGTTCGATCCAGTGAACTTGGCCTCCATGTAGACGGACCTGCCGCCGCGGAGTGTGCCTGCGTAGTCAGGCTGGGCTTTTTTCTCGTAGAAGCCCACGACCTTGCCGCCGTTCTCGCGGCCCGTCATGTGGAACGGTTCGGGCGTCTTTTCGATGGATGCCACGCCCAGACGGCGGTAGTGGTCGAACGCGGCGTTGATGTCGCGCTCAAACTGCTGGCCCAGCGCCTTGCTCACCGCGCCGATCAGCTGGCGGCGGGGGTCTTTGCGGTTATTTTCCATTAAGCAAACCTCCTTGCAGCAGAGCTGCGGGCTGGTAGTCAGGCGGGATCTGCGCTGCGTATTTCTGCGCGGCGGCGTAGAACCACGGCGGCAGCGGCAGCCCCAGTTCTTCGTGGGCATCGATGGCGACCCGCACATTCAGCAAATCGGGCTGAAATCCTATGTACGGCTTGGCTGCCTCACAGATCTCTGCCACAGTGGGCGGCCACTTCATCGTGCGGCTGAGGGCAACCGCCCCAGCCATGGCGGCATCATAGGGAACATCGGTCAGCGACACCGCCCACGCATCGGACATTTCGTCCGGGTCATTCTCCCGGTAAAGGTTCGGCCACCAGTTCAGTAGCTTCAACATAAATTCGGTTGTCTGCTGGGTCGTCACTCTGCGCACCTCCCATCTCTTCCAGACGCTTCTTGAGCCGTTCGCGTACTGCCGCCTGTTTGCTTTGTGGGCGGGCAGCGGGCGCAGCTCTGGCCGCCGCTGCGGCGGCGTGGTTTTCTTTCTCGGCGCGGTAGGCATCCACGGACAGGATGTTCTGCTCCCGGCAGCGCTTGAGAATGGCCTTGACATAATTCCAGCTGCGCTTGTTGTTGAGCGCTGCCTCGCCGATGGCCTCGCAGATCAGGTCAGCGGGCAGGTCGGCCAGCTGGCGGGAAATGTCATCAAACGCCGCCCGTGCGATAGGACCGATGTTCTGCTCGTAGGCTTGGACGCAAGCGGAAATGTCGGATTCAGCAGTAGCAGTAGAAGAAGATATATTATCCTTATCCTTTTCCTTATCCTTCTTCTTCTCCTTCTCTAGGCTTTTTGAAAAAAGGGAGCCTTTTTCAGAAAAGCCACCCTTTTTATCTGCGTCATTTAAAAGGGTAGCTTTTTCATTTTCTCCGTCAGGCGGCTTTTTTCGTGGACGGCCACCTTTACGGCCATAGGACGCTTGCTGTTCGTCAGTCTTTTTCCATTGCTCCTTGTCACGGTCAATCTGGGAACGGATGCCGGGAAAAACAAACCGCTCATTTCCGGTGAGAGGTATCAATGTTCCGTCCTTGCTGTATTCCAGCAGTGCGGTGAAAAGCCGTCCGCGTTCCTCCCAGTTCAAAAGCTCCATGTTTTCAAGGTAGCTGTGGTAGGCACAGAAATAAGGCCGGAGCATTGCACCACCTCCCTTGGCCCACCGGGCGGGCAGGATGGTTTATTCTTCATCGGTGTCGTCCTCACAGTCGTTTAGGCGCTTATCCCGCATATCGGCAACGCTTTCCAGCGCAGCCAGGGCGGTTTTGCTTTCCACATGTGGAGATTCCACAAGGGTGCAGAGGATGTCGATCTCGCTCTCGCTGCGGAGCAGTTCATCATATCGGGAGAGCGGGATGCAAACCAGATCTTCATCATCTGCGCCGTACTGGTCGATGATGGCCCCAATCTCTTTCATCAAGGCTTCGGTGCCGGGGAACGTGCTGCCGTTATGGCTCATGCCATCCAGCATATTTTTAATAGCCATGTCGGCTGGAGAATAATTTTTCATACAGAAACTCCTTTATTGATGATTTCCAACGCTGCCTTGCATTGCTCAACAGTGAACATCCCGATATGGGTCTGTTCAATCGGCAGTTCCATTTGTTCAGACAACCACCGATAGGCTGCATTGCGCTTTTTGAATGGTCCGTCTTGCCACAGCGGGTCGAAACGGGCGTGTGTTGCCTTGCGCCAGCCCCGAAGTTCCGCATTGGCAAGGCTGCCTTTGGGGCGGTCTGTGCCGGAATGTACGCCTACATAGGCGTTGCATGGGCGGCACAGGTAAGCCATGCCGTAGCTATGACCGTAGTAGATAACAGAACTATCTACATATTTGGCAACGCGGCCACAGTAGGGGCAAATCACTTTTTGCATAAGGGTCACGCTCCTTTCAAATGTCAATGCCCAACTCGTGGGCCTCTTGCCGTGCGCCGTCAATGAGGTGGCTCATTTCTGAGCTGTTCATGGCGCTGGTGCGCTTATACAGGATGTAGCTGCAATAGCGGCTGCCGTCCTTTTCGTGGGTGGTGATAAGGCGGGTGTAGGGGTAATAGCTGTGCGGGTCGGTGCCCTCCGGCAAGTCCACCATGACGACCTGACCGGCCTTATCCAGACACGGCGTTCCGTACTCGACCACCAGATCACTTTTTATTTCGTCAAACTCGCCCCAGACGGTGGAGGCTATGCGGCTCACCAGCGCGTGGAAGTAGTTGTTAGACGCTAAGCTGCGCCGGGGTATCGCGCGGGTGATCTGCACCTCCAGCAGCGCCCCTTGCAGCTGGTCGAACTGTTCCCGGAAATCCCCGGCAATCTCAATGACGATGCGCTGTCGGCCACGGCAGCCGGGCTCCATGCGCACCAGCCGCGCCCTCATTTGGATTCCTCCTTGTGGCAGTGCAGCCAGACATAGGTTGAATCGGGGCGCATATTGCCATACACCCAGTCGATGGCATCCTGCTCACTCATGTGGTCACGGAGGACGCGCTTCTCGTAGATGTACTCGCCGTTGACCTTTTTCTCGGCAATTTTGGCTTGGATTTCCTCGTCACGGTAGTTGGCCTCGACCAGATACAGGTCATAGTACGGGGCGGTGATACCGTTAAGGTTGCCCATGTCGGTGGCGTAGAAGACCTTGCTGCCATCGTTGAACCAGATATGCCAGCAGCAGTTCCGCACATTGTGCTTTGTCTCGCAGGCTTTGACGAAGCAGTACCCGGTGTCGTACCAGCGGTCAGGTGTCGTGATGGTGATCTGCCGCAGCGGCACGCCCGCGTTCTGCAGGTCAGGCCCAAGCCACGGGCAGGCAAAGAACCGAAGTGACGGGCGCTCGGCTGCCAGCCGAGCCAGCGTCTTTGGCTGGAAGTGGTCGCTGTGGATGTGCGTCAGCAGCACCGCGTCCAGATCGCGGTAGACGCTTTCCAGACGGCGGAACGGAACGCCGCAGTCAATCAAGATGCAGCCATCCACCACCACGGCATTGCCCTTGCTGCCGGTGGAAATGATTTTGTACTCCATTAGAGTGCGCTGATGTCAACAGCTTCGGGCTCGGCCTCTGCTGTCGGGGCGGGTGCTTCGGGTTCGGTGCTCGGCACTTCCTGCGCGTCTGCCGGGATACTGGCGCGGGCGGCCTCCACGGTCTCGGTCACGATCTGCCCGTCATCGGCCACGTTGACGGCATCGTCATGCTCCAGCGCAGTCTGCATATCAATGGACATGATGCCCCAATGGCTGATTAAGTGGCGGATAAGTGTCTTGCGTGCCATGTCATCAAAGTTCTTGTACCAAAACGAGGAGTAGCGCCACATATCTTTTTCGGGAACGCGGCCAGCCTGAAGGTCTTCGTATCCTTGGCGGCTGAATGCCTTAGAGTAGGTATCTGCATGGGTCATCATTTTTTCTTTAGACCAGTAGATAGTTTTCCGAAAGCCTGTCGTGCTTCCCTTGGGCGGGTTGTACTCAAAGTAGGCCATATAGCCGATGGTGGGCAGAGTCTCGCGCTCGTCATCGTCCTCGATGAACTGGAACTTGGCCTTGCCGGTCTCCGGGTCACGGCCAAGATATTCACCCTGCTTGATTTCCATGGCTTCCAAATCTTTGTACTGTCCACTGCGAATTGCCAGCTGAATGTAGCCCTTGTAGCCCAGCACGAATGTGGCGGTGGTGGTTTCCGGGCGAACCATGTTGCCGCCGCGGTCATACTTGGCCTTCTGCTTGAACGGCACAAGGTAATACTGACCCAACTGCGGGGAAGGGCTGAGGTTGAGGCTTTCGCCCAGCAGCGCACCGGCAAGGATCGTGCCGGCATCGCATTCCTGCAAGGCGGGGTTGACGGCCACGGCGCTGGTGATCGCGGCGGTAAAGCGGCGAGCGCGGGCCGGGTCGCGCAGAGTACTGGCGATGAGGTTCTGATACATTTTGCTGTTGATGGCAACGCTGAATTTTTGCTTCTGCGGGGCGCTGTTAAGAGATTGTGTCATACTGCATACCTTCCTTTTCCATGAATGCTTTCAGTGCTTTCAGCTGCGGCAGCGTGCCTGTCACAGCAAACTTCGCAAGATATTTTTTCTCAGCGTGGGCGGCAGCAGGCGCGGGGGCGGCTGCCGGGGCCTGTGCGGGGCTTTCCGCCTGCGGGGGTGTAGCGACCTCGTGCGGCAGGGCGGGCTGCTCCACCGCCCTCTTGGCGGCCTCAGCCTCAATGGCTGCCTTGGCCTTGGCTTCGGCCTCTTGCTGAGCCTGCTGGCGGGCGCGGCGTTCTTCGGCGGCGCGGCGCTGGGCTTCCAGCTGCTTGTGACGCTGCTGCACGATCTGGCAGGCAGAACCAAGGTCGAGCGATTTCTGATATTCGACCATGATCTCGTCACGGTCCGGGTTTTCCTCCAGCGCGGCGCAGTCACGGACGATCTTGGTGACGCTCTGGGTGAGGGCGGCCTTCATGGCCTTGGGGGTGCAGGTCAGCGTGACCTTGAGATTCATCTGTTCAAACTTCAGCCAATCCAGCCCGAAGCCGCTGGTCAGTTCGTTAAAGAAAGCCCGGACATCGTCCTCTTTCTGCTGCTTGATGCCGACCTCCACATCAGCAATTTTCTTGCCAAGCGCTTCATCGGCGGCTTTGTAGGGGTTCGAGACGCACTCTTTGTAGACAGCTTCAAACTGTTCGTAGGGGGTCATAATGGCCTTTTTGACGGCCATGCGCTGGGCTTCGTAGCCCTCCAACTCCTTGCGGACTTCGGTGCGGATCTTCTTGACATCGGTGCGGGTTTCCTCGGTCACGGCCAGGGCCATGACGGCGCTGGTCCGCTGTTCGATTTTGGCTTTCACATCCCGCAGCCGCTCCTCGATGATGGGCAGCTGCTTTAAGTTGATGACTTGCAGTTGTTCGGAATTTCCGTCCATGTGGTATACTCCTTTCTTTGTGTGCGGGGTTTAGAAAAGCTCCCGCGTAATGGTGATTTTCTCGCGTGTCTTAGCGCCGAAGTTGCCGCCATCCAGCATCCCGGTCTTGCGGAACTCCGACTCGGTGTAGATATCCGAGCATGCCGTTATGCCGTTGACTGCTCGGTGGAAAGCGGTAAACGCCTGCACGGCGATGGTTATGGATGGAGCTTCAACCTCCGTCCAGCCGCCCTTGTAGGCCATGCCGCTGCTGCTGTAGGTGAAATAGAACTTCATGGTGTACCTCTCATTCTCCGAAGCATTCGGTGACTTCCCACGCATCGCGGGTCGTCATGCACTGGTCGCAACCAACAATCTCGTTGTCGGCGCTGATGTAGATGGTTTCGCAGGTCTGCTCGCAGATCGGGCAGACCGGGTAGGTCGGGTCTTTGCCGTCACGGTAGCCGGAGTTCCGCAGGTTGCGGATGTAGGCGGCATCGGGCAGATTACTCACGGTGGCCACGCTCCTTATCGTCCAGCTTGAACCAGATTCCAAGGCAGGTATTTACGCCCAGCAGGCAGCTGATGAACAGGATCACGCCGTTCAGCAGGGGCATATCGCCATCGGCCACGGAAACCACGGCCATCAGCACCACCAGCATCAGCGCAAGGCAGACAAACTGCATTGCCTTTTTCAGCAAGCGGATCATGCTTCATCCTCCCATCTGCACCGGCCCGGCAGCGTTGCCATGATGACATCCCCCAGAACATGGGCAATGTCATCGGGCAGGCCCAGTTCCGGGCCGTAGGCACTGGTCAGAACCACAGTGCCGAAAATCTTTGTGCAGGCCAGAAAGCTGGCAACCTCGTTGACAACGGGCCTCGGCCATTGCAGGCGGGCATCCTCGTCCACCATCAGCAGGTAGTGGCCCTCGATGTTGCGGACGGGAACAGTCTCCACATAGCCGCCGACAACTTTCTGCACATCCTCCAGCGCCGGTGCGGTAAAGGTCTGCACTCGCATATCACCGTTGGTGGCGATCACAAGTCCTCGCATCATTTTCTATCCTCCTCTCAAATCAAACCGCGCTTGCGGAGTTCGGCCTTGCGGGCTTCCAGCTTTTCGCGGCCACCGGGCTGTTCAATGAACCAGTGGTAAAATTCCAGCGTTGCCGCCGCAAGGCGTTCAGCCTTTTCGTCTGATAAATTGAATGGGTGCTTTTGCTTTGTCTCTTGCGGGGGCATCTCTGTTCCTCCTTGTGTTTTGCGGCTATTTCCCGCTATCCTCTGACGCTTCATCCTCCGAGGGGATAACGAACGGTTTTTGTCCAGTGACCTGAAGCAGTGCTCTCGGATAATCCGGGTCGTAGTCGAAAATGATCTTGACTTTTTTGCTTTTGTCGAGATAAGGAATCAATTCCGGCAAAAAAGCAAGTCTTTCAAAGGCATCGTCTTTTTCCCAATTACCGACTGCAATGCCTTTGTCGGGGGTATCTTCTGGGTAGCCGTAGTGCCGGAAAATTTCTTCTCTCGGCGGGCAAGGTGTTTTAGGTTGATTTTCCATGTGTTTTACCTCTTTTCGGTTTCAGCGTCAGCCAAAGGCTTTTTGCTGAAAGGTAAATGATTTTCTTCCAGCTTTGCTGTTCCACCAGCGCCCGCGTGCCCTCAAAAGGCGGCGGGCGTTTTCCTTTGCGCTTGGCATCAGCTATGATGCACTTGGCAATGATGTTGCTGATAAAGCGTTTCGTATTGGTTCGCCTCTTTTTTACGATTTGTTCAGTTCTACTGAACTTCCAGAGCAAAAAAATAAGCCGGGATGTCGATATGCTGGATGCCTAACAGGTCGCAGGCTTTCACCATTTCATCCTGTCGCCAGTCCACTTTCCCATTGAGTTTGAGGGAGCAAGTGCGCTCCGACCAATTCATTTGCTGGGCAAAAACCGCACGAGTACCGAAAACCTCCACGATTTTGCCAATCAGCTTGTTGTAGTTTCTCGGCATATAGTAAACCTCCTTTCGCTTGAAGCTTTGTTCAGCTTTTCTGAACTGTAACCAAAATACCACAGGGCAATCGCCATGTCAATAGGAAAATTCATTTTTTCTGAATTTTTTGTGCGCGTGTCTTGAACTTAAATTCAAAATATGCTATGATATGGAATATCAGGAGGGTCACATAATATGAAAACTTCTACTACCGCTGAACGTCTCCAGCAAATCATGGACGAAAGGAATCTGAAACAGGTTGATGTGCTGGCTCTCGCGCAGCCTTACTGCAAGAAGTATGGTGTCTCGCTTGGCAAGACTGCTCTAAGCCAATATATAACGGGAAAGTTTCAGCCTGGGCAGGATCGCCTACAAATTCTTGGTCTTGCACTGAATGTCTCCGAGGCTTGGCTCATGGGTTTCGATGTTCCCAGAGAAAAGCAAAGTGCGCCCACCGATGAAAAGAGCGGTGAGCGCACAGAGGAATATATCGAGTTGTTCAATCAGTTAAACGCGGAACAGCAGTCTTTTATCATTCACGCGATAAAAGGTCTTTTATCTGAGCAATGACAGTGTTCTTGCCATTATCGGATAATTGCATAAAGAGTTCAACCGCAAGCATGACTTTAAGTTCTTCGGCCGGCTTGCTGGTTTCGATGTGCAAGTCCATTTCGCAGGCTCCTTTCTGATAGAATCTGCCGGCACAATGGCATTATAGCACAGGAACACTCTTTTTGCATGAAAATGCAAGATTATAGCAAAAAGGCGTTAAAATACTCATAGGAGGTTTCATCATGGCGGAAAATAGCTTCCAAATTTGGGATGATGCAATCCACACGGCCCCGGACCAGGTTAAGCGTATTGCTTCTGCAAAAAAGGCTGCAACCTCTCCGAGCAGCATTGACAGAGAAAGCAAAACGGGAGTATTTGAAGGATCTGGAAAAGAACCTTATCATGTCACGCTTGAATCCTGTACTTGCGGTGATTTTAGGCGTAGAAAGCTGCCTTGCAAACACATGTACCGTTTGGCCATGGAATTGGGCGAGTTTGGCGGTGATTTTGCAAAGGGCACAAACAAGAACGTAGTATCGCACGGCCAGATAAAATTTGAAGAAGCTGTTGATGAAATTGAAAAACTGCCAGAAGCAGCACAAAGAGATCTCCAACGTGTTTTTTTCTGGAATCCAAACCCGGAGTATATGCACATTCGCGAAGTTGACGATGTATCGAAAGCCCTTGAGACCTGCCCCATTGTTGAAGTTAAAGAGGCCTCGCTCACTGAACGTCTAAAGCTGATGAAAAAGACAGATATCATCCACGCACTAAAGGAAATGTCTGTTGAGTATCCGAAGCTACCGAAAGAAGAACTTATTCAATGGTGCGTTGAGAATGCTCCATCCATTGCTGCTTATGCTCCAAAGCGGTGCATAGTTGCACCGGCTTTCTGCGTTTCAAAGTTGTATCGCTCTATCTACACCTATTTAGCCAGAAAATTCGATTGGAATAATAGTTATGATATTTTCCGTGACAAAGAGGGCGTATTCGTTATTCCATACGGAGCGCAGCAGGTAAAACAGCCCGATGGGCAATATGTTTATGATTTTCCGAACGATGAAGTAACCGATATGCTGAATAAGCATCATTGCAATAGATGTGCTGGCGGTTATGTTACAAAGGCGCGCGATTAAGCCCGAAAGGAGCGTGACGGCATGAAAAAGCGAATCAACACTAATTCCGCAGCCCGTGCCGTCATCTATGCCCGGTATTCCAGTGCCAACCAGCGCGATTGCTCCATCGAGCAGCAGGTGGAAAAGTGCCGGGAACTGGCCGCCCGTGAGGGCGTGACCGTCATTGAAATATATGCTGACCGCGCCATCAGCGGAAAAACGGACCGCCGCCCGAATTTCCAGCGGATGATGAAAGATGCCAGTCTGCGGCAGTTTGATGTGGTCCTTGCATGGAAGTCCAATCGCATGGGCCGGAATATGCTGCAAGCCATGATGAATGAGGAGCAGCTGCGCAGTAATGGTATCCGCACCATCTACGCCGAGGAAGATTTTGACGACACTGCCGCCGGGCGCTTTGCCCTGCGGAACATGATGAATGTCAATCAGTTCTATTCAGAGAACATGGCCGAGGACATCTCGCGTGGCCTGATGGACAACGCCAGCAAGTGCATGTCCAACGGCAGCCTGCCGCTTGGCTACAAGACCGGCAAAGATCAAAAGGTCGTGCTGGATGAAGCAGAGGCAGCCATCGTGCAAGAAATCTTTACCCGGGTGTCGTGCTATGAGCCGTTCATCGACATAGCCCGCGATCTGAACCGCCGGGGCATCAAGACCAAGAAAGGGGCAGAATGGGGGCGCAGCAGCTTTCACACGATCTGCCGCAATGAGCGGTACAGGGGTATCTACATTTACCGTGATATCCGCGTTGTGGGCGGTATGCCGCGTATCGTATCGGACGAGCTTTTTTACAAAGTGCAGGAGGTATTGAAAGTGAAGAAGAATCCGCAGGGTCGCCGTAAGCGCAGCGGCTATGAAGAATACCTGCTGACCGGGAAATTATACTGCGGCCATTGCGGCAGCCCCATGACGGGCATTGCTGGCACCAGCAAGACCGGGGCCATGCACTATTACTACACCTGCCAGAAGCGCCGCACTGACCACAGCTGCGATAAGAAGGCCGTCCGCCGCGACCAGATTGAAAAGGCCGTGGCTATCGCTATCCAGCAGCAGCTGCTCACCGATGAAAACATCCAGATGATGGCGGATGAAACGATGGCCTATAACGCCCGCACGGAAATCAAATACCGCTTGCAAAGCTTGCAGCAGCAGCTTTATTCCAACGAGACCTCAACTGCCAACATTATGAAGGCGATTGAAATGGGCATCATCACAGACACTACGAAAGCCCGCTTGCTGGCGCTGGAGCAGGAGCACGGCCAGCTGCTTGCCAAAATCGACACGGCCAAGGCCGAGATGGTTCCCATCAACCGGGAGGATTTCGTCAGCCTGCTGGACATTTACCGCACGGGCGATGTGAACAACAAAAAGTATCTGGCCGCCCTGTTCGATACATTCCTTGTCCGGGTTGACCTTTATGACGACCACTTCAAGATCACCTTTGACCCGACAGGCGGAAAAATGCCGGTAGATATTCCCATCGGCGCGGAAGATTCTCCCGAAAGTCCGGGCGATTCTCCCGAATCCTCGGATTTTGAGGCATCTCCACAGGATGCAGAAAAGTTCGTTTTAGCTCTCCACAACCGCACCAAAGAAACCACCTAGAAACGAAAGTTTTTAGGTGGTTTCTTTTTTTGTCTGAGAAGTTTTCTGTATTATAGCTGTACCGGGGAGTTTGGCAATATTATAATGTAAGGGCCGTACAGGGTAAATTTCTCCATCTTGTTCAAGCATATCTTTGTAGGGGTGCAGTGTCCGCACACACCCGCAGTATATGTGAATAGCCTTTCCGGGAGGGCGGTACCGAATCAAGCTTGCGGGCAATCCATGTTCGCCGCAGGCTGTCAAAAAACTCTTGTAGGGGCGAGCATTGCTCGCCCCTACCCGTTTATCTGCGAAAAAAGCTTTCCCGAAAAGCGCGTGGTTGCGCCAAGTTGGCGGGCGACCAATGGTCGCCCCTACACCTTCATTAGGCCAAGGAACTTCCTTGCTATCCAACAGAAAAGACCGTTTGCCAGACTTGATGATTCGGGTCGTCCCATAGCCAACGCACCAACAAAAAAGCCTCGAACCTAAGTTCGAGGCTTTGTCTCGACGTGACAAAAAAGATACCCTGTCTCAAAATTCATCCGATTTTTTGTTTGCTCTTTTAGGGCAATCGTGGCGGCCATTGCAGCATCCATTCCAGATAGTCGGCGCGCGTTATTTTCCTTACGGAAAGAGAATGCTTTTGGTCAGCCCAATCAAGCAGCAATCTATTTAGTGGAAGTTGTTCAGAATAAATTATCGGACTGACTGTCTTTCCGGATGGTGTGTTCGCCGTTCTACTCGTTGCCAGTTGCAAAACACCTTCATGTTCCCAATCGTACCATATCAAAATTCGAAGCAGGTCGATTGGTGTCTCGTCCGGCATAAGGAAAATTTCTTCGCGGATGTTCATGGCTTTTGCAATTTCTTTTAAACGGTTTGCCTTTGGGCTGCGATACCCCATTTCATATTGTGCAATGCGGTTCGCGCTGCTCTTTCCGTATCCGAGCATCTCACCCAATTTTTGTTGTGTAAGGCCGCGATGCTCGCGTACCAGTTTGATCCGTGATCCTGTATCCATCGTGTAATAGCTCACTTTCCCAAAAAGTAATACCCGCATCAGCAAGCGTTTTCGACTTGCCAGTGCGGGCGTTTGTGTATGAGTGAATGGCTCTATATAAGGTCAATCTTTTGGGTATAACCGCCGATAAAGTAGATTTCGATTTCTTGCCGTGAGTGGACAATAACCTTTTCGATGATTCTTGCGGTAAGGATGTCATCGTATTCCTTTATTAAAAGGTCTTGCGCCGTCAGCTGTTTGGTTGCTTCTTCGTCCTCCCCCTTACCATCCGTACTTTCTGCGATATTTGCTTTCAGTATTTTGATTTTACCGCTGAGTTTTCTCAGCTTATCATCAAGGAACGGTGTACTCTCGTCAAGTTCCAGTGACATTTCAAGCAGACGATCAAATTCTTGCTGTGCTTTTTCTAGCTGCTTTTGAAGCTGGGCTTTCAAGTTTTCTCCTGCTTTCATTTGACGGAGAATACCGTCAAGTTGTGCAGCAACTTCATCGGTAAAGTTTGCGGCCAGATTCTGCACAGCTTTCAAAATAGCCTGATGCAATTCTTCTTCCGGGATTGACGGTGAATGACTGCAAAATTTTGTTCCGTATTCGAGTCGATTGACGCATCTCCAAACGATTTGTTTTCTGCCGTGGATGTTCCAAGTAACCCGCTTATAAGGGCTGCCACAGTCTCCGCAGACCAGTCGTTCGGATAAGGCATATTTGCTGTTATAGCGGCCTTGGTGTCGTTTGCGTTGGTTAGCTGCCGACTTACTATTGCGGCGGGCGATTTCAGCCTGCACCTCACGGAACATCTGCTTGGTGACGATACCTTCATGGTTGTTTTCAATGTAGTATTGTGGCAACTGACCCGTGTTTTTCTTGGAAACGCCTGTCAGTACATCCTCGATAAAGGTCTTTTGCAGCAGCACATCGCCACAGTATTTCTCATTTTGGAGAATCCGCTGTACGCTCTCGGACGACCACTTTTTGTTTCCTCTTGCAGTCAGAACCCCGCCCGCTTCCAGTTTCTTTTTAATGGTCAGTAGACTGGCTCCTTGCAGATAGCTGTTGAATATCATGCAAATCACTTCGGCTTCTTCGGGGATTACCTCTGGTTTACCATCCAAGCCTTTTCGGTAGCCAAGTATCTGTCCATAGGGAAACGGGAATTTTCCCTGCCTAAACCCCATTCGTTTACCGCGTGCTACGTTCTGCGAAATCGACTCACTTTCCGCCTGTGCAAAGGCGCTCAGCACCGTCAGAATCATTTCGGAGTTCATTGTTGACGTGTTGATGTTTTCTTTTTCAAAAATCACCGCAATGCCGATTGCTTTCAGCATTCGGACATATTGGATGCTGTCCAGCGTGTTGCGGGCGAAGCGCGAAATGGATTTTGTAAGGATTAGGTCGATTTTCTTCTTTTTGCAGTCTTGAATCATCTGGTTAAATCCGTCACGCTTTTTTGTATGGATGCCGGAGATACCGTCGTCGGCATAAATCCCGGCCAGTTCCCATTCTGAGGTTGAGTTGATTTTCTCAGTGTAGTACAGTTTCTGCGTTTCAAAACTTCCCTGTTGTTCTTCTTCCTCGGTGCTGACGCGGCAGTAGGCCGCCACTCGCATTTTTCGCATGGTGTTGTTTTTCCCACTGCGTATCTGTCTAGTGGCTGGAATTTCGATGATTCTTGCGTTGCTCATGGTGCTCTTCCTTATTATAATGTCTGTCCGTTTCGCAGTTTGATGTCGATATGTGTATCGAGGTGTAAGATGATTTTGCTGACGATGGAGCTGTAGAATGATTCTGGAAATGTATCTGTGGGTTTGAATTCTTTGCAGGCGCGCTTGATTTGCATTGTTGTCGGATCGTCATCCCCTGCTGCGCAGTAATTAAATTGCAGTTCTGCTCGGCGCAGAATTTTGTCGATGATTGCATCTGCATCCAGCTCTGGTAATGCAAGGGCTGTGTGAATCTCATGATCCAGCTGAGCAACTTCTATTGACCGGGTGTTGCATTGTTCCTTTGGATTGTGGATTATTTCCGGGTGCTGTTGGATTTGGTATAACCTATCCACGATTTGTTGTGCCATGTTTTCAGGTTGCATCGGCTTTGACCACATTCCGCACTGTCGGCAAGTCCATTGTTGGGTTCTAGGTCGCCAGTATAGGCGCTCACCGCAGCAGGCACACTGCATATCGCTTCGAAATGGTTTTAGCACTGCTGAATATGTTACGGTTTTATTGCTTCGGATGCTGGCAGCTTGGCTGTAAACTTCTTTTGAAATAATGGCTGGGTATCCTTTGGCTCCACAGTAAATCTCATTTGCAAGTATGCGGGCAACGATATTTTTGTTCCAGCTATTATCTGAAAAGTGATAGGCTGTGCCACTTGTGGTCAAGTATTCTGCAATTTCCTTAAAACTCTGTCCTTCGGTATACGCATAGAATATGTGTTGTACAGTTGCGGCTTGTTCCGTGTTGATGACTGAATCTCCATTTTGAATCTGATAGCCGAAAGGAATGTACCTGTTCTTCATGTGGCTGCACGGCTTTCTGATAACTTCATGCCATTGATGAGTTCGAATTGGATTGCCGTATTGCTGATCAGCACTTTTTTCACAAGCTCTTTAAAGACAGACTCGTCAAATAATTCCAGCGGCGGTGTACTGGAAAGTTTCTTCTGGATGAGTCTTGTTTTTTGTAGAATTTTTTCCGATGTGTTAGACATATCATTTCGTGAAAGCTGTTGTTTCCTTTCCCTGATTTGCTGCTCAATGGCTGCACTTCGCTCTATAAATTGTGGTTCCTCAATATAACCTAGTGTATGGATTCTGGTAAGATTGTGTTTCTGTTTTGCAAGATGCTGAATATCTTCTCCAAGTGCAAGGCGTTTTTTATATTTTTGTTCTTGCAAATGCCGTAACCCAAGCAGGTCATCCACAAGTGGTTCCAGAATCGTTTTCTGATTACATTGCAGTCGATTATAGATTGACAAAAACGCCTGTTGGAGTTCATCCTCACGGATTGATTTGAGTAGGCAAAGAGCTTTCGATTGCAAATGCGTTCGGCAGCACCATACAAATCCTTGCGTGGGCGGCCCTTTTCTAGAGCATATAGCGCCGCATATTGAGCAGTAGATTTTCTTTGAAAATACACAAGTTCTATCAATCTCCCCTGTAATGCTTTTCTTTGCAAGTAGGTTCTGTACCTTTTCGTAATCGGTCTTAGAAATTATACCTTCATGCGTTTCCATCGCATAGTATTTTGAGCGCTGACCGGTATTAAGATACCTTTTCAATGGGAGTGAATCCGTTGTGTAGGTTTTTTGGTACAAGCTGTCTCCAATATATTTCTCATTACGCAGGATTGCATGAATCGTTCGGGGATTCCATTTGCTATTTTCTTTTGGATATATTGTATTTAAATGCTCAGCAATTTCATTTATGCTCATTCCAGACAGGTAACTTTTGAAAATATCGTTGACAATCATTGCGTTATTTTTTTCTGGCACGAGCTGGTGATTGATTTGCGTGTACCCAAACGGTGTAGCGTTGGTGATATAGTTACCCGTACGCATCCGTTTGTGTATTCCCCACTTCATATTCTGTGAGATGGACAGCGATTCTTCCTGTGCTACGGCGCAGATTATACTCAGTAGCATTTCACCGTTGGAGGTCTCGGTATCGAAGCCCTCTTTTTCAAAGGCTACCGTCACACCAAGGCTTTTCAGTTCACGAACCGATGACAGTGCATCCGCCGTGTTGCGGGCAAAGCGGGATGCCGACTTAACCAGCACACGGTCAATCAGTCCGGCACGGCAGTCGTCCATCAGGCGGTTGAACTGCTCACGACGCTTCGTGCTGGTGCCGGTGATACCCTCATCAGTGTAAATTCCAGCGAACTCCCAGTTGGGGTTTTCCTGTATCAAGTGGGTGTAGTAATCCACCTGCACGGCCAGCGAGTTTAGCTGATCCTCGGAATCGCTGCTGACGCGGGCATAGGCCGCCACGCGCAGACGCTTCGGTTGTTGCTGGATTGGCTGGATAACTTGGACTTGTGGCATGAGAGTTCTCCTAAATGCTTGCACTCATTGCGCGAAGTGTGTCCAGTATCTTTTTCCCTGTAGGAGAATTGGTGGAGAAGCGCTCTTTTTCAAAATCAGTTGTTATACCAAGGCTCTGCAATTCTTGCAGGATTGTCAGCAGGTCTGCTGTACGGCGGGCAAGATGTGTCGTTGACTGCGCCACAATGCAGTTGACACGTCCTGCACGGCAGTCAGTCAGCAATCGGTTGAGTTCCGGGCGTTGGCGCAGATCCGTACCCGTAACGCCATAGTCAGCATAAATCGCCATATGTTTAGGTAATTCTTCACGTTGCAATGCAGGGTGGGTTGCACCTTTATCCACACAGATGTAACGCGCCATGGATTTTCTATCTGCTATTTGTGGCATGACTTTCTCCTTTGCATTTGACGCTGTGACATTCTTTTTATCACATACAACATACTCGAAAGGCAGGTCAAAAGCTATTCACGAGAACCACTAAACTTCTCGGCGCAAAACGCCGCATTTCCGGGCATAACCAACATTCGTGCGCTGGCAGATGTCCCTAGGCAATCTTCCGTTTGCGGCAGCGGATACCAGCGCGGCATAGGCCAGTGCATATTTCAGCTCCTGTTCCAGTCTTACGGGAAACGGGTCAATTTGCATCGACAGCCACCTCCCACGGCACTCTTTTTCCGGTTCGCGCGGTACGAGCCAGGATGCGACTCTCCAACCCTGTCAGATAGAGTTCATATTGTAGATTGGTTTCGGTCGTAATCAGTACGGCACTGTAATTTTGCAGAAAGCGTAGGATGCGGTACAAGATTGTAATGTCGTGGCTCAAACGGTCAAGGCTCTGCACCATGACGGCATTGACACGCCCCTGTTGCACAGCGGTGAGCATGGCAAACAAATCAGGTCGCCAGAACTCGGTGCCGTACTTCTGCTCCATGCAGGAGTTGACGATGATGTAGCCGCGCCTGTCGGCTTCGCGCATGACATCGGCAAGCTGTTCTTCCAATGCGGGCAGGTTCGGTGCGGCACTGCGGGCGAACGCCCAAATTTTGTATTCTTTCATGGGCGCACCTCAGAATTGATCCATAAGTGGGAGACGGACATCAAAGCGGGGCTTGCCAAAGGAGGCCCGCGTGAAGCGGTCGCCGACAAAGCGTTCCAGACCGCTGTTGATGAGTTCGGCGTTTAGGTCACATTCGGTGGTGATGAGATAGACATCATTCTGACGCAGAATTTCAATAACTCCTACCAGTATGTAGCTGTTGCGGCTTATTTGCTCCAAATCGCGCACCATCACGGCTTCAACCCGACCGTTCTCTACTGCGTCCAGCATGGTGCGCAGACCGATGCGGTCTTTCAAGGTGTTTCCGATGCAATGGTCAAAAGATGTGCCGCGCACAAGAAAACCGTGTCCGGCGGCTTCGTCGATAAGGTCATACAGCCGGTCAAAGGCAATGCGCGGATCGCTGTTGGCGCAGCGCACATAAATCCAGACATCGTGGTTTCGCATAAGGTACATCTCAGGTTCCTCTTTTCACAAAAAGTAATCCGGGCGCTTCTGCTCCCGGATGAATTGCTGCACATCTTCAATTTTCTCGATGATTGGGCAGGTCGGCAGCGCTGCCAGCGCGGCATCATGGTACTTGCCGCCGATGCCCGCACGTTCGTCCAGAATCGCCACCACGCAGGAGTCCTGCTCGGTACGGATGGCACGACCAAAGCCCTGCCGCAGTTTTTTCTGCATTTCGGGGATAATTTCGGCGTTTATGTAGTCGCGCAGATTCGGGTACTGCCGGCGTTCGTAGTTGCTGACCGGGTCGGGTATCGGAAACGGCAGCTTGGCGATGATCAGCAAAGACACCATGTCACCGGGAAAGTCGATGCCCTCCCAGCAGGAGCCTGCCGCAAACAGAACGCCGTTGCCGGATTGCTTGAACTTCTGGATGATTTTGCCGCCGTTGCGCCATGCCTGATAGGTCGGGTATTGCCACTGACCGTCCGTCAGCGCGCGGACTTCCGCCATCTGGCGGTACGCTGTGAACAGCACCAGCGCATGACCGTGACAGGCACCAACCAACCGAACGATTTCTTCTGCCATTCGGCGGTTGTCCATTCGCGTTTTTGTGCGCGGCGGAAAGTATAACAGACATTTTTTCTTGTAGTTAAACGGAGAATCCGCGCGGAAGTGGCGCAACGGCCGGTAGGTTGTCAGCCCCAAAAGCTGTTCGGTGTGGCTGAAATCTCCGGCTGCAGCCAGCGTGCCGGAGGTCAGAATCGCGGGTTCGCGTGTGTTCCACAGGGCGCTGCGGAGCAGCTGCGGTACGCGGTTGCTGGCTGCGCAGAATGTGGGCTGGCCATCGGCATCGTAGTCGATGTATAAGATGCGCGTCGGCACCTCCAAAAGAAAAAGGCGCAGGAGGCTTTCTGCTTCTCCCAGCCTGTTCAGCAGGTATCGCGGCACATCCGGCAATCCGCCAGCATTTTGCAACAGTGCTATACAGTCGATGAGCGCAGCGCGGCGGAACGGCGTAAGCACGAACGGTTCGCTCGCTTTTCCTCGCAGCTTGGAAAGCCCCTGCGTGCAGGAGAACGACAGCGTAAGGAACGCCGTCCGCAGCTGTCTGGCAAAATCCTTGTAGTGCGCCTGTTGTAATAAAAGGCACAATTCATCCATGTTGTGCGGGGATAAGGTTTCTGTGTACATCTGACGGGCGGCATCGGGCAGCTTGTGTGCCTCGTCCACTACCAGTGCCTGATAGCTGCGCAGGAGCAGAGGTCTATCTTCAAGTCGGTGCGATGCATCTGCCAGCAAATAATTGTGATTGCAAATTTGGATGTCGGGTTTCATGGAATCGCGCAGATACTGCTGGTAGCGGCAATCTAAGCGCATAAAGCAATCGCGCGGGCAGGACTGCGGCACACAGATCCGGCAGCGGTCATACCGGGAAAGTTCTGGGATATGATCCATGTCCAGAATATTTTCTGCAATGCGCAGGCGGCTTTTCTCCCGCGTTCGTTTCGGATGCACCAGCGATGCTCTCTCAGCAAGGCGGGCATCGCAGACAAAACGCTCTTTGCCCTTGCGGACAACGGCTGTGGTGGGTGCGGTGATGATACCTTCGTTCAGCAAGACATCGGACAATTCGGGCAGATACTCTGTAAGGATAGCGTCCTGCAAGGCAACGCTGGAAGTGGAGATAACGATGGGCAGTTTCATCCGTTCGGGGCGATGCATCTGCCAAAGGATACAGCCCACGAGGTAAGCCAGCGTTTTGCCGGTGCCTACACCTGCTTCGCACAGGGAAATTTCCTTATTATATAAAGTATCTAAAACTTCATGGCAAAGCGCGATTTGTTCCTCGCGCACCGCCATGCTGTGCCGGGGTAAAATCTCCCGGAAAATCTGTTCGGCTATGCGGTGGGATTCTGCATAGCCTGTCGGATAGGTTTGCATTGGTTTACACCCCTGTTTTCCATCCCGTTTAAAGCAAAATGATGGGCAGCAGGCGCTTGGGGTCCTGCTGCCCACGATTTGCCCTAAACGGCAAAAGTAGATAGTTAAGAAACTGTGCCACATTTGCCGCCCGCACCCCTGACACCGGGAACACAACAGGCAGGGTGTTGGCACA
>ENA-UOJV01000061-UOJV01000061.1-human-gut-metagenome-genome-assembly--contig:-C82-NODE-61-length-175508-cov-39.000382_pt1 | contig 175508 bp, 182 predicted proteins | sample MGYA00242356_ERZ723903 | MGnify/ENA metagenome assembly ERZ723903
AGTAAAGGCAACACCGCACAATTCCCGCCTAACGGCTTAAGCACCGCTCCGGCGGATCTCCGCGCCAAGAGCCGCCGCAAGCGGCGGTTGCGCTCCGAAGCGCCTCGCTGCGGCTCGGTGTGCGGCACGGCATCTGCGTTGCCAAAATGCTCGATAATACACAAAGTATTATCTGCGCTTTTGGCTTAGCATCTGCCGCACCTCGCTCGCCGTATCGGCACTTAGAATTATGCGGTATTGCTTAAAAAATGAAATTGGGTGTTGACAAACGCCCGCAGGTGTGGTATAAATGCTTTAAACCAATGAAGCGAAAGTAAAACAGACAGCGCAGTCACAGAGAGCCCCCGGGGCTGGGAACGGGGCACAGAGCGGGTCTGCACAATGGTTCGCGGAGGGCACGGGGAAACGGAGTGATCCGCAGTATCCGTTGACGGGCAGCTCCCGTTACAGAGCAGGGGAATGTTGGTTCCCTACAGAGTGGCCGCGATACATAGCAGCGGCAAGCAAGGTGGCACCACAGATTTGTTTTATCTGCCCTTGCACAGGAGAGATTCTGTGCAAGGGCAGTTTTGTTTTCAAGCATGAGGGGAGAGGGTAGCATGAAAATGAGCCTGATGAAAGAACGATGGCAAGCCTGAATTTGTAAAATGAGTCCGCAGACCTATTTGCGCAGGGGCGGTCAATGACCGCCCCTACAACCACAACATTACCTGTTTTACAAATAAAGGAGAATTTATCATGAAAAAGTTTGTTGCTGTTCTGTCCGCCGCCGCTATGATGACCACCCTGGCCGCCTGCGGCTCCACCGCCGATACCACCGCTTCTTCCGCCGCTGCCGAGGCAACTGCCTCCGCCGCAGAAAGCACAGCCGATACCGCTGCCAAGAGCTACAAGGTTGCCATTGTGCAGCAGCTGGATCATGCCAGCCTCGATGAGATCCGCGTGGCGATTGAGGCCGAGTTGGACGCCAAGGCCGCCGAGAAGGGTATTGCAATCGAGTACAAGGACTTCAACGGCCAGAATGACGCCACAACGCTGAACCAGATCGGCACGCAGGTCGTCTCCGATGGGTATGATGCGGTCATCCCCATTGCTACGCTGGCCGCCCAGTGCATGACCACCGCCTGCGAGTCCACCAAGACCCCGGTCATCTATGCGGCGATCTCCGACCCCGCTGCCGCCGACCTGACCGACATTGACTATGTGACCGGCACCTCCGATGCGCTGAACACCCAGTCCATCATGGATATGATGTTTGCCGTGCAGCCCGACATCCAGACGGTCGGCCTGCTCTACTCCAACTCCGAGGCAAACTCCGCAACCCCCATCGCCGAGGCCAAGGCCTACCTCGATGCCAAAGGCATCTCCTATGTTGAAAAGACCGGCAACACCAACGATGAGATCATGACCGCCGCCTCCAGCCTGGTCGGTCAGGTCGATGCCGTCTTTACCCCGACCGACAATGTGGTCATGGCAGCAGCCGCTGCTGTTTCCGAGACGCTGACCAAGGGCGGCATTCCGTTCTACACCGGCGCGGACAGCTTTGTCACGGCAGGCGCCTTCGCCACCTGCGGCGTCAACTATACCGAGCTGGGCACCTACACCGCTGATATGGCGCTGGAGGTTCTGGAGACCGGCACTGTGCCTGAGTACCATGTCATGGACGGCGGCATCATCACCGTCAACACCGAGACCGCCGCCGCGCTGGGCATTGACTACAGCGCCTTCAACAAGCTGGCCGGTAAGGTCGTTGAGGTCACCACGGCGGAATAAACCCTCCGGGAAAAGACCGTAGGGGCGCATTCTATATGCGCCCGGGATGCCTGCGCAGCCGCAGCGTCCCGCGGGCGGATATGGAATCCGCCCCTACATTGTTGTATAATAGACTGTACCATTACTTTTAGAGAGGAAGTTACCCTATGTTTACCGTTGCCACCGTGCTGAATGCACTGGAGCTGGGCTTCATCTACGCGCTGGTTGCGATGGCGCTGTTCCTGAGCTTCCGCGTGCTGAACATCGCCGATATGACGACCGACGGCGCTTTCACACTGGGCTGTGCCGTCTCGGCCACCGCCGCTGTGGCCGGCCACCCGTTTTTGGGGCTGCCGCTGGCCATGCTGGCCGGTGCCGCCGCAGGCTTTGTCACGGCGTTTCTGCAGACGAGGCTGGCAGTGCCCTCCATTCTGGCAGGCATCATCACCAACACGGGGTTGTACACGGTAAACCTTGCGGTCATGGGCTTTTCCTCCAATGTGCCGATGCTCAAGACCGTGACCATCTTTACGGCGGCGCAGGGCGCACTTGGCGAGGATGCCCCCGCCAAGCTGCTGGTCGCAGTGGTTATCACGGTGGCCGTCTGCGCCCTGCTCATCGCGTTTCTGGGCACCCGGCTGGGCCTGTCCATCCGCGCCACCGGTGATAACCCCGACATGGTGCGCGCCTCCTCAATCAACACGGCCTTCACTGTCACGGTGGGGCTTTGCATCGCCAACGCCATGACGGCGCTGTCCGGTGCAGTGCTGGCGCAGTACCAGCGCTCTGCCGACATTAACCTCGGCACCGGCATGGTCGTTATCGGTCTGGCGTCCCTCATCATCGGCGAGACGCTCTTCGGCCGCGGCGGCATGTGGGTCAAGGCTGTGGCCGCCGTGGCGGGCAGCGTGATCTACCGCTTTATCATTGCGCTGGCGCTGCGTGCCAATGTCCCCTCTGAATGTCTGAAGCTGATCTCTGCCATCATCGTGGCGCTGGCCATCGCGGCACCGGCGCTGCGCGCCAAGGCAGCTTTCCGCCGCCGCCGCGCCCATGCCGGAAAGGAGGCCGCCCGCCATGCTTGAGCTGAAAAATATCGGTAAGACCTTCAATCCCGGCACCGTCAATGAGAAGGTGGCGCTGCAGGGGGTGGATCTCCATTTGGCGCAGGGGGATTTCGCCACGATCGTCGGCTCCAACGGCGCGGGCAAATCCACGCTTTTCAACGCCATCGCCGGTGAGTTCATCGCCGATACCGGCACGATCACGCTGGACGGCAAGGATATCACCTTCCTGCCGGATTTCAAGCGCTCCAAGGCTATCGGGCGGATGTTTCAGGACCCGCTGCGCGGCACGGCCCCCCATATGACGATCGAGGAAAACCTTGCGCTGGCCTTTCTGCGGGCGTCCGGGCATACCTCGTCCTTCTCGCGCATCTCCCGCAAGGACCGCGCGCTCTTTGCCGAAAGGCTCTCCGAGCTTGGCCTTGGGCTGGAGGATCGGATGAAGCAGCCGGTGGGGCTGCTCTCCGGCGGGCAGCGTCAGGCGCTGACCCTGCTGATGGCGACTCTCGTCACCCCCAAGCTGCTGCTGCTGGACGAGCATACCGCAGCCCTCGACCCTGCTACGGCGGATAAGGTGCTGGAACTGACAAAGAAGATCGTGGCCGAAAACCACCTGACCTGTCTGATGATCACCCACAACATGCACGATGCACTCACCCTTGGCAACCGCACGCTGATGATGGACCACGGCCGTATCGTGCTGGACATCGGCGGCGAGGAGCGCGCCCACACAACGGTGGACGGCCTGCTCAACCGCTTTGCCGAGAATGTCGGCCATGCGCTGGACAATGACAGAATTTTGCTGAGCAAAGAGGTATAAAAAACCGCCCACACGATGAAAAATCGTGCGGGCGATTTTTTACGGTTACGCGGTAGGAGCCGGGCATGCCCGGCCCGGCAGTATAAGGCGAGTGAGCGTCTGCGGGAAGGCCGCGGGCCGCACATGTGCGGCCCCTACGACGCTGCTTGCCGGTCTGTAGGGGCGGATTCCATATCCGCCCGCGGAGGGGTCAAGACCCCTCCCTACAAGGCGAGTGAAAAAGGAGTGCTGTAGGGGCGAACATCGTTCGCCCGCTTTCACATTTCTGCCAAATCAAAGCGGTAGATCGTGGTGGAGCTGTAGGGCTGGTCGGGCAGCAGCGTGGTATCGGGGAAGTTCGGGTGGTTCGGTGCATCGGGGAAATCCTCGGTCTCAAAGCAGACCGCATCCCGCACGGCGTAATGGGCGCCGTCCTTGCCCTCGGTCACGGGCTTCAGGAAGTTGGCTGTGTACAGGTGCATACCGGGCAGGGTGGTCAGGACCTCCATGCGGATGCCGGTCTCGGGACCGACTGCCCAGGCGGCGTGGCGCAGGCCGCTGTCACGGATGACATAGCACTGGTCATAGCCGCTGCAGTCGGTCAGCGGTTTGAAGTCGGCACCGATGTCCAGCCCAAGGGTCTTTTCTTCGGTAAAGTCCATCGGCGTGCCCTTGACCGGCAGCTTGCGGCCGGTCGGGATGCTCTGCGCATCGGCCTCAAGGTAGGCATCGGCGTCCACCGTTACGCGGTGGCCCAGCGCACTGCCGCTGGCGTGACCGTTCAGGTTGAAATAGCTGTGGTTCGTCATGTTGCAGACGGTCGGCGCATCGGTCGTGGCAGTGTAGCGGATGACCAGCCCGCTCTTGGCAAGGCTGTAGCGGATCTTCAGCTCCAGATTGCCGGGGAAACCGTCCGTCCCGGCGGGGCTGAACGCCGTCATCGTCACGCTGTCGGTCTCGCCGGGGGTCAGCGCAACATCAAACAGCGTGTGGTTGAAGCCGTGCAGGCCGCTGTGCAGGCAGTTTCCGTTCTGGTTGGGTGTCACATGGACGATCTCCTCATACAGCGGGAACTGCGCGCCCGCAATGCGGTTGGCAAACCGGCCCACGGCTGCGCCCATGCTGTCGGTGTTCAGCTCATAGTCGGCGGCGGTGGGGTAGCCCAGCACAACATCCACAGGGTTGCCCTTGCGGTCCGGCACAAGGATGCGGTGGATGACAGCGGCGTAGCTGAGCAGCTGTACCTCAATAAACTCATTCTTCAACACCGCCAGCTTGACAGTCTGGCCGGTGGTGGACTTGCCGAAATCCCGGATAGAAACGGACATGACAGAAGCCTCCTTTATTTTTCAGCATCGGCGGGGATGCCCTGCGCGGCAAGATCCTCGCGCACACTCTCGGCCACGCTGCCGGTGCCGTAGTTCAGCATACGGTTTACACGGCTGACGGTGGCGCTGGAGGCACCCGTCTCCCGGCGGATCTCGCTGTAGACCTTGCCCTGCAAAAGGCACCCGGCCACGGCATAGCGCTGCTCCATCGTGCGCAGCTCTGTCACGGCACACAGGTCGTCAAAAAAGCGGATGCATTCCTCAAGCGTGTTCAGTCGCAGGATCGCCTCATACAGGGCGGTATTACGTTCATTTTGCTGCATAGCATTCAGGCGCATGTCGTGCGCCGACCTCTTTCTTTGTAAAATTTGCTTTTGTTTGCGGTTGGTATCTCCCTACATTCTAGCAAATTTAACCAAGCAAGTCAATACACTAAAGTGCGAAAGTGTGTTAAAACTGCTTGCATTTAACACCAAATTGTTGTATTATAGAGGTACTGATTTTATAGGGAGAATCGTATGCCGACTACATTGCTGATCGTCTACCGCGTGCTGGGCACGGTGCTTTTTGCACTGGCCGCCGCCGCGATTGTGGAAAAATACCGCACCGTGCGCGGGGCTGTGCTGCTGCCCGCCCGCGTACTGGAATGCCGCAAGGCCGGCTCCACCAGCCCCGGCGCGGCGGCCGGCGGCTACCGCTATCTGGTGGAGCTGCACGCCGATGGCAGGCGGCTGGAGATGGAGACGAACGACTCCTTCTGGTTCAGGCATGACAAGAACAAGGGCAAGGTCGTTCAGGTCTGGTACAACCCCAGTGCCCGCTGTGTTGAGCGCAAAAGCTGGGAGACCGAAATATTCTCGGCATTGCTGGCCGGTATCGGTGCGGCGCTGCTGCTGATCCGCTGAGGTGACTATGGATTGGATATTGTATCTGCTGCTGGCGCTGGCCGCAGCGGGGGATATTTTGCTGGCCGTGGTGCTGGCAAAGGTCATGCGTAAAAACGCGGGACCGGAGCAGAAGATCGACACAGCGGACGATTTTGTCCGCGCCGTGACGCCGGTGCTGCAGAGCGAAACCGACCTGCTGGCCGAGCAGCTGCGCGCCATGCAGGGAGAGAGCGCCCGCACCACAAGCGCAACGCTGCGCGACTTTTCCGCCGTGCTGGCCGAAAATCAGCGCCAGAGCGCAGCCAATAGCACCGCCCGGCTGGAGGCCATCGACCGCGCCGGGGCAGCCCGCCAGCGCGCGGCCAACGATGCCCTGCTTGCCCAGCTGACGATGATGGAAAACCGCCTGAAAAATCTGGAGGACTCCAACGCCACCCGGATGGACAGCGTGCGCGGCGCGCTGGTGCAGGGGCTGAATACGATCCGTGCCGACAACAACAAAAAGCTGGATGAGATACGCGGCACGGTCGAAGAAAAGCTGCAGGACACGCTGCAGCAGCGGATCAACGACTCGTTCAAGACGGTCAGCGCCCAGCTGGAGCAGGTCTATAAGGGTCTGGGAGAGATGCAGAATCTCGCCGCCGATGTCGGCAGCCTCAAGCAGGTGCTTTCCGGGGTAAAGACCCGCGGCATACTGGGCGAGGTGCAGCTTGGCGCGATCCTTGAGCAGATCCTGGCCCCCGGCCAGTATGAGGAAAATGTGGCTACGTTGCCCGGCAGCACCAACCGCGTGGAATTTGCGGTCAAGCTGCCGGGGCAGGGCGGCCCGGTCTGGCTGCCCATTGACGCTAAGTTCCCCGGTGATACCTACGCCCACCTGCAGGCAGCGCAGCAGCGCGGCGATGCAGCCGCTGTGAACGCGATGCGCAAGGCGCTGAACAATGTGCTGCGCGCTGAGGCAAAGGATATCCATGACAAGTACATCGAGGTACCCTACACCACCAGCTTCGGCATCCTGTTCCTGCCGTTTGAGGGGCTGTACGCCGAGGTCGTCTCCAGCGGTGTGACAGAGCTGCTGCAGCGCGAGTATCAGATCACGGTCGCAGGCCCCTCCACGATGGCGGCACTGCTCAATGCTTTGCAGATGGGCTTCCGCACGCTGGCGATCCAGAAGCGCTCCGGCGAGGTCTGGACGATTTTGGGTGCGGTTAAGACCGAGTTTGAAAAGTTCGGCACCGGCCTGCAACAGATGCAGCGCCATCTGAACCAGACCGGCTCCGATCTGGAGGAGCTGATCGGCCCGCGCAGCCGCGCCATCACCCGCAAGCTGGAGTCAGTGCAGCAACTTGACCCGGATGCCGCCGCAGAACTATTGGGCATCGAGGAGTAGGGGAGGAGTATCCCTGTCGGGCCGCGTGCCATTATTGCTCGGCTCAAACAAACGCCGCCCGGTAGGGGCCGCATATATGCGGCCCGCGACTTTCCCGCAAACGACCGTCTGCCTTCAAGATGAGGGCCGGACATGTCCGGCCCCTACAAATCCATTCCACGCTGTCATTTTCGCCAGAATCCGCCCCCGCAAGGGGGCTTTTTCTATGCCGCTGCCCACTTTACACGGCGGGTGCGCTGTGGTATACTGAATAAGTTATTGAACAGTCAACAACATGCGGCGCTGCCGCACGCCCATAAAGGAGTTACTGCCATGATCCGTATTGTTACTGATTCCGCCGCCGATTTGACCGCGGCGGAGCTGTCCCTCCCCGGCATCTTTGTCGTGCCGCTGTCTGTCACCTTTGCAGACGGCACTACCCAGCTTGATGACGGCACGATGACGAAGGATGAATTTTTTGCCCGTTTGGCCTCCGACAGCAAGCTGCCCCGCACCAGCCAGCCCAGCCCGGCCAGCTTTATGCAGGTGTATGAGGACGCCGCCGCGGCGGGGGATGAGGTCCTTGTGATCACCATCGGCCAGAAGCTGTCCGGCACCTACCAGTGCGCGCATCTGGCCGCCGCCGATGTCGGCCTGCAGGCGCATATCGTAGACTCCGAAGCGGCTTCGCAGGCTGAGGCGCTGCTCGTCCGTGAGGCGGTGCGCCTGCGTGATGAGGAGGGCCTGACGGCGGAGGAGATCGCCGCTGTGCTGGAACAGTTCAAGAAGCGGGTGCGCATCGTTGCCGTGGTGGACAGCCTCAAGCATCTGCAGAAGGGCGGCCGGCTGCCGGCAGCGGTGGCGCTGGTGGGCGGCGCACTCGGCATCAAGCCGGTGCTGGCCCTGCAGGACGGTGCCATCAAGCTGGTGGACAAGGGCCGCGGCCGCCCCGGTGCGCTGGTCGCCATGTTCAAGCAGCTGGACACGCTCGGCGGTGTTGACCCGCGCTACGGCTATACGCTGCTCTACAGCGATAACAAGCAGCTTATTGCACCGGTACACCATTACATGCACCAGAATCTCCAACTGACCGGCGGCCGTGTGGCCCAGCTTGGCCCCACCATCGGCACCCATGTCGGCCCCGGTGTGGTCGGCGTGGTGTTTGTAGCGAAGGAGTAATAAAATAAAATGCAGGGGCGAGCAATGCCCGCCCGCTGGCAAGGTAACGGCAACCGGTAAGTTTCCGGGTCGATGCAAGCATCGACCCCTACACCGTAGGGGTGGATTCCATATCCACCCGGGCAACTATACGGCTGTCGCAATCTTCCAACGGGCGAGCCATGCTCGCCCCTGCAAATTGAGCTTCTCCATTCGGAGAAGCTTTTTTTATTTTCCGCTGAAAAACTTATTCAGTGCATACACCCCCAGCACCAGCGCGCCGAGGACGAGGAAGATCCCCGCCATACCGGCGCAGAGCATCGAGAGGGTGACGGGCAGCAGAGCAGTTGACATGGCGCAAGCCTCCTTATACATAACCGTTCATCAGGGTCAGGATCAGGCCGCCGGCGATGACCGATGCGATCTGGCCAGAGACATTGACGCTGATCGAGTACATGAGCAGGAAATTCTGGTTGTCCTCGGCCAGACCCATCTGGTTGACAACACGGCCGCTCATCGGGAAGGCGGAGATGCCCGCCGCGCCGATCATCGGGTTCAGCTTCTTGCCCTCGGGCAGGAACAAATTCAGCAGCTTGGCAAAGAAAACGCCGCCCGCCGTGTCAAAGACAAAGGCCACCAGACCCAGCGCCAGAATCAGCAGGGTGTCGGGGCGGACAAACTTGTCGGCGGTCATCTGCCCGGCCACGGTCAGGCCCAGCACGATCGTGATAAGGTTCGCCAGTACATTCTGCGCGGTCTCGGACAGGGCGTTCAGCACGCCGCACTCGCGCAGCAGGTTGCCGAACATCAAAAAGCCGACCAGTGCCACGCTGGCGGGGGCCACAAGACCGGCCAGCACAGTGACAACGATGGGGAAGAGGATCTTGGTCGTTTTGCTGACGCTGCCCTTCTGGTAGGGCATCCGGATCCGCCGCTCTTTCTGGGTGGTGCAAAGGCGGATGACCGGCGGCTGCACGATGGGAACCAGCGCCATATAGCTGTAGGCCGCCACCATGATAGCGCCCAGATACTTGCTGCCCAGCGTGTTGGCGACAAAGATGGCCGTGGGGCCGTCTGCCGCGCCGATGACGGCGATGGAGGCTGCGTCAGGCAGGTCGAAGAACAGCCCCGCCAGCACCAGTGTGACAAAGATGCCCAGCTGCGCCGCCGCGCCGAACAGCATCAGCCACGGCTTTTCCAGCAGCGGGCCGAAGTCGATCATGGCACCGATGCCGATGAAGAGCAGCAGCGGGAACAGCTCGTTGGACATACCTGCGTCAAAAAGCGCGCTGATCGGGCCAACGGTCTCGCCCTGTGTGATGGCGCCGGACATCGGCAGGTTGACGAGGATCGCGCCGAAGCCCATCGGCAGCAGCAGGCTCGGCTCCATTTTTTTGACGATGGCAAGGTAGATCAGCAGGCCGCCGATGACCCACATGACCACCATCTGCCAGGTGAGGTTGCCGAGGTTTGCGAACAGCCCGGCAAAGGTTTGCAGGATTTGCATAAGCTCCCTCCCATGAGTTATGGGCGGCAGGGCAAAATAAAAAGACCCCTGCCGCAGAAAAAACTGCGGCAAAAGTCTCAGAATTGCAGTATGCCCCGGAGCCGCATCGGACGGCTCGTGGTGACGAAGCGATACGGCGCGGTGACCCGCGTCCCTTACTCCCTTTTACCTACCTGACATTATAACGCAGGACGGAAGAATTTGCAAGAGCAATTTGGCGGCAGAAGAAAGCCCTCAGTACACCGAGAAGTAGCCGATATGCTCCGGCTCGTTGTCCTCGACCAGCACCGTGAAGCCGCAGGGGTTGACCTCGGTGCTCTTGCCGAAGGCCTCCTCCGCGATCAGGTGCGGGCCGCGGTTCAGGATGATCTCCGCTGTCTGGGTTTTGCCCACGCGGCGGTAGTGCAGCACATCGCCCTCGGCACGGATCAGCTCAAGTTGCCCGCCGTCAAAGGCATCGCAGCTGCGGCGCAGGGCGGCCAGCGTTTTCATCGGGCCGCGCAGCCGCTGCTCGGTGGAGTTCCAGTCAAAGAACGCCCGGTTGAAGGGGTCGCGGTAGCCCTGCATGGCAATCTCATCGCCGTAGTAGATGCAGGGCACACCCGGCAGGGTAAAGATCATCGCATAGCCCAGCAGCAGGCGGCGGATGGCGTTGTCCATCTGGCCGGACGGGATGCAGCGCTTGCTCTGCCAGTAGCGGTCGCGGCCGTTGCAGGGCTCGCCCGCAATGGCGGTGATGGCGCGCTCGGTGTCGTGGGTCGAGAGGAAGTTCATCGCACAGTCCAGCGCCGGGGCAGGGTAGTTCTCGCAAATTTGCATCAGGGCATCGGCCACGGCAGCCACGTCCGCGCCATGCAGATAGTCCAGCGTCGCGTTGCGGAAAGGATAGTTCATCACAGCATCGAGGCCGTGCCCGCGCAGGTAGGTGCGGCGCTGGCCGAAGGCCTCCTTCGTGGTGGCGTCCTCCCAGACCTCACCCAGCAGCAGCTTGTCGTCGCCGTGGGATTTGACGGCAGCACGGATTTTTTCGATAAAGCTGTCAGGCAGCTCATCGGCTACATCGAGCCGGAAGCCCGAGGCACCCAGCCCCAGCCAGGTGTCAATGACGCCGCCCTTGCCGCAGATAAAATCCACATAGGAGGGCGAATCCTCCTGCACCTCAGGCAGTGTCTCAAAGCCCCACCAGCTGCGGTAGCCGCAGGGATAGCCCGAGTCAAAGTCGTACCAGCTGCGGTAGGGCGAGCTGCGGTCGCGGTAGGCACCGCCCGGGCCGTAGCGGCCCTCGCGGTTGAAGTAGACCGAGTCCGAGCCGGTGTGGCTGAACACGCCGTCGAGAATGATGCGGATGCCCTCTCTGGCAGCGGCGGCGCAAAGGGCGCTGAACTCCTCGTTCGTGCCCAGCAGCGGGTCGGCTTTGAGGTAGTTGGCTGTGTTGTAGCGGTGGTTGGCGTGGGCCTCAAAGATCGGGTTCAGATACAGGCAGGTGATGCCGAGATCGCGCAGATACGGCAGCTTTTGCTGGATGCCGGCAAAATCGCCGCCGTAGTAGTCCATGTTCAGGTAGCCCTCGCTCTGCTCGGTCGGCCAGAAGTAGGGCTCACCGGTCTTGTCGGCGCGGTAGATGCGGTCGGCGAAGGGCATCTCCTTGCCGGGGTTGCCCTCGCAGAAGCGGTCGGGAAAGATCTGGTACATCGTGCCGTTTTTCAGCCAGTCGGGGGTCTTGAAGTCCGGCTCGTAGACCGTCAGCTGCCAGTCCTGCCCCTCGGTCCAGCTTAGCACGCCCTCGCCGCCGGGGGTGCGGTAGATGCGGCGGAAATCGGTGTACAGGTCAAAGTGGTAAAAGTACAGCCCCGAGGTGGTGGGCGTTACGGTCAGCGTGAAGTGGTTGATGTTGGGCGTCTGCCCGGTGAACTCCATGCGGTAGTGGACAGGGGATTCCCGGTCCTTGGTCAGCACCAGATGCGGGTCAACATAGCCGAGGTTTTCGGGCACCGTCAGGTTGAAAGTCACAGCCTGCCCGGCGGGAATTGCCCCGAACGGGGATTTGCAGGCGGAGTCGAGGCTGTTGTAGAATGTGTGGGACATAAAAGTCTCCCCTTTATGTTAGCGTAAAGCCTTCTCCCTTGGGGGAGAAGGTGGCCCGGAGGGCCGGATGAGGGCGGTGCTGTCGTGATTGCCCTTGAACGGGCAGTTACGGCAAGTTCGCCCCTCATCAGTCACCTTCGGTGACAGCTTCCCCCAATGGGGGAAGCCTATGCAAAAGGCCGTGCCCTTTACAGGGCACGGCCAAGATCAAGTAACAGAATTATTTGACGGGAGTGGCGCCCCAGATGTCACGCGCATAGTCCATGATGGAGCGGTCTGCGCTGAAGATACCTGCGTTGGAGATGTTCATCAGGCTCATGTGGTTCCACTTCTGCTTGTCGCGGTACAGCTCCTGCAGATCGTGCTGGGCACGGCGGTAATCCTTGAAGTCCGCCATGACCATGTACGGGTCAGAGTTGCGCAGGTTGCTGGTGACTTCGCTGAAGTTCTCGCCGTTCCAGCCCTTCTCGAGGAAGTCCAGCACGGCCATAGCGGTGTTGTCGCCGCTGATAAAGGCGTTCGGGTGGTAGCCCATGCCCTTCAGCGCGTTGACCTCGGGGGTCAGCATGCCGAAGATGATCTCGTTCTCGTGGCCGGCGGCATCGGCGATCTCAACATTCGCGCCGTCCAGCGTGCCCAGCGTGATCGCGCCGTTCAGCATGAACTTCATGTTGCCGGTGCCGGAAGCCTCGGTGCCGGCCAGAGAGATCTGCTCGGAAACCTCGGAGGCGGGCATCAGGCGCTCAGACAGGCTGACGCAGTAGTCCTCAAGATAGACGATGCGCAGCTTGCCGCGGACAGCGGGATCTTCGTCGATCAGCTTGCCCAGCTTGCAGATCATGCGGATCATCTGCTTGGCCATGTAGTAGCCGGGGGCAGCCTTGGCGCCGAAGATGTAGGTCTTGGGGGTGAACTCGGCGTTGGGGTTGTTCTTCAGGTACAGGTACTCGGCCGCGATGTTCAGGGCGTTCAGGTGCTGGCGCTTGTACTCGTGCATGCGCTTGACCTGGCAGTCGAAGATAGAGTCGGGGTCGATGACCTGACCGGTGGACTTCTGCAGATAGTTGGCGAACAGGACCTTGTTCTCGCGCTTGACCTTGGCGGCAGCAGCCTGCACGGTCTTGTCGTCCACGAACTTCTCCAGCTTCTTCAGCTCGGCAGCATCGGTCTTGAAGCCGTCTCCGATGGTCTCCTCCAGCAGGCTGGTCAGGCCGGGGTTGGAGGCCAGCAGCCAGCGGCGGTAGGCAATGCCGTTGGTGACATTCTTGAACGCCTGCGGCTTGTACAGGAAGTAATCATGGAAGACGCTGTCCTTGATGATCTCGCTGTGCAGCTTGGAAACGCCGTTGATGGCGTGGCAGGTGTAGGCGCAGATGTTGGCGGTGCGGACCTGATTGTCGCCGATGATCGCCATGTAGTCGATCTTGCCCTGATCGCCGGGGAAGGCCTTGGCCAGATCGGCGCGGCAGCGGCGGTCCATCTCGCAGACGATCTGCCAGATGCGGGGCAGGGTGTTGCGGAAGATGTCCGCATTCCACTTCTCCAGCGCCTCGCTCATGACGGTGTGGTTGGTGTAGGCGAACACCTTGCGGCAGATGTCGAAGGCGGCGTCCCACTCATAGCTGCACTCGTCCAGCAGGATGCGCATCATCTCGGGGATGGCAACGGTCGGGTGGGTGTCGTTCAGCTGGATGGCAACCTTGTCAGCCAGATTGTCCAGCGTGCCGTACTGGTTCAGGTGGTTCTGCAGGATGTCGGCGATGGACGCAGCAGAGAAGAAATACTGCTGGCGCAGACGCAGGATCTTGCCCTCGGTGTGGTTGTCGTTGGGGTAGAGGATCTTGGAGATCAGCTCTGCGGAGGCAGAATGGCTGATGGCCGTGTTGTAGTTGCCGGCGTTGAAGCTGCTCATATCAAAGCTGGGGGCCTTGGCCTGCCACAGACGCAGCTTGGAAACGCCGTTGCTGCCGTAACCGGCCACATACATGTCGTTGGGCACGGCGATGACAGAGTTGTAGTTCTCGTACTTTACATGGTGGAAGCCGCCCTCCCATGTCTCGATGGCCTGACCGTCAAAGCGGATCTCCTGTGCCTGATCGGGGTGGCTCTTGATCCAGACCTGACCGCCGGGCAGCCAGTTGTCGGCAGTCTCCTGCTGCCAGCCGTCCACGATCTTCTGCTTGAAGATGCCGTACTCATACAGGATGGAGTAGCCGGTGCCGGGGATGCAGTCGGTGGCCATGCCGTCCAGATAGCAGGCGGCCAGACGGCCCAGACCGCCGTTGCCTAAGCCCGCATCGGGCTCCTGCTCATAGATGGTGTCGATCTTGACATCGGCATCGGCCAGCACGCTCTCGGCAACCTCGTTCAGGCCGAGGTTGAACAGGCTGGTGCGCAGGCTGCGGCCCATCAGGAACTCCATGCAGAGGTAGTAGACCTGCTTCTTGCCCTCGCCCAGAACCTTGGACTGGAACTGCTTCTGACGGTCGGACATGATCTGGCGGGTGATCATGGCCAGGCAGCGGTAGATCTGATCGGCGGAGGCCATGTCCAGAGTGACATTGCACTCGCTCATCAGCTTGTCTTTGAGCAGCTTCTCAAATTCACGCTTTGTGTATTTCAAAATCGTTCTCTCCTTACTTCTTTCGATATAGCTTGGGAATACTGATTTTTGCGCTTGTATTTCGTGTGCCTACAAAAGCACACTATAGATTATAACGGTATTTGCCCGTGTGCGCAAGTCAAAATTGCCTGTTTACAGCTTTTTTATACAATTCCGTCAAAAAGGGCTTTTGTAAACTGTGGATTTGTATTATAATAATGGCATGATTCTGCGCCGTCACTGCAAAAAACGCGCGCAGACCGGAAGGAGTATGATTATGGGTATGGCAACCTCGAAAGTGCGGCTGAACATCTGCGGCTCGAGTTATGTGGTCAACACAAGCGAGAGCGAGGATTACATGCAAAACCTTGCTGATCGCCTCAATCTGGACATGAACGAGCTGATGGCATCCTCGAACTCTGTCTCAATCACGACGGCGGCGGTCATGACGGCCCTCAACTACCGTGATGAGCTGGAAAAGGCCAGCGGCAGCGCCGACAATATGCGCCGCCAGATCAAGGATTATCTGGAAGATGCAGCCAGCGCCAAGATGGCTGCCGAGGAGGCCCGCCGTGAGAATGTGTCGCTGAAGCGCCGCATTGACGAGCTGGAGCGCCGTCTGCGCCGCAATCAGTTCCCTGTGGAGGACGAATGAGCAGCCCCGAGATTCTGGCCCCGGCGGGAAACCGTGAGATGCTTGGCGCCGCTGTATTCAGCGGCGCTGATGCTGTTTATCTGGGGCTGACCGGCTTTAACGCCCGCCGCACGGCGGGCAATTTCACCCCGGAGGAGCTGCAGGAGGCCGTTTCCTTCTGCCACGCCCGCGGGGTCAAGGTCCATGTGACGCTGAATACGCTGGTCTATGACCGTGAGCTGGCAGGGCTGGCCGATGCGGTGCGCGCTGTGGCTGCGGCCGGGGCGGACGCCGTGATCGCCGATGATCTTGCCACGGCGCAGTTGGTCAAGAGCATCGCACCGACGCTGCACCTGCACGGCTCGACCCAGATGAGCGTACACACGCCCGAGGGGGCGAAGGAACTGGCTGCGCTGGGCTATGATCGCGTGATTTTGGCGCGTGAATTGTCGCTTGAGGAGATCCGCGCTGTCTGCGAGGCCAGTCCCATCGAGGTCGAGGTCTTTGTCCACGGGGCGCTCTGCATGGGCGTGTCCGGCCAGTGCATGATGAGCGCATTTCTGGGCGGGCGCAGCGGCAACCGGGGTGCCTGCGCAGGGCCATGCCGCCTGCCGTTTGATGCAAGCCCCAACCTGCGCCCGGGTCAGCCGGGCCGGGCCTGCCACCTGAGCCTGAAGGATATGGACTACATCCCGCATCTGCGGGAGCTGATGGACGCGGGCGTGGCCAGCGTCAAAATTGAGGGCCGCCTGCGCACGCCTGAGTATGCGGCGGCGGTCGTCACGGCCTGCCGCGCCGTCTGCGCGGGGCAGCCCTACGATGAAAAGCTGGTGCGGGACATCTTCTCCCGCTCGGGCTTTACGGACGGTTACCTCATGAACCGCAATGACGGCAAAATGTTCGGTGTGCGCACCGAGGCAGATGCCGAGGCTACCCGCGCTGCCACCCCGAAAGCACGCGAGCTGTTCCGCCGTGAGCTGCAGCGCGTGCCGGTGCGCTACACCGTCAGCGGCGGTGTGGAGGACGGCGGCGTCAAGCTGACGGCCGCCGATGCGGACGGCCATAAGGTCAGCGTCTACAGCGCCGATGAGCCGCAGCCCGCCCAAAAGGACCCGCTGCCCGGCATTGAGCGCGCCCTCGGCAAGACGGGCGGCACGCCGTTCGTAATGACGGGGCTGACCGCCGAGGCAGGGGAGGGGGGCCTGGGCTTCCTGCCCAGCTCCGTCTGGAACGAAATGCGCCGCGAGGCGCTGGACAAGCTGCTGGAAAAGCGCAGCGAAGTCCGGCCACACGCCACGCAGGATATAACGCTGCCCGCCTACCCGGCGCACACCGTCGGACAGGTCCCGGCGCTGGCTGCCCGCTTTGCCAACGCGGCCCAATGCCCGGCGGACGCTGTGGAAAAGCTGAAATACCTGATTTTCCCGATTGTCGAGGCTGAGAGCATCCCCGCCGCATGGCGCGGAAAAACGCTGCTGGAGCTGCCGCGCGTTATGTTCGGAAAGCTGGAGCAAAAGACCGCCGCCCGGCTGGATGCCCTGCAGGACGCAGGCTTTGCAGGTGCGGTCGTCAACAACCCCGCGCAGCTTCGCCTTGCGGACGGCTGGACGCTGTACGGCGGGCTTGGTCTTAATGTCACAAACCCGATGAGTGCTGCCCGCTATGCGGCGCTTGGCATGCAGGGCATGCTGCTGCAGCCCGAGACTGCCCTGACCGCCATGACGGCCATCGCCCCCGGTGTGCCGACGGCGGCGCTGTGCTACGGCCACCTGCCGCTGATGCTGACCCGTGCCTGCCCTTTGCGCAATGTGCGGGACTGCGGCAAATGTCAGGGCGGCGGCACATTGCGCGACCGCAAGGGCCGCGACTTTACCGTGACCTGCTCGGCCCCCGGCGGGGCCGGTGTGCGCACGGTGTACAACCCTGTGCCCCTCTATATGGGTGAGCGCCTGCGTGAGATGCCGGTCGATGTGGCGATCGCGGCCTTTACCACCGAGACCCCGGCCCGCGCTGCCCAGATTTTGGCAATGCTTTTGGACGCCCGCCCGTTTGACAATGAGTTTACGAGAGGGCTATACTATACCAATAACTAAATAGATAAAAGATAATAGATAATAGATAATAAATGATGTGAAGTTTTTGCCCGCAGGGCCGCTATCCACCAGATTTTTTATCTTTTATCCTTTATCTACTATCTTTTTTGGAGGCTCCCATGACCCCTATTGTAAAATATAAAAAATTGGACCCGCGCGCCGTTGTGCCGCAGTATGCCACCCCCGGTGCGGCGGCGGCTGATCTGTGCGCACTGCTCGATGCGCCGCTGACGCTGGCCCCAATGCAGCGCACGCTGGTGCCCACCGGCCTTGCCATTGAGCTGCCGGATGCAGGGTGCGTTGCCCTTGTCTACGCCCGCAGCGGCCTGTCCATCAAGCACGGCCTCTGTATGGCAAACGGTGTCGGCGTCATTGACAGCGATTACCGCGGTGAGCTGCGCGTGCCAATGGTGAACCTGTCCAACGAACCATATACCATCCAGCCCGGTGAGCGGGTCGCCCAGCTCTGCATCGCCCCCGTCTGGCAGGCGGCCTTCACGGCCGCCGATGCCCTGAGCGATACCGACCGTGGTGCGGGCGGCTTCGGCTCAACGGGAAAATAAAAAACAGAAAGGCTTCCCCCGCGGGGGAAGCTGTCAGCGGCCCCGCCCGCTGACTGATGAGGGCCGACCTTGCGGCAATAACCCGCTTACGGGCCGCCGCCGTAAACCTGCCCCTCATCCGGCCTCGGTCGGGGCCTCGGCCACCTTCCCCCAAGGGGGAAGGCAATTAAATTTACGATTTTTCCTTGTTTCGCCACATTCCGCATATAAACGCTCCTTATAATAAACGAGAAAGGAAGCACACCATGGCTCTGATCCTTGCCTCCGGCAGTCCGCGCCGCCGTGAGCTGATGTCCCTTATCACGCCCGAATACACCGTGATCACCAGCGAGCTTGACGAAACGAAGATCGCGGCGGATTCCCCGGCCCAGCTGGCCAAGGCGCTTGCCACCGCCAAGGCCCGCGCTGTGGCCGAGGAACGCCCCGATGACATCGTCTGCGGCTTTGATACGGTGGTCGAGTGTGAGGGAAAGGTGTTCGGCAAGCCAAAGGACGAGGCCGATGCGGTGCGGATGCTGCACGCCCTCTCCGGGCGGGAGCATCGTGTCCACACCGGGGTCTGCATCTGCTGCGGCCGCCGCGCGGCAGCAACGGTGGAGACAACGATCGTCCATTTTTCGCCCATTGACGAAGCGGATCTGCTCGCCTATGTGCGCACGCCTGAGCCCTACGATAAGGCGGGCGCCTACGCAATTCAGGGGCATGCAGCGCTGTGGTGTGCCGGCATCGAAGGGTGCTACTACAACATTATGGGGCTGCCGGTCCACCGCACGGCACAGCTGCTGCGGGAATTCCAATAACGCCGTACAGCCCCGCAGACGGGGGACTGTATGGGAAGAATCTGCAACTTTTTTACATGCTTTTTCGGGAGAATACACGCTATGTTTACCAAAGACATCGGCATTGATCTGGGTACCGCCAACACACTGGTCTATATGAAGGGCCGCGGCATCATCATGCGGGAGCCGAGCGTTGTCGCCGTGGATCCGCGCAGCGATGAGCTGCGGGTGCGCAGCGTCGGGCATGAGGCCAAGGCAGTCATCGGCCGCGCGCCGGGCTCCATTGTGGCCGTGCGCCCGCTCAAGGACGGCGTCATCGCCGACTTTGATATTACGGCCGCCATGCTGCAGAGCTTTATCCGTCAGGCCTGCGGCAGCACCCTGCTGGCCCGGCCCCGGGTCGTTATCTGTGTGCCGTCCGGCGTTACCGAGGTCGAGCGCCGCGCCGTGCGTCAGGCAGCCGCCAAGGCGGGCGCGCGGCAGGTCACGGTCATTGAGGAACCGATGGCTGCCGCCATCGGCAGCGGCCTGCCCACCACCGATGCAGTCGGCAGCATGATCGTTGACATCGGCGGCGGCACGGCGGAGGTGGCTGTTATCAGCCTGTCGGGCATTGTGGCCAGCCGCAGCGTCCGCTGTGCGGGCGATGCGCTTGACCAGAGCATCATCGCCTTCATCAAGCGCAAATACAACCTGCTGGTGGGTGAGCGCACGGCCGAGCAGATCAAGATCGAGATCGGCTCCGCCTGCCCGCAGGACCCCGAGACCAGCATGGAGATCAAGGGCCGCAACCTCGTGGACGGCCTGCCCAAGGACATTCTGATCCGGTCGGAGGAGGTCCGCGATGCGATGAGCGAATGTCTGCTGCGCATCGTGGAGGCCATCAAGGATACGCTGGAATGCACCCCGCCCGAGTTGTCCAGCGACATCATCGACCGCGGCATCATGCTTTCGGGCGGCGGCGCGCTGCTGCGCGGGCTGGATACCCTGATCCAGAACGAGACCGGCATTGATGTCCATATCGCCGAGGCCCCGCTCGACTGCGTGGCACTGGGCGCCGGGGCCGTGCTGGATAACCCCGAGCTTGCCGGCAAGCGAAAAGAAGAGATGAGCTATCTGTAAAATCTCCAGCCTTCTCCCCTGGGGAGAAGGTGGCCCGCGGGCCGGATGAGGGGCGGTGTTGCCGTTATAGCGCAATAATGGAAAACCTGCCCCTCATCAGTCCGCTTCGCGGCCAGCTCCCCCCCCTAAGGGGGGAAGCCTTTCCTTTTTCCTGCCGAACCGCCGAAAAAAAGATTGACAAACGGCGCGTTTCCAGCTATTATTAAGTTGTTCGCATCTTCCCGGAGGAATACCATGCCCTTGCCAAAGTCTATGATCGAGGCGGAGCTGCCCGCCCGCGCACAGCAGGGGGATGAAAATGCGCTTGCCGCGCTCATCGCCCGCATGATGCCTGCCATCCGCAAGGGAGCCGCCGACTGTACGGCCCCGGGTCTGGATTTTGACGATGCTGTGCAGGAGGGGCTGATCGGTCTGTTCCGCGCTGTGCGGGAGTATGACCCTGCAGCGGGCCCGACCTTTGCTGCCTTTGCTGCGGCAAGCATCCGCCATGCCCAGCAGGACGCCCGCCGTGCCGCGCTGCGCAAAAAGCATGCACCGCTGAATTTCAGCGTGCCGCTGCCCGATGCGCAGCAAAGCACCGACACCCGCCCCGGGCCGGAGGAAATTGCCATCTCCGGCGAACAATATGCCGACACGATGCGCCGTATGCAGACCGAGCTTTCCGAGCTTGAGCGCCGGGTGCTGATGGCCGGACTGGAGGGCAGGACCCCCGCGCAGACTGCGCAGGAATTGGGCCTGCCTGCCAAAAATGTGGCCAATGCTTTGGCCCGTGCCCGCCGCAAGCTGCGCGGCGGCCAAAACCCCTAGGATTCAGGTGATCTGCCTGCATCATATATCAACCTGCCCCCAGTAGCGCCTAAAATCAGTTCAGTTGGTCCATTCCCATTGCGTTGTTTTAGATTCTTCCGCGGGCAAAATAAACACAGAGGAGATACCCACTATGTTCGAAGACAAGACTTTGGTATGCAAGGATTGCGGCAAGGAGTTCGTTTGGACCGCCGGCGAGCAGGAGTTCTACGCCAGCCGTGGTTTTGAGAACCAGCCCCAGCGCTGCAAGCCCTGCCGCGATGCCCGCAAGAACTCTACCCGCGGTGAGCGCCAGATGTTCGACGCCGTCTGCGCCAGCTGCGGCAAGACCTGCAAGGTTCCCTTCCAGCCCCGCGAGGACCGTCCGGTCTACTGCAGCGAGTGCTTTGCCAAGATGAAGGAGAACGGCTGATTTTACGCGGTTTCGTGTAAACTGAGTTGAATTTTTTCCATTCCGCGCCCCGGCCTAACCGCCGGGGCGTGGTTTGTTATGGGGGACGGACGATGACAGTGAAACAAAAAACGCAGCGCGCAGTATGGCTGCTGGGTATCGCGGCGCTGGTGCTGGTGTGGTGCAGCAAATCCTCACCCCTGTATGCTTTCAACGACTGGATGGACGCAAACATTTTTTTTACGATGGGTAAGTCGATGCTCCACGGCAGGGTGTTGTACCGGGATGTGTTTGACCACAAGGGTCCGGTGCTGTATCTTCTCTATGGGCTGGCCGCCTGTGTGGACAATACCGGCTTTGGCGGTGTGCTGCTGCTGGAGACAGCGGCCTTTGCGGCCTTTCTCTGGCTGGGGCTGCGCAGTGCCGAGGTGATTTGCGGCCGGGTGCTGCACCCTGCATGGACGGCGCTGCCCGCTGCGGCTGTTGCCGCCAGCCGTGCCTTCTCCCACGGCGGCAGTGCCGAGGAGCTGCTCCTGCCTCTGCTGGCGGCGGCGCTTTTTGGCGCCGTAAGCACCCTGCGGGCATCCCGCCCCATGCCGCTGCGCCGTGTTGTGCTGCACGGCTCTTTGGCAGGGTGCGCACTCTGGCTCAAATACACGGTGCTGGGCTTTTATCTTGTCTGGGCGGTGCTGCTGGCGGTGCTCTATCTGCAGCGCGGCTGGCGCGGGCCGCTCGGCCGTGCCGTCGGGGCTTATCTCGGCGGCATGGCGCTCGCTACACTGCCGTGGGTCGTCTACTTCGGCGTGCAGGGTGCGCTGGGGGACTGGTTCACCTGCTACTTCTATGATAACATCTTCCTTTATAAGGGGGAGGGCGGCGGTGCGGCGGCGCTTGCACAGCATCTCTGGTGGGCAGTGCGCGATGCCCTGCCTGCTGCGGTACTGCTGGCGGCATTCCTGCTGTGGGCGGCGCTTCACCGGCCCGCTGCGGCGGGGACCGTGGCGGCCCTTGCGGCGGGGCTGGCCTTCACCAGCCTGATGGGCGGGTATCTCGTCTACTACGGGCTGGTGCTGAGTGTTTTTGCCCCGCTGGGGCTGGTGCCGCTGATCCTCCTTGTGGAAAAGTGCAAAACCCCCGCCGCCGCAAAGCGGCTTGCACCGGCAGCCGCCGTGGCGCTGGCGCTGGTCTGGTGCGTGACGCGCAGCCCCAACCGGGCCCTGCGCTGGCGCACGGCCGACAGTATGCCGCAGCGCCGCTTTGCCCAGCAGATCAACGGCGCAAGCCTGCTCAACTACGGCACGCTGGACGGCGGCTTTTACACGGCAGCGGGCGTGCTGCCACCCTGCCGGTATTTCTGCGTGACCAACATGCCGCTGGATGACCAGTGGGCCGAGCAGAACGCCCTGCTGGCAGAGGGGGGCGTGGACTATGTCGTGGCGCTGACCGGGGATCTGGGCACAGCGTTCCCGCGCTATGCGGTCGTGGATCAGTGCAGCTGCGATGGCGGCGAGGGGCTGCTGACATGGTATCTCTATAGGCGGCAGGCATGATTTGCGTTTTTTGCCTGCGTGCTGTATAATGGTACACAGGCAGCCCTTTGCGCTTCTGCCCCTGATTTCAGCAGATATGACTCTGCACATTGCCAGAAAGGCGGACTATGAAAAAAACACTCACGCCCCGCCGCGCAGTCTGCGGTCTGCTGGCGGCGCTGGCCGCCGCAGCTGCGGTATGGCTGCTCTGCCGCTGGGTCGGCTATGAGCTGCAGCTCCGGCTCGGCGATAAGCAGCAGTTTGAGATCGTCAACGATGACTACAGCCAGATCATAGATGTCCCGGACGAGGGTCTTGTGCAGACCTTTCCGCTCAAGGCAGGGCAGAGCATCTGCGGCGTGCGGCTGAATTTCAGCACCCACGATGCGCTCTATAAATGCGGCATGGTCATGGTGGATCTCTACGATGAGACCGGCCAACTGCTGGGGCAGGGGGCCGGGAACTTCCTGAATATCTTCAACGACAGCTTCACGGCGTTCGCTTACGGCGGCAGCTACACGGCCGAAAAGGACGAGGTGCTGACCCTGCACATCTACAACGAGGTCGCGTGGGACGGCCCGCTGGGCCTTTGGGCCAGCGAGGGCACGGTACCCGGTATGCCGCTGTATGCCGGAGATACTGCACAGGACGCCACGCTGGCGCTGCAGATCATGACCGACAGGTCAGCCGACTGGCCGACCCGGCTGGCACAGAGTCTGGCGCCGCTGCTGGCGGCGGCCGCCTTTGCCGCCGTGCTGCTCTGTGTCTGGCGTGCCCCGGCGGTGCTCTATCTGGCAGTGGTGGGTCTTGCCTGCGGGCTGGCCTTTGTGCGGGTCACGCCGGCGCTGACCGCCCCCGATGAATACACCCATCTGGCCGCCGCCTATGAGCAGGCCAGCCGGTGGAACGGGCAGACCGCCGCCGATGAAAACGGCCGCCTGCTTGTGCGCGCCTGTGATGCGCCATACTTTGGCACCAGAACGGGGGACATCGGCATCTTCGCCTACAAGCAGGCCGAGGCTGTCATCGAGCAGGCGCAGAGGTCCGGGCCCGCCGACCCGGCACTGACCGTGGTGGGCGAGGCAAAGGCAGGGCAGGGCAGCGGCAGCTACCTGCCGCAGGCGCTGGGCATCTGGCTGGCGCGGGCGCGCGGTGCGGATTTTTACACAATGCTGCGCACCGGGCGCATCTGCAACCTGCTGCTTTATCTGGCGCTGGCGGCGCTGGCTGCGGCGCTGGCCCCGGCCGGGGTGCGCGGGCTGCTGGCCTGCGTGGCGCTGCTGCCGATGCCGCTGCAATTAGCGGGCAGTCTTTCGCCCGATGCCTCGGTGCTGGGCACGGTGTTCTGCTACACGGCGCTCTGCCTGCGGCTCTGCGGCAAAAAGGCCGCACTGTGGGAGAAGCTGCTTCTTGTTGTGCTGGGCGGCATCGTCGGCCCTGCCAAGGCCATCTATCTGCCCGTGGTGCTGCTCTGCTTTGTCATACCGGCGGATAACCTCGCCGGGTCGCAGGAATATGTCCGAGGCCCGTTTGGACTGCGTGTGCGCTCCGGGCGGCTGATACAGGCGGCAACGCTTGTGCTGGCGGGCGGCCTGTGGCTGGCCGCCAACCTCGGCGCGCTTGCCTACGCCGCGCGGGATGTGAGCCGTGCCGCACTGGCGGCGGGCGCTGCGGCGCTGGCGGTCATGCTGGTGCTTGTGCTGCGCCTTTACGCATGGGCGCGCACCGATGCCCGCAGACTGCGCCGGTTGCGCCGGGGGCTGGCGGCTGCGGCTGCCGCTGCGGTGCTGGGCGGTGTGCTTGCGCTCTCCCGCATGGGCGGCGGGCTGGACCCCGATCAGCTTTTGATGACGAACCCCAACGGTGATTCCATCTGGACCTTCTCGCTGGGCTATATCTGCCGCAACCTGCCCGCCACGGCTAAGCTTTTGCTGCGCACGATCCCTGAGCAGGGTGCGCTCTGGCTGCAGGGCGTTTTGGGTACCACGCTGGGTGAACCGATCGTTTACCGCCTCGATGTAAGCTGGCTGCTCGGCGTTGGGCTGGTGCTGGCGCTGCTGGCGGCGGCGCTGCCTGTGCAGGGCGAGCAACCGCTCCTTGGCCGCCGCGCAGCGTGGGGCACGGCGGGCATCATCCTCTGCGTTGTGGCGGCGTCCCTTGTCGTGGCGCTGAACTGGACCCCCATAAACTACCAGACGCTTTTCGGTCTGCAGGGCCGCTACTGGCTGCCCGTGCTGCCGCTGGCGCTGGTGCTCTGCAAGCGCGCGGGCAATGTCAGCCTGCGGCGCAATGCTTCCCGCGGGGCGGCGCTGGCCGTCACCGCCTGTACACTGTTGACCCTGCTGCAGGGCTTTGGCCTGTACGCCAGCTGGCAGCCGGTATCATAAAAAGATAACAAAACCCGGATAAGGAGAACCATCTTATGATTGTTACGAAGAACACCATCATTGCCGAGATCCTGAACAATGACCCCACCCAGGGCTGCGTGCCCATCTTCCTGTCCACCGGTATGCACTGTCTGGGCTGCATGGCCTCCCACGGTGAGACTGTCGAGGAGGCCTGTGCCGTCCACGGCGTTGACGCCGATGAGCTGGTCGCAGAGCTGAACGATTACTTTGCACACCAGTAATGCACCGCGGCTGGACGCCCGCCTTGCCGCTGCCTTCGACTTTGTACGGCCGGGGCATGTGGCGGCGGACATCGGCTGCGATCACGGCAAATTAAGCGCCGCACTGGCGGGCAGCGGTCGCTGCCCGCTTGTTTTGGCTTGCGACCTGCGCCCCGACCCGCTGCAGAAGGCCCGTGTGACCTGCGCGCCTTACGGAGAACGGGTGCAGTTCCGGCTCGGCAGCGGCCTGCAGGTCCTGACCCCCGGTGAGGCCGAGGACATCATCATCGCCGGTATGGGGGCCGAAACCATCATAGAAATTCTGGAGGCAGCTCCTTGGGTGTTTGACGGGCGGTACAATCTGGTGCTGGTGCCCGCCACCAAGCACAGCATCCTGCGGCGCTGGCTGGCCCGGCGCGGCTTTGCCCTCAGGGCGGAAACGCTTTGTCAGGCCGCGGGCCGCTGGTACGCAGTCATGAACACGCAGTACACCGGCGCGCCCTCTGAACCGGACGGGCTGTACTGCCTGACCGGCCTGACACAGGGCCAGCCCGGCTGCGCGGATTACTATGCCAGCCAGAACGCCAAGCTGAAAAAGTACCGCCTCGGCCTGCCGGACGGCGCAGAAAAGAACGCGGTGGGGGCGCTTATCGCGGAATTGGATAAGCTGGCGGCAGGGTGAACGCTCACGGGCGGATATGAAATCCGCCTGCAGGGTGCTGCCAACACATAAACTTTTTGGAGGAATTATCATGTCAGTAACGGTACGGCAGATTTTAGGTCTGCTGCAGGCGGCGGCTCCGCAGGAGCTGGCCCTCAGCTGGGACAATGTCGGCCTGCTGGTCGATGCGGGTAAGCCGGTGGACGGCGTGCTGACCGCGCTGGACATCACCCCTGCGGTCGTGCGGGAGGCGGTCGAAAATGACTGCCAACTAATTGTCAGCCACCATCCGGTCATCTTCCAGCCCATCAAAAGTCTGGCCGCCGATGATGTGCCTGCGCTGCTGATGAAAAACGGCATCTCCGCCATCTGCATGCACACCAATCTCGATGCGGCCCCGGGCGGCGTCAATGATACGCTTTGTGAGATTCTGGGTATTGCCGCCGAGGGGCGCGAAAGCTTTGCCGAAGGCTGCGGCCGCATCGGCACCACGATGCCCACCACTGTGGAGGCACTGGCAAAATTCTGCGCCGACACGCTGCACACCGGTGTCAAATATGTCAACGGTGGCCGGGCGGTCACCTGTCTGGCCGAGGTCAGCGGCGGGGGCGGCAGCTACCTGCAGGAGGCCATCGACCGCGGGGCGGACTGCCTTGTCACCGGGGAGGCGGCGCATCACATTGCGCTGCTGGCCAAACAGAAGGGGATCGGCCTTGTGGTTGCAGGTCACTGGGGCACCGAGCATGCCATTGCCGATGTGCTGGCTGCGCTCATCGTCAGGCAGTTCCCCGGTCTGACTGTCGCCCACGCTGAGGCCGATACCGATCCGTATTGCTATTTGGCCTGATAAACGCATTTTTACTTTTATAAAAGAGGAAACATCTATGTCCTTAGATGCCGCAACGCTGGCGCTGGTCGCCGGTGAACTGAAAAACACCCTGCTGGATGCGAAAATTGATAAAATTTTTGAGCCGACCCGGGACGAGGTGCTTATCACGCTGCGCACCCGCACCGAGACCCACCGTCTGCTGCTGTCGGCGCGCAGCGGCTCAGCCCGTGTTTGTCTGACGCGGGAAAGCTTTGAAAACCCGCTCACGCCCCCGGGCTTCTGCATGCTGCTGCGTAAGCACCTGACAGGCGGCCGTCTGGTCGAGCTGCGGCGCGAGCCGGGGGACCGCATCGTCTATTTTGACTTCCGCTGCACCAACGAGATGGGCGACCTCGTCACCAACACGCTGGCAGTCGAGCTGATGGGGCGGTACTCCAATCTGGTGCTTGTCCAGAACGGCCGCATCATTGATGCCCTGAAGCGGGTCGATTTTGACGACAGCGAGGTCCGCCAGCTGCTGCCGGGCCTTGCCTACACGCTGCCGCCCAAGCCTGCACGGCCGGACTTTTTGGAGACGAGCGCTGCCGCCATCGTGGCTGCCGCCTGTGAGAAGGAGCTCCCCGCTGCGCAGGCCCTCGGCAAGACGGTGGCCGGCGTCGGCCCGGTCGTTGTGCGGGAAGCTGCCTGCCGCGCGCTGGGAGAGACCCCGGCGCTGGCCTGCGATCTGACCGCCGAGGAAAAAGCAAGGCTGGCAGCGGCCATCGACGAGCTGAAGGCGGAGCATGCCCGCGGCGGCACCCCCACGGCGGTGCGGCTGCCCCAGCCGGACGGCGCACCCAAGCCGGTGGAGTTCAGCTTCTTTGTGCCGCAGCAGTACGGCAGCGCAGCGATTTTGACGCAGTACCCCAGCTACAGTGAAATGCTCGAGGACTACTACGCCACCAAGGACCGTGCCGAGCGTCTGCGCCAGAAAAGCCGTGAGCTGTACAAGGCTGTCCACAATATGTACGACCGCGCTGTCCGCAAGCAGGCGGCCCGCCGCGAGGAACTGGCGCAGTCGTCCAAGGCCGACACGCTGCGGCTGTACGGCGAACTGCTGCAGGCGAACCTCTGGGCGCTGCATAAGGGCGACCGTCAGGTCACCGTGCAGAACTATTACACCGGCGAGGATGTGACCATCAAACTCGATCCGCGTCTGGGCGGCATCGAGAACGCGCAGAAGTATTTCCGCGATTATAAAAAGAAGCAGACCGCCCACACCATGCTGCAAAAGCTCCTTGTCGAGGGCGAGGCGGAGATCGAATACCTGCGCACTGTTCTGTATGAGGTCGAGTCTGCGCCCGGTGAGATGGCACTGAACGAGATCCGCGCCGAGCTGAAAAGTCAGGGCTATCTCAAATACTACAAGCAGCGCGACCGCAAGCAGAAGCCGGCGGATTTCCTGCGGTATACCTCAAGCGACGGCTTTGAGATTCTGGTCGGCCGGAACAATTTGCAGAACGATAAGCTGACGCTGCACACCGCGCGCGGCAAGGATCTGTGGTTCCATGTGCAAAAGGCTCCCGGCAGCCACTGCGTTGTCATGAGCCGGGGGGAGGACATCCCCGACACGACCAGACAGGAGGCTGCCGAGCTGGCCGTGCTGCATTCCAGCCAGAACGGCGGTGCAAAGGTGCCGGTCGATACCACCGAGGTGAAGAACATCTGGAAAGCCAACGGCGCCAAGCCCGGCATGGTCCTGTATGAGGTCTACACCACCGTCTACATCACCCCGCGTACCGGGCTGGAGGAGCAGCTGAAACGGAAGTGAATATTCCATCAGCGCACGGTAGGGGCCGGGCATGCCCGGCCCTCGGCTTTCCCGCAAGCAGTCGTCTGCCATACAGCTGCGGGCCGCAGATGTGCGGCCCCTACAGGGCATCTTTCGATGAGGTGTGTTATGAAAAAATGTGCTGCAATTTTTGCATCTCTTGTTTTTCTTACTGCGTGCGCTTCTGCCCCGGCAGGCAGCGTGTCGGCAACCCCCGTGCCGACAGAAACGCCCGCGCCCACGGTAGAGCCGACTTCGGAGCCGACGGCCACCCCGTCCCCAACGCCCGCGCCGACGATGGCGGTGTATGATGAGGTGTCGTTTGACGATTGGCGGGGCGATGCGGGCTGCCGGATGCCGGACTACACATTCAGCGCACCGCATAAACCACTGCTGCAGCAGGGCAAAAAAGTTGTCTGGCCCACCGAGGGCGTGACGCTCCGTTACTCGGCGGATTCGCTGGAAGAAGTGGCGGAGATTTTCCACACGACGGTGGAAAACATAAAAGAGCTGAACCCGGACTGGCAGGATAACTATAGCCGCAACGGCGGACGCTACTGGGACCTGAAAGTGCAAGCTGAGCCCTACACAGTGCCTGAGAACAATGTCGTCACCGTCACAGTCAATGCGCCATGGGTTGAAGGCTACTACGACCGCACAGAAGTCAGCGATGTTCCTGCTTCGCTGGACAAGCAGGCCCGGGCTGCGCTGGCTTCGGCGTATTACTTCCAGTACCATTGGTTTGGGATGCATGCGGGCTTTATGCCCTATGAGAAACTGGACGAGCCGGTCGGATTCTTCAACTATCGCGCGGCGGACGGCGCGTTTTACACAAAGTTCTCGGAGTTCAGCAGCTTTCTGCACACGGTCTATTCCGATGCTTGGATCGATGATATGCTGAGCATGGATCCCGCGCCTTTTGCGGAAGGGGAGAGTGACACAATCCTGACGATCGATGGTGACCGCGGCAGTAATATTGCTTACTGCGGGCATGTCTTTACTGAGCCGGAATTACAGCCTGACGGCAGCCTTACATTTTATCAAGTCGTGCTGACTTGTGAGAGCGAGGACTTCGCGGGCTGGGCAGGGGATGACCCTGTTGTGCCTGATACAGTCACGCTGAGCCCTGTCCGCCTCATCCCCACCGAGGGCGGCTGGCGGGTGGACGCGCTGGAGCTGCCCAACTGAGTTGTAGGGGCCGGGCATTGCGGGGTTGTAAGCGTAGGACCACGGTTGAGTGGAACGAAACCGGGGCGCGAACAATGTTTGCCCCTGCGGGGCAAACAACCGCACGAGCGTGTTTGCTTGCAAACTGTCGGCGCTCGTTGTGCGCCGACAAGCGCCCGGCCCGCGGCCTTCCCGCAAATGACCGTTTACCTTACAGCTGCGGGCCGCACATGTGCGGCCCCTACAGAGCAATAACTTTTCACGCTGCAATTTGCCTGAAAAACAGGACTTCTTTCCCCAAAAACCATGCACTCTGTTGAAAACCCTCTCAACAAACGCTACTTTCGGCATAACGTAAAAATTTCTCAAAAAAATTTTATAAAAATGCCAAAAAACACTTGCAACGCCGGGAAACGTGTGCTATAATCTTTCTTGGCTGCGGAAGGCTTGTGCAGATAAAACAAGCTGCGCAAGCCGCGATATGCGTTGATGCGGGAGGTTGCCGCCATATAGCCGAGAGGCTGGCGGGTTTTTCCGCGGAGTATGTCCGATCTTAGAACCGGGCGAAAGAATTACGGAAACAAAGGGATATGTACGCCACTGCATTCTGCGGTGCGGACCAATGTTCACCTTACTTTGTAATGATTCTTTCCGGGAGAACTGTGTAAAACGGTTCACCGGATTTTGTCATGCGAAAAGGTTGAACACCCGGAAACGTGTGTAATTTATCGGCTCGCCTAAGGCGCAAAATTTTATAGGAGGCGAATGCAATGGCAGTCAAAGAAAAAATCAGAATCCGTCTGAAGAGCTACGATGCATCCCTGATCGATGCTGCGGCACAGAAGATCGTGGAGACCGCTAAGCGCACTGGCGCTCGCGTTTCCGGCCCGATCCCTCTGCCCACCGACAAGGAGGTCGTCACGATCCTGCGCGCTGTCCACAAGTACAAGGACAGCCGTGAGCAGTTCGAGACCCGCACGCACAAGCGTCTGATCGACATTCTGAAGCCGTCCAACAAGACGGTTGAGGCTCTCATGAGCCTGCAGCTCCCCGCCGGCGTTGACATCGAGATCAAGCTGTAATCGAGTTTCTACATTATAATGGCCGATACGCGCGGCCGTGATCCGTGAACGGTCGGCGTGTAATGAAAACACGGTAAAGCACCATCTCGCTGCAATGCAAACAGCGGAGAGGTCATGTTGATGGAAAACCACCAACCAATAACCTTTACAGGAGGACAAACACAATGCAAAAAGGTATCATCGGCAAGAAGCTGGGCATGACCCAGCTGTTCGACGCCAACGGCAAGGTCGTTCCGGTCACCATCATCGAGGCCGGCCCCTGCACCGTCGTGCAGAAGAAGACCGTTGAGTCTGACGGCTATCAGGCTGTTCAGATGGGCTACGGCGAAGTGAGCGCCAAGAAGGTCAACAAGGCCGCCAAGGGTCACTTCGACAAGGCTGACGTCGCTCCCAAGCGCACCCTGCGTGAGTTCCGTTTTGATGACATCGCTGCCGTCAACGTCGGCGACATCCTCAAGGCTGATGTCTTCGCAGAGGGCGACAAGGTTGACGTTGTCGGCACCAGCAAGGGCAAGGGCTATCAGGGCGTTATCAAGCGCTTTGGCCAGCACCGCCTGCGTGAGAGCCACGGCACCGGCCCTGTTGCACGTCATGCCGGTTCTAACGGCTCCACTTCCAGCCCGTCCCGCGTGTTCAAGGGCAAGCGTCTGCCCGGCCACATGGGTGCGGTCCGCGTGACCGTTCAGAACCTGAGCATCGTTAAAGTCGATGCTGAGAACAATCTGATCGCGATCAAGGGTGCGATCCCCGGCCCGAAGGGCTCGGTCGTGACCATCCACGACAGCGTGAAAGCGTAAAGGAGGAAAACACAATGGCACAGTTTGATGTCGTCGATATGAACGGCAAGAAGGTTTCCACCGTTGAGCTTTCCGACGCCGTGTTCGGGATCACCCCGAACGAGAAGGCTGTCCACGAGGCAGTCGTCAACTTCCTGGCCAACCAGCGCCAGGGCACCCAGAACACCAAGATCCGCAAGGAAGTCCGCGGCGGCGGCAAGAAGCCTTGGCGCCAGAAGGGCACCGGCCACGCTCGTCAGGGCTCCATCCGCGCTCCCCAGTGGACGCACGGCGGTGTTGCTCTGGGCCCCAAGCCCCGCAGCTACTACTACACCATCAACAAGAAGGTCAAGCGTCTGGCTCTGCTCAGCGCCCTGTCTGACAAGGCTGCCAACGGCAACATGATCCTGGTTGACAAGATCGCCGCTGACGGGTACAAGACCAAGACCGTCGTTGCTTTCCTGGCCGCTGTCGGCGCAGGCAAGAAGAACCTGATCGTCAATGACACTCTGGACGCCAAGTTCGTCAAGAGCGCCGCCAACATCCCCGGTGTCAAGACCGCCGCTACCGGCGTCAACACCTACGATGTTGTCAACGCTGACAAGCTGATCCTGAGCGTTGACGCTGCCAAGAAACTTGAGGAGGTATATGCGTGATGAAATTCGCACAGGACATCGTTCTCGCCCCCGTCATCACCGAGAACTCCATGGCTGGCATCGCTGACAAGAAGTACACCTTCAAGGTCGCTACCGACGCCACCAAGATCGACATCGCCAACGCTGTTGAAGAGCTGTTCGGCGTGAAGGTCGCCAAGGTCAACACCATCTCCGTGCGCGGTCGTTACCGCCGTCAGGGCATGCACGCCGGCTACACTGCCAAGAGCAAGAAGGCCATCGTCACCCTGACTGCTGACTCCAAGGAGATCGAGTTCTTCAACTCGATGGTCTGATGACCTGACAAGCCGCAAGGCTGTCACCCAGAACCCCGCCGAGGGGTTCGCTTATGGGGATATGACCCCGATAAAAATTCATAAGATAACAACAAGGAGATCAACATGGCTATCAAGAAGTACAAGCCGACTACCCCCGGCCGCCGTGGCATGACTGTTACTGATTACAGCGTCCTGTCCAAGGTTGACCCGGAGCGCAGCCTGCTGGAATCCAAGAAGAAGCATGCCGGCCGCAACAACACCGGCAAGATCACCGTTCGCCATCACGGCGGCGGCAACCGCGTCAAGTACCGTGTCATCGACTTCAAGCGCAACAAGTTTGATGCCCCTGCCACCGTCAAGACGCTGGAGTACGATCCGAACCGTTCTGCCTTCATCGCCCTCATCGAGTATGAGGATGGCGTCAAGAGCTACATTCTGGCTCCCGATGGCCTGAAGGTTGGCGACACTGTCATGGCTGGCCCCAACGCGGACATCAAGCCCGGCAACGCTCTGCCCTTCGAGAACATCCCCGTCGGTACCATGATCCACAACATCGAGCTCTACCCCGGCAAGGGCGGCCAGCTGGTCCGTTCCGCTGGCGTCATGGCTCAGCTGATGGCTAAGGAGAATGGCTACGCTCTGGTTCGTCTGCCCTCCGGTGAGATGCGCAACGTTCGTCTGAACTGCATCGCCACCATCGGCGTTGTTTCCAACCTCGACCATGAGAATGTCAATCTGGGCAAGGCCGGCCGCAAGCGCCACATGGGCGTCCGCCCCGGCAGCCGCGGTGCTGTCATGAACCCCTGCGATCACCCGCACGGTGGTGGCGAGGGCCGCGCACCCGTTGGTCATTCCAGCCCGCGTACTCCGTGGGGCAAGCCCGCTCTGGGCCTGAAGACCCGCAAACACAAGGCCCGCAGCGACAAGTTCATTGTCAAGCGCGCCAACGGCTAAGGGAGGTTACTGAACAATGTCTAGAAGCACTAAGAAGGGCCCTTACGTTCTGCCTTCCCTGTACAAAAAGGTCGAGGCTATGAACGAGGCTGGCAAGAAGAGCGTCGTGAAGACCTGGAGCCGTTCCTCCACCATCTTCCCCGAGTTCGTCGGTCACACCTTCGCCGTCCATGACGGCCGCAAGCATGTGCCTGTCTACGTTACCGAGGACATGGTTGGCCACAAGCTCGGCGAGTTTGCGCCTACCCGCAAGTTCACCGGCCACGTCGGCGCTAAGACCGCTGGCAAGTAAGAGAGGAGGAACATCGAATGGAAGCACGGGCAATTCTCCGTTACGCCCGCATTAGTCCCCGCAAGGTTTCGATCGTGATGGACCTCATCCGTAACAAACCCCTGGACGAAGCGCTGGCTATCCTGCAGTACACCCCGAAGGCCGCCTGCGAGCCCCTTCTCAAGCTGGTGAACTCTGCTGCCGCAAATGCGGAAAACAACTTCAACATGGATCGCAACAATCTCTACGTCGCAGAATGCTACGTCTGCCCCGGCCCCACGCTCAAGCGCATCATGCCTCGCGCACAGGGCCGTGCATACCGCATCCTGAAGCGCACCAGCCACATGACTGTTGTGCTGAAAGAGAAAGAGTAAGGAGGTAAACAAATGGGCCAGAAAGTCAATCCCCACGGCATGCGCGTGGGCGTTATCAAAGATTGGGACAGCCGCTGGTTTACCTCTAAGCAGGCATTCGGCGACACCCTGGTCGAGGATCACAAGATCCGTAAGACCCTGAAGAAGCAGCTGTACGCTGCCGGCGTTCCCAAGATCGAGATCGAGCGTACCGTTGATTCCCAGACCGGTGCCCCCCGCGTGAAGGTCAATGTCTTCTGCGCAAAGCCGGGCATCGTGATCGGCAAGGGCGGTGCTGAGAGCGCCAAGATCGAGAAGCAGCTTGCCAAGCTCACCGGCAAGGCTGTCAACCTCAACATCATCGAGGTCAAAGGCACCACCACCAATGCTCAGCTGGTTGCTGAGGATGTCGCTTCCCAGCTCGAGCGCCGCATCGCGTTCCGCCGTGCCATGAAGCAGGCCATCCGCAACGCCATGCAGCCCCGTGACCGCAGCGCTACCCCCGCAAAGGGTATCAAGGTCACCTGCTCCGGCCGTCTGGCTGGCGCTGACATCGCCCGCGTTGAGAGCTACCACGAGGGTACCATCCCCCTGCAGACTCTGCGCGCTGACATCGACTACGGCTTCGCCGAGGCCAACACCACCTATGGTAAGGTCGGCGTCAAGGTTTGGATCTACAAAGGCGAGATCCTGAAGGGCGCCAAAGCCCCCGCCAAGAAGGAAGGAGGCAAACAGTAATGTTACTGCCGAAGCGTGTTAAGTACCGCCGCGTTCAGCGCGGCCGCATGACCGGTAAGGCCATGCGCGGCAACAAGGTCAACCAGGGCGATTACGGCCTGGTCGCTCTCGAGCCGGCTTGGATCACCTCCAACCAGATCGAGGCAGCCCGTGTTGCCATGACCCGTTATATCAAGCGTGGCGGCAAGGTCTGGATCAAGATCTTCCCCGATAAGCCCGTTACCGAAAAGCCCGCCGGCACCCGAATGGGTTCCGGTAAGGGCAGCCCGGAGTACTGGGTGGCCGTCGTTAAGCCGGGCCGCGTGCTCTTCGAGCTGGCTGATGTCAACGAGGAGACCGCCCGCGAGGCTCTGCGTCTGGCCAGCCACAAGCTGCCGATTCGCTGCAAATTCGTCAAGCGCGAGGAGCTTGACACTGTAAAGGAGGGTGACGCTGAATGAAAGCCACTGAACTGCGCGAAATGACCGATGTCGAGCTGAACAAGCAGCTCAAGGACCTGAAGGCCGAACTCTTCAACCTGCGCTTTCAGCACGCCATCAACCAGTTGGACAACCCCATTCGCATCGAGGCCGTTAAGAAGGACATCGCCCGCGTGATGACCGTCCTGGCTGAGAAGAATGCCAAGAACGCTTAAGAGGGAGGGTAAAGCATGGAACGTAATCTGAGAAAGACCCGTGTGGGCGTCGTTGTCTCCGACAAGATGGACAAGACCATCGTTGTCGCTGTTAAGGACAGCGTCCAGCACCCTCTGTACAAGAAGATCTTGAAGCGTACCAAGAAGTTCAAGGCCCATGATGAGAACAACGAAGCCGGCATCGGCGACCGCGTTGAGATCATGGAGACCCGCAAGATCTCCAAGGACGTCAACTGGCGTCTCGTGAAGATCATCGAGAAGGCAAAATAATCAGCCTGGTACTTTGAAAGGAGGACCTGAAAGATGGTTCAGATGCAAACTTATCTCAAAGTGGCCGACAATACCGGTGCTAAGGAGTTAATGTGCTTCCGTGTACTGGGCGGTACCCGCAAGAGATACGCAAACATCGGTGACATCGTGGTTTGCAGCGTCAAGAAGGCTGCTCCCGGTGGCACTGTGAAGAAGGGCGACGTGGTCAAGGCCGTCATCGTCCGTAGCAAGCACGGCCTGCGCCGTGACGACGGCTCCTACATCCGCTTCGATGAGAACGCCGCCGTCATCGTCATGGCTGACAAGAGCCCCAAGGGCACTCGTATCTTTGGACCTGTCGCTCGCGAGCTGCGCGATGCCGGCTTCACCAAGATCCTGAGCCTGGCTCCGGAATCGCTGTAAGGAGGTTTTAATTAAATGAACAATCTTCATGTTAAAACCGGCGACAACGTAATGGTCATCTCCGGCAAGGACAAGGGCAAGACCGGCAAGGTTCTGCAGACCTCCCCCAAAGAGGGCAAGGTCATTGTCGAGGGCCTGAACATGGTCACGAAGCACGTCAAGCCCCGCCGTCAGGGCGAGCAGGGCGGCATCGTTAAGGCCGAGGGCGCTATCTACGCCTGCAAGGTCATGCCCGTCTGCCCCAAGTGTGGCAAGGCCACCCGCGTGGGCCATTCTGTCAAGGACGGCAAGACCGTCCGCGTTTGCCGCAAGTGCGGCGCTGAACTGTAAGGGAGGAGTACACAATGGCACGTTTGAAAGAACAGTATGTCAACGAGATCGCTCCGGCCCTGAACAAGAAGTTCGGCTACAAGAGCGTTATGCAGATCCCCAAGCTGGATAAGGTCATCATCAATGTTGCAGCTGGTGAGGCTAAGGAGAACGCCAAGGTCATCGACGCCATCGTCGCAGATCTGGGCCTGATCACCGGCCAGAAGGCTATCGTCTGCAAGGCCCGCAAGAGCGTTGCAAACTTCAAGCTGCGCGAGGGCATGCCCATCGGCGCAAAGGTCACCCTGCGTGGTGAGCGTATGTACGAGTTTGTCGACCGCCTCTTCAATGTCGCGCTGCCCCGCGTTCGCGACTTCCGCGGTATCAACGGCAACTCCTTCGACGGCCGCGGCAACTACGCCTTCGGCCTGAAGGAGCAGATCATCTTCCCCGAGATTGACTTCGACAAGGTCGATGCGATCCGCGGCATGGACATCTGCTTCGTCACCACCGCCAAGACCGACGAGGAGGCCAAGGAGCTGCTGAAGGCTCTGGGCGCTCCGTTCGCAAACTAAGGGAGGGAACTGTAAATGGCTAAACTTTCTATGAAGCTCAAGCAGCAGCAGCCCGCCAAGTTCTCGACCCGCGCTTACAACCGCTGCAAGATCTGCGGTCGTCCCCACGCTTACCTGCGCAAGTACGGTGTCTGCCGTATCTGCTTCCGTGAGCTGGCTTACAAGGGCGAGATCCCCGGCGTCAAGAAGGCTTCCTGGTAAGCCCTTGATTGCTTCTGTCTGAACGAATAACAACACTCTTAAACACAACCTAAGGAGGTTAGTGGCATGCAAATCACCGATCCTATCGCGGACCTGCTGACCCGCATCCGCAATGCTAGCACTGCCAAACACCCTTCCGTGGATATCCCTGCATCTAACCTGAAGAAGGCGATCTGCCAGATCCTGGTTGATGAGGGCTACATCAAGGGTATGAAAGTGACCGAGGACAACAAGCAGGGGACCATCACCCTGACCCTGAAGTACCAGGAGAACGGTACTCCGGTCATCGCCGGCCTGAAGCGCGTTTCTAAGCCGGGCCTGCGCATTTACACCAACTGCGAGGATATGCCCAAGGTCATGAAGGGCCTGGGCACCGCAATCATCTCCACCTCTAAAGGCGTCATGACCGACAAGGCAGCCCGCGCTGCTCATGTCGGCGGTGAAGTTCTCGCCTTTGTGTGGTAAGAAAGGGGTATAGACAATGTCGAGAATTGGAAGAAAACCCATCGTCATTCCCGCCGGTGTGGAAGTGAAGGTCGATGCGGCCGAGCACACCATCACTGTTAAGGGCCCCAAGGGTACCCTGCATTCCAAATTTCATCCTCTGATGACTGTTGCTGTCGAGGGCAATGAGATTTTGGTTACCCGCCCCAATGACGAGAAGGAGGCACGCAGCCTCCATGGCCTGACCCGCACCCTGATCCACAACATGGTCGTCGGTGTTACCGAGGGCTTCCGCAAGGATCTGGAAATTCAGGGCGTCGGTTATCGTGCCGCCAAGCAGGGCAGCAAGCTGACCCTGACCCTGGGCTTCTCTCATCCCGTTGAGTTCGAGGACACCGATACCATCAAGATCGAGCTGAAAGATGCGCTGCACTTCAGCATCACCGGTATCGACAAGCAGGAAGTCGGCCAGTTCGCTGCCGAGGTCCGCGGTGTCCGCCCGCCCGAGCCGTATAAGGGCAAGGGTATCCGCTATGTTGGCGAGTATGTCATCCGTAAGGAAGGCAAAGCCGGCAAGGGTAAATAATAGGAGAGGAGAAACATTATGGTCAACAAGGCTGATAAGAACGTTGCTCGTCTGCGCCGCCACCGTCGTGTCCGCGGCAAGATCAGCGGCACTGCTGCTCGTCCCCGTCTGGATGTTTTCCGCTCTGCCAAGCACATCTACGCTCAGGTCATCGATGATGAGCAGGGCGTGACCCTGGCCAGCGCTTCCAGCATGGACAAAGATTTCAACGCTTACGGCGGCAACATTGATGCTGCCAAGAAGGTTGGCGAGAACATCGCCAAGAAGTGCCTTGAGAAGGGCATTACCGAAGTGGTCTATGACCGCGGCGGTTTCGTTTACCACGGCCGTGTGCAGGCTCTCGCTGAGGGTGCCCGCGAGGCCGGTCTGAAGCTGTAAGGAGGGAGAAGATACAATGGCCATGCAGAGAAGACAAGAAGATGACGGCATGATCACCAAGGTCGTCTCCATCAACCGCGTTTCCAAGACCGTCAAGGGCGGCCGCGTCATGAAGTTCGCTGCCCTGATCGTCGTCGGCGACGGCAAGGGCAACATCGGCTACGGCGTCGGCAAGTCCGGCGAGGTTCCCGAGGCTATCCGCAAGGGTGAGGGCGCTGCCAAGAAGAACATGCGCAAGGTCTGCCTGAAGGGCACCACCATTCCTCACGAGATCGTCGGCGAGTTCGGCGCAGGCCGCGTCCTGATGCGTCCCGCTGCCCCCGGTACCGGCGTTCTGGCCGGCGGTCCTGTCCGTGCCGTGCTCGAGTGCGCCGGCATCAAGGACATCCGCGCCAAGAGCCTGCGTTCCAACAACCCCATCAACGTCACTGCTGCTACCTTCGCAGGCCTGTGCGGCCTGACCGACGCCGAGAGCGTCGCGGCCAAGCGCGGCAAGACTGTTGCCGAGATTCTGGGCTAAGGAGGGTACTACAATGGAGAAAGTTACCATTCGTCTCGCCAAGAGCCTGATCGGCCGCGGCAAAGAGCAGATCGCCGTTGCGCACTCCCTGGGCCTGAACCGCCCCGGTGAGGTCACCGAGCAGCCCGACAACGCGGCTACTCAGGGCAAGATCGCCAAGATCGCCCACCTGGTCGTTGTGACCAAGGCGTAATGCAAGGAGGTGCAAGCATGAAACTTCACGAACTGAAAGCTTCCGCTGGTGCCCGCAAGGCCGTGACCCGCAAGGGCCGCGGTGCTGGTTCCGGCAACGGCAAGACCGCTGGCTTCGGCCACAAGGGCCAGAAGGCCCGCAGCGGCGTCAAGAAGGCCGGCTTCGAAGGCGGCCAGATGCCTCTGCAGCGCCGTCTGCCGAAGCGCGGTTTCAACAACATTTTCGCAACCAAGTATGTTACCATCAAGGTATCTGACCTCGAGAAGTTCGAGGCCGGTTCTACCGTTGATACCGAGGCCCTGCTGAAGGCCGGCATCATCTCCAAGACGCTGGACGGCGTCAAGGTGCTGGGCAACGGCGAGCTGACCAAGGCAATCAATGTCAAGGTCGCTGCTTATACAGCCTCCGCCAAGGAAAAAATCGAGAAAGCGGGCGGGAAGGCTGAGGTGATGTAAGGTGTTTGAAACCTTCCGTAAAGCATGGAAGATTGAAGACCTGCGCAAGCGTCTTCTGTTCACCCTTCTGATCCTCGTCCTGTTCCGTCTTGGCTGTGCGATTCCTGTGCCGTACATCAGCGCAGGCGCACTGACCTCGATGTTTGCCGGCGGCACCGGCGATATGCTGGAGTATCTGAATATGATGAGCGGCGGCGCTCTGAGCGAATGCACGTTGTTCGCTCTGGGTGTGCAGCCCGCCATCAACGCCTCCATCATTATGCAGCTGCTGGCGGTAGCCATTCCGTATCTGGAAAACCTCACCAAGGAAGGCGAGGAAGGTCAGCGCAAGATGCGCCGCATCACCAACTATGTTGGCGCGGGCATTGGTCTGATGCTGTCCATCGGCTACTACTTCATCATCCGCAATATGGGCGCTCTGTCCTACACAGAGGGCTTTGCGGGCATCTTCAGCGCGGTCGTCATCGTGTTGGCCTTCACGGCAGGCTCTCAGCTCTGCGCCTGGATGGGCAACCAGATTGACTCCAAGGGTATCGGCAACGGTATCTCGCTGATGATCTTCGCAGGCATCGTGGCCCGCTGGTCCAGCATCTACACTGCTACGACCAACATTCTGGCCCGCGCCCAGAACGGTGAGCCGTTCTTCTACATCATGCTGCCCCTGCTGCTTGTTCTGGCTCTGGTCGCTGTGGTCTTCGTCGTCGTCCTGACGAACGCAGAGCGCCGCATCCCGGTCCAGTACGCCAAGCGCGTTATGGGCCGCAAGATGTATGGTGGTCAGGCAAGCTACATCCCCATCAAAGTGAACATGACCGGCGTTATGCCCATCATCTTTGCTTCGACGCTGTGCAGCCTGCCCGGTCTGATCTTCCGGTTCATCAATCTGGATGCTGCTTCGCATCCGGCGCTGTACGCTTTCTTCAGCGTGTTTAACTACAACAGCGTTCTTTACCTCATCGTTTATGTGCTGCTGATCGTTGCGTTCAACTACTTCTACGTTGCGATCCAGTACAACCCCGTGGACATTGCCAACCAGCTTCGCAAAAACAACGGTACCATTCCCGGCATCCGTCCGGGCAAGCCCACCAGCGATTTCATCACGAAGACCCTGTCCAAGATCACTCTGATCGGCGCGATCTTCCTGGCTATCGTGGCTGGCTTCCCCATCATCCTCGGCAACATCACCGGCACTTCCATCCAGCTGGGTGGTACTACGCTGCTGATCGTCGTGGGTGTGGCGCTTGAAACCGGCCGTTCTCTGGAAGGCTATATGACCGCCCGTTACCACAAAGGGTTCTTGGAATAAGAGAAAGGGAATGTGCGATGAAACTGATCCTTTTGGGCGCCCCCGGCGCCGGCAAGGGAACTCAGGCAGAGATCCTCTGCGATAAGCTGGGCATCCCGACCATTTCCACCGGCAACATTCTGCGTGCAGCCGTTAAGGAAGGCACGCCGATGGGCAAAAAGGCAAAAAGTTTTATGGACGCCGGTGCTCTGGTGCCCGATGATGTCATCGTCGGCATCGTGAAGGAGCGCCTGGCTGAGCCTGACTGCGCAAAGGGCTTTATCCTTGACGGTATGCCCCGCACGATCGCTCAGGGCGAAGCTCTGGAGCAGATGGGCGTGGAGATCGACAAGGTCGTGAACCTCATCGTTGAGGATGAGGCGATCACCCGCCGCATGTCCGGCCGCCGCGTTTGCGCAAAATGCGGTGCCAGCTATCACATCGTAAACAAACCCAGTGCCAAAGAGGGCGTTTGTGACCGCTGCGGCGGTGAGCTGGCCATCCGCAAGGACGACGAGCCCGCCACCGTACTGGACCGCTTAAAGGCTTACCATGAGCAGACCGAGCCGCTGGTCGAGTTCTATCGCCAGCGCGGCAAGCTCGTGGAGGTGCCCGATCAGGGTTCCATCGAGGCCACCACGGCGTTCCTTCTCAAGCTTTTGGAGGCTTAATCATCCATGATCCAAATCAAAAATGCTGCCGAGCTGCAGAAGATGCGCAAGGCCTGCGCGATCAGTGCAGCAGCCCTGAAGGCCGGCGGCGAAGCGATCGAACCCGGTATCACTACCGCTGAGATCGACAAAATCATCTATGACTTTATCGTGCGCCACGGTGCAAGACCCAACTTCCTGCACCTGTACGGCTTTCCGGCCACGGCGTGCATCAGCGTGAATGACACGGTCATTCATGGTATCCCCACCAGACAGCAGCAGATCCGCCCCGGCGACATCGTTTCGATCGACACCGGCTGCAAGATCGATGGCTTCAACGGCGACAATGCCTGCACCTACGGGTGCGGCAAGCTTGACCTCGAAGCCCAGCGGCTGCTGGATGTTACCAAAGAGAGCCTGCATCGCGGCATCGAGATGGCGCGCGGCGGCAACCGGGTAGGGGATATCGGCCACGCAGTACAGTCCTATGTCGAGGAGAACGGCTTCTCGGTCGTCCGCACCTTTGTCGGCCACGGTGTCGGCAAGGAGCTGCATGAGGATCCCGAGGTCCCGAACTTCGGCAACGCCGGGCGCGGTCCGCGTCTGGTGCCGGGTATGTGCATCGCAGTCGAGCCGATGGTGTGCCAGTACAAGTACGCGGTAAAGACACTGAAGGACGGCTGGACGGTCAAAACGTGTGACGGCGGCCTGGCAGCTCACTTTGAGCATACCATGGCAATCACTACGGCCGGTGCCGAGGTCCTGACCTACGGCTGGGAGGAACCCGGATGGACTTTGTAAGAGGCCAGCTGGTCCGCTCCAAGGCCGGTCGGGATAAGACCCGCACACTGGCTGTTCTGGCTGTGGATGGACCGATGCTTCTGGTTGCGGACGGGGACCTGCGCAAGCTGGACAACCCCAAACGCAAAAAGATGCAGCATGTTGCACCTACGACCACCGTTCTTGAGAACGAGCTTCTGAAAAGCGATCAACAACTCAGGGATGCGATCCGCGCATATGACGCGGCGCGGAACTGACGGAACCCTTCAAGGAGGCAATCAGCTTGTCTAAAGAAGATGTCATCGAAGTAGAAGGTATCGTTCGGGAGGCCATGCCCAACACTGTGTTCAAGGTTGAACTCCTCAACAAAGAGGGTAAGCCCAACGGCCATGTGGTTATGGCTCACATTTCCGGCAAGCTGCGGACCAACTTCATCCGCATCCTGCCCGGCGACAAGGTCACGATGGAAATGTCTCCCTACGACCTGACCAAAGCCCGGATCACCTGGCGTTCCAAATAAGAAGCGCCTTGTGTTATAAAGGAGGTTAACATCATGAAGGTAAAACCTTCCGTGAAACCCATTTGCGAGAAGTGCAAGGTCATCAAGCGCAAAGGCCGCGTGATGATCATCTGCGCCAATCCGAAGCATAAGCAGCGTCAGGGCTAAAGGTCCGCGGAGCATTCCGCGGAAACCGTACCCAAAACGCTTGGGGGCCAAGTGCGTAGATTCCCGGCGCAGGCCCCGACCAGGACATGGGATGTTACTAATGGAGGTGCTTTATGGCACGTATTGCTGGTGTTGATCTGCCTCGCGAGAAGCGGATCGAGGTTGGTCTGACTTATGTTTACGGCATCGGCCAGTCCACTGCCGACGAGATTCTCGCCGGTACCGGAATTAACCCTGATACCCGCGTCAAGGATCTGACCGCTGACGAAGAGGCCAAGATCCGCGACTACATCGACAAAAACAACATCATGGTAGAGGGCGACCTGCGCCGTAATGTCGCGCTTGACATCAAGCGTCTGACCGAGATCCAGTGCTACCGTGGTGTGCGCCATCGCAAGGGTCTTCCCTGCCGCGGCCAGCGCACTAAGACCAATGCGCGTACCTGCAAAGGTCCCAAGCGCACTGTCGCTAACAAAAAGAAGTAAGGAGGAACTGAGACATGGCTGCTAACAAAGCTACTGCGGCAAAAACCCGCACTAAGAAAAAAGAGCGCAAGAATATCAGCGCCGGTGCTGCTCACATCCAGAGCACCTTTAACAACACCATCGTGACCATCACCGATACTCAGGGCAACACCGTTTCCTGGTGCAGCACTGGTGCGCTGAACTTCCGTGGCTCCCGTAAGAGCACTCCTTACGCTGCGCAGAGCGCTGCTGAGGTCGCTGCCAAGGCCGCCATCGAGCATGGCATGAAGACCGTTGAGGTCTACGTTAAGGGCCCCGGTTCCGGCCGTGAGAGCGCCATCCGCGCCCTGCAGGCAACCGGTCTGGAGGTCACCATGATCCGTGACGTGACCCCCATCCCCCACAATGGCTGCCGCCCGCCCAAACGCCGCCGCGTTTGATTGAAAGGAGAACATGAGATATGGCTAAGAATACCCAACCTATCGCTAAGCGCTGCCGTGCTCTCGGCATTTCTCCTGCTGTTATGGGTTATGGCAAGAAGACCACCAATCGTAACCCCGGCGGCCAGATGAGAAAGAAGAAGAGCGAGTACGCCACCCAGCTGAACGAGAAGCAGAAGGTCAAGTTCGTGTACGGCATTCTGGAGAACCAGTTCCATACCTACTACGAGAAGGCCTCCCGCATGCCCGGTCAGACCGGTGTCAACCTGCTGGTTCTGGTCGAGCGCCGTCTCGACAACGTCGTCTACCGTCTGGGCTTTGCCAAGACCCGCCGCGACGCCCGCCAGCTGGTTTCCCACAATCACTTCACTGTCAATGGCAAGCGTGTCAACATCCCCTCTTATCAGGTTAAGGCGGGCGATGTGATCGAAGTCATCGAGTCCAGCCGTTCTTCCGTCAAGTTCAGCAAGCTGCTGGGCGAGGAAGCTCCTGTCGTTCTGCTGCCTTCTTGGCTGGAGCGCGACAAGAACGCCCTGAAGGGCACCGTCACCAAGCTGCCCGTTCGTGAGGACATTGATGTGCCCATCGCTGAGCACCTCATCGTCGAGTTGTACTCCAAGTAATCCTCTTAACTGTTTTCTACGATTTTTCCAACCGAACCAGCGCTCTCGGGCGCTGGCTTAACAAGGAGGGTTTTTATGATGGAGATCGAACGCCCCAAGATCGAAACGGCTGCCCTTTCCCCGGATGGCCGTTACGGTAAGTTCGTTGTCGAGCCCCTTGAGCGCGGCTTCGGCACGACTTTGGGCAACAGCTTGCGTCGTGTGCTTCTGTCCTCTCTGCCCGGTGTGGCTGTCACCAGCGTCAAGATTGACGGCGTGGTGCACGAGTTCACTACCATCGAGGGCGTGCGTGAGGATGTCACCGAGATCGTCCTGAACCTCAAGGGTGTCGCTGCCAAGATCTACGGCGAAGCCCCCAAGACCGTCCGCGTCGAGGCCGTTGGCCCCTGCGAGGTCACTGCCGGCACCATCAAGGGCGGCGATGATCTGGAGATCCTGAACCCTGAGTGGCACATCGCCACACTGGGCGAGGGTGCCAAGCTGGTCATGGAGCTGACCTTTGACAAGGGCCGCGGCTATGTTCCCGCTGAGCGCAACAAGCAGGCCCTGATCGAGAAGAGCGACATCAGCACCCTGCCCGTGGACAGCATCTATACCCCCGTCCTCAAGGTCAACTACACGGTCGATCGTACCCGTGTAGGCCAGATCACCGACTTCGATAAGCTGATTATGGAAGTTTGGACTGACGGCACCTGCAATGCGCAGGAGGCCCTGAGCCTGGCAGCCCGCGTACTGACGGAGCACCTGAACCTGTTCGTGAACCTCTGCGATGAGACCGGCGAGACCGAGATCATGGTGGATAACGAAGATCAGGGCCGTGAGAAGGCACTCGAGATGACGATTGAAGAGCTGGACCTGAGCGTCCGCTCCTTCAACTGCCTCAAGCGTGCCGGCATCAACACGGTAGGTGACCTCATCGGTAAGAGCGAGGATGAGATGATGAAGGTCCGCAATCTGGGCCGCAAGTCTCTGGAAGAGGTCATGGCAAAGCTGGACAGCCTTGGTTTCTCTCTGACCAAGGAAGACGAAAACTAACCCCCCGCGACACGCGGATTCTATTGATAAGGAGTGAATCGAAATGCCCGGTACCCGTAAACTCGGTCGTGCCACCGACAGCCGCAACGCTATGCTGCGCGCTATGGTGACCTACCTGTTTGAGAACGGCAAAATCGAGACCACCGTCACCCGCGCCAAGGAAGTTCGTTCCATGGCTGAGAAGATGGTCACCCTCGGTAAGCAGGACGATCTGCACGCAAAGCGTCAGGTCTTCTCCTACATCACCAAGGAAGATATTGCCAAGAAGGTCATCGATGAGATCGGCCCCAAGTACGCTGACCGCAACGGCGGCTACACCCGCATCTACAAGATCGGACCCCGTCGCGGCGATGCTGCCGAGATGGCTATCATCGAGCTGGTCTGATTAGCCAGATAACTTGATAAAAAACACCGCTTGCCCGCAAGGGCAGGCGGTGTTTTTGTTTTGATGAACTGCAGGGCTATGTAGGGGCGAGCATTGCTCGCCCGTGGAACCTCATTGTTATTGCCTTTTCGCCCTATGCCCTCCGTAGGGGCGGATTCCATATCCGCCCGCCCCGGCAGCAACTCGGCACCGGGCCACCTCCCGTAGGGGCCGGGCATGCCCGGCCCGCAGCTTACCCGTAAGCGAGCGTGCTGCGGGAAACGGGCAAAGCCCCACCGGCCATCGCTGGCGCTCGGCCACCTCCCCACCGTGTGGGGAGGCTCTTTGCGCCCTGCGGGCGAAGCAACGACGAACAAGCGGGTGCGTACCATACGCTTCTTTTGTTCCTTCTTTGCAAAGAAGGAACCGAAGAAATTCCAAAATTAGATAAAAACACAGTTTTACACAAATTTGACAGCATACCCTTTGCGTCGGGCGCATATTTATGCTATAATGTCTAAAATGTGCTATTGCACATAAATTTAATAAAGAAAGAGTTGATAGTTCCCCAATGGACGATGGCAGTATATTTATGATCGTCGCACTGATAATCCTGATCGGTTTGTCTGCGTTTTTCTCGGCGGCAGAAACAGCGTACAATTCGCTGAATGAGATCCGCCTGCGGAGCAAGGCGGAGGACGGTGACGCCAGAGCGGCGCACACGCTCGCGCTGGTCGAGCGCTACGACAGCCTGCTCAGCACCATTCTGATCGGCAATAACATTGTCAATATCGGTGCGTCCTCTCTTGCCACCGTGCTGTTTACCCGCCTTGTCGGCGGCGTTTACGGCCCTACCGTCTCGACGATCGTCATGACCCTGTTGGTCCTGACCTTTGGCGAGATCACCCCCAAGAGCATGGCCAAGGAAATGCCCGAAACCCTTGCCATGAGCTTTGCCCCCGTGCTCAGCGCGCTGGTCACGATTTTTACGCCGCTGAACGCCCTGTTCGGTGCGTGGAAAAAGTTCCTTGCCAAGCGGTTTGACACCGGAGAGAAGGACACCATCACCGAAGGTGAGCTGGTGACAATGGTCAGCGAGGCAGAGAAGGACGGCGAGCTGACGAACCGTGAAAGTGAGCTGATTCGCAGCGCCATCGAGTTTGACGATGTGGAGGCGCAGGATGTGCTTACCCCCCGCGTGGATGTTGTGGCTGTCGAGGATGATACCCCGATGGACGAAGTCATTGAGCGCTTCGCCGAGAGCGGCTACTCCCGCCTGCCGGTCTACCACGATACGATCGACAATATCATTGGTGTGGTACATGAAAAGGACTGCTTTGCAGCCCTGCAGAAGCACGACAAAAATGTCAAGCTGGAGGACCTTGTCGGCCCGACGCTGTACACGACCAGCGTGACCCAGATTTCCGCGCTGCTGCGTACCCTGCGTGAGAGCAAGCATCATATGGCCGTTGTGGTCGATGAATACGGCGGCACGGCCGGCATCATCACGCTGGAGGATATTCTGGAGGAACTGGTCGGCGAGATATGGGACGAGCATGACGATGTGGTCGAGGATGTGCGCCAGCAGTCCGATGGCAGTTGGCTGATCTCCGGCAGCGCCAGCGTAGATGACACGGCCGAGGAGCTGGGCATCAAGGAGGATGACGACATTGATGCCGTGGCCATCGGCGGTCTGGTGCAGGAAAAGCTCAGCCGTCTGCCCAAGGTAGGGGATAAGTTCATCTGGGGTGACTTTGATGGTACTGTCACCCGCGCGACCAACCGCCGCGTGCAGGAGGTCCGCCTGATCCCCCGCAAGGTCCAGGACGAGAACGAAAAATAAATACCGATAAATAATCAGCGCCCGCCGAAAAATCAGCGGGCGCTTTTTTCAATAGGCCATGTATATTGAAAAAATGCCTGTAGGGGCCGATGCTTGCATCGGCCCGCAGAACGGTATATCAGCCGCATGGTGCTGCGGGCGGATATGGAATCCGCCCCTACGGTAGGGGTCGGCGTCTTCGACGACCCGGGAGCTGTGCGGCAACCGCAAAGTTCTCGGCGGGGTGAGGGCACCCCGCCCTACATGTGACGGGAAGATCGGCCGTAGGGCGGCCTGCCCTCAGGCCGCCGTGCAGTGCGGTGGCTACGGCACAGTTCCGCGGGCGAACAATGTTCGCCCCTACAGGCATTGCCCCATAGTTTTCCCCCTAAAGAAAAACTTCAAATTTCCATTTGCAAACTTTTTGTAAAATCCGCCAGAATTTTTTGCAAGTAACAATGCGAAGCATGTATAAAGCGCGGAAAATGTCGAAAATGTTGAAATTTTTGCCTTGCAGGGCTGATTTTATCCGTCTGCTGTGCTACAATATGAGTAAATGGGTTCTTGTGGTCTGCCACACTGCCCTGATGAAATAAGTAATACCAGATGGAAGTAAGGAGTACCTGTAATGGCTGAACAGAATCTTGGCCCGCGTGATTTCTTTGCCAAGGAGGATGCGATCGCCGATCTCGGTCTGATTGCCTGCCCCGGTGCAGAGGAGCTTTGCAAACTCGTAGACAGTCACCTTGTGCGCTGGGCGCGTGAGGTCGGCAATGATGAGGTCGATACCTTCATCATCCCCTGCGACTGTCCGCGTTTCCAGTCCGGTGATGCAAAAGGCCTTGTCAAGGCGTCCACCCGCGGTGACGACCTGTACATCTTCGTCGATCCGGGCAACTACAGCGTCACCTACAAGCTCTTCGGGTATGAGAACCACCTCTCCCCGGATGACCACTTCCAGAACCTGATGCGCATTATTCAGGCTGTCTCCGGCCGTGCCCATCGCATCAGCGTTATCATGCCCAGCCTGTACGGCGGCCGCCAGCATCGCCGCGTCAGCCGCGAGAGTCTGGACTGCGCCTTCTCCCTGCAGCAGCTGCGCGCGGTCGGCGTCAAGAACATCATCACCTTTGACGCCCATGACCCCCGCGTCATGAACGCCGTGCCTACCATGAGCTTCGACAATGTCATGCCCACCTATCAGGTGCTCAAGTGCCTGCTGCATCATGTGCCGGATGTTTCCTTCCACAAGGATAACTTCATGATCGTCTCTCCCGATGAGGGCGCCATGAACCGCAACATGTACTACTCCAGCGTGCTGGGCTGCAACCTCGGCATGTTCTACAAGCGCCGCGACTACAGCCGTGTGGTCAACGGCCGCAACCCCATCGTGGCGCATGAGTATCTGGGCGAGAGCGTTGAGGGCAAGGATGTCTTTATCGCTGACGACATCATCGCCTCCGGCGAGTCGATGCTCGACATCGGCTATGAGCTGAAGATGCGCGGTGCCCGCAACATCTTTACCTGCTGCACCTTCCCGCTCTTCACCGCCGGCCTTGACAAGTTCGACAAGGCCTACAACGATGGCATCATCAAGGCCGTTCTGGGCACGAACCTGACCTACCGCAAGCCGGAACTGCTGGAGCGCGAGTGGTACTACGACGTGGATGTCTCCAAGTACACCGCCTACTTCATCGCCGCCATCAACCATGACAAGAGCGTTTCCTCCATCATCGACCCGATGACCAAGATCCGCACGCTGCTTGACAAGCATGGTATCCCCATGGGCGGCCAGCAGTAAGCGCAAAATGAATTCTGATTCGGTCCGCCTTGGCGGGCCGAATTTTGTTGCAGAACTACGGCGTTTTGTATATAATAACATAGAGCATTACCATGCGATCCCCGCCCCGGTGGGCGGAGCGCCGCAGTATTGCTGCAGAATAAAATGCAGGGGAGAGATATTTATGCTGCCGATCGAACAGCTGCAGAATCTTATTCAGGGCAAAAAGGTTGCCTTTATCGGTGCGGGCGTCAGCCACAAGCGCTGCATCGAACAGTTTGTGGAGCTGGGCGCGCAGGTCACGCTCTGCGATCAGAAAAAGTCCCTTGAGGATTTTGGCGCGTATGCGGACACGCTGCGCCGCCTGCATGTCCGCCTGAGTCTGGGCGAGCATTATACTGACGGCTTTGCCGGGCAGGATATCATTATGCGCACACCGGGCTACGAATATTACAAGCCCGAGCTGCAGGCTGCTCTGCAGGCCGGCACAAAGGTCACCAGCGAGGTTGAGCTTTTTTTTGAGCTTTGCCCCTGCGAGATTGTGGCCGTGACCGGCTCTGACGGCAAGACCACGACCACAACGCTGATCTCCAAGATGTTTGAGGCTGCCGGCCGCAAGGTATTCTTGGGCGGCAACATTGGCGCTGCGCTGCTGCCCCAGCTGGCGGATGTGACCCCCGAGGCGGTCGCCGTTGTCGAACTGTCGAGCTTCCAGCTGATCAGCATGCGCGTCAGCCCCAAGGTGGCGGTTGTCACCAATGTGACCCCCAACCATCTGGACCACCATAAGGACATGCAGGAGTACATTGACGCCAAGCGGAACATCCTGCTGTGGCAGGTGCCGCCATGCCGCGCCGTGCTGGGCTTTGAAAACGAGATCTCGCGCGGTATGCAGAAGGACTGCAAGGGCGAGCAGGTCTGGTTTACCCGCCTGCATGACACAGACAAGGGCGCCTTCCTGCGGGAGAGCGATGACACCCTTTGCTATGCGGAGAACGGTGTCGTGACGCCGATCCTGCCCCGGGCCGAGGTCAAGCTGCGCGGCCTGCACAATGTCGAGAACCTGCTGGCCGCCATCGCTGCCGTCTGGGGCCGCGTGCCGGTCGAGGCCATGCGTCAGGTCGGCTCCACCTTCACCGGTGTAGAGCATCGCATTGAGCCGGTTCGCACGCTGGACGGCGTGACCTACTACAACGATTCCATCGCGTCCAGTCCGACGCGCACAATCGCCGGTCTGCGCAGCTTCAACCAGAAAATCATTCTGATCGCAGGCGGCTATGACAAGAAGATCCCCTATGAGCCGCTCGCGCCCGAGATCCTGGCCCATGTCAAGACACTGGTGCTGATGGGTGCCACCGGCCCCCGCATCGAGGCGGCTGTCCGCGCATGCCCGGGCTTTGACGAGAGCGCGCTGACCATCCTGCACGCGGACAGCATGCAGCACGCAGTCGAGCTGGCGCGCGGTGCCGCCCAACCCGGGGATGTGGTCAGCCTTTCGCCCGCATCTGCATCGTTTGATTTGTACCCGAATTTTGAGGTCAGAGGACGGGATTATAAGAATATCGTCAACAACCTGAAATGATGACGACAACCTGACTTGGCCCCCTCGCAGAGGGAGATGAGAGAGGTTCCTCTATGATTCAATCCGTCTCCACTGCGGAACATAAAACCGAATATCTCCGCCGCATTGCCAATAAGCCCTACTTTGAAGCTGTCCTTGGCACGCATCTGCGGCTGTTCGGGCAGCACCCGGCCAGCGGGTGGGCTTTCTATCTGCTGCCCGGCACAGCGGTGCTGGAGCTGCGCGGCGGCAGTGCCGTGGTCTGCGGTGCGCTGCCCGGCGGCAGTGCAGGGGAGGACGCCCGCGAGGAACTGGCCGGCTTTCTGCGGTTTCTCTGCGCCGACCGGTTGCGCACCGAGCAGCCCCTTGCGTTGGCAGGCTGGCAGCCCGCCGCGCCGCTGACCCTGTGGGAGTTGCCGCAGGGCAGTGCATTGCCGCTGCCGCCTGCGTACCCGGCGGAGCTGGTGCGGGACACAGCGCCCTCTATGCTGCCGGTCAGCCGTCTGGTCTTTGCCGAGAATGACGCCGAGGCCGATGAGTTCTACTCCACGGCCTGCACGGCGCTGGCCCACGGCGTGGGGGTGTGCCATGCCCTGCTGCAGGACGGCCGCCCCGTCTGCACAGTCGGCTGCTATGAGCAGAGCAACACCGAAAGCTATATGGCGGCGGGCGTGACCGACCCGGCCTGGCGGGGCAGGGGACTGGCCCGGCGGCTGATCGTTGAGATGGCAAACACGCTGGCCGCCGAGCGCACGGTGCGCTTTGCCTGTGAACAGACGCTGTGCGGCTTTTATGAGCAGCTTGGATTTGTACAAAACGGCAAAATAAACTATTATACTACAGATTGGAATATGCAATGATCGAACAATTCTACGACCTGCGCCCCGAGGTGCTGGCGCTGGACCGCAAGGCCCTTTCCCTCTGCCGTGAGCAGTTTGCCCATGTGGAGGAGATCCGCGACTACAACCAGCTCAAGATGCTGCGTGCCTTTACCGACAGCGGCGTTGAGGCACGGCACTTCTGGGGGTCGAGCGGCTACGGCGTCTGGGACGACAGCCGCAATAAGCTGGAGGAGGTCTTTGCCCGCTGCATGGGGGCGGAGGCAGCGCTCGTGCGCCCGCAGTTCATGAGCGGCACCCACACCCTGACGGTCGCGCTTTTCGGCCTGCTGCGCACGGGGGACACCCTGCTGGCTGCGACCGGCCGCCCCTACGACACGCTGGAGGGCGTGATCGGCATCGGCGAGGCGGGCAAGGGCTGCGGCACCCTGCGAGAGTACGGCGTCAGGTATGACGAGTGCCCGCTGCTGCCGGACTTTACCCCCGACTACGACCTGATTGCCGAGAAGGCCAAGACCGCCACGGTGGTGCATATCCAGCGCAGCCGCGGCTACACCCAGCGCAATGCCTTTGACTTGGCGACGATTCAAAAGGTGGCCGACATCGCCCGCAAGGCCAACCCCAACGCAGTCATCTTTGTGGACAACTGCTATGGCGAGTTCACCCAGACGGCGGAGCCGGTCGCCTTCGGCGCAGATATTATGGCGGGCAGCTTCATCAAAAACCCGGGCGGCGGCATCACCCCGACCGGCGGCTACATTGCAGGCCGCCGCGATTTGGTGGAAAAGTGCAGCCACCGCTTCACCGCGCCCGGCATCGGCGGCGATCTGGGCTGCACGCAGGACAGCCTGCGGGATACCTTCCTCGGCTTCTACTACGCCCCGGGCGTTGTCTGCGAGGCACTGAAAACGGCGATCTACGCCCAGTGTCTGCTGGAGCTGGCGGGCGTCAACCCGGTACCGCGCTATACGGCCGACCACAATGACATTGTCACCTGCTTTGACTCGGGCAGCGCCGCCGCGCTGACAGGCTTCTGCGCGGGCATCCAGCACAACAGCCCGGTGGACAGCTTTGCCAGCCCCGAGCCTGCCGATGAGCCGGGCTACACCGACAAGGTCGTCATGGCCAGCGGCAGCTTTACCGAGGGCAGCACGATCGAGATATCCTGCGATGGTCCGCTGCGCGCGCCCTACACCTGCTATCTGCAGGGCGGCGTCAACTTTACCGCCGGCCGCGCCGCCGTCCTCAACGCCGTGCAGAACGCGTTTTTCGCAGAGTAAGGTGAGGCGGCAGAGCCCCTCCGGTCATCGCTGGCGCTCGACCACCTCCCCTGTAAGGGGAGGCTTTTGCGCGGGCTTTGCCCGCGAGAAAGGCGCCCCACGAAGTGGGGAGCTGGCCGAGTTTACGAGGCCTGAGGGGCTCTGCCATGCTGCCTGAACCTGCAAGCCTAAATAAAAAATCTCCCGCGTATCGATACGCGGGAGATTTTTTAAAATCCTGATTTTTAGTGCTTCACAAAGTCACGCACAAGCGCCTGCAGCAGGTCATCACGGTCGATGCGGCGGATGATGGCGCGGGCGTTCTTGTAGGTCGTGATGTAGGTCGGATCCTCCGACAGAATGTAGCCGACAAGCTGATTGATGGGGTTGTAGCCCTTCTCCTCCAGCGCACGGTACACCTGCAGCACCGCCTGCTTGATCTCCATATCACGGTCATCACGGATGGAAAATACAGCGGTAGGCTCAGAGATCGGCATGTCAAAACTCCCCCTTGTAAGATATTACTAGCTTTATTATACTCAATATGCGTCAAATTTGCAATACGGAAACCGAGAAATTTTATACAGAAATCCAAGAAATGTGGACTGTCTGCGCGGACAGACTTTTGCATTTTGCAGCAGAATATGCTATAATACACACAAAATGTCCGTAAAGGAGATACAGCCATGAAGTTTTCCGAGATGCCCTATCAGCGCCCCGATCTGGACGCGGTAAAGCAGCAGTTCGCTGACCTCTGTGCGCGGTTCAAGGCCGCCGAAAGCTACGCAGAGGCGCGCGCGGTATTCCTCGAGGAGGAAAAGCTCAACAAGCATGTCGATACGCAGGCCCAGCTTGCGAGTGTGCGCAACACGATCGACACCCGCGACACCTTCTACGACAAGGAAATGAATTTCTGGAACGAGGCGGCGCCCCAGCTGCAGGAGTGCCAGAACGCATGGAGCCGCGCCATGCTCGATTCGCCGTTCCGCGCAGATTTTGCCGCTGAGTACGGTGACCTGATGTTTGTCAACGCTGAGATCGCCGACAAGGCCTTTTCGCCCGCGATCCTTGACGAGATGGCGCAGGAGAACAAGCTCTGCACCGACTACGGCAAGCTGATCGCCAGCGCCCAGATCCCCTTTGAGGGCGGCGTTTACACGCTGAGCCAGCTTTCCCCGTTCAAGAATGACCCCGATGATGCCCGCCGTCTGGCTGCATGGAAGGCAGAGGGCGCATGGTATAAGGAGCATCAGGCCGAGTTTGACGGTATTTATGACAAGCTCGTCCACCTGCGCGATACGATGGGCAAAAAGCTTGGGTATGAGGGCTACACGACCTTAGGCTACTACCGCATGGGCCGCAACTGCTACACCAAGGCAGATATTGAAAAGTTCCGCGCAGCCGTTGTCAAATATCTGGTGCCGCTGGCGGACAGCATCTACCGGGAGCAGGCCCGCCGCCTTGGCAAGCAGTACCCGATGAACATGGCGGACAACGCCCTGATGTTCCGCAGCGGCAACCCCAAGCCGGCGGGCGATGCCGATGCGATCCTGCGGCAGGGTAAAAAATTCTATGAAGAGCTTTCCCCCGAGACCGGCGAGTTCTTCAACAAAATGCTGGACGATGAGCTGATGGATGTGCTGTCCACCCCCGGCAAGGCGGGCGGCGGCTACTGCACCGGTCTGGGCGATTATGAGATGCCCTTCATCTTTGCCAACTTCAACGGCACCCAGCACGATGTGGAGGTCGTGACCCATGAGGCCGGCCATGCCTTTGCCGCCTATATGAACCGCGACCGCATCCCGTACTCCTATGTATGGCCCAGCATGGAGGCCTGCGAGGTCCACTCGATGTCGATGGAGTTCTTCGCGTGGCCGTGGGCGGACGGCTTCTTCGGCCAGGATGCCCGCAAGTTCCGCTACAGCCATCTGGCCGGGGCGCTGACCTTCATTCCCTACGGCACGATGGTCGATCACTTCCAGCACATTGTCTATGAAAAGCCCGACATGACCCCGGAGGAGCGCCATGCTGAGTGGAAAAAGCTGGCTGCCATCTACCAGCCGTGGATGCGTCTGGACGGCGAGATCCCGTTCTACGGTGCAGGTGAGTACTGGCAGCGCCAGATGCATATCTACCAGAGCCCCTTCTACTATATCGACTACTGTCTGGCGCAGACCGTCAGCCTGCAGTTCTGGGCAATGCTGCAGAAGGACTGCGCCGATGCGTGGGCGCACTATATGGCCTACACGAAGCAGGGCGGCAGCCGCACCTTTACCGAGCTGCTGAACCATGCCGGGCTGACCACCCCCTTTGAGGAGAGCTGCCTGCGCGGCGTCTGCGAGGCCGCCAAGCAGTGGCTGGACAGCTATGACCTGACGGGGCTTGTCTGATGGCGGGGCGCAAAAATAAGCACGCCTACCTCGATGATTTTGAAAAGGATCTGAACGGCAACTACCAGTACCGCGGCGCACATTACCGCTATGCGGGGACGCCCTCCCGCGGCAGGGCGCTGGCTGTGCTGTGGCTGTGCTGCGGCGGCGGTGCGGCGCTTGCGGTGGGCGCGGGCGTGCTGCCCGGTGCTACGGCCCATGCCCCGGTCTGGCTGCTGCTGCCCTATATGGCGGCGCTTATAACGGCGCTGTATGCAGTGGTCGTGCTGGCGCGCCTGACGCGCGGCGGCGACCCGATGCGGGCCTATATCTATGAGCAGACCGCACAGAAATTGCCCACTCTCACGCGGGTGTGCGCGCTGTTCGCCGTGCTGGCAGCGGCAGGGCAGGGGAGTGCTGTGTTTGCAAATGGCGCACAAATGCTTTTTGATGTGCATGGCATTTTTATACTGCTTGAAATTTTTTCAGCTGCCGCTTTTGCCGCCGCTGCCGCGTTTTCCCGGCGGATGCGTTGGGAAAAAGAGTAATATTTATACAACTGTATATGCGCGATTTGAAATGCGTCCCACTTGGCGGTGGGACGCATTTTTTCTTGCCTTAACCTGCGGCGGCGGGCAAATACGGCGTTTGGACAGAGCAAAAAAAGCACCTTTTGCGGCAGGGCCGTGCCCCGGCGGGAGAGTGCCTAAAATTTGTTTCTGAATTTCGTCAAAAGGTACAAAAATGCCGAGATATTAGAATAAGTGCGAAAGAAGTTGAAAAACTTCTTCCGCGCTTATTTTTTTTACCCAAAAACAGCAAGGAGGGAGGACGACACCATGAAGTATAAACATTTGAGTTACAGTGACCGCCAAGAAATGGAGAAGCTCTACCTCCAAGGTTGGCACATGAACGACATTGCCGCAAAGCTGGGCGTGAGTTTGGCGACGGTTTACCACGAGCGGGCGCGAGGCGACACCGGGCAGATGGACGCGAACGGGCGCGGCGGTTACAGCGCTGAACTGGCACAGAGCAAAATCTACGCCCGGCGGCAGGAGTTGCAGGAGCGGCATTAAAGGAGGAAGTCAAAAGTGCAAGTGCGGTACATTGAGATCAAGACCAGCCCGGAGGGGCAGACCATTAAAGCCTATACCCCGGCGCAGTACAAAAAGGAAATGACCCGGCGGAAAAATGCCGCTGCCCGCGCCCGGAAGCTGACCCGCTTGCAGGAGCGCGTCGGTGCCGTGCTTGCCATGCTGGGGTTCCTTATGCTGCTGGGCGCTGGCGGTATGTGCGAGATCGGGCAGATCATCGGTTACGGCTTGGCCGGGCTGTTCCTGTTCGTTTTCGGCGTATGGCTTGCCCACGGGTTTTACGGGCAGGCCGACAAAGCGGAGTGGGCGCGTGAATCCTTATAAGGACATGACCCCTGCCGCCCGGCGGGCGCGGGAAAGCCGCTGGAACGCCAAGACCTGCGCACGGGTGGTTCACCCGCGATTTGGTGAAGTGATCGTGCCGCACACCTCCAACTATGCCGCCATGCTGAACGCGGCGGAGTATTGGGGCTGCGACTGGTTGGAGATCATCGACGATGTGAAAGTTTGGGCAGTTGGGCCGGACGCTGTGCCGGTGAAAATGCCACGCCACGAAAGGAACAGAAGATGAACGGCGCACTTTTGAGCAGCAAGAAGATGGACTACTGCACACCGCAAGGCTTTTTCGATACCCTGAACGCGGAGTTTCATTTTACTTTGGACGCAGCGGCCACGGAAAAAAGCGCAAAATACACCGCACACGCCGGGGCAGACTTTGGCATGAACCTGACAGAAACAGACCCGACGGAGCAGGAGGCGCGGCGGGTGCCGCTGGAAATGTTCTACAAGGGCATGGGGCTGGTTGGCCTTGTGTACGGCAATGGTGGGGAGCTGATCTTCTACGACGCGGCGCTGATTGCACCGATTGCCGATGTGGTCAAGACCAGCGACTACATACAGACCGTTGTGCGCAAGACTGCTGGCGGTGCGCCGTATGTGGTTATCAAAGACGGGTTTGAGGTGCTGGCCGGGTTTGCGCCCTTGAAGATCATAACCAAGCAGTTCTTGGAGGATTTGAGCGAGTTTGAAAGCGCCTGCGTGAGCCAGTATATGCGGGAGCAGAAACAGGCTTTGGACGCAGCAGACCCGGACAAGCAGGACGGGGGCGCGGAGCAGATTGGGATGGAGGGCGGCCATGCAGAGTGAAACCAAGTACACAAAGCAGGACTTGGAAACTATGCGGGCGTGGTCACTTCAACGGAAAATTCAAGTAACGCAAACAAGAATCATTGAGTGGATAGGCCGGTATGACTGGAATGTGTACATTTCATTCAGCGGCGGAAAGGACAGCACGGTTTTGGCGGACTTGACGGCGAGAGCGTATCAAGCCTTTTGGTGCCCGAACCGAAAAGAACCGCTCCATTTGGTGTTTGTGAACACGGGGCTTGAATACCCGGAAATCCAGAAGTTCGTAAAGTATTTTGCAAAGTGGCTGGAAAGGCAGTATGAAATCCCCGTTGACCTTAAAGTGCTGACGCCGGAGCTGACTTTCCCGGAAGTGCTGACAAAATACGGCTACCCGGTGATCGGGAAAGAGGTTGCAAAGGTGATCTACTACGCCCGGAACGGTTCACAATGGGCACTAAACCGGCTGGACGGGCTGGACAAGTGCGGAAAGCCAAGCAAATTCAAGGAACGCTACAAGAAGTACAAGTTCATGGTCGAGGCACCGTTTTCAACTTCGCAATTATGTTGTGATGTTATGAAGAAAGGCCCAGCCAAGAAGTACGAAAAGGAAACCGGGCGCAAGCCGATAGTTGCCACTATGACCGAGGAATCGGAACAGCGGCAAGCATCGTGGCTGCGGTACGGCTGTAATTCGTTCGATTCAGAACGGCCCATGTCAAAGCCGATGTCATTTTGGACAGAGCAAGATGTGCTGCAATACCTGAAACAGACCGGCATACCCTATGCGCCGGTGTACGGCGAGATCGTGGAAGAAAATATGCAGTTGCAGATGTTCGACGAGGAGTTCCCGCCGAAATTGACTACGACGGGCTGCGACAGAACAGGTTGTATGTACTGTATGTTCGGGATTATGAGCGACAAGGAGCCGAACAGGTTCCAGCGCATGAAGCAGACACACCCGGCGCAGTACAAATACTGCATATACGGCGGGCACTTTGAAAACGGCGAGTTAAAGCCGGATAAAACGGGCCTTGGCCTTGGCAAAATCCTTGATTACATCGGCAAGCCCTATTGAGGGCAAAAAACAGAATAGGCGTTGCAGGCCGGGCGTGGAGCGGGGTTGCGCCCCGCCCGGCTGCTTGATTTTTAGCCTTGCCGCGCTGCGGCGGGCTAAAAAAATACCGCCTTGGGCGGCTTGGGGCTGGTATATCAGCATTAAGTTAAGCACCACGGCAGAAATGCCGGGGAAAGGGGTCAAGGGGGAAACGAGGGCGGCGGGTACTGCCTGACCAACAGCAGGACGGAAAGAGAGCCGCCCGGTGTTTCCCCTTGCCTGCGGAGCAGAGTGTGGTATTCCAGCAAGAAGAAAATAATACAGGGGTGCGGGGGTGTAGCCCCCGCATGGGAAGTAACCACCTTGGGAGAGGGGCAAAAGCTGTGAAGTCGATCTATTACAGAGAGCAAAAGCACATCTGCGGCAAGAATTACGACACCGCCCCCTACATGGAGGTTGATCTATACCCTGTGACACCCAAGCAGCACAAGGCAAGCCACCGCGCCAAGCGCAAGGAGGCCAGCACCCTTGCACAGCAGACCTACAACGACAACAGGGCCAAGCGATACCATGTGCAGCTTGTCAATGCCAACTTCGGCAAGGGTGATTTTTCGTGGACAGGAACCTATGACGACGACCACCACCCGGAGCCGGGCGACACGGCCAAGGCTGACCGCGATTTGACGAACTACATAAAGCGCTTGTACCGTTGGTGCGATAAGAACGGCGTACAGCGCCCCAAGTGGGTTGCCGCCACAGAGTATTGCACCGTGCAGGAGGATGGCACAGCCTGCGGGCGGCACCACCACCACGCGATCATACAGCACACCGACGGCCTGACCCGTGATGTGCTGGAACAGCTATGGGCAGACAAGGCCGGGCAGATTGGCTTTACCCGCTGTGAATACTTGGATGTTGACCACGGCAGCGTTGAAAGCCTTGTGCGGTATATCAGCAAGAACAAGCGGTGCGCCCGGAGCTGGCGGCAGAGCCGTGGCCTTGAAAAGCCGAAAACACCGCCGCCGAACGATACCAAGTGGAGCCGCAAGAAGCTGGACGAGGCAAGCACCCTGTACATCGACGATGTGGCGTACTGGGAGCGGAAATACCCCGGCTACACACTAAACCGGGTGGAAACGCGGGTAAGCAATGCCGGGTGGCGGCACACCACCGTGATTATGCGACGGGCGGAGTGTTGGCACGGCACACCGGGGTGCAAGGTTACGCCGAGAATGAACAGGTAAGAAAGGGGCACGGGTCTATGCTGTGCGTGAAAAAAGTTATCGTGATTTGCCGGGAGGTCAACAGTCAGACCGGGCAAATTGCCGTGTATGTGGTTCCGATGGAAATTGACGAACACACGGTTGTGCGTTTGAGCCTGCGGTCAATGTTCAACCCGGAATTACGCTATTTCTTCGCGTATCAAGCTGCTTAAACGGGAGCGTGACGCGCTGGAAGATGAATATAACGGCTTGGGCGGCATTGCTATGGACGGTATGCCGCATAGTTCGGCACCCGGCAACCCAACCGAGGCGCTGGCTGTGCGCGTGATCGAAAACGGCGTGAAGAACCGCCTGCAGGAGATCGGCGTTCAGGTGGAAGTCTTGGAGGGCGACGCGGCCAACATCCGGGGCGCACTGGACGCGGTGAACGGTAAGTACAAGTCGGTCATAATCATGCGGCTGATTCGTGGGTACAGTTGGACAAAAATTTCCGGCAAGCTGGGTGTGCCGGACAGCACGGCGCGGAATTGGCACGGCAGAGCTGTGGAACGGCTGGGCGAGGTGCTGGAAGAAGTGCCGATGGTGGACGAGTTGGCCGAGCGGGCCACGCGCGCGCGTACATAATATGCGCCGGGAAAAATCCCGTAAAAAACGCCAATGCCCCGGCGGGATTTTTTGCGTGTAAAAACCTCTCTTTTGGAGCGGGAAACACAGCGGGAAACACAGCGGGAAAACTGGCCGAAAAAGTGTTTTGGTCAAAAGATTTCACCCGGCGGGCGGAACCTTTTCCGCTGATCGGGAAAAGCTGCCGGAAAAACAATTTGCGAATAGGAGGAATGAGGCGTGAAAGCGGAGCAGGATTTTAAGCTGGTTTGCACCGGCGGGCCGTATGGTGACTGCTGCTGTTCGTATGCTGTGGAGCTGCACGGAGAATGGACGGTGCAGGAGTTTGTAAAAGCCGTTTTGGAAAGAAACCCTTGCGAATTGGGTTTTTTCTACATCCAGAGGGCCGGGCAAAAGTGGTACGAGGCGCAGGTGAAGATTGAGTATCAATATGGAAACATGAAAAGCACTGTGCCGAAGAAAATCGCCCGCAAGAAAATCAAGCGTGTACACAGCAACGGCGGGTGGTCGTTGATGGACTACTGGATAGAAACATAAAGACCCGGCGGTGAACCGGGCAAAGGAGGCGCGTTTTTGTGAAAAGGCTTGTAAGCCGGGTACTTGCCCGGCGTGTTGTGGCAGAAGTTGAACAGATATGCGGCTTGAAAATGCCGTTGGAGAGTACAAGGCAGCTTGTGGAGCAACAGAACTGGCGAAAAATCGCGTATATTACGGCAGACTGTTTTGTGGTGCGCCCGCTGCGGCGCTGGATGAAACGGAGAAATGAAAAGTGAAACTGTGTGACAGGTGCAGGGTGCCCGGTTGCCTGCTGGACTATGGCGGCAAGGCTTGCCAAGAGGCACGAAAGAAGTATTGCCCGGATGTGGTTTTTACCCATGCGGACAAAATTAGAGAAATGGACGACGAGGCGCTGGCATTTATCATCATGTGCCCGCGTGACGACGGCAATAAATGCAAAAACTGCGGCGATGTGATAACCTGCATAGCGTGCTGCTTGGATTGGCTGCGGGAATCGGCGGAGGGGTAAGCATGGCGCAGATCGTGACGGCGCAGTTTGTGGGGCAGACCTCTTGCGGGTTTGTTCGTGAGAAATACTATGAAATCGAGATCAGCGCCGGGCGGAGCGGGTGTTTGTGTGTGCGGGATGTGCAGGGGCAAGGCTTTTGCCCGTATTCCACGCTGGCCGCCCTGCGGAGAAACTGGAAGATCATCAACAACGAAAAAACGCCCGGCGGTGAACCGGGCAGAAATGAGGCAGGATATGAACGAGGATATTTTGACCCACGGTGAAACCATGAGCGAGGAGCAGCTTTTGGAGGGGTTGCGTAAAACCCCCGAACTGAAACGGCGCTTGGTCATGCGCGTGGCGGCGGATTTGCTGGAAAGCGAGGCGTTTTTGGAGGCGTACCCGCATTTGGAAACCGAGGAACAAATAAAAACGGCGCTTACCCGGCTTTTGCACAAGAACAAGGTAAGCACCATTGATGGGCGGCGTATGGCCGCAGAACTGGCGGAAAGTTACGAGGGAATGTATTCCCATTCGGACAGATCGGAGGGGCCAGCGTCGGGGCATGAATCCCATTCGTCACAGCCTGTTACATGACAAAAAACATTGTCGGCTTCTGCCTGCGGCGTGTCGCAAGCCTCCCAAACTGTTTCGTTATGGCACAGGCCGAAAGTGCCGTCAGGCTGGCGCACGATCTTCAAAATGCCGATTGGTGAGCGATAAATCCACATAATAGCTAAACCTCCAAAATTGTTTTGTGCAATGCCTATAATACAGCGATTTTAGGCAAAAAACAACAGGAAAACACCCCCGGCGGGCCGTGTGGCCTTGGCTGGGGGTGTTGCTGTTTGCGCAGGTTTTGTGCCCGGGGCGGGCGGTTTTGTGCCCGGGGCGGGGTTATTTGTGATCGTCGGGGCCTGTTTCGTGATCGGCGGGCGGGTTGCCGGTCAAGGACGGCGGCAGGCCGTTTTCATCCAGCGGGCCGGTGTATTCTGTGAGGTCAATCAAGGTAACTTCCGGCGGCGGGGGTATGAGCTTATAATACTTGCCGTTTTCGTAGTGCAGATCGGTCACGCCGTCATACCACGCAATATCCCCGTGTTGGGCTTGGGCGGCCTCCATGCTTTGCTGTGCCTGCGCTTCGGTCAGGCCGTCGAACAGCAGGCGGGCACCGTCGGCAAACTGGGCCACAAGGCGGTACGGCGGATAAACGGCCATGTTTTCGTTGTTCATGCGTTGCACCCTTTCGTTTTGCGTTTTGTGTTGGGTCTATTATACCACGCAATGCCCCGGCGGTGAACCGGGGCGGCGCGGCGTTTTGTGTTTTGGGGTTGTTATCCGGGGCACAATTTACAGGCCAAGCACCCGGCGGGCGGCGTATTCGGCATTTTGTGTTAGCTGGCGCTGCCATGCTTTGTTGCGGGGCGACCAGCGGAAACCGTTGGATTTGAGCGCGTCGCGGGTGTCTGCGTCGGGGATTTCGTCGAACAGGATTTGCAGGCGGTTTTCTTCGGCGTTGCGCACGATCTCGCCGCCGTCAAATTTCGTGGCGTTGTCGGGCTGCTGGGCGGCGGCTTGCAGTTTGTCCAGATCGGCAAGGCGGGCTTGTACGCGCTTGATCTTGCCGCGCAGGCTGGACAGTTCAAAATCCCCGTAGGGCTTGCCGTACAGTTTGATGGAAAAGGCTTCGGGGTCGGTGATCGCGTCGGCCTGTTCGTCGGTCAGGCTGGCATAGCCGCGCAGGGTTTTGTGCTTGCGGTAGTAGGCATTGGCGGCCTTGCAATAATCAAGGGCGTTTTGTTCCTGTTGCAAGCGGTCTTGGAGCAGTTCGCGGGCGTGGGGGTCGGTCAGGTCTACCGCGCCGGTGCCCACGCTGCGGATTTTGTCAAGGATAGCGTCAATCTCCTTGTACTCCTGCCAAAGAGAATCGCGGCGGGCGTTCTGCTTTTGCTTTTTGCGTACCGGGAAGTTGCTGCCGCCGCAAACGAGGATGGAGGGGCAGGCCGATTCGTTGCGATAATAGGCGTTGTAGTAGTCGGCAAGGCGGCGGGCGTAGCGGTCAAGCAGGGCGTCCAGCTTGTCGTGATAGTAGGGGCTGATCTTGGCTTTTCGTGCCTGTACCAGCGCGGCGGCCTTGTCCACGGCGGCGCGGTATTCTTCCGTAGCGCTGCCGGGGCGGTAGTCGCTCATAGAATTAACATCGTTCGCACGGCGGGCGGTTTGTTCGTTGATTTCGTAGTATTGCATTTTGTGTGCCTCCTGTTTTGTGTTTTGGGTAATGGGGACGGGCCGCTTTACAACTGGCCCGGCGTGGCGTTGTGCCGCTGGGGGCTGCCGTGTGGTCTTATGCCCGGCGGCGGTGCCCATTGCGCAGGGCGGGCGGGGCCTGTTTTTGTGGTGATAAGCTGCCCGTAAACCGTGCCGGGTTCGCCCGGCGGCGGGTACAATCTGTTTTGTGGGGAGGTGTACCGGCTCCCGTTGGACTTATGCCAGCACCCCGGCGGGCTGGCGGCCATTGTTGGCGATGGGTGCGCGTTGTGAGTTCGTGCCGGGCTTGTGATCGTGTTTGTTACCCATGAGCGCCCACCCATTGCAGGGTGGCCGGGCTTGCACCGGCGGCGCGTTATGCGTCGGCCTTGCGGGTCAATCAAGGCAAGTTTCGCGCTTGATTTTGTACTGTGCCTTGATTTTGTCATAGGCGCGGAGCGTGACCATGTAGGTGCCCTGTTCTGCGTCGTAGGTAATGCCGCGCCCGTGGAGCGGGGGCAGGCCGTCACGCAGGGGGCGCAGAAAGTAGTGCTTGCCATAGTAGGCAAGATCGGCGGCGTAGTCGCAGCCCGTGGGGGCCTGCTGCATTTCGTAGCAGTAGGAATACTCGCCGGGGGCGGTGGCCTGTACGGCGGGGGCCTTGGCGGCCTCCAATGCGTCATAATCGGGGGCATAGCCGTAAACCTCGCCGGTGCTGGGGTCATAGCGGGAAACGGAAAAATCCGGGATGAAAAGCGCCGTGTTTGCGCCGATCTGCTGGGAGTAGCCACCGGGAACCGGGGCAAAGGTGCCGGGAATTTTTCGTTCTGTTGCTGCCATTGTGAAAGCCTCCTGTTTTGTGCTGTGTTTTGTGTGGGCGGTTTTGTGTACCCGTGAGCGCCCGCCCCATGTGGGGCGGCTGGGCTTGCACCAGCGGCGGCGGGAGCCGTCGGCCTTGCGGGTCGTGTGGGTTAGTCGGAGATACAAAGCATATAGCCGCGCTTGGCGCAGATGATCGAAAGCCGGTTAAACTCCATGTAGCGGCGGAGGGTGTCAGGGTTGCGGGTGTCGGCCAGTTCTGCCCGGTGGCGCTGCATATAGCGGCGCTGCGTGGCAAGCTCTTTTTGTGCTTGACGGTCAGACAGACGGAAAAGCGTGTAAGTGGTCATAGTGTGCGACCTCCTGTTTGTGTTGTGTGTGGGTGATCTTGTACCCATGAGCGCCCGCCCCGTGTGGGGGCGGCTGGGCTTGCACCAGCGGCGGCGGGTGCCGTCGGCCTTGCGGGTTGCGTGGGTTAGAACATGGAAATTTGCTCACATTCTGCGGCGGGCTGTGCCGGGGCGGGAGCTGCGGCGGCCTGCTGCGCTGCCTTGCGGGCCTTGCGTTCGTCGGCCAGCTTTTTGTTATAGGCGGCGATCTCCTCCGGGGTCTTGGCCTTGGGGGCGTCATCCTGCCCGGCGGGCTTGACCTGATCGCGGGTGAACAAGTGCGCCTTGGCCATGTAGTAATGCGGGTCGGGGGCGTCGGCGTCGGGGCCGTTCTGCCCGGCCTTGGCGGCCTCTGCGCGGGCGGCCTTGGTGGCCTTACCGGGGCGCTCGGTGTACTTCCACAGATCACAGACGATGGCGGCGTGTTCGCCGCGCTTGACGGAGTAGCCCGCCTTTTTCCACTCTGCAAAAGTGTGAATGGGCAAGCAGCCCTTGGCGGCCACGATGGCCTGCGCCTCTGCCTTGGTGTAAATGCCGTGCTTGATGGCCTCGGAAATGATGATCTCGTTGTTAGTCATGGTGAAAACCTCCAAAAAATTTTTTATTAGATCGGCCCGGCGGGCTTGCAGCGGGCCGGATGTTTTGATAAAATGGGGGTAGCCGCTGACAGGAGCGGCCACCCTTGCGAGGGGTGAAAAGGGTTCAGCGCTTTTGCCGGGGCTGAACCCCTTTTTTATTTCCCTGCGCTTGCGGTGGGCGGTGTCGTGCCTGCAATGTATTTCAGGCAGTCAAGCACCTGCGCCGGTGTCATGCCTTGCGCCCGGAGCCAATCGGCCAGCCGGTCAAGCTCTTTTGCTGTCGTGTCGTTCATGGTGTCCTTTCTCCTCCTGTCCGGATATTCAGCTTGCAACCCTGTTGCGTGTCGCTTGCTGTGCCTGAATGGTAGCACGCAACAGGGTTACTTGTCAAGCCCTGTTGCGTGCTTTCTGCGTTTTGCACAAAATCCTGTTGCGTGCTTTGTACAAGTTGCACTGTTGCGTGTTTTTGATTTATAATATATAATAAAACTATCCCCAAAATAGGAGGCTAACAGATGGCAGTATCAGAGAATAAGCGAAAAAATAACGATAATTACAACAAGAAATGCGATTACATCAGCATTAGGCCGCTGAAAGAACGCGGCGAACAGATCAGGCAGGCGGCCAAGCTGGCCGGGCAAAGTCTGCAAGGGTACATCTTGCAGGCCTGCGCCGAACGCATGGAGCGCGACGGCCTGCCCATCGACCAGCCCGCCGCCGATGAAGAAAAATAAAACAGATCAGCACAAAAGCCCCTGCAAGCTCACCGCCTGCAGGGGCTTTTCTTTTTCCCACTATTCACACCACCCCACAAGCCAGCAGGCCGCCCACCACCAGCAGCACCGGGCAGCAGCTCACCAGCCAGCACCACACCACCGCAACACCAGCACCAGCCCCAACACCGACAGCAAGCACACCGCACACACCAAAACACACAATACCCGGCGGAACACCAGCGGCCGGCACTGCCGCCCGGCAGACCGCCGCGCCGACGATCACCAGCGGAACGCCCGCCCGCGCCGCCTGCGCAGATACTAAACGCCCGCGCACTATACCGCCCGCGCGGTAATTACTAAACGCGCCTGTACGCACCAGCGCCCACCCGTGCGCGGTAGGTACTGCGCGCGCGTACATTTAGCTTTGCGGGTTCGAGAGCGCAAAAGTTGGGTAGGTATGAGGGCGTTTTTTCACTTCCCCTTGGGCCGGGCGGAAAAAGTAAAGGGGGGTCAAAAAAATAAAATTGGGCAGAAATGAGGGCCGGGGCGCGGGCTTGGTGGCAGGCACGGGAGAGCCGGGGCGGTACAGGAACGGGAAAGCCGGGGTGGTGCTGCCCGGCGGCGGCGCGGTGGAGGGCAAAAAAATAAAGGCAATCACATTTTTGTGCAAGCCTTTTTCAATCCTGCATATCGCCGGCGAGCCATTCAATGGTTACGCCGAGAACGCGGGCAAATATGACAAGTTCATAATCGGTTACAAATCGCAGACCGGTTCCTATGCGGCTGATCGCCTCGCGCCCTATGCCAAGACCGGCCACTTGGAGTTTGGCAGCAAGTGCGTCTTGCGAGAGGCGCTGTGCGGTGCGGGCTTGGTGGATTCTATCGCCGGAGATATTGGCCTTGCCCTCGTATGTATAAATCTTCAAACCTTTTCACCTCACTTTACTTGACAATAGCATTTTTTACGCTTAATCTTGTAATAAAGATTTACAAAGCATAAAAAAGTAAACCAAAATGCAAGAAAGATTTACAGTGGGTTGAAATTTTCGCAAGGAGTGTTCAAAGAAAAGGAGTTTGGCAATGGCAGTGGTATTTACGGTGCTTATGGTTATGGCGGGAATTTATGCGCTGTTCAAGTGGCCTATTCCCACGCTGGCGGTGCTGGGGGTTCTGATCGTGATAGGAAAATCTGGCGAGAACAAAAACGGCGGCACGGCACCGACGACCGCGCCGCCACAGGCAAAGCCTAAAGCACCATCTTCCCCGATCAAGCCGCAGGCGGTGCAGCCTACCGTGCAGGCACAGCCGAAAGCGCCGGAGGTGCGAAAGGCATATACCGCGCCGAGCATGAAAGAGCTGCTATACCCGGCGGAGGTGCCTACCTTTGCGGAACTGGCAGAAGGAAAGCACAAAGACCCACGGGCGCTGATCTACACCATAGCCAACCTTGACCCGGAGAGGAAACGGCCTTTTGCAGAGGACGATATTTCCTACTTGGATTTTGGGAGAAAGAGCAGCGCCTATTCCGCCTTGAAAAAGGCGGGATTGATTGAGCCGCTTACGCCGAGCGAAGAAATAGAAAAGGCGCTTACCAAAGACGAACTGCTGGCACTGGTGCGGGAACGCGGGCTGCCTGACACGGGAAAGAAGCGGGCGTTGGCCGACAGACTGGCGGGCAGCGGCTACAAGCTGAACCGCCGGAAAACCGGCGGGCACCTGTTCCGTCTGACAGAAACGGGAGCGGGAATTGTGACGGTGCGCCGCAATGACAAGCGGGCGGCAATCAACCGGGCCATTGCTGCACTGAAAGAGCGAAACTACCAAGGGGCGGTTGAGGCGTACCGAAAGTATGACAGCAAGTGGGGCTTTGCCCACACATCGGGGAAAGTACATACTATCTTTGCCTATTACGACATACCGTGCAGCAGATTCCAGTGCATAGAGAACTGCGCCATGCAGGAACTGCACAACACTGAGGACTTCAAGGAAACCTTGCGGGCTTGCCTGCTGGCCGGGTTTATGCGCGGGTGCCAAGATCGGTGGGAGCTGACGGATGACTTTAAGGCTGCGTGCAAGGAAGAAATAAACTGTCCGCGCCTGCTTAGTCTGTTTGACTATGAACCGGCGGTGCTGCAAAATATGCGGCAACAAATAGAGTTCAGTTCAGACAATGCACTGGAATACTATATCTCGCACCTGCTCTACATAAGCAAACAGCGGGGTTGAAATTTTTTTAGAAAGTTAGCAACTTTGACAGGTTTTGTGTGGTATATTAGTAGCATGAAAATATAAAGGCTCGTGGCGGGAACGCTGCGGGCCTTTTGTTTTGGGCCTGCCCGGCGGGGTGGGCTTTACTTTTTGGAGGTGTAGAATGCCGAAGCGGAGCGAGAAGCGCGACACCGCCAAGGCTGAATACATCGCCAAGAAGAAAAAGGGCGAGGAAGTAAGCCTGCGGGCGCTGGCCGGGGAGCTGGGTGTGAGTTACCAAACCCTGCGCAACTGGAAAGCGGCGGACAAGTGGGAAGAAGCGTTACCCAAGAAAAAGCGCGGCGGGCAGCCGGGCAACCAAAACAGCAAGGGCAAGCGCAATGCAGCAGGCAGCCACGACGGTGCGCCGCCCGGCAATAAGAACGCAGAGAAAGACGGAGCGTATAGCACCGTCTTTTTTGATATGCTTTCTGCCGAAGAATTGAAGATTACCGAGAGTGTGCCGCTGGGCGGGCGCGAGGCGCTGGAACATGAAATGAAGATTTTGAAGTTCCGCGAACACAAGATACTGGCAAAGATTGCCGAGTATGAGAGCCAGCCGGAGGACGCGCTGTTTGTGAGCAGCCTTTTGGATATGCGCACCCCCGGCGGGCGGGGCAAGGACAAAAAAGACGGTGCCAACCAAACCATGGGTATGTACAGCAAGGACAGCGCCTTTAGCCGGGTGCTGAAATTGCAGGAAGCGCTATACAAGGTGCAGGGCCGCATTGCCAAGATTGCGGACAGCCTGCGGGCCTTGGAGGAGAGCGACAGGCGCATGGCGCTGGAAAAGCAGCGGCTTGAAATTTTGCGCATGAGAGCCACCGGCGCGGTGGATGTGCCCGACCCCGACGGGACGGCGGCAGATGATCTTGACGCGCCTTTGGAGGAGGACACGGAGGAATGACACTGTACACCAGCAAGGTTATTGCCCAGTGGTTATGCCTGACCGAACGCCGGGTGCGGCAGTTACGCGACGAGGGCGTGATTGTGGAGGCAAGACCGGGGCTGTATGAGCTGCAACCCACCGTGGCCCGGTACATCAAGTATTTGGGCGGAGCGGGAAAAGAAAGTCTGAACACCGAGCGCATGAAGCTGACCGCCGAAAAGCGGAAAGCAGCGGAAATGGACAACGACCTGCGCCGGGGCGATTTGCACAGTACGCAGGATATTGAGAAAGGCATACAGACCATGTGCCTGAATATCCGCAGCCGGTTTTTGGCTATGCCTGCCAAGCTATCGCCTACGCTGGCGGCTATGGACGGAAACCAAGCCGCTATTTTTGACGAAATGAAAAAGGCTATCGACGAAACGCTGGAAGAATTGAGCGACTACCGCGTGGCCTTTGCTGTGGAGGACACTGCCGATGAAAGGACAGAAGAAAAATAAAGACCCCTGCGCGGGGTGCGTGTGGAGAATTTGGACAGGCGACGAAAGAGGTCTGTGCTTTTTCCCGGATTGCAGGCGAAAGGAGTACGACAGACTGTGGGGTAGCAAAAAAGCAAAAGCTGCTGGAAATACCGCAGGCGACAATGGAAATGCTGGCGCGGTGTGTGGCAACGCTGAAACCGCCCCCGGAGCTGACACTATCCCAATGGGCTGACCGCTACCGTATGTTGAGCGCGGAGAGCAGCGCCGAGCCGGGGCGGTGGCACACCGACAAGGCACCGTACCAGCGGGAGATCATGGACGCCATAGGTGATGCGCACATACGGCGGGTAGTTATCATGTGCGCGGCGCAGTTGGGCAAGACCGAACTGCTGCTGAACATCCTTGGCTATTTTATGGCCTATGCCCCCGCGCCCATCTTGGTTATGCAGCCGACCTTGGACATGGGGCAGACATTCAGCAAAGACCGCTTGGCCCCGATGATACGCGACACGCCGGTACTGCGCGGGCTGGTGGATGTGAAAAGCCGATACGCCGGGAACACGATCTTGAAAAAGAATTTCCCCGGCGGGCACATCACCATAGTGGGCGCGAACAGCGCCACCGGCCTTGCCAGCCGCCCTATTAAAGTGCTGCTGGCCGACGAGGTAGACCGCTACCCCGGCAGCGCCGGAACCGAGGGCGACCCGTTGAGCCTTGCCCAAAAGCGCCAAACAACATTTTGGGATAAGAAAACGGTTATGGTATCGACCCCGGTTATCAAGGGGCACAGCCGCATTGAAACCGAGTACAACCAATCCACCCGCGAGGAATGGAATGTGCCGTGCCCGGAGTGCGGGCATTACCAGCCCTTTGTGTGGGCAAACCTGATCTTTGACCCGGACGACCTGCAAAAAGAGATCGTTTACAAATGCGAACGCTGCGGGTGCGTGGAGAACGAATACCGCTGGAAACAGCAGAGCCAGCAGGGCCGCTTTGTGGCGGAAAACCCCGGCGCAGAAACGCGGGGGTTCCACCTGAACACGCTTGCCTCCACCTTTTGCGGATGGAAAGAGATTGTGCAGAAATTCATAGTGGCGAAAGAACAGCTTGACCAAGGAAACCCGGAGGGCATGAAGGTTTGGGTAAATACCGAACTGGGTGAAACTTGGGAGGAGCGGGGCGAACAGGTGGAGGACACCGAACTGTTCAACCGCCGCGAGATTTACGACGCGGTGGTGCCCGAAGAAGTGCTTGTGCTTACCGCCGGTGTGGATGTGCAGGATGACCGCTTTGAGGTTGAGATCGTGGGTTGGGGCGTTGGCAAGGAAAGCTGGGGAATCCGATACCAAAAGATTTACGGCGATATGCTGAAAGAACAGGTGTGGGAGGACTTGGACGCTTTTTTGCAGACCGTGTGGTGCAAAAAGGACGGAACCGCGCTGCGCATTATAAGCTGCTGCATTGACAGCGGCGGCCACCACACCGACCAAGTGTACCGCTTTACCAAGGAACGGTACGAGCGCGGCGTGTGGGCGATCAAGGGCAAGGGCGGTGCCGAGGTGCCCTACATCCGCAACCCCACCACCAACAACCGTGTGAAAACGCCGCTGTTCATCATTGGCGTGGACGCGGGCAAGGCGCTGTTATACCAGCGGTTGCGCCACAACACCAAGGGGCCGAACTACTGCCACTTTCCCGCGAACGAAGAAGCCGGGTACGATGAAACCTACTTTAAGGGCCTGACCAGTGAGAAGATGGTGGTGCGGTTCCGCAAGGGGCGCAGCGTTACCGTGTGGGAGCTGAAAGACAGCAAGTACAAGCGCAACGAACCGCTTGACCTGCGCAACTATGCCACCGCCGCTTTAGAGATTGCCAACCCCGTGCTGGCAAAGCCGGAGCCGGGCATGGCGCAAAGGCAAAGACCCCGGCGGGCAGGCCGCCGCCGCATTACAGGAGGTATTTAATGGCTATTTTTTCAAAAGAAATGTGCCGGCAGAAATTGAATACATGGCTTGCGGCGGAGGAAAGTGTAGCCACCGGGCAAAGCTATCAAATCGGCACAAGAATGTTGACGCGGGCAGACCTGAAACAAATCCGCGAGGAAATGGAATATTGGGCACAAAAATTATCCGAGGCGGAGGCCGAGGAAAAGAACGGCGGACGCAACCGCCTGTACCACTTTGTTGCCCGTGATGTGTGAGGGAGGGCGACACCGTGAATGTATTTGACAGAGCCGTGGCCGCCGTGGCCCCGGTACACGCCGCCAAGCGGGCAGCCGCCCGCGCCGCGCTGAAAATCATTGACAGCGGGTACGGCAACTACGGGGCAAACCTGACCAAGAAATCCTTGCGAGGGTGGGAGTTTTACGGTGGCAGCGCCAAGGAAGATATTGAGGACAATATCGACATACTGCGCCAGCGCAGCCGCGACGCCTACATGGGAATCCCAACGGCCAGCGCCGCACTGAAAACCATGCGCACGAATGTGATTGCAGGCGGACTTATGCCTGCGCCGCAGATCGACGCGGAGTTTCTGAGGCTGACCCCGGAGGACGCCGAAAAACTGCAAGCGCAGATCGTGCGAGAGTTTGCCCTTTGGGCGGACACGCCGGTGTGCGACGCTGACCGGGTGGACAACTTTTACAAACTGCAACAGCTAACTTTTTTGAGTTATGCCATGAATGGTGACGCCATTGTGCTGCTGCCCACCAAGGAGCAGACCGGGCAGCCGTACAGCCTGCGGGTGAGGTTGGTGGAGGCTGACCGGGTTTGCAGCCCGGACGGCTTTGACCGGCTGGTGCCCTGCACGGTGCAGGGCCATGATGTGCATTGCCTTGTGCAGGGCGTGGAAACGGACGCCGACGGCATGGTGGTAGCCTACTGGGTATGTGACCGCCACCCGCTGGCAAGCAACGCCTACACCAGCGGCGGGCCGCACTGGACGCGGGTTGAAGCCTACACCAAGACCACCGGGCGACGGAATGTACTTCATGTGATGAACCGGGAGCGGGCCGGACAGCGGCGCGGTGTGCCCATGCTGGCCCCGGTGCTGGAAGCCCTGAAACAGTTGGGCCGCTACACGGACGCCGAAATCACGGCGGCGGTGCTTAGTGCCATGTTTACCGTGTTTGTGAAGCAGGGCGTGGCAAGCGACGCCCGCCCGTTTGGCGAAATGCTGCCGCCGGATATGCTGATCGACGCGCAAGACCAAAGCAGCATTGAGCTTGGCCCCGGTGCTATATTGAGCCTAAACCCCGGCGAGGATGTGGAGTTTGCAGACCCAAAGCACCCGAACACCGGGTATGACGCCTTTACCAATGCGCTGATACGGCAGATCGGCGCGGCGCTGGAAATCCCGCCGGAGGTGCTGTTTAAGCAGTTTACGACGAGTTACAGCGCGGCGCGTGGTGCGCTGAACGAGTTTTGGCGCACTTGCAGTATCAGCATTACCAAGAAAACCAGTACCCACAACACCACGGCGGCAGCAGGCCGCGCAATCCGGTACATCGTTGTGCATTACACCGCTGGTGTGACCTCTAAGCCGGGCAGCGCGGCGGGCACGGCCTCTTACTTTGGCGGCACCTCTAAGCAGGTTTCGGCGGACTTTATAGCGATACCAAACCGCAAGGCTGAAACGGTGGTCAAGGCGCTGGATGCGCTGGAACGGAAACTTGGTGCCAGGCGGTTTAGGGCGATCTTCAAAAGCATTACCTTTGACAACGGCACCGAGTTTGCGGCGGCGGAGGAGCTGGAACGCTCTTGTGTCAACAAGCGCCTGCCCCGGACTAAAGTGTATTTCTGCCACCCGTATTCCTCTTGGGAGCGGGGCACCAACGAGAACACCAACGGCATGATTCGGCGGCGGTTCCCCAAGGGCACGAACTTTGCGGCGGTGACGAACGCGCAGATCGCGCAGGCCGAAAACTGGATAAATAATTATCCACGGAAGATATTAGGGTACAAGTCAAGCGAGATCGTATTTAGAGAGTGCCTGCGGGAACTGGGCATTGCGGCATGATGGGTAGATAAAGAGAGCAAAATATAGATAAATCGTTGAAAAAGGCGTGATGTGTTATAGTCGGTGCAATAGAATAGGGGTTATAACAGGCTGCCAACAAAAGAGTGAATGTTGACAGCTTTGTTGTGGTGCGATAAAATGTACAAAAATATAAGCAAAAAGTTGTTGCATTTGACTATTGAATTTTTCAAAAGGTACAAAAATGTGATTTACTGTTGACTTTTTGTCAATTTTAGGGTATCCTAAAAGCTAAGCCACTGTCGACAAGTGTGCGCTGTAAAGGAACAGACAGCACAGAAGGGCTTTCGCCTTTCTCGCCTTACGCTCTTGGGGAGCAGAGGGACGATTTGTGGATGAGGGCAAAATATAGGAGGTTTTACACATGAAAAACACCAAGCAAGTCATTGCACTGGCATCTGCTGCCGCACTCAGCGTCAGCGTGCTGGCTGGCTGCGGCGGTGCTGCGTCCGACGCGACCAGCGAGAGCACCAGTACTGCTACTGCCGAAGCATCCAACACGGCCGCTTCTGATGGCACCCTCGTTCTGGCAGAGACCGGCTTTGAGGGCAAGTTCAGCCCCTTCTTTGCTTCCTCTGCTTCCGACCAGGATGTCATTGACCTGACCCAGCTGGGCCTGCTGGGCGCTGACCGTAAGGGTGAAATGATCCTGAACGGCATCGAGGGTGAGACCCGCGAGTACAACGGCACCGACTACACCTACTACGGCACCTCTGACTGCGTTGTCACCGAGAATGACGACGGCACCGTCACCTACGATATCAAGCTGCGCGACGACCTGAAGTTCTCTGACGGCGAGCCTGTCACCATCGACGACGTCATCTTCTCGATGTATGTTTTCCTCGATCCTACGTATGACGGCTCTGTAACCATGTACTCCACCCCCATCGTTGGTCTGGAGGAGTACCGCAATTCTATGTCCACCCTGTCCAAGCTGATCGCTGAGGCCGGCGAGGACAACACCGACTACACCAACTTCACCGAAGAACAGCAGAAGGCTTTCTGGGATGCTGTCAATGACGGCGGCGTGAAGTTTGCCCAGGAGATCGTTGACACTATGCTGGAAAACGGCGCTACCGATGTTGCCTCCGCTGCTGCCGGCTGGGGCTTCGATGGTCTGGCTGCCGATGCCACCGCCAAGGACTTCTTCCTGGCTATCGGCGCTCAGTACGACTGGAGCTTCTCCGCTATGGAGGCCGAGTCTGCCGGTTCTGCCCTGTCTGAGTTGATCCCCGAGGATGTCTACGCATACTCCACCACCGGTGTCAATGTCGGCAATGCAGTTGCCAATGTTGCCGGTATCGTCAAGACCGGTGATTACAGCATGACGCTGACCACCAGTGAGCTGTCCACCACCATGATCTACCAGCTGCAGATGCCCATTGCCCCCCTGCACTACTACGGCGATGAGAGCCTGTACGACTACGACAACAACTCCTTCGGCTTTGTCAAGGGTGATCTGAGCGGCGTCCGCTCCAAGACCAGCGCTCCTCTGGGCGGCGGTATGTTCACCTTCTCCAAGTACAGCGACGGCGTTGTCTACCTGGATGCCAACCCCGACTACTTCAACGGCGCACCGAAGGTTGCCCACGTCAACATGAAGGAGACCCAGGAGGCCGATAAGATCACCGGCGTTCAGGCCGGCACCATCGACATCTCCGATCCTTCCTACTCTCTGGAGGTTGCTGACCAGATCGCCGACATCAACGGCGTCGAGGGTGAGGACGGCCCCGTCATCACCACCCGTCTAAAGGATTACCGCGGCTACGGCTACATCGCCCTGAGCGCCAAGAACGTCAACGTCGGCGGCGACCCTGCCTCCCAGGCCTCCAAGGATCTGCGCAAGGCCATCATGACCGTCATCGCCGCTTACCGTGATGAGGGCATCGACTCCTACTACGGCGATACCGCTACCGTCATCAACTACCCCATGTCCAACACTTCCTGGGCTGCTCCCTCCGTCACCGATGACGGCTACCAGATCGCCTACTCCACCGACGTGGACGGCAACGAGATCTACACCTCCGACATGAAGAGCGAGGACAAGTACGCCGCCGCTCTGCAGGCTGCCCTGGGCTACTTTGAGGCTGCCGGTTACACCGTCGAGAACGGCCAGATCACGGCTGCCCCCGCCGGTGCCAAGATGGAGTATCAGGTCAACATCGGTGCTTCCGGCAATGGTGACCACCCCTCCTTCCAGACCCTGACCAACGCTGCTGCCGCCCTCAAGACCATCGGCTTCACCCTGACTGTCAACGATATGGCCAACGCTTCTGACCTGTTCGCTTCCTATCAGTCCGGCGCTGCCGAGGGCTGGGTCGCTGCCTGGCAGTCCACCAATGACCCCGATATGTTCCAGCTGTACCACAGCCAGGGCGCTACCAACTACTACGCCATCAACGATGCCGACCTGGATGAGCTGATCATGGCTGCCCGCCAGACTACCGACCAGGAGGCCCGCAAGGCCATGTACAAAGAGGCTATGGAGATCATTCTGGATTGGGGTGTCGAGCTGCCCGTCTACCAGCGCAGCGAGGCTACCATCTTCTCCACCGAGCGTGTCAACATCGACACCATCGCGAAGGATCAGACCCCGTACTGGACCTACAAGTCTGAGCTGAACAACCTCGAGCTGAACTAAGTTCAACTTACCGTTGTGAAAGCAGGTGACCGCCCGCCAAGGGCGGTTGCTTGCTGTCAAGGCATGGGCGGACCAATGCCCGCCCGCGGGGCGTCGAGGACGCCGCCCCCTACAACTGCTAATATGGTCGTCCCACTCCCACGCAGTGTTTGCGCGCTGCGTGGGATGGGGATGCCCACATTACGGCATTTCCCTGCAAAATAAACGCGGTCTAACCGTGCAAGGAAGGAACGAAAACTCTTGCGAAATTACATCATCAAGCGTATCGCGCAGTCGGTATTGATCCTGTTCTGTGTCATGTTCATTATCTACGCGCTGATCCGCAGCCTGCCCAGCTCCTTTGCCGAGACGATGGCAATGCAGCTGGCCCAGGCCCCCGGTGCCAAACCCTATGAGGAATGGCTGGCCCAGCTCAATGCGGCCTACGGCCTTGACCTGGACATTATCCCCGGCTTCTTCACCTGGCTGAGCAAGGCCGTTGTCGGCAACTTCGGCGACAGCTGGAAGTGGAACGTGCCCGCCACCCAGAAATTCACCGAGGTCATCGGCCTGTCTGTCATCATGGGCGGCATCTCCTTTGTGCTGTCCATCGTGATCGCCGTGCCCCTCGGCGTGCTGGCTGCCACCAAGCAGTACAGCCGCACGGACTACGTCATCACGGCTGCGGCGCTGGTCGGTATTTCGCTGCCCACCTTCTTCTTTGCTACGCTGCTCAAGCTGCTGTTCTCGGTCAAGCTCGGCTGGTTCGATCTGTACGGCCTCGTCGGCCGTGACTATGCCCAGCTGGACGCCTGGGGGCAGTTCTGCGATAAGGCCAACCATCTGGTGCTGCCCATCGCAACGCTGGTCATCGTCTCCATCGGCGGCTATATGCGCTACACCCGCACGAATATGCTGGAAGTGCTGAACGCGGACTACATCCGCACTGCCCGCGCCAAGGGCCTGTCGGAGCATACGGTCATCTACAAGCACGCCTTCCGCAACACGCTGATTCCCCTTGTCACCATCATCGGCGGCAGCCTGCCCGGCCTGTTCAGCGGTGCCCTTATCACCGAGACGCTGTTCTCCATCCCCGGCATCGGCTATATTTCCTACCAGTCCATGGTCGCAGGCGACATCCCCTTCACGATGTTCTACCTGTCCTTCATGGCGGTGCTGACGCTGGCCAGCAACCTGCTGACCGATATCCTGTACGGCGTGGTTGACCCGCGCGTGCGCATTTCTTAAAGAAAGGAGACTGCACACCCATGAGCGAAAACACGCAGAACCAGAACCCGAAGCAGGAGCAGTACTCCCTGAACGATGACCGCCGCGTCAAGGTTTTGTCTCCCGGCGCACTGGTCGCCAAGCGGTTCTTCCGCAACCGTCTGGCCGTCGTCGGTCTGTCCATCCTGATTGCAATGTTCCTGTTCTCCTTCGTCGGCGGCCTTGTCAGCCCCTACGGCCAGGACGAGCAGTTCTTCACCTACACCCAGATGTCCAAGGAGTTCGTCGGCGTCACCCGCAACGACACGATGCGTTTTGTCGTGGCCGACGGCCAGAACTTCGGTTCCATCGCCCAGAGCAAGGCCCTCGAAGCCGTGAAGAAGGGCAGCACCGAGTTCAACTATAAGGATACTGACTACACCGTCGATATCCAGAGCGACGACTTCTATGTCGTCTACCAGGGCAGCGACGTCATGGGCTATGCCAGCCGCGACCTTGTCAACGAGGCCGACGGTGCGCCGAAGTTCAGCTTTGACGTCAAGCTGGCCGCCCTGACTGCCATGACGGCAGGGGAGAGCGACTTCACCGCCGACGGCGTGGACTACACGCTGAACAAGGACGGCGAGATCGCCGCCAATGGCGAGCAGCTGGGTTATGTCAGCCGCTTTGTCGTCTCCGCCGCCGATTCCAGCGTCGTCGTTACCCGCGATTTCAAGGATCGCCTGGAAGAGGCCATCAACGAGAACGCCGATAAGTTCAACTACACCGACGCCGAGGGGAACGAGGCCGAGTACGATATCGTCTACGATGCCTCCACCAAAGTTTGGTCCGTCAAGCAGATGACCGAGACTTATGTCTACGACCGCTACGCCAGCCCCAGCAAGGCGCATTGGCTGGGCACCGACACCAACGGTATGGATATGCTGACCCGCCTGATGTACGGCGGCCGCGTCTCGCTGATCATCGGCTTCATCGTCGTCGTCATCGAGGCATCCCTGGGTATCCTGATGGGCGGTATCTCCGGCTACTTCGGCGGCTGGGTCGATAACATCATTATGCGTGTCGTCGATGTTTTCTACTGCATCCCTTCGATGCCGGTCATCATCATCATCGGCGCGGCCATGGACGCCATGCGCGTGGATTCCTGGAAACGTATGCTGTACCTGATGCTGATTCTCGGCTTCCTGGGCTGGCCCAGCATTGCCCGCCTAGTACGCGGCCAGATCCTCTCTCTGCGTGAGCAGGAGTTCATGCTGGCCACCGAGGCCTGCGGCATCAAGGTCTGGCACCGCATTTTCCGCCACCTGATCCCCAACGTTATCCCGCAGCTCATCGTCACCTGCACGATGGGCCTGGGCTCCACCATCCTGACCGAGGCCACCCTGTCCTTCCTGGGTCTGGGCGTCAAGTATCCGTTCGCCTCCTGGGGCAACATTATCAACGATGTCAACAACGCCTACGTTATGACGAACTACCTGTTCATCTGGATCCCCGCCGGTATCTGCCTGCTGCTGACCGTTCTGGGCTTCAACTTTGTGGGTGACGGTCTGCGCGACGCCTTTGACCCCAAGATGAAACGCTGATCGAAAGGAGAAACACACGATGGCTAAGAAACAGGAAGGGTATCTTTCCGCTAAAGAATCGCGGCGTATCTCCAAGGAAAACCGCCGCATCACCGACCGGTACGAAAAGCAGCGCAAGCGCCGCAATGTGCCGGAGAGTGAGTATGTCACCGAAATGCACGATAAGAAGAACGCGGTCGAGTTTGACAACCTGCACACCTACTTCTTCACCGACACCGGTGTTGTCAAGAGCGTGGACGGCGTCTCGTTTGAGGTGCCCATCGGCAAGACCGTGGGCGTTGTCGGCGAGTCCGGCTGCGGCAAGTCCGTCACCAGCCTGTCCCTGATGCAGCTGCTGCAGCGCCCGCAGGGCCAGATCGTCGAGGGCTCCATCCGCCTGAATCTGGGCGATGGCAAGGCCTACGATATTGCCAAGACCCCCACCGAAAAGATGCAGGGTCTGCGCGGCAACTATGTTTCGATGATCTTTCAGGAGCCGATGACCAGCCTGAACCCCGTGTTCCGCATCGGCGCCCAGATCGATGAGGTCATTGCCCTGCATGAGGGTGAGGGCAAGACGAAAGAGGACATCAAAAAGCGCACGATCGAGATGCTCGAGATGGTCGGCATTGCCAACAGCGAGGGTGTCTATACGATGTTCCCGCATGAGCTGTCCGGCGGTATGCGTCAGCGCGTCATGATCGCTATGGCGCTGGCCTGCAACCCCAAGATCATCATTGCAGATGAGCCGACCACCGCGCTGGATGTGACGATCCAAGCCCAGATCCTGGACCTGCTGCGCAACCTGAAGGATCGCATCAACTCGTCCATTATGCTGATCACCCACGACCTGGGCGTTATCGCCGAAATGGCCGACTATGTCGTTGTCATGTATGCGGGCCGCGTGGTCGAGAAGGGCACGGTGGAGGAAATTTTTGCCCACCCGAGCCACCCCTACACCATTGGCCTGATGGCGTCCAAGCCGGTCGTCGGCAAAAAAGTGGACCGCCTGTACTCCATCCCCGGCAAGGTGCCTAACCCGGTCAATATGCCGGATTACTGCTACTTCAAGGACCGCTGCGAGATGCAGCTGCCCTGCTGCAGCGGCGAGTACCCCTGCGAGATCAGCCTGTCCCCCACGCACAAGGTCAGCTGCTACCGCTACTATGAAGAAAACAGAAAGGCGGGTGAGTGACGCATGGCAAAGAAGGAAAAACTTCTGGTTGAAAACGACTACACCCCCGTCACCTACGACCCTCAGTATATTCTGATGGTCAATCACCTCAAGAAGTATTTCCCCATCAAGGGCGGCCTGCTGTCCCAGACTGTGGGGCATGTCAAGGCCGTTGACGGCGTCACCTTCAACCTGCGCCGCGGCTGCACGATGGGTCTGGTCGGCGAGTCCGGCTGCGGCAAGTCCACGACCGGACGCACCATCCTGCGTCTGGGCGGCGATAAGACGGGCGGACAGGTGCTCTTCAACGGCAAGGAGGTCTACGACATGACTCCCGCCGAGATGCGCACCCTGCGCACCAAGATGCAGATCATCTTTCAGGATCCGTTTTCCAGCCTGTCGCCGCGTCTGCCGGTCGGCGAGATCATCGGCGAGGCTGTGCGTGAGCACAATCTCGTCCCGAAGGCGGAATTCAACGATTATATTGATCAGGTCATGGACGACTGCGGCCTGCAGCCCTACCACAAGACTCGCTACCCGCACGAGTTCTCCGGCGGCCAGCGCCAGCGTATCTGCATCGCCCGTGCCCTTGCCCTGAACCCTGAGTTCGTGGTCTGTGACGAGCCGGTCTCCGCACTGGATGTTTCGATTCAGGCCCAGATCATCAACCTGCTGAAAAGCCTGCAGGAAAAGCGCAACCTGACCTACCTGTTCATCTCCCATGACCTGAGCGTTGTCGAGCATATCTCCGACACGGTCGGTGTCATGTACTTGGGCAATCTGGTCGAGTACGGCGAAACCGATGACATCTTTGCCCACCCGCTGCACCCCTACACCAAGGCGCTGTTCTCGGCCATCCCCATTCCGGACCCGACCATACGCCGCGAGCGTATTGTGCTGCAGGGCTCCATTCCGTCCCCGGCCAACCCGCCGTCCGGCTGCAAGTTCCATACCCGCTGCCCCTATGCCACCGAGCGCTGCAAGACCGAGGCACCCAAGCAGCGTGAGGCTGAACCGGGCCATTATGTGGTCTGCCACCTGTACGACAAATGAAAAAGCATGAACCCTTTGAGGACGATGGGCATACCATCGCCGATATGAACGGCATCGGCCCTGCGCCGATGCTGCGTCCCCACCGCCGAAAGGCGGCCCAGCCCCCGGAGCCGTCCAATGACCGCCCGTGGGAGCAGGAGCCGGAATGGACCGCCAAGGAAAAGCTCTGGGCGGTTCTGGGCGTGCTGAAAGCCACCCTGCTCATCGCCGGAGTCTATCTGGCAGGGCTGGGTGTGCTGCTGGCCGCTTTGTTCCTGCTGTGGAGATGAATACAAAATAAAAAGGCATGTACGATTGGATCGGTCGTACATGCCTTTTTTGCGGTCAGAAAACAAAAACCGGTTGAAACCTAGTGGCTTCAACCGGTCTTGGTGCGCCTGCAGGAACTCGAATCCTGGACCCTCTGATTAAAAGTCAGATGCTCTACCAACTGAGCTACAGGCACATCTATTATGCTGTGTGAATCACAGCTTTAATATTATAACAGTCGCGCTGCAAATTGTCAATATGGTTGGCAAAAGATTTTGCCGGAATTTGCCCGTCTTTGCCGCAAGCCACTTGCCAAACACGCCGCGGCGCGGTATAATACTTATTTAGAAAACTATAACCGTAAAGGGGACTGGAAATATGGAAACTTTGGGCAGCCTGCGCCGCACCAACTACTGCGGTGAAGTCAGCCTTGCAATGGCTGGTCAGGAAATGACGGTCTGCGGCTCGATCGCCCGTGCCCGCGACAAGGGCGGCATCATCTTTGCCGACCTGCGCGATACCACCGGCATCCTGCAGCTGGTGTTCGATGAGGACACGCCGAAGGAGGTCTTTGCCAAGGCCGAGAGCCTCAAGAGCGAATATGTTGTCATCTGCCGCGGCAAGCTGCGTGAGCGCGCCGCCAAGACCGACAAGATCGCCACCGGCGATGTGGAGTTGTATGTTGCTGAACTGCGCATCCTGAGCGAGGCCCAGACCACCCCGTTTGAGCTGCGCGATGAGATCAACGTCAATGACGACCTGCGCCTGCGCTACCGCTACCTTGACCTGCGCCGTCCGTCCATGCATGAGCCGATCGTGCTGCGCAGCAAGATCATGCAGATCATCCGCAACTATTTCTGCGAGAACCACTTCACCGAGATCGAGACCCCGACCCTCATCAAGTCCACGCCCGAGGGTGCCCGCGACTATCTGGTGCCCAGCCGCGTGCAGCCGGGCCACTTCTATGCACTGCCCCAGAGCCCGCAGCTCTACAAGCAGATCCTGATGCTGTCCGGCTTTGACCGCTACTTCCAGATTGCCCGCTGCTACCGCGATGAGGACCTGCGCGCCGACCGCCAGCCTGAGTTTACCCAGGTGGACGAGGAGATGAGCTTTGTCTCCGAGGACGATATCATGACCATCAACGAGGGTCTGATTAAGCGCCTCTGGAAGGAGATGCTCAATGTCGATGTGCAGACACCCTTCTACCGTATGCCGTGGGACGAGGCCATGGGCCGCTTCGGCTCCGACAAGCCCGACACCCGCTTCGGGCTGGAGATTCAGGATGTGACCGAGGTGTTCAAGGGCACTGAGTTCAAGCCCTTCGCCGCTGTGCTGGAGGCCGGCGGCACGATCCGCGCCATCAACGCCAAGGGCATGGCCGACAAGCTGAGCCGCAAGAACATCGACAAGCTGGGCGAGGTCGCCAAGACCTACGGTGCCAAGGGTCTGGCCTACAGCCGCCTGACCGCAGAGGGCACCTCCTCCAGCTTTGAAAAGTTCCTGACCGATGCCGAGAAGGCTGCTCTTTATGCCGCGCTGAACGCCGAGACCGGCGACGTGCTGCTGATCGTCAGCGATGCCGACTGGGTCAAGGCCTGCACTGCGCTGGGTCAGGTCCGTCTGGACATTGCCCGCAAGCACGGCCTGATCGACCCCGACAAGTTCAACTTCCTGTGGGTCGTGGACTTCCCGCTGTTTGAGTACAGTGAGCAGGAGGGCCGCTGGATGGCCATGCACCACCCGTTCACCCTGCCCAAGGCCGAGGACCTCGACAAGGTCGAGAGCGACCCCGGTGCCTGCCATGCCGTGGCCTACGACATCGTACTGAACGGTGTCGAGATGGGCGGCGGCTCGATGCGTATCAACGACCCCGCTTTGCAGGACCGCATGTTCCACGCCCTCGGCTTTACTGAGGAGAAGGCCCGCGAGAGCTTTGGCTTCCTGATGGACGCCTACAAGTTCGGCGCACCCCCGCACGGCGGTATGGCCTACGGTCTGGACCGTATGGTCATGCTGATGCTCAAGAAGGATTCCATCCGCGATGTCATCGCCTTCCCGAAGGTGCAGAATGCCGGCGAGCCGATGAGCGGCGCCCCCGATGTGGTGGACGCCCAGCAGCTGAACGACCTGAGCATTGCCCTGACGCTGAAGGACTAAGGCTTTCCCACTATCATGCAACCACCGCAAGGCAGCCGGAGCGGTCAAGACCGCTCCCTACAAACTGCCGTATACGGATGCTTTGTAGGGAGGGGTCTTGACCCCTCCGTGAGTTGAAGGACTAAGTCAGAAGTAATTGCGCTGTAGGGGCCGGACATGTCCGGCCCGCAGCCTGCCCGCAGGATTCCCTTTTGCGGGCAGGCGCAGGGCGAGGCATGCCTCGCCCCTACATGGCAGCAAAAATATACGCCCGACCGTATTTGTGCGGTCGGGCGTTTTTATGTTATCTCAATATTTCGGCTTCGGCTCGTCGCTCGGCTTCACCGGGTACTCGGCGGGCGGGGGCGTCTGTGCGGGTTTGGGCAGCTTCTCCTTCTTGGGCCGCTTTTTCCAGACCTTGCGCAGGATGAACACCACGACCACTGCGATCAGCACCACCGGCCACAGGTAGACCAGCGCAATGACCAGCCCCTGCACGAATCCAACGAAGGCGTCCCAGCCGGCGCCGAACGCATCGGCAATGCGCTCGGTGAAGGTCACGCCGGTCGGGGTCAGGGTTGCGACCTCCTGCAGATAGATGTCTACGGTCGAGTAGTTGACCTGCTGGTCCATGTTGCGCAGCTGGCGGGTGTAGTTCTCGAGCTGGTACTGCACATCGGAAAGCTGGCTCTCGATTTCCAGCAGATCCGCCGTTGTCTCGGCCTGATCGGCCAGTTCGTTCAGGCGGGTGCGCTGGGCCTCCAGCGCGGTAAGCCGAGCCTGTACATCAATGTAGCTGCTTGTGATGTTCTCGGCGTTCTCGCTGACATTGCGCACGCTGCCTGCCTCGCCCACGGCGGCCAGAAACGCGCGGTAGTTGTCCACTGGCACCCGCACGGTGTAGTCGGCGCTGCGGTCGTGATCCTTTTCGGTGCCGTAAACGCTGGTGGACTCCATCCATGCATTGTTGGCCTCGACCGCAGCCATCAGGGTTTCGCGGGTGGCGTCAAAGTCGGTGGATTCCATCGACAGGCTGGCGTTGTAGATGATTTTCTGCGCGGTCTCGTCAGTGACAGCCTCGGCGGCGTTGGCGGGCATCAGGCTGCTGTCCGTCCCGCCTGCGGCGCTGTCGTAATTGTAGCTTTCCTGCGCGGCGGCCTCGGTGGTGTAGTAACCGCCGTCTTTGCTGCTGATGCTGCCGCAGCCCGCCAGCAGTGCGGCAGCGGCCAGCGCAGCGGTGATACGGGTGATGCGATTTTTCATGTGGATGCTCCTTTCCTTTGTAAAGGCTTCCCCCAAGGGGGAAGCTGTCCGCGAAGCGGACTGATGAGGGGGCAAGTTTGCCTTGCTGCCTTTTTACGGCTCGGTGTCGGGAACGCCGCCCCTCATCCGGCCTTCGGCCACCTTCCCCCTCGGGGGGAAGGCATTTCCCTTTTCACCAATATAACACGGAAAATGCGCGTTGTGTGTTACAAACCAAATACAAAAAAGTGGGATGTGCCGTAATTTTGGCACATCCCACAAATTTTAGGGTGATTATTCAGCCTTCTGCCCAAGCAGCTTGACATCCTCGTTGTCGGCAAAGGCAACAGCGTTGAAACCGGCGGCCTCCAGCGTGCCGAACTGCTTGCCCAGCTTTTTGGCCTGAGGCAGTACGGTCACATCATAGTCGGCGCGCAGCTGCTCTGCCTTGGCCAGCACGGCGGCAAAGTCGGCGTCCTTGAGGTAGAGCAGCGCCATCTTCGGCTTTGCGCCGGGGATCTGGTAGCCCTGCTCCAGCAGAATGCCGCAGACGCGCTCAAACCCGATGGAGAAGCCCACGGCCGGGACCTGCTGGCCGATGAACTTGCCGACCATGTTGTCGTAGCGGCCGCCGCCTGCCACAGCACCGCTGAACTGCGGGCAGGTGACCTCAAACACCATGCCGGTGTAGTAGCCCTGACCGCGCACGAGGCTGGGGGCGTAGGCGATGGCGTAACGGCCGCCGGCCACGCGCTCACTGGCGGCAATGACATACCGCAGGTCGGCGGTCAGTGCCTCGTCATCGACACGGGCGGCCACAGCGTCCAGACTGAAATCACCGGCGCGCAGGAAATCATCCAGCGCCTGCACGGCCGAGGCAGCAAAGCCCTTCTCGGTCAGCTCGGCCTTAACGCCGTCTGCACCGATCTTGTCCATCTTGTCAAAGCTGATGCAGACCGAGTCAAGCTGGTCGGCGGCAAAGCCCATCTTCTCGAGCATGGCGCGCAGAATGCGGCGGTCGTTGATGTTGATCGTAAAGCCGGTGAAGCCGATCTTCAGCAGGGCGCGGGCCGTCACATCGATCAGCTCGACCTCCGCATTGGGGGAGGAGTCACCCAGAATGTCAATGTCGCACTGGACGAACTCGCGCAGACGGCCCTTCTGCGGGCGCTCGGCGCGGTAGACGCGGTCCGTCTGGATGACCTTGAACGGGCTCGGCAGCTCGTTGCGGTTGGCCGCATAATAGCGGGAAAGCGGCAGCGTCAGGTCATAGCGCAGGCCCATGTCGGACAGCTGCTTTTCATCGCCGCTGGCCAGCGCATGCTCCAGCTTGTCGCCGCGCTTGAGGACCTTGAAGATCAGATTCAGGTTGTCACCGCCCTCGCTCTTGTCGAGGTTCTCCATATCCTCCAGAATGGGGGTGGAGATGCGCTGGAAGCCGGCGGCGCGGTAGGTGGCCAGAATCTGGCCCTGAATATAGTCACGCAACGCCTGCTCCCGCGGGAGCAGGTCGCGCATACCTTTTAAAGGCTGAGTTTTCATGGTGGTTCTCCTTACACTGTATAATGGCTTCCCCTGAGGGGGAAGCTGTCACCGAAGGTGACTGATGAGGGGCAAACCTTGCCATTGCAACCCGTAAACGGGCAATGATGGCAAAGCCGCCCCTCATCCGGCCTCAGGCGGGGCCTCGGCCACCTTCCCCCTCGGGGAAAGGCTCTTTGCTTTTATATACTTTATAATGATACCTTTTGCGCCGCATTTTGTCAATCCAAACCGGGCATACTAGACCGAAAAGGGGAGGGGATGCGTATGCCGAAACAGAATCGCGGGCCGTACATTCTAGCTGCGGGGGCGGCGGCGCAGCTGCTGACCGGCATACCGGCGGCGTGGGGCGTCTTTCAGCAGCCGGTCATGCAGGGGTACGGCTTTTCACGCGGGCAGGCTATGCTGGGGTTTGCGGTGCTGGTCGCGGCCTACGGTGTGGGCTGTGCCGTGGGCGGCCTTCTGCAGGACGTCCGCGGCCCGCGCCCGGCAGGGCTGTGGGGCACAGTGCTGCTGGCAGGCGGCTTTTTTGCGGCTGCGCTTGTACCGCCTGCCAACGCAGCGCTGTTTCTTGTTGTCTACAGCCTGCCCGCCGGGTTGGGCAGTGCGTTTTTAGCCCCGGCGGTGCTGGCCTGCGCCCAAAAGTGGTATCAGGACAAAAAAGGCTGGGCCACCGGCGTGGCGGGGGTGGCCATGGGGCTGTCCGGCGCGTTTTTTACGGTGTTTGTCAAGGGCGTTGGCGGGCGGTGGGGCATTCGCGTCTGCTTTGCTGCGCTGGGGGCGGTCATGCTGGTTGTCTGCGGCGCGGGCGCGCTGATTTTGCAAGACCCACCGCCTAAACCCCAGAGCGGAAAGCCCCAGCCGGGGCCGAATTTTGACTACAAGCAGATGCTGCGCACACCGCAGTATAAGCTCTGCGCGGCAGCGGTGGCGCTGTCGGCCCCGGCGGTGCTGCTGTTCAGCCCGGAAATATTCAAGATCGCCGCCGAGCGCGGCCTGCCGGAGAGCGCCGCACCCTACAGCATCGTGCTGGGCTCGGCAGCCAGCGCGGCGGGGCGGATGCTGCTGCCCGCCGTCAGTGACAAGCTCGGCCGTAAGCCGGTGCTGTATGCCGTGTATATCGGCCTTGCGGCGGGCAGTGCGTGGTTTGCCTTTGCGGAGGCGTGGTGGCTGCTGGCGGCCTACGCCTTGCTGACCTTTTTCTACTCCGGCGGCGCGGCGGTGCAGCCGTCCTTCAACACCGATCTTTTCGGGCTGGCGCACGCGGGTGTCAACTACGGCTTCATCGCGCTTGGCATGAGCGGCGGCAGTATCCTGAGCTATATCGGCGCGCAGGCCCTGCCGCTGGCGGCCCGCCATTGGCTCGCCGGTGCCTGTGCCGCAGCGGGGCTGGTTTGTGTCAGTCTTGTAAAACCTGTGGAGAATGGTTGAAAAAATCGTGGGCACGGGGTAAAATAGGACAGCAGCGGTAGGGGCGAACATCGTTCGCCCGTGGCCGTGTGCGGCAAAGGAAAAGTGCCCGGGCGGATATGGAATCCGCCCCTACGGCGTAGGGGTCGGCGTCCTCGACGACCCGCGGAAGCTTCTGCCGCCGCAAAGCTCCTGCGGGCGAGCAATGCTCGCCCCTACAAAGCATATCATCTACGATCCGAGAGGTTTCACCTATGACCCAATCCCAACAACTGCGCAAGCTGGCAGCGCAGTCGGCCACGGCGTTTCTGGTGGCCGCGCTCTGCGCATTCCCGCTTTATATCGATAAATTCTCCAATCTCGGCGTTGTCAAGTTCACCGCCGTCTGTACCCTGTGCTGGGCGTTCGCCCTCTGGCTGGGGGCGCTGCGGGCGGTCGGGACGGTGCCGCAGCCCGGCCGTCTGCCGTGGCGGCAGGATCCGGCGCTCTGGGCGCTGGGGGCTGTCACAATCAGCGGCGTGGTGTCCACGGTACTGTCGCTCTCGCCTGAGGCATCCTTCTGGGGGCTGGGCGGCTACTACGGCGGCTGCATGATGGTGCTGTTCACGGCGGCGGGGTATCTGGCGGTGCGCGCCTTTGCACCGCAGAGTCTTCTGAACGGCCTGACCTTCGGCGTCGGCGTGACCACGGCCATCGTCACAGTGCTGTATGTGCTGAACATATTCAATATCGACCTCATCGGTACCTATGCCGATACGGCAGTGGTGGAGCGCGCGCAGTTCTTTTCGACACTGGGGCAGAAAAATTTCTGCTCCGGCTTTATGGCGTTTGCGCTGCCGCTGGTATTCTACGCCTTTTTGGTGGCGCGCGGCGTGCGGCACACGATCCTGTACGGTATTCCGGCCTTCTTCGGCGGTCTGGCGCTCGCGGTGGTCGATGCCGAGGGCCTTGCGCTGGGCATCGGCGCAGCGGTGCTGGTATTGCTCTGCCAGAGGATGTTCACCACCCGCACGCTGCGGCGGCTGGCGGTCATCGGCGGGTTCTTCTTCTTCCACGCGGGGTGGATGCAGTACATGCGCACCCATGTCTACACGCAGGGCGGCAAGCCGATGCTGGCGGCGCTGGGCCATGTGGGGCAGACCGGCTTCCTTGTCTGTCTGGCGCTGTGGGCGGTGCTTCGGTTCGCACTGCGCGGGCGGGAGGTGCCGCTGTACAGGCTGGGGCGCTGTGTGGCGGGCATTGTTGTCGTGGGGGCGGTGGTGCTGACTGTGCTGGCTAACTGCTGGCCGAGCTTCCCCAGCCTTGGCAGGTTGGACGACCTGCTGATCTTCAACGATGATTGGGGTACCTACCGCGGCACGGCCTGGCGGATCACGGCGGCAAGCTGGCTGGATCAGCCGCTCTGGCGCAAGCTGCTCGGGGTCGGCCCCGGCATGATGCACACGGCGGTGGCAAACTGGGCCGGGGCGGACATCACCGACCGGATGAAGACCTTTTATGCTGCGCACAATGAGTATCTCGAGCTGCTGCTGACCACCGGTGTTGTGGGGCTGGCAGCATGGCTGTGGTTTGTGGCGGCGCATCTGCGCAGGGCCGCGCAGAACTGGCTGCGCCCTGGCGTGGCCCCGGTCACGCTGGCACTCGTCAGCTATCTGGCCCACGCGGTCATCTCGATCCGCGTTTCGATGATCTTCCCCGAGATCATGCTGCTGTTCGCGCTTTTGCAGGTGTTCTGCCTGCCGCCGGAGGAGGCTTCCGCGCAGGAAAAACCGGCAAGGCACGCCAAAAAGCAGAAGGCTGCAGCACCGGCGGAGCAGCCCGGACTGGTGCGGCAGTGGCTGCCGCCGATCGCAGCAGGCATTGCAATGATGGCGGCCTGCGGTGCAGCCTCGCGGGTAATCTTTGGCTTTTTGTTTTGAGGAGAAGCCTCCCTTGTCAAAGGGAGGTGCCGAGCATAGCGAGGCGGAGGGATTCCGACGCGCCTTGCCTTGTACGCTGTTACATCCGCACGCGGGCAGGAATCCCTCCGGCCGCCTGCGGCGTCCACCTCCCTTTGACAAGGGAGGCTTTTTTATTTGCTCCAACATGCCCGTCCGCCGCGCAGTATGCTGCCCGGCCATAGAAAATGCCAAAAAACAAAAGGTTAGGAAAAACTAACATCTTGAAAAACACAATTCGACCCTTTATAATAAAGATAGCTGTGAAAAGCCTAACAATATGCAAAGGAGAGAAAATTATGATCGAATACTCCGCACAGGTCAACGCTATGTGCCCGATCACAAAAGGACCCAAGCACGGTCCCGCGCCCATCCCCGAAGAGGGCCAGTGGGTCAAGGCGTATAAAATTGAGGATATCAGCGGCTACACCCATGGTGTGGGCTGGTGTGCTCCCCAGCAGGGTACCTGCAAGCTGAGCCTGAACATCAAGAACGGCATCATTGAGGAGGCCCTCGTTGAGACCATCGGCTGCTCCGGCATGACCCACTCCGCCGCTATGGCTGGTGAGATCCTGCCCGGCAAGACCATTCTGGAGGCTCTGAACACCGACCTCGTCTGCGACGCTATCAACGTTGCTATGCGTGAGCTGTTCCTGCAGATCGTCTACGGCCGCAGCCAGACCGCTTTCTCTGAGAACGGCCTGCCTGTCGGCGCTGGTCTGGATGACCTGGGCAAGGGCCTGCGCTCCATGACCGGTACCATTTTCTCCACCAAGGCCAAGGGCGTCCGCTATCTGGAGCTGACCGAGGGCTACATCCTCAAGACCGCTCTGGACAAGGACAATCAGGTCATCGGCTATCAGTTCGTCCGTCTGGGCAAGATGATGGAGGACATCCGTCACGGCAAGGACCCGAAGGAAGCCTACGAGAAGAACATCGGCACCTACGGCCGCTTCTCTGCCGAGCAGGGCGCTGTCAAGTACATCGACCCGCGTGAAGAATAAGAGAGGGAGGAACATAGATTATGGCAACTTTTGAATCCCAGAATCGCCGTATGCCCAAGATCGAGGCCTGCCTGAAGGCCAACGGTCTGGAGAGCCTCGACGCCTGCAACGAGATGCTGCTGGCCAAGGGCATCGACTGCGATAAGATCATCCGCGGCATCCAGCCCATCTGCTTCGACAACGCTGTCTGGGCATACACCCTCGGCACCGCCATCGCCGTCAAGCGCGGCCTGAAGAGCGCTGCTGACTGCGCCGCCGCCATCGGCGAGGGCCTCGAGGCCTTCACCATCCCCGGCTCTGTCGCTGAGCAGCGCAAGGTCGGTCTGGGCCACGGCAACCTCGGCGCTATGCTGCTGCATGAGGACACCCATTGCTTCGCCTTCCTCGCCGGCCACGAGTCCTTCGCCGCCGCTGAGGGCGCTATCGGCATTGCCCGTACCGCCAACAAGGTCCGCAAGGAGCCCCTGCGCGTCATCCTGAACGGCCTGGGCAAGGACGCTGCCCAGATCATCAGCCGTATCAACGGCTTCACCTACGTCAAGACCGACTACGACTTCGCCACCGGCGAGCTGAAGGTCGTTGAGACCATTCCTTACTCCGACGGCGAGCGCGCTGCTGTCAAGTGCTACGGCGCCAACGACGTTCTGGAGGGTGTTGCCATCATGAAGGCCGAGGGTGTTGAGGTTTCCATCACCGGTAACTCCACCAACCCCACCCGCTTCCAGCATCTGGTTGCCGGCACCTACAAGAAGTGGGCCATCGAGAACGGCAAGAAGTACTTCTCCGTCGCTTCCGGCGGCGGCACGGGCCGTACCCTGCACCCCGACAATGTCGCTGCAGGCCCCGCTTCCTATGGTCTGACCGACTCCATGGGCCGTATGCACGGTGATGCCCAGTTCGCTGGCTCCTCCTCCGTCCCGGCTCACGTTGAGATGATGGGTCTGATCGGCGCCGGCAACAACCCGATGGTCGGCATGACTGTCGCCTGTGCTGTTGCTGCTTCTCAGGCTAACGCTTGATTTGAACTGAACCATTAGGCTTTTCGCCGCCCGCTCCGCAATGGAGCGGGCGGTTTTTGTGTTTGAAAGGCTTCCCCCCCCAAGGGGGGAAGCCTTTTTTGCGCTTTTCTCTTGCTTTACGCCGCCCTATGGCATATAATAAAATCGAGTATATGTAAATTTTTACTTGGGAGAAATCACCAATGCCCAAAATTGACATCGACAACTACATAGAGCAGAGCGGTATGCGCAAGGCGCGCTTCGGCGGGTATGAGCCGGACGATGTGCGTCAGGCAATGCGGGAGCTTTGTGCCGATTATGAGCAGCACCTTGCAGCGGCGGCCGCCGAGCTGCGCACCGTCCGGCAGGAGAATGACGCCCTGCGCCGTCATGCCCAGACCCTTGTGATGCAGAATCAGAACCTTTCGGCCCAGAATGCAACGCTGGCCGGGCAGGTGGACAAGCTGCAGAGCTACCGCACCAATCTGGAAACGCAGTATTCCACCGCGAAGGAGCGCAACCACTCGCTGACAAACCAGCTGGATGTGCTGCGCCTGAAAAACAGCGATCTTGTGCGGGAAAACAAGGAACTGACCGAGCAGTGTGAGGAGGCAAACTCTGCGCTGCGGGTCAAGGGCCGCGCCCATGATCAGGCCCGCCAGCAGGTCATTGCCGACCGCGATAAGGTCATTGCCGAGGCCGAGGGCGATGCCGCGCGCATCCGCCAGCAGGCCCGCGATGATGCCGACAAGATCCTCAAGGATACGAACCTCAAGGCTGAGGCCATCGACCAGCTGGCGCGCGAGCAGGCCATTGCGCAGGCGCGCAAGATGGTCCAATCCGCCACCGATGAAACACGGGAGATCCAGAACGCCCACCGGCTGCGGCTGCAGGACCTCAAGAGCCGCATCACCGAGATGGAAAAGACCCGCGGCGAGATGATGGACTACCTTGCAAAAATGATCGAGGAGCTGCAAAAAACGCAGGACTACGCCAGCAAGAGCGCGCCGCTCGTCCCCCATACGGAGGATCTGGCCGAGGCCGATGCCGAGCCGAAGCTCGATCTTTCGGCCAACAAGGTCGATGCGGCAGCCTCGGCGCTGCGCGGCAGTGAGCCGCAGCCCGCGCCCGCAGACCCGGATACGAACCGCGTGGTAGCCCCCGGCCTTGACGATGCCGAGCCGAGGACGAACACTGTCATCACGCCGTCACCGGATTATTTTGACACCGACCCCAAGGAACAGCCCGGCGACCCGCATGAGGAGGTCGAGATCCCCGGTGCGATCTTCTCCTACCCGATCCTGCGCCAGCAGGGGGAGCCGATTCTGGACGAGGAAACCCCGCCCCAGCCGGTGCCCCACAAGCCGGTAATGCCCAGCTTTACGCTGGCGGATGAGGATGAACCGGACGACGCGCTGCCCGCGCCCGCTGCGGCACCGGGCAAGCCGCAGCCCAAGCGCCGCCGCAAGGCTGTGATGGCCCTGCGCGCGCTGAACAGAAAGATCGGTGTATAAGACCTTGCCGCACGATGCCCGCCGGGAGCTGCGGCGGGGCCGCAAGAGGAGCAGGAGGCAACCATGAGACCGCATAAGCTCGGCATCTGCGCAGCGCTGGCACTGATGCTGGCATTGCTCTGCGCATACGGCGCGGCGGCGGACACCACCGTCGGCATGACCGGTGCCGGGACCTTCCGGATGGAGCAGGTCTATGTCAATGTGCCGGAGCTGGATGTCTATTTCTATGCGCTGGACGGGGACGGCAACCCCTATTCCTCGATCAAGGTGCAGGCGGCCGGCCCTGAGCTGACACTGGGGGACCGCAGGCTGGAGGTGCGCTCTGTCGCGGTGGCCAGCGACCCGATCTGCTATATCCTTGCGCTGGACAACAGCGCCGACCTGCCCGCTGCGGACTTTTACACGATGCTGGGCGGCGTGCGCAAGCTGATAAACGCAATGGACGCGGACGACCAGCTTATGCTCTACACAACGGCCGGTGCGGCCGAGTGTGTGCTGCCCGCGACCTCCGACAAAGCGCTGATGTACAAGGCGCTGGGTGCCGTGCAGCAGGCCGAGGGCCGCATGGATAGTGCCCAGCTGGTGTCGGCGGTCTACACCGACATACAAAGTGATTTTCAGGCGCTGGCCCCGCGCAAGGCTGCGATGATCGTGACTGATGCCGGGCAGGTGCTGACGAATATGGCGCTGGTCGGCACGCTGGCCAGCGATTTCGGGGACCAGATCGGCATGGCCGCCTATGTCTATTTAATGACAGAAAAGCCGCAGCTTTTTGAGACGCTGCAGCAGGCGTCCGGCGGCAGGCTGATTCTCTGTGAGGCGGCCGAGCTGGGGGACGAGCTGAAGGCAAAGCATGCCTATTTTGCCACGGCGCTTGAGATACGCACCGAGGTCCCCGAAAGCCTGTACGGTGAGCGGCTTGAAACATTGACGCTCGCCATGCCGCAGCTGGGCAGCGCTATCCGCAGCTCTCAGACGGTCTACATGGGCCACAAGCTGGCCAAGCCTCAGGTCACCGGGGTGGAAACGCTGCGCCGCGACCAGCTGCGGCTGACCTTCAATCAGCCGATCAACGAGAATGCCGACAAGACCCAGCTGTATGAGATACGCTCCAAGGATATATGGAACTGGCGTGTCGGCGTCCATTCGGTCAAGATCGGGGAGGACGGCCGCACGGCGGTGCTGCAGATCGACCCGCTGTACAAGGGCGAATATACCGTCGCGCTGAACCGGGTATCCAGCCGGATGAGCGCCGCCAATGTCAGCAGCAGCCGCAATACGACCGCCTTCCGGGTGGTTGTCTGGCCGCGGGACAGGGCGTTCTATTTTGCGCGGTTCCGGGTGCCGCTTGTGCTTGGTGCGCTGCTGCTGCTGACGCTCTGCGGCAGCTGGTGGGCGGTGCGCCGCCGCGACCGTGCTGCCGAGCAGGAGGCGGAGGCCGAGCATCTGCTGGCCGGGGCCGGGGCACCGGATGCCCTGCCGCGCCGCTGGGTCACGCTGTTCTGGAGCCAGCGCTCCTCCATTGCCGAGAGCCGCTGGGCCGGCATGGTCGAGAGCAGCCTCATCATCGGCAGCGATGCCGCCCAATGCGATTTTTGTCTGCCAGACCGCAAGCTTTGCCCGCAGCACTGCGCCCTCTCGGTGCAGGGAGATTCGCTGCTGGTGCAGCCCCTGACAGACCGTGCCAGGGTCTATGTCAACGGTGAGCGCATAGACGGCGAGCATCGGCTGCAAAATAACGATACGCTGCGCATCGGAAAGACAACGCTGCGGCTGGTTTTGTAGGGGCGGCTGCCCGCATCGACCCCTGCGATCTTCCGCGCAGCTGCGCACCGCCCCAAAGGAGTTATTTAGTATGAAGCTATCCAAATGTGCAAACGGCCACTTTTATGACAGCGACAAATACCCTGAGTGCCCCTACTGCAACACGGATCTGCTGAAGGATCACGCCATCGTCCATGAGGGCGAGGCAGAGCCGCCGGCTGCCGCTGCGCAGGCGGCCGCCCCGGCGGGGCCGGTAACAGGCTGGCTTGTGGTGCTGGACGGGCCCGCACGGGGCCGCGACCTGCGCCTTGGCATCGGCCGCAGCTTTCTCGGGCTGGATGACGCCGGTGCGCCGATCACCCTGAGTGCTGATGCCCCCCTGAGTGCCCGGCAGGCCGTGGTCGTCTACGATGCCGAGAAAAACAGCTTTGTGCTGCTGCCCGGCTCCTCGCAGGAGCTTTGCTACCTCGGGGAGGAGGCGGTCCTTGCACCCAGCCCGTTGACCGGCGGCGAAACGCTCCGCCTCGGCGGTGCGGCGCTTACCTTTGTGCCGCTCTGCGGCGGCGCATTCCACTGGTAAGGGGGCAACGCCATGACAAGTGAGATCGTCATTTTGATCACCGAGCTGCGCAACAAGCAGCGCATTACGCTGCCCGCCGGCGCCTACCGGTTCGGCCGCAGTGCGCAGTGTGAGTATGTGCTGCGCCGCAACAGTGTCGGTGACCACCAGTTTACCGTTTCCTATGAAAAGGATGGCTGGGTCGTGACGGACGGCGCCAGCGACTACCGCACATGGTACAACAACCGCTATCTTGAGCCGGGGGAGACCAGCGTGCTGCAGGCGGGGGATGTCATCGGGCTGAACACCGATGGCAACTCCGACACGCAGGAGATCACCTTCCGCGTGGAGGAGATCACCAATGTGCAGGGTGACGGCGCGGCCCCGATAAAAGAACAGACCACCGAGGCCGTCCTGCGCGAGGTGGATATACGCCGCAAAAAGCGGGTGCTGATCGGCCGCGGGGACGACTGCGACATCAAGCTGGTCAGCGACCGCGTCTCCCGCCATCACTGCGAGGTCTTGTACAAGGACGGCCACTATGAGCTGCACGACCTCGGCTCCACCAACGGCACCTATCTGGACGGGGTGCGGGTCAGCCGTGCCGTGCTGCGCAATGGGGCGGTCATCAATGTGCCTGCGCAGGTTTTTGCCTTTACAGGCGGGATGCTGCACTACCACGCCCACCAGAGCGGCATCAGTATCCAACTTGTAAATGTGTACAAAACGGTAAAAAATGCCAACACCGGCAAGCCGCTGAACATTGTGGACGGCACAAGCTTTCAGGTTGAGCCGAATAGCTTTGTGGTGCTGGTCGGCGGCTCCGGCACCGGCAAGTCGAGCCTTTTGACCTGCATCACCGGCACGGCCCCCTGCACGGCGGGCAGCGTCCGGTTTGACGGGCTGGACACAGGCTCCAACCGCAACGCCTTTGAGGCGGCGCTGGGCTATGTGCCGCAGAAGGACATCATGCACGACAGCCTGACCGTGGAGCAAAGCCTGACCTACACGGCCAAGCTGCGCATCGCCCACGATGCTACCCGGGCCGAGATCGCCGCCGCCGTGGCCCACGCCATCGAGGCGGTGGACCTGCAGGGACGCGAAAAAACCTACATATCCAAGCTGTCCGGCGGGCAGAAGAAGCGCGTTTCCATTGCGATGGAGCTGCTGGCTAACCCGCGGCTGCTGATTCTGGACGAGCCGACAAGCGGGCTTTCCCCCGATTTGGACCGCAGCATGATGGAGCTTTGCCGCCGCCTGAGCCACCAGAACTGCACGGTGCTGATGGTCACCCACAACATGTCCAACATCAACCTCTGCGATAAGATCGCCTTTCTGGGCGTGGGCGGCGTGCTGTGCTACTACGGCGCGCCCGAGCAGCTGAACGATTACTTTGATGTGGAGATGACCAGCGATATTTTTGAAAAGCTGCGGGACGCCGAGCAGGTCGAGCTTTACCGCAGAAAATACTTTACGACCCCCGAGTTTAACCGCCTGCTGGCGGCCTGCCCGGAGGCGGCGCAGGAGGCGGACAAGCGATGCAGCCAGTAAAAATCTTGAAATTCCTGCGCCAGCTTGGCGTGCTGGTGCAGCGCAACCTGCAGCTGATCTGGAACGACAAGCTGCTGCTCGCCAGTCTGGCGCTGCAATCGCCGTTTATGGTGCTGGTCGTCAAACTGACAGCCGACCCTAACTGCTTTACCTCCAACCTTGTCAACATCGGCAGCCGCACGGCGCTCTTCATTCTGGCGGCGATGGCAACCTTTATGGGCACGCTCAACTCCTACCGTGAGATCTGTAAGGAGCGCGAGATCATCCTGCGCGAGGCCTCGGTCGGGGTCAGCCTGCCGGCGGTCGTGCTGAGCAAGGCAGTGGTCCTTTTTCTGATTGAGATCCTGCAGTCGGTCATTCTGGCGATGGGCTTTGTGGCCATCGTCCATGTGCCGCAGAACCATCTGCTGCTGGAGACCGACATCGAGATCTTCGTCACGCTGCTGCTGACGATGTTCTCCTCAAGCTGCGTGGGACTGCTGATCTCGGCGCTTTTCAGCAATGGCGAAAGCGCGATTCTGGCGGTGCTGGTGCTGATGATCGGTCAGGTCGTATTCAGCAATGTCATGTTCACCTTGACCGGCGCAGCGGCAACGATCTCCACCGTCATTGTCTGCCGCTGGGGTATGGGCGCACTGGGCGCCTCCACCGATCTGAACAGCCGCATGGCGTGGCTGCAGGCCGGGCTGGACGGCCCCATGTATGACGCCACGGTCGAGAACCTGACCCACTCCTGGCAGATGCTGGGGTTGATCTCACTGGTCAGCCTTGTGGCGGCGTGGCTGGTGCTGCAAATTGCGTTTGATAAGAAGAAGGCGTAAAAGCCAAAAGGCTTCCCCTGTGGGGGAAGCTGTCACCGCAGGTGACTGATGAGGGGTGGCTTTGCGGCAGTAACCCTTTAACGGGTAATAGAGGCCGCGCTGCCCCTCATCCGGCCTCGGTCGGAGCCTCGGCCACCTTCCCCCACGGGGGAAGGCATTCACGCATAAAACAAGCCCCGGACTTTTAACGGTCCGGGGCGACTTTGTTGAAAAGCTTACGCCTTTTTGATTTTTTCCTTGGCATTGGCAGCAGCGGTGGCGGCGGTTTCCCTGGCATTGGCGGCCAGCTCGCGCAGGCGCACCATGGCGGCGCGGGTGGTGGCCAGCGTCTCGCCGTATTTCAGGCTCTTCATGCCGGGGAAGGCACGCAGCAGGCGGCGCGCACCGATGTGGTCATGCTCGGCAGCAGCCAGCTTGTCGCGCAGGTCGCTGACACGGGCCGTGACCTCGGCGCGCAGCTCGGCAGCGTTCTCGCGGCCCTCCAGCTTTGCCAGCGCCAGCTGCAGCTTCTGCTCATCCAGCACGGCATCGGCGGTCATGGCACCGGTGCCCAGCACGGTGGTCAGCTTGTCGCTGGTCACGCGCAGACGGGCGCGCAGCTCGTCAATTTCGCGCAGGTACTTGTTCAGGCCGATGGCGGCGGCGGTCGAGACCCCGACATCCACCGCAAAGATAAGAAGCAGCACAATGTCAAGGATCAGCATGACCTTGAACGGCATCGGATTGGAGCCGCGGGCCAGCAGGGGATGAAAGACCTTGATCATCAGCACACTGCCCAGCCCCCACAGCAGGGAGAACTGCGGGCAGATATAGCCGCCCAGATTGAATTTCATGTTGGAGTAATCCCACCAGCGGATGTGGTAGATCTTGAACAGCGCCCAGCCGCCGACCAGCTCAATGGCGGTGGTCAGCGCCATACCGATGAAAAAGACGGCCACGGCGCTCAGGCTGCCGCTGTCCGGCAGCGGTATCAGGTTGACACTGTAGACCAGCCCCACCATGCCGAAGCCGTAGATCGGGCAGATCGGCCCGCAGAGAAAGCCGCGGTTGACGAGTGCATGGGTCTTGACGGCGGCGTAGACGACCTCAACGCCCCAGCCGATGAACCCGTACAGGAAGAACCAGTACACCGTCTTGACGGCGAGCTCAGTCAGATTCATCTTCTGCCTCCTGCTGTCTGGCCAGCGCCTTGGGCTCGACCCAGGTCACGCTGCTGTCAGGGCCCTTGCGGGCAATCAGCGCCTTGATGGGGATGCCCTGCTCGCTGAACATGTCCTCATGCTCGGTGCGCAGGTTCCAGTCCGGCTCATCCTTGTGCAGGTCAAAGGTCTGCCATGTGATCTCAAACCCGGCGGCGGGGAAGTAGGCCAGACTGTCCCGGAACAGGTCATCGTCATCGGTCTTGAACCAGATCTCGGCACCCTCGTCCATCAGGCGGCGATACTGCAAAAGCTGGCGCGGGTGGGTCAGGCGGTGCTTGTTGCTACCGGCATTCTTGCTCCACGGGTTGCAGAAATTGATGTAGATGCGCGAAACGCGGTCCTCCGGCGTGAAGGCGTTGCCCAGCCGCTCAATGTCCAGACTGGCGATCTTTACATTGTCGGCGGGCAGGCCGCGCTCAGCGTAGGCGGCCTCGACCTTGCGCTTGGCGAGGATCAGCACCTTGTCGGTGATGTCGATGCCCAGATAGTTGATGTCGGGGTGGGCCGGTGCGATCTGGGCGAGAAAGCCGCCTTTGCCGCAGCCCAACTCAAGGTGCCACGGCTGGTCGGGCCGGGCGTACAGCTCATGCCAGTGGCCGCCGCAGGCCAGCGGCTCGTGAACATGGAAATCGCAGGCCAGCAGCTCCGGCCGGGCATAGGGTTTAAAACGCATACGCATGGTAGGTGTCTCCTTATATGATAGTAGAGTAAAGGCTTCCCCCTCAGGGGGAAGCTGTCACCGAAGGTGACTGATGAGGGGCAGCTTTGCGGCAGGAACCCTTTAACGAGTAATAGAGGCCACCTTCCCCCTCAGGGGAAGGCTTTCAACAAAAATGCCTTGACTTGTTCAAAACTGCCTTCCGCTAAACTCCCCTGACAGAAGGCGGGCTTGCCGCCGCCGCGGCCTTGAAATGCCGTATTCAGCGCCTTGCAGGTCTCGCGCAGATTACCGCCCGGGGCGGCAGCCAAAGCGTAGGCAAGGCCCTGCCCGCCGGGGGCCAGTGTGCAGCAGGGGGCGCCGGTCTTGGCGGCGATGCTCATCGCCACGCGGCGCAGCCCGTCACCGTCTGCGCCGTCCACCCACAGCACCGCCGGTGCGCCGGGTACGGCTGCGGCGGCGTAGGCATCGGCCAAGGTGTTCTGCAGGGCGGCCAGCCGGGCCTTGAGCGCGCCCTCGCCCGCCTGCAGGCGCGCAAACGCCGGGGTCAGTGTGCCGACCGGGGCAGAGAGCAGCCGGCCGGCAGCCTCGGCGTCCGCCCAGCAGGCTGCTGCAGCATCGTAAGCGCGCTGCCCGCAGGCCACGGCCAGCCGCATGCCGGTCTTGTAGTGGGCGTAGGAGATGATCTTGATCAGCCCGACCTCGCCGGTGCGGGCAAGGTGGGTGCCGCAGCAGGCGCAGCGGTCGCCGCCTGCCTCAACCAGCCGCACAGGACCCTCCAGCGCCTTTTTGCTGCGGTAGTCGGTGCGGGCCAGCGCCTCGGGGTCGGGCACCCAGCAGCGCACCGGCGTGTCGGCCCGCACGGCGGCGTTGGCCTCGGCCTCCGCCTCGGCCAGCTGCGCAGCGGTCAGCGGGATGCTGGTGTCCATCCGCACATAGGGGGTGCCGATGTGGAAGCCGACATTCTCGGCCCCGAAAAGCCGGTGCAGCGTGCCGCTCAGGATATGCTCGCCGGTATGCTGCTGCATCGCATCCAGCCGGGCCGCCCAGTTCAGGCAGCCGGTCACCTCGGTGCCCTCGGGCAGCGGGGCATCGGTCGTGTGGGTCACGGTCTCGCCGTCTGTGGATACCGCCAGTACCCGGGCACCGCCCAGCGTGCCGGTGTCGCAGGGCTGGCCGCCGCCCTCGGGGAAAAAGGCCGTGCGGTCCAGTACAACGGCAAAGCCGCCCGGGGCGGGGCTGCATTGCAGCACCCGGGCGGTAAAGCTTTGGACATAAGAATCTGTTTCGTATATTTTTTGTGTCACGAACCGGAGTTCCTTTCAAATTTTTGGGATTTTTCTTATTATAACATAAAACAGGTGTAGAAAAAAACTGCCTTATCCTATATAATAAAGGATAGACTGAATTTTTACAACCACTTATGAGGAAAACCATTCGATGCGTATTATGAAATCTGCGGCGCTGGTACTTCCGGCGCTGCTGCTGGCGGGCTGCTCGCTGGCTGATGTAAAAACGGCCGTGCTGCCGGTTGAAAATACCGCTACGATCGAGACGGCACCCACCGCCGCCCCCCAGACGCTGACGGTGTATGCCTCGGACGCACTGGCCCCGGCGGCCCGTGCCTATGCCGAGGCGCAGGGCGTGACGCTGACGATGACTGCGGATGCCGCCGCGGCGGATCTGCTGCTGACCGACCATGCTCCCGGCGGCAGCCTGCTGGATGTCACAAGCGACACGCTGCTGGCGGCGGCCGCCGCCCGGGCGGACATTACCGGGAACGCCAGCACCCTGCCGCTTGGGCGCAGCCTGTACGGCTACTGGGCCAACGGCGCGGTGCTGAACGCGCTGCTGGGTGACGGCGCTCTCACAGCGCTGCAGGGCGCAGACTGGGAGGAATGGAGCGACTTTGTGGAGACACTCTCCGCATGGTTGGACGAGCCGAAGGCCGCAACCGTCACGCTGAGCGGCAGCGACTACACCCTGCCCGAGGCACGCCCCGACGGCGTGACGGCTACCGGCGTCTTTGCGGCCCCGACGGACCGGGCGTCCGGCTACACGGCCGCGCTGCTGGCTGCCGATGGCAGCCGCACGGCAGACGCGCTGACAGGCCCGCTCAATGGCGTCTACAGCGCCGTCACGCTGGAGTGGGACCACATGGCCGACAGCGCCGAAAATGCAGTGTTCCGCCGCGCCAAGCTGACCGACCTGCTGGCGGACTGCGGCAGTGAAGGCTGCAGCGGACTGGTGCTGATACCCTTCAAATGCAACTTTGAGGACAGCGACCTGACGACCGAGGAGTATAATCTGGACGGACTGCTGGATTACCCGGTGCTGGCCGATGCGGGCTGCCTTGCCCTGAACGCCGACACCGATGCCGCCGGGCTGAAGGCGGCCAAGAGCGCCGCGCTGTGGCTTTACTCCAACGGTGCGGGCGAGGATGCCCTGACCGAGACGCTTGGCGTTGTCACGCCGTGGAACACGGCTGCTGATTCGACCGCGGTGTTGGCCATGCAGATCGAGCAGGTCGGTACCGGCATCCTGCCCGGTGCTGCGCTTGACGCGGCCACCGCCGAGGCCCTGACCGCCAACGAGCTGAGCCTGCAGGGCAGCGAAAAGCACACCAAAGCCGAGCGCACCACCTTTGTGGATGGTGCATTGGCTGCGCTGGGGGCGGAGTGATCCCAAGCCTTCCCCCGAGGGGGAAGCCATCGCAACGCAAACCGCACACAACGCCGAAAGGCGATACATACAGAGAAGAGGAAAAACACTATGGAATTTAAACGCTGCAGTGGTATTCTGATGCCGATCTCCAGCCTGCCCGGCGGGTACGGCATCGGCAGCCTGGGCAAGCCCGCCCGCGATTTTGTGGATTTTCTGGCCGGGGCCGGTCAGACGATCTGGCAGATTTTGCCCGTAGGTCCCACCGGCTTTGCGGACAGCCCCTACCAGAGCTGTTCCGCCTTTGCAGGCAACCCCTATTTCATTGATCTGGACCTGCTGGCTGCCGATGGTCTGCTGACCCAAAAAGACTACGCGAACATCAACTGGGGCAGCGATGCCGCCAAGGTTGATTACAGCACCCTCTACGAGAAACGGTTCGCCGTGCTGCGCAAGGCATACGCGAACTTCCTGAAAAAGCGCCCCGTGCCCGGCTTTGAGACCCCGTACCCCGATGACTGGTACCGCTTCCAGTTCCTGAGCAGCGATTGGCTGCCCGACTACTGCCTCTACATGGCCATCAAGGAGGCCAACGGTATGGTGGACTGGCAGCGGTGGCCCCGCGCCCTGCGCATCCGCGAGCCGGAGGCACTGGCCGCTTTCCGCGCCGAGCACGCCGAGGAGCTTGAATTCTGGGCGTTTGTTCAGTATGAATTTGACCGCCAGTGGCGCGCCCTGCATGCCTATGCCAAGAAGAAGGGCATCGTCATCATGGGGGATATCCCCATCTATGTCTCGGCAGACTCCGCCGATGCCTGGGCGGGCCGCGAGCTGTTTGAGACCGATGCCGAGGGCCGTCCCCGCCGCGTAGCAGGCTGCCCGCCGGATTATTTTGCCGAGGATGGCCAGCTGTGGGGCAACCCGCTCTACGACTGGGAGTACCACCGCCGAACCGGCTATGCGTGGTGGATCAGCCGCGTGCGCCATGCACTGTCCATCTATGACATCCTGCGCATTGACCACTTCCGCGGCTTTGATACCTACTGGGCAATCCCGGCAGGGGAGACCACGGCCCGCAACGGCCGCTGGGAGCAGGGCCCCCGCATGGAGCTGTTCCGCGCGCTGCACAACGCTCTGGGCAGTCTGCCCATCGTGGCCGAGGATCTGGGCGAGATGTTTGACTCGGTCCGTGAGCTGCTTGCGGAGAGCGGCTTCCCCGGCATGAAGGTGCTGCAGTTCGCCTTTACCGGCGAGGACAGCGTGGATCTGCCCCACAACTACCCGCGCAACTGTGTGGCTTACCCCGGCACCCATGACAACAACACGCTGGCCGGCTGGTTTGCCGGGGAACTGACCGCCGCCCAGCGCAAGCAGGCGACCGATTACTTTGCCCTGACCGGGCGGGAGGGCAACGTGCGCGGCCTGCTGCGCGGTGTGCTGGCCAGCGCAGCGGCGCTCGCCATCATTCCGCTGGCGGACTGGCTGGAGGAGCCTGCCGCCAGCCGGATGAACACACCCGGCAAGGCCCGCGACAACTGGCAGTGGCGCGCCGATGCGAAGAAACTGACCCCCGCGCTGGCCGGTGAGATCCGCGAGTTGTCGGAGCGGTATTTCCGTACTGCGCGATAATTTGTTGACTTCGTAGGATATTTTTCCGTTTTAGCTTGCAATCTTTGTGCAACGCAAGCCTTGGAAAAAGGGCCGCAGTGTGGTAAAATTGTCTATGTATTATACAAAGGCTAAGATGCGCTGTGCCGGCAACCGGCAGAAGGAAACAATATGAAACAGGACTACACCATTGCCGAGCTGCAGGCGGAGATCGCCGCGCTGCAGCAGCTATTTGACTGTGTTACACTGGCAGACCCCTGCAGAGGGCTGCTGGACCCGGCAACCCTGCAGCCGCTGGATAAGGTGGCAGCGGTGCCTGCGCTGGACGCCAACGGCCGCGGTATGCGGATCATCAAGGCGGCGTCCGGGCTTGAAACCGTGCTGGCCCAGGGCATCCGCGTGGAGGGCACGCCCTGCGTGCTGATGATGCAGATGCCGCTGCCCCGCGTCCTCAAGGCGGACGGCGATGAGGACGCCTTTACCCGCGCCCTGAGCCAGATGCAGGAGGATCTGCGCCGCGACCATGTGACCGGTGTCTACAACGCGGTCTATCTGAATGAGGAGTTCCGTCCCCACGCCGAGCGCGCTGCCATGGACGGCCAGCCTGTGGGCGTTGTGATGCTCCGCGTCAATGAGTATTGGCAGCTGCGTGAGCATGAGAGCAGCACGGCAGCCGACTGCTGCCTGAATATGGCCGCCGGCATCCTGCAGCTGGCTGTGGGCCCCGACCGTGAAAAGGCCGTACTGGCCCGCCTGAACGATGGCTTCTTTGCCGTGGTCACGCTGGGTACGCCCGCCGCCAAGGTGGCAAAGGTCGTGCGCGAGGCAATGAATGACTCCCGCCGGGAGTTCAACATCTCGCTCTCCCGCCGCGGCAGCTTTACCGTGGCGATCGCCTCGGCCGAGTGGGGTGAGACCGCCTCTTGGGATATGATGCTTTCCCTCGCACAGCAGCGCCTGTGACCGAATAAAACAACCCCCTTGTGTACATACTGGCATTGACCGCCAAATGTACACAAGGGGGATTTTATTATGCAGAGCGATAATGAAAAGATGCTGCAGGAAATCGTGCAGAACACCGAGATGGGCAAGAATACGCTGGATGAGCTGATGGGCCTGACCCGTGACCAGAAGCTGAAGGACGAGATGCTGCGCCAAAAGCGGGAGTACCGCCGTCTCAATCAGGCTGCCCACACAGCGCTGGACGCCATCGGTGCCGAGGCGCACGGCCAGAGCGCCGCTGCAAGGATGAGCGTCAGCATGGGGATCCGCACCCGGACGATGCTGGACAAATCCACACGCAATCTGGCCACGATGCTGGCCGAGGGCAGCGGGCAGGGTGTGCTGGACTGCAAGCGCGCAGAGAAGGATTACCCCACCGCCAGCCCCGGGGCTATGCAGCTCTGCCATGAGCTGGGCCGCTTCCAGAGCGAGGCCGAGCAGACCTGGCGCGGCTTCGTGTGAAAATGGCTTCCCCCTGGGGGCTGCGCCCGCAGGCGCGTGTCGGAGCGCAACCGCCGAAGGCGGCTCTTGGCGCGGAGACTGAAGGTGGCCGTAGGCCGGATGAGGGGCGGGCCTGCCGTTACAACCCGTTTATGGGCAATAATGGCAAACCCGCCCCTCATCAGTCTGCTTCGCAGACAGCTTCCCCCGTGGGGGAAGCCTCTTTACTTACAATTTCAGATCCCCTTCCTTGATCCAGCCCTTTTTGCGCAGAAGCTCACAGAAAAGGACGCTCAGGACGGCGGGCAGGATAAAGCAGACGAGCGCCAGCCCGGCCCAGTCAAAGGCCGTGATGGCCCGGCCGCTCTCGACCCAGCCGGTATAGACGCCGATCTGGCCGACCAGACCGCAGGTACCCATGCCGCTCGACACGGCGGGGCCGTTCATCTCAAGATGGAACAGGCAGGTGGCGACAGGCCCGGTGATGGCGGCTGCCAGCGTCGGTGGGATCCATGTGCGGGGATTGCGCAGGATGTTGGGCATCTGCAGCATGCTGGTGCCAAGTCCCTGACTGACCAGCCCGCCGATGCCGTTCTCCCGGTAGCTCATAACGGCAAAACCGACCATCTGGGCGCAGCAGCCTGCCACGGCGGCACCGCCGGCCAGCCCGGTCAGCCCCAGCGCTGCGCAGATGGCCGCGCTCGAGATGGGCAGCGTCAGTGCCATGCCGACGAGGACAGAAACGAGAATGCCCATCAGCAGGGGCTGCAGCTCGGTAGCCCACATGATCAGGCTGCCCACGGCGGACGCCGCTGCGCCGATGGCCGGGGCGCACAGCGCGCTGAGCCCTACGCCAACCAGAATCGTGACCGCCGGGGTGACCAGAATATCGACCTTGGTCTCCTTGCTTACCAGCTTGCCGACCTCGGCCGCCACAATGGCAATCAAGTAGACGGCCAGCGGGCCGCCTGCACCGCCCAGCTCATTGGCGGCACCGCCCACGGCAATCAGGCTGAACAGCACAAGCTGCGGTGCATGGAGCGCATAGCCGATGGAGGCAGCCATGGCCGGGCCTGCCACGGCAGCCGCATAGCCGCCCGCCGTGACAAGAAAAGCAAGTCCGGTCTGCTGGCCCAATGTCTTGATGATCGTGCCGATGAGCAGGCTGGCAAACAGGCCCTGTGCCATGGCGCCCATGGCGTCAATGCCGTAGCGATGCGCCGAGATGATGACATCCTTGCGCTTGAAAAACGAACGAAGCTCTTCCATTTGTACTCTCCTCTTTCCGATAATAATGAAATTTTAGCATTTTGCGTTGGGGAATACAACCGCTTTCCCCCAAATGTGCCGAATTGCACAGATTTGTTGAAAAAGCAAGCCGAATGCGGTACAATTAAATAAAATGTGGCAGGGGAGTCCGGCGGCCCGCTGCCTTACATACTGCCGGGACGGAGGTTCATTGTGGCCAACAAGAAAAAGAAAAAACACCCCGCACCCGCTGCGCAGCCCGCAGAAAAGCGTGTTCCGGCGGATTGCCCCGTGCAGCCACCCCGCACCGCGAAGCTGATGGGTGCGCTCTGCTACCTGAATGTGCTGATCCTGATCCCTGCCTGCAGCCGGTGGCGGCACGATGATTTCGTGAAGTTTCATCTGAATCAGGGCCTTGTGCTGCTCGCGCTTGCCACCGTCTGCGCCTGTGTTGGGTTTCTGCCGCACGGCAGCGAGATGGGGCTGACCCTGACGCTGCTGGTGGACGCCCTCTCTCTGGTAGGGCTGGTGCAGACCCTGCGCGGCCTCAAAGCCCCGCTGCCGGGCGTGCGCAATATTACTAAAGGATTCCATCCGTTTGACTGAATAAGGAGATGTTTGCTATGTCTAAAGCTGTTATCTTTTTTGCCCCCGGGCTGGAGGAATGCGAGGGCCTGCTCTGCGTGGATATTCTGCGCCGCGCCGGTGTGGAGGTCACGATCGCCGCAGTGGGCGGGCAAAAGACCGTCACAAGCGCCCGCAGCATCCATGTGGTGGCCGATGCGCTGGCTGAGGAACTGGACTATGCGGCCTTTGATGCCTGCATCCTGCCCGGCGGTATCCCCGGTGTGCCGAATCTCAAGGCCGATGCCACGGTCAAAAGGGTCTGTCAGGACTTTGCTGCGGGCGGCAAGCTGGTTGCGGCTATCTGTGCAGCGCCTACGGCATTGGCGGCCTTCGGCGTGCTGAGCGGTAAAAAGGCAACGGTCTACCCCGGCATGGACGCTGATCTGACCGCCGCCGGGGCCAGCTACACAGGCCTGCCTATCACGATTGACGAAAATATTGTCACCGGAGAGGCACTGGGGGCAGCCATCCCCTTTGCGCTGGCGCTGGCCCGTATGCTGGCCGGTGCAGACGCCGCCAACAAGGTCAAGAGTGCCATCGTATACCAGTAAGACGGACAATAAAAACAGCCCCGGCCGGCAGGTCGGGGCTGTTGGTTTTGTATGGAGAGGCACTTGAAAAATTCCGAAAAGGCAAAGGCATTTTCCAAATTTTTCTCGTGTAGGCTCGCTCCACTCCGTTCCGCTCGCAGCGCATTTTCTCAGATTTTTCTCTGATTATATTCTGAAAAAGTGGCGGAGAAACGACGGAGTTGTTTATAATCTGAAATCGATTCGGGGAAGAAAAGGGGCCCCGGCGCGGAGCGCCGGGGCCTAATCCTATTTTGCTCAACAATTTGCCTTTTTGGACGGATTGTTTTGCCCTATGTCATAGTAGCATATAGAGGAAATATCGTCAAGAATATGCGAGAAACTGTAACTTTTATAAGTACACTTTTATTTTTTGGCTTTTATAATTTTTGCCCATTCGCAATCTTGACATTCTTCTTGCTCACCACATGGCGGTGTGCAGGTGTCCGGTTCAAAGGGGCAAGAGTAAAAATCGTAACACATAGGGGTCTCCTTATAGAATAAAAATATTGGTCTACTCTCACTCGACCATTTTCTCTGTTTGTGGGGAATTACTCGGCGACTATCATTTTGTCCATGCAGTCACCGCAGATTATGTTGATTGCCTTCGTTGCTCGGCAACTATTGCCACATTTGGGGCAAATGTATTTGCGGGTGCTACTGGGCTTTTTGGTTCTGCTCCCGCCCTTGGGGAGCGTTCCGAGCACATCCAGCAGGGAAACACCCTCGACCATCTGCAAGTCCTGCCAGCCCTGTTGCTCGATGAAATCCAACAGGTCAACTCCGGGGCTGGTAATTGTCCAACCGTATTTGGGGTGGTGCTCCACTTCCAGCCCGTGCGCCTCGGCCATTGACTTAAATCTTTTGTTGTGATACACGCCGTTATTGCTGGTGTCCTTGATGGGTTCGGGGGTTCCGTCCGCATCAAGAATTTTTGAGCCGTAACCAACTGCGCAGGCAAGGTGGCACATCTCATGCAAAAGCGTGGCACAGGTTTCCTCGATTGGGCGGTTGAGCGTGGGCGAACTGATGTTGATTTCATACCGCCGCTCATCGCCCGCCTGCCAGACCTTGCCGCAAGTGAAATGTCCATACGCGCCGACTGTCTTTTTCAAGCTGATTACGACCTCCGGCAATTCGCCGTCAAAAAAGTGTGCGTTCAAAAGTCGGAACATCTTCTCCAACTGTCCAGCCACGCGACTTGTTTTAACTGTCTGCTTCATTTTCGTTTTCCTTTCGTCTTAAAAGTTTACTTTTAATTCCCCGCCGAAGCGGTTAGCAGATTGACCCCTGCCGGCGAAAAGAAAAAGTAAAGCCCACACCCCTGTGTCAACAAATCATGGAATATCGCAGCACCCCCGCAAAGTGCGAGAATATGCCGTGAAAGTTTGTTGACTAAAGGGTGTGGGCTTATATACTTTTTTGAGCGGCAGGGTCACGCTTCCCCTCCCGCCGCAGCGGAGTTCCTTTTAAAGTATAAAATTTTCGCTTTTCCGTACTAATAAAACGCTTTTGGTGCGCAATGTTGGTATAGTACAAATGTCAGCACAAAAGCATCAAAAGTTCAAACTTTCGACGCTTTAAAATCTTCCAGCTGACGAGCGGGTTTATCCCGCTCCAAAAGATAGGTTCAAAAGGAGTTGGTTGTATTGAGGGTTTACGGCTATGTACGAGTATCCACCAAAGGCCAAGCACCGGGTACGTCTCTTGACGAGCAGACTGCGGAAATATTAAAAAAATATCCCACGGCTGTTATCGTCCGAGAAGTGGCATCCGGCGCGTCGGAACGACTAGAATTTGCAAAAGTATGTGAACAACTTGAAAATGGAGATACACTTGTTGTCTGTAAATTAGACCGCTTTTGCCGCACCGCCAAAGAGGGGCTGGGTTATGTAGACTATCTGCGGAGCAAGGGCGTGACAATTCACATCTTAAACATGGGCGTGATTGACAATAGCCCGATGGGGCGGCTGATGGTGACGATGCTGCTAGCTTTCGCGGAGTTTGAAAGAGCATTGATAATTGAGCGAACACAGACAGGCAAGGCCGCCGCTCGCAGCCGGACAGGTTTCCGGGATGGTCGTCCACCAAAATTCACGCCGGAGCAAATCGACCATGCCATTGGTTTGCTGGAAACACATAGTTATAAGCAAGTTACCAAAATGACAGGTATCTCGCGCAGTACACTACAACGAGAGAATCGAAAAAGGAGAGAACAATAATGAAAAAGATTACTGTATTAGACATCAAATTTTTCCCGCACACTGTCCGTTGGTATCGGCGCAAAAAATCAAAGCAAGACAGCACACAGGTGTCTTGCTTTGATGGTTTTGCGCACGTCGAAACCGTAGACGGGATGCGCACGGCGCACGTCCGGGTCATCTGTGACCCGATGGAAAAGCCAGATAAAATCTGCACCGTACATATGGCACGCGCATACGATGTGGGCCAGTTATCTGCGCAGGATGTGCAGATGGAGGCCTACGAGTGCGTGTTGCAGGAGATGCAGCAATACATCTGCGCCGAACTGCATCGGTGAGAATCCAAAGGGGGGCAGGAACGGCGGAAAGTCGTCCCGATGGGGGCCGCAGCCCCCACTGACGGCAAGAGGGTCTTGTCGGCAGCGGGGAGTCCAGAGGGGTCACGCCCCTCTGGCAAGGTAAGCCCGCAAGGGCGGTGGGAGTTTTCGCGAAAACTGCCATACCTTGTATTGCAGATTACAGATTACAACTGCAATACAGCGCTGTCCGCAAGCCCCAGCAGATTTAAGGGCGCGTGGAAACGCGAGAAAGGAGCAACGCGACATGGCGAGCGTAGTAAAATTTACGGTGGGCGCAGTCTACAATCAACTGCGCCACAACCTGCGGCAAATCGCTCATTCTAGCAACCCGGACATTGACCCGGCTCGGCTGCGGCAGGACTATGTCCTGTCGCCCGACAGGGGCATGAGCGATTACGACTATTTCCAAGAGCGGTTAAGCCAACTGTACGTCTATGGCCGGAACGACGTTAAGGTCATGGCGGGATGGGTTGTAACCGCACCGCAGGACTTAGAGCAGGAACAGTACGACGATTTTTTTCTAGCCGTCTATGATTTTCTCGAAAATCGATACGGCGAGGAAAACGTCATACAGGCCGTCGTCCACGATGACGAGGGCGGCCAACCGCACCTGCATTTTTGCTTTGTGCCTGTGGTTGAAGATAAAAAGCACGAGGAGGGGTACAAGGTGTGTGCCAATGACGTATTAGACCGTCGCGAACTGCGCAATTTTCACCCGGATTTGCAACGATATTTGGACGAACACGGCTTAGAGGATGCCTGTGTTATGACGGGCGTGACCCGCGCACAGGGCGGTAATCGAACCGTCGCTGAACTCAAGGCCGAGCGTGAGCAGGAATACGAGCAGGAAACCGAGCGCCCAGAGCTTGATTTCGGCGGGCCAAGCGTTGAAGTCGAACAAGAATTACATTTTTGAGGAATACACCATGAAACAGGCCGTGTTACTTATCGACTGCTATCTGTACGGCACAATAGCAATTCTGGCCGTTGTACTGTTGGTGCTGGTTTATCTGCACGGGCAGGCCAATCACCTGCCCAATCCATTTGTACGAAAAAATATTATCTATCGTCCAGCCCCTAAAGCGCGGGGTGTGCTGTTGGGCCAAAAATATGGTCTGTTGGCGTACTCACCAGAGCGGGATGAGGGGCACATTATCGTGATGGGCCCGTCCGGCACTGGCAAGACAAGTGCCCTGCTGATTCCGACACTGCGGATTTGGCAGGGCACTGCCCTTGTCGTGGATATATCCGGCGACATATCCGCCAATGTGGACGCGCCAAACAAAATCATTTTTGACCCAACGGCGGCCAACTGTACGCCCTATAATGTGTTCGCGTCCATCGACGCAGCCCCGGACGAGAGCGAGCGGCAGGAGCGGTTGGAACAGCTTGCCTATCTGTTGTTGCCAGACAAAGCCAACGACAGTGAAGCAGGTATATTTTTTGCGAAAAATGGTCGCAAGATGATAACGGCGGCGCTGATTTGTTATTATGGCATGGGTTGGGGATTTGTCGAGATTTGCGAGCATTTCCTCGGCCACGACTGGCGCGGGTTGCTGAACGATATTGCACAGCGAAAGAATAAAATTGCCAATATGTATATCAGTTCCTTTGTCGGAGCAAGTGAACAGAACACGGCGGGCTGCAAACAGGCGGCAGACGATGCGCTAAAATTATTTGCCACAAATGAAAAAATTAAAAATGCACTCCGAAAATCTGCCAGCTACGAGCCATCCATCAGCCCGGCCACGTTGGAAACCAACAGCGTTTATATCTACATCCCGGATGAAAAATTGAAAATCTACGGCGACCTGCTGCGTATCATCACGGCGCAATCGATGGAGTATTTTTCCTCGCGTCCAAAAGAGCATACGCAGATGATTCTGTTCTGCTTGGACGAGTTCGCGTCTTTTGGGAAATTGCAAATCACCGAAGCCCTGCGCAAGTTGCGCAAACGTCATATCCGTATAATGGTGCTGACGCAATCGTTGGCTGACCTAGACATGATTTATGGCAAGGATGAGCGGAAAGCAATGCTCGGTAATTTTAAATTTACGGTTCTTTTGGGGTGCAAGGACACAGAAACGCAGGAGTATTTTTCAAAAATGATAGGAGAAAAACGCTCTCCCTTGGAAACGGATTCCAGCGCCAAGCCCCAGCCGATAATCAAGCCCGCCGACCTTGCACATCTGGAGCAGGACTTGTTTGTGATTTGTGATGATGGTGCAATCCGTTTGCGTAAAAATTTCTATTTCCAATAGGGGCACGGGGGAGTTGCCGTCTCCCCATTAGCGGATCACTACCGGGAGGCCCGCGCCCTCACCCAAACGCCTTGTCCTTTGCGATAAAAATATTGCTGCCACTCAAAACGGTAGCCTTTTTGAAGTAAAATCAAACCGCAATTTTCTTGCGTCAATGTCTCAAAAGTGTTGCAAAACTGGCAAGAGTATGATATATTTCTTATAAGTTGCTATGTTATGGCAATAAAAAAGAAAATCGCGGAAGAGGCGCCTCTTCCCTTACGGAGTGTACACTCCGTAAGGATAAGCTCTGTCTCCCGCCGAAAATTCAAAGGAGTATGTCAACGATGCGAAGAAAGTCTTATGCCAAGAGCGTTGTCGCTGTGGCTATGGCGGCAACCGTCGCGTTGAGCGCAACTGCCTGTGGGTTAAAATCCACGGCGGACACAGCCGACACATCCACCAGTCAGAGCGAGGCGGCCAGTTCGGAGGCTGAAACGCCTACCGCTACGCCAGCACCGACTGCAACCCCGGCCCCTACGGCCTCGCCCGCCCCGGCGGAATCGACAGCAGAATCCACCGATAGCAAGAGCGAGCAGGGCAGCACCGATAACGGCGGCTCGTCCTCTGGCTCCCAAAGCGGTAATGCCAACAGCGGCAAAAACAATTCCGGCTCCAAGAGCAGTCAGTCCGGCAAAACAACCAATACGGCAAAAGCCCCTGCACAGGCCGCTGCTCCTGCGCCTACGGCCACACCGAAGCCCATCACTTACACCTACGTCGTCCGCAAGCACCCCGCAAGCTGCACAACGGCGGGCTACGACGAGCACATCTGCCAAGAATGGGGCGGCATGAACTACAACGACAACTACGTTGCCCCCAACGGCCACGACTGGGGCACGGGCATTGTCACGAAACAGGCCACCTACTTTGAAAAGGGCGCAATTACTTACACCTGCAAGACCTGCGGCGAGACCCGCACCGAGGAAACGCCGGAGCTTGACAAAACCTACCATATCAAAGAGGTCGTTGCGCCGACCTGCACGTCCGAGGGCTACACGGTTTACGAGTGCAACGAGGTTCCCAGCCTGACCTACAAGGGCGAGTACACCGCCAAGCTGCCCCACAGCTGGGATGATGGTGTTGTCACCAAGGCGGCGACGATTTACGAAAAGGGTGTGAAAACCTTTACCTGCACGGTTTGCAGCGAGACCCGCACCGAGGACATCCCTGTGCTGGATAAGACATGGCACAAGGGCCAGACCGTCGCCCCGACCTGCACCGAGCAGGGCTACACCGTCTACATCTGCGACCAGGACAAGAACCTGACCGAGAAGCGCGACTACACTGCCGCCCTCGGCCATGATTACGACAACGGCGTTGTCACCACCCCGGCAACCTGCACCACAGAGGGCGTATTGACCTACACCTGCACCCGCGACGGCGCAACGAAGACCGAGAGCATCCCCGCGCTGGGCCACAAGTGGGATGACGGCACAATCACCACCGCGCCGACCTGCGAGGGCGAGGGCGAAAAGACCTATAAATGCACCAACGACGGCTGCGCCGAGACCAAGACCGAGGCTGTTGCTGCACTCGGCCATGAATGGGATAATGGCACGGTTACGACCCCGGCAACTTGCACCACAGAGGGTGTGTTGACTTACATTTGTAAGCGCGATGCCAGCCACACGAAGACCGAGGCTATCCCCGCACTGGGTCACAAGTGGGATGACGGTACGATTACCACCGCGCCCACCTGCGAGACCGAGGGCAAGAAAACCTACAAATGCACCAACGATGGCTGCACCGAAACAAAGACGGAATCCGTTGCAGCACTCGGCCATGACTGGGATGACGGTGTTGTCACGACACCCGCAACTTGCGAGGCAGACGGCGTGAAAACCTACACCTGCAAGCACGATTCCAGCCACACCAAGACCGAGAACATCCCCGCGCTGGGCCACGACTGGAACGACGGCGAGGTCACTACCCCGGCAACCTGCGAGACGGACGGTGTTAAAACCTACACTTGTAAAAATGATGCCAGCCACACCAAGACCGAAACTATTGCCAAGCTCGGCCACAAGTGGGATGCGGGCAAGGTTACCAAAGAACCGACCTACGAGAGCGACGGCACAATGACCTTTACCTGCCAGAACGACCCGACCCACACCTACACCGAGACCATCCCGGCGAAGAAGTACACATTTACGGTGACTGTGGTTGACCCCACCTGCACCGAGCAGGGCTACACGCTGCACACCTGCAACCAGAACGCCGAAAAATCCTACAAGGACAACTACACCGACGCGCTGGGCCATGATTACAAGGAAGTCACCACCCCGGCGACCTGCAAGGATGCGGGCAAGGTCGAGAACATTTGCCAGCGCTGCGGCGATACCCAGCACGTCAAAGACCTGCCTGTCACTGAAGACCACAAATGGAATGACGGCGTTGTGACCAAGGCCGCTACCTGCACCGAGGCAGGGGAGAAGTTGTACACCTGCACCGTCTGCAACAAGACCAAGACGGAGACCATCGAGGCCACGGGTCACGACTGGAACGAGACCACCACCCCGGCTACCTGCGGTAAGGCTGGCAGCGTTGACCGTACCTGCAAGACCTGCGGCACGACGGAACACGTAAAAGACTTGCCCGCAACCGGCAATCACGTATGGGATGCCGGAACGATTACCACCGAGGCCACCTGCGACGGCAAGGGCGTGAAGACGTTTACTTGCACTGTCTGCAACGAGACCAAGACCGAGGAAATTGCCGCGCTGGGGCATGATTTCGCTTACGGTTATTGCAGCCGCTGCGACCTGAATGCCAACTACAACCAGAAAGAGTGGGAGCAGGACATCTTTGAGCAGACCAACGGTCTGCGCACGAAATATAATCTTAGCACACTTGCTTACCGCGACGATTTGCAGTATGCGGCAGATATTCGCGTTGAAGAACTTGTGCAGAACTATATTACTTACGGAGACTACGACGGAAAGTGGGGCAACCCGCACGTTCGCCCGGACGGAAGCGGCGCAGCTACGGCTCTTGGCGATAAGCAAGATTTGGCATGTGGCGAGAATGCCGCAAATGACGCAGGTATTTTCGGCAAGGGCCATATGTTCTACCTCTGGACGCAGTCCGAGGGGCATCTTGCCGCCATCATGAACCCCGATGCAAACGGCATGGTCTGCGCACTGAAAGAGTACAATGGCCGCGTTTTCGGCATCCAGATTTTCGTCCGTGACCCGAACTACACCACCACAAGCACACAGTCTGTAACGAGCAACACCTCCACCCCGGTGGAAATTGCCGCTGTAGTTGTCACGGACTCTGCAACCACGGAGACCGCAGCAAACTAAAATAAATCCCATCCATAAGGCCGGAGCTATCACAGCCCCGGTCTTTTTGCTGTATAAGGCAAATATGTTTTGCGCATGGAAAGGTAGAACTCCCCCACAGCGATCACTTGCCGGAAAGCAAACACCCTCCACCTAAGCGACTACTGCGCAAAACATTCGCGGACAGGAAAGTTGTTGCTTGCCTTAAATCGATTGCTTGCCTTTGTCGCTGTAATAATGGCTTTCTGCCGCTGCCGCCCAGTTATCGGTGTGGCGTGAGCGCAGCCACCAAGCCCCTTTTTTCACACAAAGGACAAAGAAACCTTGCCCCTGTCGCCCCGCTGCCGGGTTGAGCAGACGTTATAAACAAGCAGCGTACCTATGCAGTAATTGCAGCTAAAACGGTTGCGAAGGCGTTTTCTGATGCAGTATAATAATATTAAGCAGAATCTCCCCTATAAGGAAAAAGGAAAAAGGATGCCGACCCGGAAAGTGAGTGCTGACAGGAAAGGTGCTAATATTATAATAAGAAAGGCAAAACGGAAATCGCTAAAATATAGCGATAATACGACAAAAGAAAAACGACGGAAACGAAAATGTGATAGTTTTATCTATCACAAACAAGCACACAATATATCAAATGGAACGGTAAAATTATGCCTAAAACAGTCAAAACCACATATACTGCAATCAACCTAGAGACTGGCGAGGTCTACACAGGCATTGATGCCCCGCAGTCCATCACGCGCGGAGAAACGCATTTTTGGCAAGCCAGCAAGGATTTTTTCGCGGCGCTGCTAGGGTATGGCACGGTGGAGAGCAAGGTCGTGGCAGGAATGCTGCACCGCACAGACCCCAAAACCAATCATATAGCGTGTACTTCTGCGGAACTGAAAAAAGAGATTTCTTGCACTAGAGACACGGTTGCGAGTGCGGTTAAAAAGATGGAAAGCAAACGGCTGATTATCGGCATAGGGCAGGGCGCGTGGATGCTTAACCCGCGTATGCTTGCAATGGGCAATCAGACACAGATTGCACTTTTGATGGCCGAGTACGATAAGTACGTCAGCGAGCGAACAGGCGTTGCGCTGGTGGCGGGAAAGTATGTCTTGAAAAATCCAGTTACAGCGGAAGAACTACTGCTGCCGCCAGAGTGCGACGATAAATTGATGTTTCTGGATGGCAATATCAAATTTTGGAAAGTCTATGATTGCTTCTTTAAGGCAATTTCGGGGTTGAGTGAAAAAGAAATAAATGTCCTGCTCCACATGATGGACGTGGGCAAGGCAAGAGGCGTTGGCACTTATAATAGGCCGCTGACGGCCATTGCGGATGAAGCAAGGGTATCTGTTCCGACAGTCAATCGAGCTGTCCAAAAGTTAAAAAAACGCAATCTGATAATACGGTATTGCAACTGTAACTGGGTGATTAACCCCCTCATGGTTGCCAACGGCAACAGACAAAAGCAAAAAGTGTTGGAGCGCCGCTATACCGGGGTACAAGCGGAAATTGAGGCCAAGAGGAAACGCTACCGGTTGAAAGTGCTTTCCCCCTATGGGGATGGCAAGCCCTTTATTCCGGTGGGGCTGCCAACCTCACCGCAGAAACCGTAAGATTGCATTTAAGGCTTGACCCAACGGGCAATCGTCTTACGGTCTGTGCCGTACAGTTGGGCGATATGGTACATACTGATGCCCTGCTGGTACATTTCTCGGATTTCAGCGAGGGTGTTATCCTCTGGCGGTGGGGAAAGCAGGTCGGAAAGCGATAATCCCAAGAAACACGCAAGCTGTAAAATCTTGCGGACAGAGACCGTGCGATTGCTTGACGCGACACCGTACACCTCTTTTGAATCTACACTTTCAACATTGTTTCCATAAAAAGCGTTGACCGCTTCGGCAATTCTTGCGGCGTAAATCCTGCCGCCTGTCACTGATGCATAACCGCGATTGCGCAAGGCTCGCTTGATGATGGCACGATAACCGCTGCTGTCACAAAAATCATACGGCGCAGTCAATGCGTCCTGCATCAGTACGGCATAGGTCTTTTGCGCTGTGGTGGGTGTGGTGTCTGGTGTGGGGAGCAGGTGGCAGTCAGGCAATGCGGGAAACAGCAGATTGTGCCTGTGCCCGGTCAGCGTGATTTCGGTATCAGCCAGCCAGCAGCCGTGCCGAGGGCAGACGGCTATACCCGGTATCTGGTGCAGCCGATGCCAGTATGGCTCGCCATAGGTCACAATATCCTCGTCAAAGCATTGTGGGCAGTAGCGCAGCCGCCGCGCGTCCATGCTACTGCTCTGATAGATGCCTATATGTTGCCCTGCATGGCGGTTGCCGTTAAGCGCCAGCATATAGGCGCTTTTTTTGCGGTTGTTGGAAAAGAAGCGTGTATAATAAGGATAGAGCGTGTGTTGCATAATAATGTCTTTGGCGGTGAGCGCTTTTGCCGGAATTGCCTCAAGCAATGATGAGAGTGCCCCGCATAACTCAACAGGCACGTTAATGTGATTTGCGCCGTACAACTCGCGGATGGAATACTTGACCGATGGATTGCCGCTGCGGATGTGGTAACGGCAAATGACGCTGTACCATAGTTCGTCTGGGTAAGGCGCGGGGAAAAATGGAATCATAACTCGACCTCGCCTTTGATGTAGTCTACATAAGCATCCAACGGCGGTCTGCCGCTCTTTTTAGTGGCGCGTAGCGTTCCCCGCAAATCATGGGGAGCAGCTGCTTCTGGTGAGCGGATCGCTGCCGGGGAGTGTTTCACTTCTCTTTGCGGGCGGGGAACGCGGACGGTTGCAAGTTCCGCCATATAGTCAGAAACCATACCAAGGTTTTTCAAAAATGCACTTTCAAGGACTTCGTAGTCGAGTTTTTCGCGCCCATCCAAGATGCACAGCTTTTGCGCGTTGTACAACAGCTTGACAAGCACATCCGGGATGCCCTGCGTCTTGCGATACAGCCAGCTTTGCATTTCCGGGGTCAAGTCCGTTGCAAAGCGGGTATACTGATAATGCCATAGACCATGCAGCAGCAAGGCAAATTCTTTGTCGTCGGGCAATCTGTCATATATCAGCCCAGTCGTGCGGCGAGCAGAACGAAACTCTTGCTGTAATACTTGCAGCACACGGGGCGTTCCGACCATACAAATGCTGACACCCGCGCCGTTGATTAACTGGACAAGAAAATTGATAAAACGGATACCGTTTTTTCGGTAGGCGATATTCTGCAATTCATCAATCACCAAAAGACCGACATGATTGACGCGGACGATTTGGTTAAGCTGGCTTACCAATACGTCAAGGGTCAACTTGTGCGCCAGTGCGTAGTGTTGGTAGCTCGTTCCTAACAGCGTGTCCAGCTGCAAATATATGTCCAGTATCATTGCCTTGACCGAGCCGTCGTGCGGGGTCTGTACGACTAGATAGGGGATTTGCTGGCAGCAGAGCATTTGCCCATTGTAGCGTTCGTGGTGGATAATTTGGGGAAACAAAGACAAAACACGCTGCAATGCCGTTGACTTGCCCAGCCCGGACACACCGACAACGGAAAAAGAGTTGCCGCCGCCGATGGATGCGGCAACAGCCTTGCCCTGCATGGCGGCGTAGCCCTGTTGGAGAGAGGCTGCCTCTCGCTGCGGTGTGTACTGCCCATAACAGTGCTGCATGGCGTTGTAAACCTCGCAATACAGGTCTAGTGTCATCGTTAAGGGCTGGTAAAACTCGTAGAGCGCGGATAATAGTTGCAGACGCTCCCCGGTGCTGCGGTCACGGTCACTGGTGCTGTACAACGGCACGGATGCCAATGCTCGGATTAGCTCTTGCCCTGCGAGCATAGGCGGCAAGGCTTCGACGTATGGATTGCCGGGGTATAAAAGGCTTGTTGTATATTCAGCGTTCATTAAAGTTCTCCTTTTGCTCGGCAGTCAGCAAATCAATCATGGACATATGTTCCTGCGCCCGTGCAATCGTGCGTCCGCGCTGTATCTGCGGGCTGATTTTACCCTTGTCGCTGATGCCACGCTCAGCGCTGTCAGCAATTTGCATTATGTCGTTCATCAAATCAATTTGGGCTTGAAGCTCTTGCCGTTTCCAATTTGCACTCTCGCTTTTCTCGTTCTGCTGCATATCTGCGATTTCGGCGAGGGATTTTCCGAGATACATTTTTTGCGACAGCGTGAATGGCATATAGTCGCCGTCTTCATATAGATAAACGGTGTCAAGACAATCTGGACTATATGCGACTTTGACAAGTTCCCGACCATTCAATCCGGCAGCAACAAAGCGTTTTTTAAAAGTGCAGTTTGAAAAACGAAGATTAAATAATTCAAGCCCGCGCTGTGTGATTTTTCCGTCCGCGCGTGGGAGTAGCGCGTAAAGCAAATGGGGGTCACTGGCAACTGACACAGAGCAATCATCTTGTGCCAAGCAAAACGACCAGATGGCAGCAGCGGTGGGCGTGATGCCAGCGCTTGCCATATTAGGAGTGCGGATAAAGCCTGTTTGGATATATTGAGAGTTGTAAAAAAGGACACAGCGGAGAACGATGGCAGTAAATTGTTCCAAATCCAGTGTGCCTTGTCTGCGATAATCGGGAGCGCCGCGCTCCTGTGTGTCGGATTCAACAACGCCTTTGCCTTTCAGTAACGGTTTGTAGGCGCACTGTATTAAATCAAACAATTTTTCAACCACACCTTTTAAGTCGGGCCGATAAGAGGGCAGATTCTCGATTTCGATTCCATAACTCTCGCAAAGGTTTTCCAGCGGGCCGCCGAGAAACTCGCTCCCTCGGTCAGTCATAATTTTGGTCGGCAGATGGCGGCTCGGCCAGTCCTGCGGGTCAATTTCTAGGCCGTGCTGACGGCAGAAAGAAACCTTGTCTGCAAAGGTGTTTTGCAGTAGCAAACGCAGAGCGTATTGTCCACCCTCTAAGCCAACATACACACCGGTAATCAGACGGCTGTACGCATCGACCATTGTGTAGATAACAGGTCTGCCGATAGGACGGCGAGACAGGCGGCTAACGATGTAGATGTCCGCAACGGTGGCATCTGTCATGTATGTGCCAATCGTGCCCGCATAGTCGCTGACAGCCCCAACAAATGGACGGTGGTTGCGCTGGTATGCCTTGATACCCTCGCGGCTGATGCTTTCACTGATGGGGTCACGGTGCTGGCGGAAAAAATAACGAAACTGCCAGAACGAGGGATAGTCTTGTTTCAATTTGCCTTTGGCATCACAATATTTTGACCGCAGCATCATTTTGTAAGAGGTCTGCAAACTTTGCTTTTGTGGAGTGTAATAAAATTTGTTGAGCGCCCAGCGGATGGTCTTTTCATCCGACGACAAAGGACGTTTCTCGGTGTTGGATTTTTCGGCAGGCAGTAACGCATTTTTGGACTGGTAGACCCAGTATAACCATAGATATTGCAGGACGGTTTTACGGGAAACGGAATTGCCGGAGACAATCTCGCGCAAGACCTTGTTGCGATAGGATTTGTCGCAGATACATTCCTCGACCAAAAGAGGGGCAATCAGTTCGGCGCGGCGGTCACGCTGCTGGCGTTGGCGTTCGGAAATATCCTCGTCGAGCGCGAGTAGACGGTACATATCCTGCGGCAGCTTTTCCATCAGTAAAAGGCTCGACGTTGAGATTGGAAACGGCATTTTGCAGCGTTGACAGTTGACAACATAGGATTGCTGCTCGCCGTAGAGCAAAACCCGCAAATGGTCGCCCGCGTCGGATTTGAGCAAATCATTCTGTCTCATGGTACACGCTCCTTGTCGATGATGATGCCCCAGTCGTTAATGCCCTGCTGCTGCCAGTATCGGCGGGATAATTCCAGACGTTCCGCGACAGATGGACGGCTTAGATGTGAGCGAAAAACGGCTTCACGAACTGCAATTTTGCCGTCCGTAAAATGGATAACAAAATCTGTTGTGTAGGTCTCGCTCGGCAGGTTGAGGTCGTCAGCGGGAATTTCGTCCAGTTGAAGTGGAATATTGCACTCTACTTGGACGATGGACGGGTCAGCGTTGAGCATCCGCGCGGCGGCAAGCTGTATCTTATCGTACAGACAGCAGACGCGCTGGCACTTTTCTAGTTTGATTTTTGTGCAACGCTCCTTTTGAACTTGTTTGCGCATAATAGCGCCCCTTTCTGGGGCTTGATTTTGTACAGCCAAAAAGGAAAATACCTTTGCCCTATTGGGGCACAATAAATTTCCTGTTTTTCAAAAAACCAAACAAAAATGCGGATTTTCTGCGAAAAATGGAAAATAGGTGTGCCTTTTGGCAAAATAGGAAAACGGCCTTGCCCCAACAACACAGTGCTACAACGCACAATTTTGTGTTGTGGGGCAAAGCCGTTTTCTTGATTTTCCCAAAATCGATAAAATATACTATATGGAGAGGCACTCGAAAAATTCCAGAAAGGCAAAGCCATTTTCCAAATTTTTTTCTAGGTGGCTCGCTCCACTCCGTTCCGCTCGCAGCGCCATTCTTCAAATATTTTCTGATTATTATCTGAAAAATCGGCGGAGAAACGACGGGAAACATATAATCTGAAATCGATTCGGGAAAGAAAAGGGGCCCCGGCGCGGAGCGCCGGGGCCTAATCCTATTTTGCTCAACATTCTGCCTTTTTGGACGGATTGTTTTGCCCTATGTCATTTTTTATGGGTCACTTCCGTCCGCGCTGCAGCTCGATCCAGGCAAGGTCGCCGCGCTCAAGGCCGTGGATCAGCACCTCGGCTGTGGCAATGTTGGTGGCAACGGGGATCGTGTGCATGTCACACAGGCGCAGCAGCATCACATCATTCGGCTCGCCGGGCTTGGCGCTGACCGGATCGCGGAAAAAGAGCAGCATGTCGATCTCACCGCAGCCGATCATTGCAGCGATCTGCTCGGCACCGCCGCGCCCGCCCGGATACAGGCAGCGCACCGGCAGCCCGGTGGCATCGTGGACGATCTTGCCGGTCACACCGGTGGCAACCAGTTCGTTCTCCGACAAAATGCGCAGATAGGCTGTGCAGAACTGCGCCATCAACTCCTTGCGGGAATCGTGGGCAATTATTGCGATTCTCATAGCTGAACTCTCCCTCCGTACAGCCGTACTGCGACTGCACACAAACGTATACTATATAATAATACATATGTACAAAAAATGCAAGTGCCGGACGGACAAAAATGCCCATAAAAACGGCGCTATGCCAAATACCTTGGCAGAATGGCCAAACTCGGCTGTGAAATTTTGGTGAAACAGCGCGCGGCAGTTGTGCTATAATGGAAAAAACGGACAGACACTGTATGTGATTCTGTCTAAAAGGAGGATCTACCATGAGGAAATCTGCCCAAACCGTCATCCGCCCGGATGCCTACTATACGATTGCAGCAGCCAACGGCCGCGTGCTGGAAGTGGCCGATTTCAACACTGAGAACGGTGCCTCGGTCCGTCTGTGGAGCTATGAGGGCCAGCCTTGGCAGCAGTGGAGCTTTGAGGAATCGGCCGAGGGCGAGTACCGCATCAAAAACCGCTTTACCGGCAAGGTCATGGATCTGGCTATGTCCGGCGTCAGCAACGGCACCTGGGTACACCAGTGGAGCCGCACGGCCGGTGCCGGTCAGCGCTGGCAGATCGTTGACGCAGGCGGCGGCAAGGTCAAGCTGCGCAATGTGCTCGCGGATAAGGTCATCGACCTTGTAGGTATGCGCGTTGACAATGGCACGCAGGCCCAGATCTGGCAGGATGTATTCGGTGAGAACCAGCTTTGGAGGCTCGATCCTGTGCCCGAGCGGCTACTGAATAAGGAAACGCCTGCCCCCAAGCCCAAGGAGGAGCCGCGGCGCACGACCCGCACCCAGACCGAGAAGAAAACCTCCGGCAAGGCGGCCCGGCGGACGAGTAAAAACAAGTAAGAAAAGCCTTCCCCTGCGGGGGAAGCTTTTTTTTGTGGGTTGCAGGCAGCGCAAAATGTTGTTATAATAGTAAAAAACCGAAAGGCAGTATGACCATGCAGTTTACCGAGCTTACCAATGTTTCGCCCGAGATCATCCGCGCTACGCAGGCGATGGGCTTTACCGATATGACCGAAATTCAGGAGAAGGCCATCCCGCTGATGCTGGGCGGGCATGATATGATCGCCAAGGCGCCCACAGGCACCGGCAAAACGGTGGCGTTCGGTATCCCCATCCTGTCCAAGGTGGACCCTGCCAGCCTCAAGCCGCAGGCAGTCGTCCTGAGCCCCACGCGTGAGCTGGCCCAGCAGATCGCGCAGGACCTGCAAAATCTGGCGCAGTTCCTGCCGGAGATCAAGATCGTCTGCGTCTACGGCGGCGCAGGCATGGATAAGCAGCAGCGACAGCTCAAGCAGGGCTGCCAGATCGTTGTGGCCACGCCGGGCCGCCTGATGGACCATTACCGGCACCACGCCATTGATGTGTCGCAGGTCCGGACCGTCGTGCTGGACGAGGCCGATGAGATGCTGAACATGGGCTTCTACAAGGATGTGAAGTACATTATCGACCTGATGAAGCACCGCGAGAGCCTGTCGATGTTCTCGGCCACGATCAGCCGCGAGGTGCTGGACATCGGCTGGCTGTACCAGCACAATGCCGCCGAGGTCAGTGTCCGCCCCGTTGAGGATTCCAGCCCGAAGATCGCCCAGTACAAGCTGCTGACCACCGGCCGCGACAAGCTGGCGGATGCCGCGCAGATCATCATCTCCGAGGGCTACAAGCGGGTCATGATCTTCTGCAACACCAAGTATAACACCGGTATGCTGGCCAACCAGCTGGCGCGCCTGAACTTTAATGTGGACTGCCTGCACGGCGACCTGTCGCAGGCGGAGCGCAACCGGATCATGACCCGGTTCAAGGCCGGCGAGATCGATGTGCTGGTGGCCACCGATGTTGCAGCCCGCGGCATTGATGTCTCCGATGTGGACGCGGTCATCAACTACGATGTGCCCGAGGAAAACGAGCATTACACCCACCGCATCGGCCGCACCGGCCGTGCCCGCAAGCAGGGCGCAAGCTACCTTTTCTATACGAAGGAGGAGCAGAAGCGGGTCGAGCAGCTGCTGCGTCTGACCCGCAACACCGATGACTGCAAGAGCGTAAAGTTTGACTTCAACCACGAGCATCTGAAGGTGGAGGAAAAAGCAGCGGAGGATAAGTTCCAGATCAAGGCGTATTTTTGAGAAAGAAAAGCCGTAGGGGCCGGGCATGCCCGGCCCGCAACGTGAGGAGGATAGCCCCTTTATCTTTGGCACTGTAGAGAGGGGCCTTGCCCTTCCGCGGGGCGTCGAGGACGCCGCCCCCTACAACAAAAAAGCACCTGCCTATTCCACACAGGCAGGTGCTTTTTTATAAGAATTTACAGACTCTCGATCATCCGCGCGACGATCTCGGTCGCGGTCTTGATGTACTCCGCAATGCTGAACTGCTTGACGACCAGAACCTCATAGCCGCTCTCGTCTGCGTTGTCGCTCATGGCGCGCAGGATCACGCAGGGGACATCGTTGCGCCCGGCGATCTGGCTGACCGCAGCGCCCTCCATCTCGACACAGTCGGGATGGCACTTTTCCTCGATGGCTTTTTTCGTCTCGGCATCGCCCACAAAGGTGTCGCCGGTGGCGATCTTTCCCGCAATGGCCTTCACACCGCAGGCCGCGCAGGCGTCCAGTGCAGTCTGCACAAGAGCGGGGTCCCCGTGGTATTCGGTCTGGAACGGTGCGCTTTGGGAAATCATGCTCAGCTCTGCGTCGTGGTAAACGACCGTCTCGCCGATGCAGACATCGCCGATGCCGATCTTGCTGGTCATGTTGCCGGCAATGCCGCTGAAAATCAGCCTGTCAATGCCGTATTTTGTGCAAAGCACCTGCACGGTGGAGGCGGCGTTGGCCTTGCCCATGCCCGCACAGCAGACAACGACCTGCTTGCCGTGCAGGATGCCGCGGTGGTATTCCACCCCGGCGTACTGCTCCTTGGTTACATTTTCCAGCCGGGCACACAGCTGGTCCACTTCATCGGGCATAGCGCCCATAATGCCAATAATCATCTTGTGTTCTCCTAAAAAAGGCGTTATACGGGCAATTATACATTGAACAGGAACTCGATGACATCGCCGTCATTCACAACATATTCCTTGCCCTCGGTGCGCTGCAGGCCCTTGGACTTGACGGCGGCATAGTTGAAATCGGCGTCCTCAAGATCCTTGTAGGCAATGACCTGTGCGCGGATGAAGCCGCGCTCAAAATCGCTGTGGATCTTGCCGGCAGCCTGCGGGGCCTTGGTGCCGCGCTTGATGGTCCATGCACGGCACTCTTTTTTGCCGTCAGTCAAAAAGCTGATGAGACCCAGCAGCTCATAGCTGGCTTTGATGAGCTTGTCCAGACCGGTGGATTCAATGCCCATTTCCTGCAGGAATGCGATTTTTTCCTCCTGCGTGGAGCCGGCAATGTCCTCCTCGGTCTTGGCGCAGATGGGGATGGCCTGCGCGTTTTCTTCCTTGGCGCGGGCGGCCACCAGCGGGAAGTAGGGATTCTCGTCCAGCCCGCCGAGCAGATCGTCCTCGCCCACATTGCAGGCGTAGATGACCGGCTTGGCGGAGAGCAGGCCCAGCTCCTTGCGGACAGCCTTCTGTGCATCGTCACCCTCGTCAAAGTCGAAGGAGCGCGCCGGCTTGCCGCCCTCGAGCCAGGAGGCCAGCTCCGCCAGCCAGCCAGCCTCCGCCGCGGCAGCCTTGTTGCCGGTTTTGGCAGCCTTCTGCTGGCGGCCAAGGCGGTTGCTGACGACCTCCAGATCGGCCAGAATCAGCTCCAGATCAATGGCATCAATATCGCGGATGGGGTCAACGCTCTCGGGCTTGTTGACATCCTCCACAACATGGATGATGTTGTCATCGTCAAAGCAGCGCACCACATGGACAATGGCATCGCACTCGCGGATATGCCCCAGAAACTTGTTGCCGAGGCCCGCGCCCTGACTGGCGCCCTTGACAAGGCCTGCAATATCGACAAATTCAACAATGGCAGGGGTTTTCTTGTCGGTCTGCCAAATCTCGGCCAGCTTGTCCAGCCGTGCATCAGGCACCGGCACAATGCCGGAGTTCGGCTCAATGGTGCAGAAGGGGTAATTGGCTGCCTGCGCATTCTGTGTGCTGGTCAGCGCATTGAACAAAGTCGATTTGCCCACATTGGGCAGACCCACGATACCTAATTTCATAGCGTTTTGTATCTCCCGTCATTGGATTTTGACATATAGACAAAGTATATCACACATCGTGCATCTTTTCAAGGCTGCCGATGGCTGGCGGGCATATATTCGGTGCAAGGCATGAGCGAGTAACAGTAAAAAGCCCCTTTCAGTTGCCATACAGCAGCCAAAAGGGGCTTAAATCGTACTATACTCTAAATTTGCATCCAGAGCAAATCCAAAAGGCGCTTACCTCAGTTTGGGGCAAGCGCCGTTTTTTAGTTTTTTTGCCTAACCATTTTCAAAATCGATTCTAACGGCATTCTCCAAGGACTACCCACGCCGTCCTGCTCTGCACCTTTAATACGACCAGTTCTGCACCATCTTGAAATAGTTTGCTGCGACCTTCCTGTTATTTCTGCCGCCTGCTTTGTGCCTATCATTTCCATAGACGCTTTCTCCTGCTTATCTGCCTGCCGCCACAAATGCAAGCGACACTTTTGACGCAATGCCACTTTTTACGTCATCTGCTGTTCCATAATAAAATTTTTCTTTTTCTTTATAACTGTCCCCGTAGGGATAGGACTTTTTTGTCAGAACTTCAACAGTTTTCCCACTGTAAACCGTGCATAAATAGTCGTGCCCATTTTCTAAAACAACATATACCCGCACAGGGTCAGGACCGATAAAATCAGCATAGGCTTCTGTTACCTTTGCGGAATCACTTTTTTCTATTCTTATTGCCGTCACTGCCTTATTAGTTGCAGACACCTGCCGTGTTTTTGGAAAAACGAAAAGTGCGCAACACAAAATCAACACAACAACTGCAATTACTATTTTCTTTGTCGAGGGCGATTTTTTTACACTTTCCACAGTTGCTTCCTTTTGTCCAAATTCAGTCATAGAAGCGCCGCATTTATCGCAGAAGGTCGCTGTATCACTCACACGGCAGCCGCACTTTTTACAAATCATGATGCCAACCTCCATTTAGTAAAGGGAATATAATGCCGCTGTGCCACACGCCGTGAGCAGAACGTAGCAAATCACTGTAAAGCCTAAACCATACAACGCCCATTTACCAAGTGCAGCCGCCTTTTTAGGCTCTTTCTCATGGTAGACAAGATATAAGATAGCGCCCACAATAGGCAGCAAAAAAGAAATGATATTCAGCCCTTTATTTGGTTCATCTGTTACGCTTGCTTTTGATTCAGTAGCACAGCCACAATGCGGGCAAACAACTGCGTCTTTCAATATTTGTTTACCGCAATGTGAGCAGAATTTCATATTATTTGCGTTAGTGTTCATATTTCCTGTGGCTGTCTTTACATTTCCAGAAAGTATATCCTCTAATGTTTCTTCTTTTTTCTCAACTTTTTCCTCAACCTTTGTCCCGCAATGTGGGCAAAACTTAGTATTTTCTTGCAATTCTTTGCCGCAATTAGAGCAACACTTCATTTTTTCATTCCCCTTTTTTAGCTTATATTAGAACTTATAAGTTCTAATATAAGCATCTTACCACAGAAACGTGTTATCGTCAATAGTACCGAACAATACTAATCTTTGGGGAGGGATTTTGTTTGTATTTGCGGCGGCTGCGTGACCTGCGTGAAGATAACGACCTTTCCCAAACGGCTGTTGCAAGCCTTCTCCATATTCAACAAACCGTGTATTCCCGCTATGAACGCGGTTTTCAGACAATCCCCTTGGAACATCTGCTGACACTGGCAGACTATTACAAAGTTTCGGTTGACTATATTCTGGAAAGAACTGACAACCCCGCAGTCAATTCATAAAGCCGCCTGCACAAACAAAAAACAGCCCCCGCCGGATTTAAACCCGGCGGGGGCTGTTCAGTTATTCAGCTATTCGCAGTCAAGCTACTCGCAGATTACAGCTCAGCGAAGTACTTAATGGTGCGGACCATCTGAGAGGTGTAGGAGTTCTCGTTGTCGTACCAAGAAACGACCTGAACCTGATAGGTGTCGTCGTCGATCTTAGCGACCATGGTCTGGGTGGCATCGAACAGAGAGCCGTAGCGCATGCCGATGACATCGGAGGAAACGATCGGATCCTCGTTGTAGCCGAAGCTCTCAGAAGCAGCAGCCTTCATAGCGGCGTTGATGGCTTCCTTGGTGACGTCCTTGCCCTTGACAACGGCAACCAGAATGGTGGTGGAGCCGGTGGGGACAGGAACGCGCTGAGCAGAGCCGATCAGCTTGCCGTTCAGCTCGGGGATGACCAGGCCGATGGCCTTGGCAGCGCCGGTGGAGTTAGGAACGATGTTCTGAGCACCAGCACGAGCGCGGCGCAGGTCGCCCTTACGCTGCGGGCCGTCCAGGATCATCTGGTCGCCGGTGTAAGCATGAACGGTGGTCATGATGCCGGAGACGATGGGGTAGGTCTTGTTCAGGGTGTCGGCCATGGGAGCCAGGCAGTTGGTGGTGCAGGAAGCAGCGGAGATGACCTGATCCTCAGCGGTCAGGGTCTTCTCGTTGACGGAGTAGACGATGGTCTTCAGGTCGTTGCCAGCGGGAGCAGAGATAACGACCTTGCGGGCGCCAGCCTGAATGTGAGCCTCGGCCTTAGCCTTGCTGGTGTAGAAGCCGGTGCACTCCAGAACGACATCGATGCCCAGCTCGCCCCACGGGCAATCCTTGGCATCCTTAATGGCATAGATGGTGATCTTCTTGCCGTCGACGACGATGTAATCCTCGCCAGCCTCAACGGTGTGCTTGTTCTCGCCGATCTTGCCCAGGAAAGAGCCCTGTGCGGTGTCGTACTTCAGCAGGTGAGCCAGCATAGCGGGGCTGGTCAGATCGTTGATGGCGACAACTTCGTAGCCGTCAGCCTCAAACATCTGACGGAAAGCCAGACGGCCGATACGGCCAAAACCATTGATAGCAACTTTAACAGCCATAGTGAAATCCTCCCAAGATTTGTCTTTTTCACCTTATGAGCGGTAGCCCGCTCGTCGGTATGGTACTATTGTACCCCATTTGCAGCGTTTCTGCAAGAGGGGTGTTATTCTTTTAACACGATTTTTTCAAAAAATCTGCATATTTTTTGAAATTCCAGCTATTACCACTGCGCCGGGCGTAAACGCGGGGCAGACTAAGGGCAGAATTTGCAGAGAAAGTGGGGGAGTGCCATGCCGGTTTTCGGGCAGACACGCGCGGCGCTGGCGGCGGCTGCGGCGCGCGGGGCAGACATTTTGTCCTCGCTGCGGCTGGTTATGACGGCCGAGGCATTGACAGCCCCGGTTCCGGCGCAGGCGCTGGAGCTGAACACCGAATTGGAGGTGCTGTGCGATGCCTGCCGGGAGCTGGCAGCCTGCCGCGGCGGCTGGCTGTATCTCTGCCCGGCAGGGGAGGTGCAGCCCGCCGCATTGCCGCGCGGGCTGCTGCACGGCGTTGTGCTGAGCTTTCTGCGCGGGGTGCTGCGCAGCGGCGGCCGGGCGGTGATCCGCGTGCTGCCCCACGGCGAGGCCGCCGTGCTGACCCTGCAGGGCGGCAGGCCGGACAGGATGCCCGGGGATCTGCCAGCGCTGCTGCACCGCTGCGGTGCATATGTCACGACCGGGGACGGCGGGCGGTACGCAGCGGCGGTGCGCATGGCCCCGGCACAGGGTCTGCCGCTGCGGGAGGCCCCCGCACTGGCAGAGCTGCTGCTGGACCGCTACAGCGCGCCAAGGGTCTACCTGCAGGGGTTCTGCGTGGAGGAGGAATGACCGGCTATAAAAAAATGCAGGGGGCGAGTCTGACTCGCCCCCTGCGGTGTTATTCGGTTTCCTCCCCGCAGGCCTGCCATGCGCAGACCAGCCCGCACAGCCCGAACAGACCGATGCCGATGCCGGTCAGCAGGTCCGGCAGGACCAGCATGCCGCGCGCTGCCTCAAACAGGGTCTGTGGCAGCTCCAGCCCGGTGCAAAGCAGAAACGCCCCGGTGCCCGCCGCAAACAGCGTGTGGCCGCAGGGCAGCCCCGGCACAAGGAACACCTTCAGCAGCACGACCGCCAGCAGCAGGGCGGCTGCGGCGCTGAGAACCCGCAGGGAGCAGGGCAGCCGATGGAGCGAGGCAGGGGTGAACTGAAAGCGCCAGAGCAGCTTCCAGAGGAAGAACAGCGGCACGACCCCGGCCAACAGCGGGCGGCCCAGCCGTTGGCGCTGCATGCCGAAGCCGCTGAACGCCCGCACGGCGTAATACAGCAGCCAGCCGCCGCAGAAAACCGGCAGCAGAAAATCCGCCCAGGCCGCCCACACCGGGTAACCGGCGGAGAAGAACGCGGGGAACTGCGCGGCGTAGATGACGACATTGACGGCGGAAAAACCGGCGGCGACCAGCACAGCGCCGGTCAGCGCCATGCAGATGCCGAGCGGCCGGCAGGTATCCTGCAGACCCGCAGGCTGGGCTGCCGCGCGGCGCGCAGGCAGGTAGGGCAGTGCCAGCGCCGCCAGCCATGGGATGTACCGCAGCCAGACCGAACCCGCCGTGGCAAAGCCGGTGTCGGCGTCTGTCCAGAGCAACAGGTCGGCCAGATGCAGACCGGCCATGGCCAGCCCTAAAGCCAGCACTGCAATGGCGTTGGGATGTTTATTTTTCATGAAAGTGCCTCGTTTCATACAGGGCGCGGCCGCCGCATATACATGGGACAAGCCGCGCGGGATACCCCTATTGTACCGCCCCGCGCCGCAAATTGCAAGGAGGGCACGCCCCTTGAAAAAAACATTCCGCCGTGCGGCGCTGCTGACTCTGCTGGCCCTTGCCGCGCCCTTTGCGGCGCTGCCGCTGGCAAGGCCGACGGCTGTTAGCAGTGAGCTGCCGCCCGCCGCCGCGCAGCCTGCCGCTACACCGCAGCCCACCGCCGTGCCGACAGAGCGCAGCTTTGATGCGGCTGCGCCGATACTTATTGAGGATGACGGCGAGGCGCGCACCGTCAGCGTGCAGGCGTTTCTCATCGGCACAGCCGCCAGTGAGATGCCGCCCGACTGGCCCGAGGATGCAATTCTGGCCCAGATGGTGGCCGCCCACAGCTACGCCCTGAGCCTGAACGGCGCAGCGTTTAGCTGCAGCAGCGCCCGCTGTGCAGGCTGGACCGATGCTGAGGTGCTGCAGGCGCGCTGGGGCGATGCGTTCGACAGCAGCTATGGCAGACTTGCCGCACTGGCGCAGACTGCAGCAGGGGCGGTGCTGTGCTGGGACGGTGCGCCCGCTGCAGCCTGCTACCACAGCATCAGTACAGGAAGGACCGAGGCAAGCCAAAATGTCTGGACGCAGGCGGTGCCGTACTTACAGGGGGTCGACTCACCGTGGGACGCCGACGCGCCGGGGTATGAAATGACCGTCACCTACAGTGCCGAGCAGGTCTATACCGCCCTGCTTGGCCTTGGCCTTGCGGCGGAGGAGATACAAAACACCCCCGCCGACTGGTTCGGCGAGGGTGTGCGGGACGAAGCGGGGTATCTGGCGCAGATGTCGGTCTGCGGGCAGATGTTTGCCGGGACAAGGCTGCGCAGTGCGCTCAGTCTGCGGTCTGCAGCGTTCACCGTGGACTATGACGCGGGGGAGAACGCATTTGCCTTTACGACCCGCGGCTACGGCCACGGCGTGGGCCTGAGCCAGTACGGCGCGAAAGCCATGGCCGAGCAGGGCAAGAGCTGGCGGGAAATTTTGGAATGGTACTTCCCGGGGTGTGAGGTGGTGGAGTAAACTCCTGCCTTCCCCCGAGGGGGAAGCCGCTCACCATTTACGGCAGCTCCACGGTAAAGGTCGTCAGCTCTGCATCGGTGTCAAAATCGTAGACCTTTACCGTCAGGCTGTGGCAATTTTCCGGCACGGCAGCAAAGTAGTCATAGCTGGCCTTGGGGCATTGTTCCGGGTGGTCGAAGTCCGCCGGGTCGGCCGTCCATACGCCGTCCGTCCACCAGCCGCCCTCGCCGCGCTCGTGCCCCAGCTCTGTGCCATCCTCGGTGAACAGCCTCACATTCACCCAATGCTGTTCCGCCGGGAAGCTCAGCAGCACTTTCGTTGCGGCGGGCGTGGCCGTGACGCTTTGCAGGGTGATGCCGTTTTGTTCCATGGGTGTATCCATCGTGCGCACGCCCGCATCGCTGACCTCGGGAATGGTAAAGGTCAGTGTGTAGCTGCCGGGCAGCGGGGTCTGGTCTGCGTAGTCATAGTGCCAATAGCTCTGGCCATCGGTTTCGAGAATACTCTTGTTGCAGGCCACGAGGTCGGTCAGCGTCAGCGTTGCCGTGTGCCCGGCCAAATCATCGGGTGCAAGGAACAGCTCATAATTGATGCCCGTCACAAAGGTGCGGTCATCGCGTTTTTCAAAGGAAACAGCGCCGTTCAATTCCGTGCCGTTATCCAGCACCAGTGTGCCGTACTGCCCGCCGCCGTTCTGCAGCGCCTTTTTTACGGCGTCCTCGCTGGGGCCGATGGCGTTGAACCCGGCCAGACTATCGTCCTCGGCGGTCAGCATCAGGCTGATGCGCAGCCAGTCGCCATCGTTAAACACCTGCCCCAGCGTCAGGGTGTAGGGGCTGTCGGCGGTCTCGGCGGTGGATTCCACCGTCTCGGCGTATTTGTTCAGCTGCTCACTTTGCAGCGAAACATAGTCGTCCTGCCCGCCGCGGTTCAGCCAGCTGAACAGGCTGCCCACCACAGGCAGCTGCTCGGCTACGGCAGGGGCGGCAAAGTTGATGCTGCCCAGCCCCACGGCCATGCAGGCTGCGGCGGCTGCTGCCACCCGCCCCCACGGGAAACGGCGCTTGACGGTCTTTTTTGCCTGCGGCAGCTTGGTGCAGGCTGCATCCAGCACGCGTGCAAATTCATCATCGGTCAGCGGGGCGGCGGGCATCGGCTGCTCATTCAGCGTTTTCAACAAATCGGCATCAAAATTTTTGTTACGCATGGGTGTACACTCCCTTCTCGGTCAGTTGGCGGCGCAGGCGGTCACGCCCGCGGCTCAGGCGGGTGTTGACGCTCTCAACACTCATATTCAGCGCGGCGGCGATCTCCTTACCGGATTGCAGCAGATAATACTTGCGCAGAAAGATGTCCCGGTCGGGCGGGGCCATGGCGGCTACCAGCGCCCCGACAAGGTCGGCGGCATCGGCGGCGGCGCGGTCAAACTCGGCCAGCTCGCCGAGCGTTTCGGCCAGGCCGTCATCCAGCGAGAGCGCCTCGCGGCGGCGCAGGGCGTTGTAGCGGTCGATGCCCTTGTTGCGCGCCGTGACAATGAGCCACGGCCGCAGCGGTGTGGCGGTGTGATCCAGCTTGGCCGCATTACGCCAGAGCGAAACAAAGACATCGGCCATGCATTCCTCCCGGTCGCAGGGATTCTGCGGCAGGATGCGGTTCAGCACCGCCTTTACCAGCGGCGCGTAGGCAAGCATGGCTGCCTCCAGACCCTCCTCCGGGTGCGTCTGCAGCAATCGGGTCAATTCCCGGTCTTTCATGTTGGTACCTCCTTTTTGTGGGTTCTGACTATATAGACCCGGGCGGGAGGAGAAATCTTACAGATTCACTAAAAATGCCTTCCCCTGAGGGGGAAGGTGGCGCGAAGCGCCGGATGAGGGGCGGAGGTTTCTCTATTGCCCGATAGCGGGTCGCTACAATAACTTTACCCCTCATCAGTCCGCTGCGCGGACAGCTTCCCCCTAGGGGGAAGCCTTTTTTCTACACAAAAAAGCGGGCGCGATCTCGCGCCCGCTTCCTAATTGTAAATTGTAACCTTATTTCCCGGCCGGCAGCGTAAACACAAACCGGCACCATTTGCCCTCCTCGCTCTCGGCGTGGATCTGGCCACCGGAAAGGTTGATGAGGATCTTACAGATGTGCAGCCCCAGCCCGCTGCCGCGCGTGTTCATGCCGCGGGAGCGGTCCTCCTTATAGAAACGCTCAAACACAAAAGGCAGGGCTTCGGGGGCGATGCCTGCACCCGTGTTCTCGATGCGCACCTCCACCATGCTCCCGTGCTTTTCGGCGGCAAAGCTGATGGCACCGCCCGCCGGGGTGAATTTGATGGCATTGTCTACGATGTTATACACGACCTGATGCACAAAATCCGGGTCGGCATAGATCGGCAGCGGGTCGCCGCCCAGCCCCTGTATGTCGATTTTGCCGTCCTCGATGCGCTGCTCATCGCTGAGTACGACATCGGTGACGGTTTTCCACAGATCGTAGGTCTGGGCGTGGATAGGCACCTCGCCCGCCTCCAGCTTGGTGATGTCCAGCATGTTCTGGACCAGCCGCGCCAGACGCCCCGTCTCCTGCGAGACGATGCCGAGGTAGTGCTTTGTCTCCTCGGGCGGGATGGTGCCGTCCAGCATACCGTCGATGAAGCCCTTGATGGTCGTCATCGGGGTGCGCAGCTCATGCGCGATGTTGCCCATGAACTGCCCGCGGGAATTGTCGATGGTTTGCAGCCGCGCGGCCATATTGTTAAAGGTGGTCGCAAAGTCGGCCAGCTCCACGCAGCCGTCCACCGGGGCGCGGGCGGTGAAATCACCGCTGCCCAGCCGCCGCGCGGCCTCGCTGATGTCCTCGATCGGGCCGGTGATGCGGCGGGCCAATACCCAGCACAGCACGCTGCACAGCAGCAGGATAGCTGCGGCCGAAATGCCGAACATGGCCAGCATATCGCTCATGTAGCTGCCTAAGGCGTTCATGGGGCTGGCGGCAAACAGGTAGCCGTCCTGCCCGCCGACTGTAATGCGCCGCCCGGCAGTGTAGTATTTTGCGTTGTACACGCCGTCCAGCGTACCGGTCTCGAAAATATCGCTGCCTTCATCAAGCTGCGCAATGTAATCGGGCGGCACATTCGCGCCGGTGAAGGCCTCGTCCCCGGTGTGCAGCAGGATACTGCCGTTTTTGTCGGCAATGAAGATCAGTGCGCCGGAGGTGGTGTTGAACAGCTCAAACCCGCTGTGGGCACGCTCGACAAGATCCTCACCCTGCAGGGGGCGGGTCACGATCGACCCCTCATCAGCAAAACGCTCGCTCAGCGCGGTTGCGCCGTTCAGCACATCGGTCAGCGAGCTTTTGCGCTCGCTGATAAAATGGGCCGCCGACAGCGCGGTCTGGATGGCGCACATAACGCTCAGGCCCAGCACCAGCACGGCGGCGATGGTCGCAAAAAACTCGCGGCTGATCGTGTTGCGGCGGCTCATTCCTTGACCTCGAACTTATAGCCGACGCCCCAGACGGTTTTCAGGCTCCACTGCTCGGAGGCACCCTCCAGCTTTTCGCGCAGGCGCTTGACATGGACATCAATCGTGCGGGAATCGCCGTAATACTCAAAGCCCCACACCTCGTCCAGCAGCTGGTCGCGGGTGTAGACACGGTTGGGGTGGCCCGCCAGACAGGCCAGCAGCTCCAGTTCCTTGGGCGGGGCCTCGACGATCTTGCCCTTGACCTTCAGCTCATAGCGGTTCATGTCGAGGTGCAGGTTGTCAAAGTCGTAGACGCCCTTGTTCTCCTCCTCCTTGGCGGAGGAGCGGCGCAGCACGGCCTTGATGCGGGCCGTGACCTCCTTGGCGTCAAAGGGCTTGACAATGTAGTCATCGGCACCCAGCTCAAGGCCCAGCACCTTGTCATAGGTCTCGCCCTTGGCGGTCAGCATGATGATGGGGGTGTTGTCCTTGGCGCGGATCTTGCGGCAGACCTCCCAGCCGTCCATGACCGGCATCATGACATCGAGCAGCACCAGATCGGGGTGCAGCTTGTCAAACTCGGTCAGCGCGGCCGAGCCGTCATGGACCATCGTAACATTGTAGCCCTCCTTGACAAGGTAGAGGCGGAGCAGCTCACAGATATTTTTATCGTCATCGACGACCAGAATTTTTTCGTTTGCCATCTTGGTTTCCTCCCACAGCCGCACGAAGCGGTTAATATATCTATTATACCGCATAATTGTGGACAAAAAAAGAACAGAAACGGTGGATTGTGAAAAAATGTTGGGTGCAGCATACGGCACCCCCGGATAAGCAAAAAAGCACAGGCGGCAGCGGCGCGGCGGCGCGCACTGCCCTCTGTGCTTCAGGCATCGGGGTCACTGGTTCTGCGTAGCTTTCTCGGCAAAGTCGATCATCTTGCGGTAGGTTTCCTCGCTCAGGTCATGCTCCACCTTGCAGGCGTCCCTGGCGGCGATGTCAGGGTCAACACCCAGCGCCACAAAGAACGCCGTAAGCGCGCGGTGGCGGCCGTAGATGCGCTGCGCAATCTCCATGCCGGGGGCCTCCAGCTTGATAAAGCCATCCGGATCCATCGAAATATAGCCGTTCTCGCGCAGGTTTTTCATCGCCACGCTGACGCTGGGCTTGGAAAACCCCATGGCCACCGCAATATCGATCGAGCGCACGGAGCCCTTCTTTTCCTGCAGCATCAGGATCTTTTCAAGATAATCCTCTGCGGATTCGTGAATATTCATGGCCACAGCCTCCTTCCAAACAGAATAATAGTATTCTTATCATACCACACCCGGCGGCGCTTTGCAAGGCTCAAGCTGCACCGTGCCGCAGAACACCGTGACGGCATCACCGGTCAGCAGCACAGTGTCATCCCGGCACACCTGTACCTCCAGTGTGCCGCCCGGCATCTGCACCAAAATGGGCGCACCGCGCGGGCAACGGCCGGTCAGCACGGCGGCGGCCGCTGCGGCGCAGGCCCCGGTGCCGCAGGCCAGCGTGGCCCCGCTGCCGCGCTCCCACACGGAAGCGGTCAAAGCCAGCGGGCTGAGCTGCTGCACAAACTCAACATTGATGCCGCCGGTAAAGGCCGGGTGATGCTCCAGCGCGCGGCCGTACCGGGCCAGTGCCTCTCCGGCGGGCGGGGTCTCCCGGGTAAAGATGACACAGTGGGGGTTGCCCACAGCCACGCAGCTGACCCGCCAGCTGCGCCCGCCCGCGCACAGGGGCTGCTCCAGCAACGGCCCGCGGCCGAGCACCTGCGCGCCCACGGCATCCCCGGCAGCGGTAAAGCGGCCCATCTCGGCCTGCCACAGCCCTGTGCCCACACGGCGCAGGATGCGCCGCCCGGCGCGCGGTGTGTCGATGCGCAGGCAGTCCCGCCGTACACCGTGGGTGTATAAAAATTCCGCCGCACAGCGCACGCCGTTGCCGCACATCGCCCCCTCGCTGCCATCGGCGTTGAACATCCGCATTGTGGCGTCACCGTCCGCAAGCAGCGGCGGGCAGAGGTAGATCACCCCATCTGCCCCCACAGAATAATGCCGCCGCGAAAGCTGCACCGCCAGCGCGGCGGCATCGGGCAGCAGCCCTGTTCTGCGACAGTCCAGATACAGGTAATCGTTGCCCGCACCCTGCATTTTCGTGAAATTCAGCTCCATAGGCCCACCTCCCCGCAAATCCTATGCGGGCGGGGGAAAAATTACCACTTACCCCTTGACATTCACAGAAAGATACGATATATATTAAATGTATATCTGTGTATAAAAAGGAGTTAAATTATGGATTCCGAAGTTTTCAGCCGCATCCGTGATTATTTGGCAGAGCAGCTCGAGGTCGAGCCTGAAAAAATCACCGCCGACAGCGACATCGTCAACGATTTCGGCGCTGACAGTCTGGATGTTATTGATATGATCACCACCCTGTCCGATGAGTTCGGCGTTGAGATCCCCGATGAGGACATCGAAAATTTCCACACCGTCGGCGATGTGGTCAACTATCTGGAAGAAAGAATCTGAACAACAGCCCCGCTTTTGTTCAAGAGAGTGTGAGGATAAGAAAAATGGCGAACGATAAGAAAAAGATGGTTGAGGCGATCACCGCACAGGAGGTCGACTTTGCCCAGTGGTATACCGATATCTGCACCAAGGCGGAGCTGGTAGAGTATTCCAGCGTCAAGGGCTTTGTGGTGCTGCGCCCCTATGGCTACGCTATCTGGGAGAATATCCAGAAGGATCTGGACGCCCGCTTCAAGGCGACCGGCCATGAGAATGTGGCGATGCCCGTGCTGATCCCTGAGAGCCTGCTCAAGAAGGAGGGCGAGCTGGTCAACGGCTTTGCCCCCGAGGTTGCGTGGGTCACGGCCGGCGGCAGCGACCCGCTGGAGGAGCGCCTTGCGGTGCGCCCCACCAGCGAGACGATGTTCTGCGACCATTTCAGCCATGTGCTGCACTCCTACCGTGATCTGCCGATGCTGTACAACCAGTGGTGCAGCGTTGTCCGCTGGGAAAAATCCACCCGCCCGTTCCTGCGCACCCGTGAGTTCTGGTGGCAGGAGGGCCATACCATCCATGAGACCGCCGAGGAGGCCAAGGCCGAGACTGAGCAGCAGCTGAACTGCTACGCTGACTTTGCCGAGCATGACCTGTGCATCCCCGTGCTGAAGGGCCGCAAGACCGACAAGGAAAAGTTTGCCGGTGCGGAGGCGACCTACACCATCGAGGCCATGATGAAGGACGGCAAGGCCCTGCAGAGCGGCACGAGCCACTACTTCGGCGACAAGTTCAGCCGCGCCTACGATGTGACCTTTACCGGCCGCGACAATACGCTGCAGTATCCGTTCCAGACCTCCTGGGGTGCCTCCACCCGCCTGATCGGCGCCATCATCATGACCCACGGCGATGATGACGGCCTGATCCTGCCCCCGGCCATCGCGCCCATTCAGGTCGTGATCGTGCCGGTCGCCGCCCACAAGCCCGGCGTGCTGGACAAGTGCCGCGAGCTGGCTGCCGAGATCGGCCGGTATGCCCGCGTCAAGCTGGACGACAGCGACAAGCAGCCCGGCTGGAAGTTTGCCCAGTGGGAGATGAAGGGCGTGCCCGTCCGCCTTGAGATCGGCCCCCGCGACATCGAGAACGGCCAGTGCGTGCTGGTCCGCCGCGACACCCGCGAGAAGCAGTTTGTCAAGTTTGAGGATCTGGCCACGGCCATCCCCGCTGCCATGGAGGCTCTGGCAAAGGACCTGTATGAGCGCGCACTGCAGAACCGCGAGCGCCGCACCTACAGCGCCACCACGATGGAGGAGGTCAAGCAGATCGCCAAGGAGCACACCGGCTTTATCAAGACGATGTGGTGCGGTGATCTGGCCTGCGAGGAGGCCATGAAGAGCGAGGCTGGTCTGTCCAGCCGCTGCATGCCCTTTGCACAGGAGCAGCTGAGCGATGTCTGCCCGGTCTGCGGCAAGCCCGCCCAGAAGATGGTCGTCTGGGGCGTAGCGTACTAAGAAAAAGGGGATGCTGCAAGGCATCCCTTTTCTTGTATATCCTGTAGGGGCGGATTCCCTATCCGCCCGAACCGTGCAGCCACCTGACGGGCGGATAGGGAATCCGCCCCTACGATATGATGATGAAAATTTTACTTGCAACACTTCTGATTTACGCCCTCAGTCTGGTTCTTACGGCGGTGGGCAGCCGGTTGGCGGGGCGCTGCACTACTTGGTGCTGTGCGCTGCTTGGTCTGCCTATGTGGGTCGTGGGGGGCACAGTTACGCCCCTTTGTCTGGCACTGCCGCAACTGGTGCTGGCGTTCCTCGCTGCAGGCATGTCGGTCACGGCGCTGGCGGTCGGCACAGCACTGGCCGGTGCCGTCACCAATCTGGGGCTGGCGCTGGCTGTCTGCCTGCTCAGCCGCCGCCGGTATGCTGTGGCTGACCGCGATGAGCTTTGCCGCAAGGCCGTGCTGCTGCTGGCCGCCTGCGGTGTGCTGGCGGTCTTTGTGCGGGACGGTGAGCTTAGCTACACCGGCACCGGCCTGCTGATGGGGCTGTTTGTGCTGTTCGTGCTGACAAGCATCGTCTTTCAGCACAGGTTCACCTACGGTGAGACGATCGAGGTGCTCTCCACCTCGGAGGAAACGCCACGCCGGCGGCTGGATGCGCAGAGGTACGGCTATACCGCCCATACGATGGCCTTCCCGGTCATGAGCGTCTGGAACGCGCTGAAAAATCTGGCCGGTGTGCTGGGCGGGCTGGCGCTGCTCTTTTCCGGGGCGCGGGCGCTGGTCTACAGCGCCACAACGCTGGCCAACCTGACCGGCACGATTCAGGCCCTCTGGGCGCCAACGCTCATCAGTCTGGGGTTCTGCATCCCGTTGCTGGTCGAGGCGCTTGACCACCCGCTCGGCTCGGTCTGGAAGCGGTTTTCGATCCGCTGCCGGTACTACCCGCCGGATTCACTGCCGATTCAGCTTCTGAACAGCGCAATTTTAAACCTGACGCTGGCGCTGCCGCTTTCCAGCTTGATGTACCGCCACAGACTGCCGGTGGGCGCCCAGTTCCGCAGCTATGAGGTCCCGGTCTGCGCCGCCATGGCGCTGGTGCTGCTGCTGCCGCCGCTGTGCAAACACAAGCTCAAGCGCTGGCAGGGCGGTGTATGTCTGGTGCTGTATATTCTCTATCTGGCCGCCGTGCTGCTGCTGCCGCTGGCGGGCGCGTAATTGAAAAATTGCACGATTGCATTTTCGTAGAGTTGTAGGGGCCGCACATGTGCGGCCCGCAACTGTCCCGTTATTGCTCGTCTGCCGTATACATGCGGGCCGGGCATGCCCGGCCCCTACAAAGCAACAGCGGTCCACGCTTCGTATCCCGAAGTGTGGGCCGCTGTTGCTTTGTAGGCTTACTTTTTTAACGCTGCGCAGGCTTCTTTGATGATCTCCCGCTCCACAAAATGCTCTTTTTTGCCGTGGATGAGCTGGTAATCCTCATGGCCCTTGCCCGCAAACAGAACGATGTCGCCGGGCTGTGCCATCTTTACGGCCGCATAGATCGCCTCGCGGCGGTCGGTGATGCAGGTATAGGGGGCGTCCGGGGGCATATAGCTGGCAATGTCGCGGATGACATCCTCCGGCGGCTCGTTGTCCGGATTGTCGCTTGTGATGACGGTGTAGTCGGCATATCTGCCAGAGGCCTCGGCCAGCTCGCGGCGGCGGACCTGCGTGCGGCCGCCGACCGAGCCGAACACGCAGATCAGGCGGTGCGGATTGTAGGCGCGCAGCGTCTGCAGAGCGCTGGTCAGCGAGAGACCGTTGTGGCTGTAGTCCACGATAAAGGTGCGGCCGGGCAGCCCCTCCACAACCTCAAACCGGCCCTGCACAGGGGTGTGGGCCAATGTGGCGGCAGCCTGCGCGGGCATTACGCCGAATGCCCCGCACAGTGCGATGGCGCACAGCGCATCGGACGCGCTGAACGCGCCGGGGGACATGACCTCAACATGGGTGCTCTGCCCGGCATGGCGGCAGACAAAATCAATGCCCAACGCGGTGCTGCTGCGATACTGTGCCAGCATCACGCCGCGGTAGTCAGCCTCGGCCTTAATGCCAAAGCTGACCTGTTCACCACGAAAGCCATCGCGCATGAAATCGCTGTAAGGGTCATCTGCATTGTAAACCATCGTGCGGGCGTTGTACTCGGCGAACAGGCGGCGTTTTGCGCATTTGTAGTCCTCAAAATCCGGGTGCTCGCCGGGGCCGATGTGATCCTCCGACAGGTTCGTAAAGGCCACGACCTCAAACGGAACGCCGTCCACGCGATGGTGGCGCAGGGCCTGACTGCTGACCTCCAATACACAGTGATGCACACCGGCGTCCAGCATCTTCCGGAACAGACGGTGCAGCTCAAGGCTTTCAGGGGTGGTGTTGGCGGTGGCCTCGTGGCAGCCGGCAATATCCACACCGTTTGAGCCAATGTAGGCGCAGGGCAGGCCGGCCTCGGTCATGATCGCGGCGGTCAGCAGCGCGGTCGTGGTCTTGCCCTTTGTGCCGGTAATGCCGATCAGGTGCAGCTTATCGGCAGGGTTGCCGTAGAAATCCGCCCCGATAACGGCCAGCGCAGCGCGGGTGTCGTCAGTGACGATTTGCACAGCATCGGCGGGCAGGTCGAGTGTGTGCTCCACCAAAAAGGCACGGCAGCCGTTTTGATAGGCACTGGCGGCGTAGGTGTGGCCGTCCAGCCACGCACCCACCAGACAGACGAACAGCGAACCGGCGCAGGCCTTGCGGGAATCGTAGGTGATCGCGGTGATGTCGGTGTCCGATGCACCGGTGTGAGGAATGCGGTTGACAAGGTCGTTTAACTTCATATAAAAACTTCCTTTTTATTAAAAAGCCTTCCCCCGAGGGGGAAGGTGGCCGAGCCTGCGAGGCCGGATGAGGGGCGGGGTATCGTGGCCGCCCGCTTACGGGGTGCATCGGCAGACATGCCCCTCATCAGTCCGCTTCGCGGACAGCTTCTCCCTAAAGGGAGAAGCCTTTTCCCTTACTTCTGTACCGGGTAATATGTCTTAAACTTCTTAAACTGCCTTCTCAGCTGCTCCAGCACGCAGGCGTAGCGCACCGGGTTCCACATAAGGTCAGGCTTGTAGAGCAGCGAGCAGGCCTCCTTGCCCTGTGCCTTCAGCGCCTTGGCGCGGGCGACAAGGTCCTTGTCCTCGGTGTAGGTGAAGGCTACCTGCGCCGGCACATGGTGCCAGAACACCTCGTTCTTGTTCAGCACGCAGTCTGTGCCGCCGTCACTCCACTTTTCCACGACCAGCTTGGCAATGTTCATGCCGGTGGCGGTTACATAGTAGTTGCTGCGGCCCTGGCGCAGGTTGATCTCAAACACGCGGTAGTCGCCGGGGGTGCCGCTGTACTTGATGTCAAAGTTGGAAAAACCGGTGTAGTGGCAGGCTTCCAGCATCTTGCGGATGTTCTCTACCAGCGGCAGGGATGTCGTGTCCTCGCTGACGATGGCGGCGTGGTTGCCCAGGCCGTGGGGGGTGTGCTCCTCGACCATCGTGTGCCCTAAGCACATCGCGCGGACCTTGCCGTTCTCGTCCGAGAAGGCGGTCAGCACCCGCATGTGGTCATCCCCGCCCGGGACCAGCTTCTGCAGCACCATCCGGTCCGGGTAGCCGCTGGCGTAAATGGTTTTCACGATCTCGGCGGCCTCGGCAGGGGTGGCGGCGGTGTAGACCTTCTTCATCGTGTCAAAGGGGTGCTTCCAGTAGTCAACGCTGGACGACGGCTTTACGATGATGGGATAGGCAAAGCCCAGCTTTTCCTCGGTCAGCTCGGCGGCGTCCACCGGGGCAGTCAGGATCTTGGTGTCCGGGTAGGGGATGCCGAACTTATCGCAGACCTCGTAGAACTCGGCCTTTTTCTGGATCGAGCCGTACAGGTCGGCAGCAGGGCCGGGGGCAATATACTCGGTCAGCTCGGCCTTGCGGCGGATGATCATGGCGGCGTAGTCATCGGTGCAGCCGAACAGGTAAAGGCGCTTACCCTTATGCTGTGCGGCAAAGTCATGCAGAATACGCAGCATGGTATCCTCGTTGTCCATATCGGGCACGGTGGTAAAGTGTACGAGCTTGGAATACTTTGTCGGCGCCATCGGGTAGCGGCCGTAGGCGTAGCTCTCCACGCCGTAGGCCTCATGGAATGCGCGGGCAAAGTTGTAGCAGTTCAGGTCTGCACCAAGGAATACAGGGATAATGTCGGACATGGGAAAGTACATCTCCAATTTTCTAAAATAGGCTTCCCCCTCGGGGGAAGCTGTCCGCGAAGCGGACTGATGAGGGGCAGCCTTGCCGCAGCCACCTGCGAACGGATTGTGCCGGGCGCGCCGCCCCTCATCCGGCCTCGGTCGGAGCCTCGGCCACCTTCCCCCTAGGGGGAAGGCACGTATGATTTACGCGTCAAACTTCTCAAAGAACTGCTCATGCCAGGTCAGGAAAGTGTAGGCAGTCCAGATCTTGCGGCGCTCGTGCTTGGGGTCGGCCAGCATGGCGACCAGCTTGTCCTGATCGAAATACTCGGCCGCTACATCGCTGGTAAAGCTCTTGCGCACCTTGGCGGAAAATTCCGGGTCTTCCAGCCACTTGGCAATCGGCACCGGGAAGCCTTTCTTCGTGCGGTTCGCCCATGCGTCGGGCAGCGTCTTGTTGGCGGCGGTGCGCAGCACGGCCTTCGTGTCGCCGCGCAGTTTGTAGCTGTCGGGGTAACACTCGGCCTCGCGCAGGACCTCACGGTCCAGATAGGGCACGCGCAGCTCCAGACTATGGGCCATGCTCATCTTGTCGGCCTTCAAAAGAATATCGCCGGGCAGCCAGAGGTTCAGATCGAGGTACTGCTTCTTTTCCAGCTCGCTCAGATCCTTCACGCGGTCATAGATCGGCGCTGCGACCTCGCGGGCGGTGGGGCCGACACGGTACTTCGGCTTCAGGATGTTGCAGGCGTCCTTCTCCTCAAAGACATGGGCTTGCCCGATGAACCAGTCCTCCGGGCGGCCGCTGCCCTTGATGATGAAGTCGTGCCCCTTAAAGTAGGGCAGCTGCTGGCTCACATCGCTGGCCAGATGGCGCAGCGGTGCGGGCAGGCGCTTGTACTTCTGCATCAGCGGGGTGTCGGCGTACCACTCATAGCCGGCGTAGATCTCATCAGCGCCCTCGCCGGAGAGAACGACCGTGACATGCTGGCGGGCCAGCTGGCACAGGAAGTAGAGCGGCACACTGGACGGGTTGGACTGCGGCTCGTCCATGTGATACTGAATATCCGCAAAGGCGTCAAGGCACTGCTCCTTAGGCAGCATCTCGCGGTAGTTCTTGATGCCGAGCTTGTCGGAAAGCTCCCCGGCCTCGGTCGTTTCGTCAAATTTGTGGGTGCCGTCCGGGCTGGCAAAGCCGACCGAGAAGGTCTCATCGGGCATCAGGCAGGCCGTGATATAGCTGGAATCCACGCCGCCGGACAGGAAGGAACCGACCTTGACATCGCTGATGCGGTGGGCGGCCACGCTCTCCCGCACGCGGGCATCGATCTGATCGGCGCACTGCTCGTAGGAAAGGGTGGTGGGGTGGCGGAAATCCGCGTCCCAGTACCGCTCGATCTGCATCTTGCCGTCCTTGTAGGTGAACCAGTGGGCGGGGGGCAGCTTGTAGGTGCCCTTGAAGAAGGTCTCGTTCATGGCGCTGTACTGGAAGGTCAGGTAGGGGCGCAGCGCCTCGGCGTTGACCTCCCGGCGGAAGCCGGGGTGCTCCAGCAGGCTCTTGATTTCGCTGCCGAACAGCAGCTCACCTGCCTCGGTCTGGGTGTAGTAGAACGGCTTGATGCCGAAGATGTCGCGCGCGCCGTACATCTCGTTGGTTTTCGTATCCCACACGACAAAGGCGAACATGCCGCGCAGCATACCGGCCAGCTTTGTGCCGTACTCCTCATAGCCGTGCAGGATGACCTCAGTGTCGCAGTGGGTCTGGAAGATGTGGCCCTTGGCCTGCAGCTCGGTGCGCAGCTCCATAAAATTGTAGATCTCGCCGTTGAAAACGCAGACAACGGTGCCGTCCTCATTGTACATGGGCTGTTTGCCTGCGGCCAGGTCGATGATGCTCAGACGGCGGAAGCCCAGCGCGATGGCGCTGCGGGGGTCATTGCCGCTGATATGGTAGCCCTCCATATCGGGGCCGCGGTGGATGATGCGGTCTGCCATTCTGTGCAGGATGGCCTCGCGCTGTTCACGCAGGCCGGTAAAGCCAACAAAGCCACACATGGTAATTTCCCTTTCGTTTTATCTATAGAACAATTAGACAGAATTTTACTTATATATTTGTATATTGTACCACAGATGCAGGGAAAAGAAAAGTATGCCCGTAAAATATTCAGCAAAACGTAGGGGCGGGGCTCTGCTCCGCCCGGTAAGCTGCCGCAGCCACCATGTTTGCGGGTCGCCGGGGACGCCGACCCCTACAACCGTAGGGGCACATTCCATATGCGCCCGAAAAGTTCACCCTGCCGCAAGCGGGCACGGGCGGAGCAGAGCCCCACCCCTACAGATATACAACAAAACCCCGCAGCAAAGCACAAGTGGCTTGCTGCGGGGTTATCATAAAATTTTACTCTTTATCCTCGGTCGTAACCTTATCGGTTTTGCCCTCGCCGTCCAGCGCTTCCTCCAGCGTGTGCCAGGCAAGCACCGCGCACTTGACGCGGGCGGGGACATGGGCGATGCCCTGCAGGGCGGCCACATCCTCCAGATCGTCCAGCTCCTCGGGCGTGATCTTGCCCTTGATCATCTGGAAATACAGGCTGATGAGGCGGTGCGCATCCTCCACGGTGCGGCCCTTCACAAGGTCAATCATCAATGAGGCGGAGGCCTGCGAGATGGCGCAGCCGCTGCCGATAAAGCCGGCGTCCTCGATCTTGCCGTCCTTCACGCGCAGCTGCAGCGTGATGTCATCCCCGCAGCTGGGGTTGACGCCCTCTAAGCTGTGGGTCGCCCCCTCGACAGGGTGGCGGTTCTCCTTGCTGCGGCTGTTCTCGGTAATGATCTGGGTATACAGTTCGTTCAGGTTCACAGGCCCATCACCTTTCTGACATTTTCAAGATTTTCCAGCAGGGCATCCACATCCTCGGCGGTATTGTAGATGGCTACGCTGGCGCGGCAGCAGCTGCCGATGCCCAAAAACTCCATCAGGGGCTGGGCGCAGTGATGCCCGGCGCGGACAGCCACGCCGCCCGCATCAAGGATGGTGGCCACATCGTGGGGATGGACCTCGTTGACATTGAAGCTGACAACACCGTAGCGGCCGTCCGCCACAGGCTCGCCATAAACGGTCAGCCACGGCATGGCGCGCATACCGGCCAGCATACGGTCCAGCAGCGCATGCTCGTGCGCCTCCATGGCCTGCCAGCCGATGCCGTTCATGTAGTCGATGGCGGCGGCAAAGCCGACCTCGCCGCCGACGTTACGGGTGCCGGCCTCAAACTTGCGGGGGCCGTCGGCCCAAGTGGCGCCGCTCTCATGCACAGCCGCGATCATATCGCCGCCGCTCAGGAAAGGGGGCATTTTTTCCAGCAGTTCCGCACGGGCGTACAGAGCGCCTACGCCCATGGGGGCGTACAGCTTGTGGGCAGAGCAGGCGGCAAAATCCACATCCAGTTTTTTGACATCCACGGGGGTGTGGGGGGCGCTCTGTGCGCAGTCCAGCACCACTACAGCGCCCACGGCATGGGCGCGCTTGACGATCTCCTCCACGGGGGCGCGCAGGCCCAGCACATTGGAGACCATCGCCACGGCGACGACCTTGGTTTTGGGGGTGATTTTCCTGTCCAGTTCCTCGGTCGTCAGGCGGCCGTTCTCGCCGGGATACATATAGACGAGCTTTGCGCCGGTGGCCTTGGCCACGCGCTGCCACGGCACCATGTTGGAGTGATGCTCTGCCACAGAGACAACAATCTCATCGCCCTCATGCAGAAAATTCATGCCGTAGCTGTAGGCAATCAGGTTCAGCGACTCGGTCGTGTTCTGGGTAAAGACGATCTCATCGTCCTCGGCGTTGAAGAACTGTGCCACGGCATGGCGCGCACCCTCGTGGGCATCGGTGGCACGCATCGCCAGCTCGTAAACGCCGCGGTGGGGGTTTGCGTTCTCTTTAGTATAGTAGTTGACCACCGCATTCAGAACCTGCGTGGGGTGCTGGGTCGTGGCGGCGCTGTCCAGATAGACAAGGCGCTTGCCGTTTTCATCGGCAGCCAGAATGGGGAAATCAGCCGTCCAATTCATCGTTGAGCCTCCCTGCAACATTTTCACGCACCTCGTCCTGCAGGCTCTCCAGCGGGATCTTGTCAATGGCGGGGGCAAAGCGGGCGTCCACCATCAGGCGGCGGGCCTGTGCCTCGCTCAAGCCGCGGGAGCGCAGATAATACAGCTTGTTCTCGTCCAGGCGGCCCACGCTGGCAGCGTGCTGGCCCTCGACTTCCTCCTCACCGCAGAGGATAAGGGGGGCGGTACGGTTGCGGGCGTTGGGGCTGAACAGCAGCACATCCTCGCTCTCATGGCCGACACCGCGCTTGGCACCGCGCTGAAAATCCACCGTGCCGCGCAGGATCTTGTCAGCGTGGCCGGTCAGCACACCGGCGGTGTGCATCTCGCACAGTGTATCCTTTCCGGTGTGGACGGAGACATCGTTGAAGTCCAGCACGTCCTCGCCATGGCCGAAATACACGGCGTCAAGGTCATACTCGCACTTGTTGTGGTTCAGCAGGGTGCGGGTGCCGCAGGCAACGACTGCGCCGCCCAGCTCAATGCGGACCTGCTCGACCCGGGCGGAGGTGCCCTGCTCAATCGCAACGGCGTTCCAGCGGCGGGCATGGCTGCCCAGCAGCTGGACCTGAACCAGAACGACATGCGCACCCTCAGCGGCGCGGATGCGGGTCAGGTTGGCGGAAACGCCGTCCTCGGCATCGCCGCGCACGACCTGCACAACGGTCAGGCTGCTGCCTTCGGCAGCATCAATGGTCAGGCAGGTCAGTGCGTGGGGGTGGTCGGCGTCCAGCGTATTCTCAAACACAACGGGCGCATCGGCGGTACCGGTCACGGCCAGATGGTTCACAAGGTTGGCGTTCTCGGCCAGCCAGGCATCGGTCTCGGCACCCATGCCGCTGGCGGCAAAATCAGTAAAGTCAGCCTCGGCAGGGGCGGTCACACCGGCAGGCAGGGCAGGGGAGAGAATCTCCGCCTTGGCCCAGCCGTCAGCGGGCACAGTGGGCAGTGCCGCCGATGCCGGCGCATAATTCACGCCCAGCGGGTTCCAAGTGGAAACCGGCAGGCGGTTCATGGTTGTAGTCATAGCAATATCACCTTATTAGCAGTTGTAAGATAAGAGATAAAAGATAATAGATAATAAAAAATGTGGAATGTGTGCTGAAGCACACATAAAATTTTGTTTTTGCCTTTGGCAAAAACTCCACCATAATTCTTATCTTTTATTTATTATCTATTATCTTTACCCAATGCTTCCCTTCATCTCCAGATGAATCAGGTTGTTCATCTCCACCGCGTATTCCAGCGGCAACTCCTTGGCGATGGGCTCGGCAAAGCCGCCGACGATCAGGGCGCGGGCGTCCTCCTCGGTCATGCCGCGGCTCATCAGGTAGAAGATGGCCTCCTCGCTGATGCGGCCGATCTTGGCCTCGTGGCCGACATCCACGGCATCGCAGCGGATGTCCATGGCGGGGATCGTGTCGGAGCGGCTGCGGTCATCCAGCATCAGGGACTCGCAGCTCACGCTGGACTTGCTGCCCGCAGCGTTGGGCAGCACCACAACGGAGGAGCGGAAGTTGGAGACGCCGCCGTCGCGGGCGATGCTCTTGGTGGAAATGTGGCTGGTGGTGTTGGGGGCCGCATGCACGACCTTGGCACCGGTGTCCAGATCCTGCCCGGCACCCGCAAAGGTGATGCCGGTGAACTCCATGCGGGCACCCTCGCCCTGCAGCACGCTCATCGGGTACAGGCAGCCCGTGTGGGAGCCGAAGGAACCGGAGACCCACTCGATCGTGCCGCCTTTTTCCACGCGGGCACGCTTGGTGTTCAGGTTGTACATGTTTTTGGACCAGTTTTCAATCGTGGAGTAGCGCACGCGCGCACCCTCGCCGACGAAAATCTCCACGCAGCCTGCATGCAGGTTGGCCACATTGTACTTCGGGGCAGAGCAGCCTTCGATAAAGTGCAGGTAGGCACCCTTGTCCACAATGATAAGGGTGTGCTCAAACTGGCCGGCACCCGGGGCATTCAGCCGGAAATAGGACTGCAGCGGAATATCCACATGCACGCCTGCGGGAACATAGACGAAGGAGCCGCCGCTCCAAACGGCGCCATGCAGCGCCGCAAACTTGTGGTCGGTGGGGGGCACGCACTTCATGAAATGCTCCTTCACCATATCAGCGTAGGGGCCGGTCAGCGCGCTCTCCATATCGGTGTAGATGACACCCTGCGCGGCAACTTCCTCTTTTACATTGTGGTAAACGACCTCGGAGTCGTACTGCGCACCCACGCCGGCCAGACTTGAACGCTCGGCCTGCGGGATGCCCAGACGCTCAAAGGTGTTCTTGATGTCGTCAGGCACTTCGCTCCACTTGCCGCGCATCTCGGTGTTGGGACGCACATAGGTGACGATGTTGCTCATGTCCAGCCCCTCCAGCGAGGGGCCCCATGTGGGCAGGGACATCCGATTGTAGGTGTCCAGCGCCTTCAGGCGGAACTCACGCATCCACTCGGGATCGTGCTTTTCCTCCGAGATCTTTTCCACGATCTCTGCCGTCAGGCCGGAGTTGACCTCGAACGCTGCGTTGACCTTGTCCTTGATGTCGTAGACACTGCGGTCGACCTCGGCGATCTCGGTCTTTTCAGTCTCGAAGGCTCTCATTTGGCTTCGTCCTCCTTCAGGGCGGTGAAGCCTTCCTCAATGATCTCATTGACAAGGCTGCCGTCACCGGTGCGCACGATGCGGGCATCGTCCAGCACATGGACATAATCGACCTGCAGGCCCTCAAGGATCTTGGCATTGTGGGTGATGATGATCAGGGCATTGTCGGCGTTGTGGTAGGCCTTGATGCCGCTGGCCACCGTCTTGACGGCGTCCACATCGAGGCCGGAATCAGTCTCGTCGAGCAGGGCAAGGCTGGGCTTGAGCATGAGCAGCTGCAAGATCTCGGCCTTCTTCTTCTCACCGCCGGAGAAGCCGACATTCAGATAGCGGTCGGCGTAGGACGGGTCCATGTTCAGCGCCTCCATCTGGGCGGCCATCTCATGGCGGAACTTCATGACCTTGACGGGTTTGCCTGCAATGGCACCGGCTGCCGTGCGCAGGAAACTCTCCAGCGTGATGCCGGGGATCTCCTCCGGCGTCTGGAAGGAGAGGAACATGCCGGCGCGCGCGCGGACATCGGCGGTCTCGTGGGTGACATCCTGACCGCGGAAGAGGATCTGGCCGCGGGTCACGGTATAGCGGGGATCGCCCATCAGGGCGCTCATAAGGGTGGACTTACCGGCGCCATTATGGCCCATCAGAACATGGGTCTCACCGGCGTTCACCGTCAGGTTCAGCCCATCAAGAAGGACCTTTTGCTCCTCCCCAACGATGACCTGTAAATCTTTGACTTCCAGCAGCGGACTGCTCATGGAAAAAACACCTCCAAGTGGTATAAAACCGGGATACGGGCAGAAAGCCCCCCGGATAGTTTTGCTCTACCGAACTATACTATACTATTTTTATAGGGATTGCAAGAGGAAACCGCAAGAAATTGACACAGAAGCCCTAAATCGGCCAATTTTCAGCAGGCGGGGCAAAAGAAAAAGGCTTGAAGCAGAAGCTTCAAGCCTTGATGGCTGCCCCAGTCCGACTTGAACGGACGACACCCTGATTAACAGTCAGGTGCTCTAACCAACTGAGCTATGGGGCAATAGAAAGCCCTGAGGAATCCTCAAGGCGATGGCTGCCCCAGTCCGACTTGAACGGACGACACCCTGATTAACAGTCAGGTGCTCTAACCAACTGAGCTATGGGGCAATATAACGCTGCGCCTGTCATCAGGCGACGCATATTATTATAGCGGTGCGCAGGGCGTTTGTCAACAGATTTTTTCAAAAAAATCTGTTTTTTTAAAAAATGACAAATCCCTCCGCCCGGCTTGACAACACGGCGCAATGCAGTTATAATAATATCGCTGTTTACAAGCCGGTGTGTTGGAATTGGCAGACGAGACGGACTCAAAATCCGTTGGTGGTGACACCGTATGGGTTCGACCCCCATCACCGGCATTCCTTATACCTAAGCCTTTTAGCGGCTTAGGTATTTTTTGTGTGGCAGACAAGATTCAGGCTTGTCTGCCATTTTGTCTGCCACTTTTACCCCAAATGGCAGACAAAACGGATTTATTTTCCGTTGGTTTTGGCGGACAAGTTCGCCCAACGGAGTTTTTCTCCTAAGCGATTTTTCGTTTGGGAGATTTCTTCTTTTCGGGAAGTTCGCCAAGGTTGATTTTGCTGGCAATCATATTCGCGGCTTCCATCTTGCTGTCCACGTCAATGTGGGCGTAAATATTGGCCGTGGTGGAAAAGCTGGAATGCCCCAGCCACATCTGTACCTCTTTCATCGTGACTTTGTTCTTGATGAGCAGACTGGCGCAGGAGTGGCGGAGGTCATGATAACGAATCGGGCGGAAACCATTCTTTAAGAGCATTTCGCGGAAAACCCGTGTCACATAATCCGGGGTCACAAGATGCCCCATATCATCAACGCAGATATAGTCCTTATATTCCTTGCAATAGCTGTTGCCGCAAAGTTTCATTTGCTGGCGCTGGCGTTTTTGGGCTTTCAGTAAAGCTTGTTCAACTGCGGGAATCAGCGGCAAACTGCGGAAGCTGGACTTGTTTTTCGTCCGGCACTTGGAAACGTCCACCATTTTGCCATCCACATTGATGCGTTCAAAGGTGCGTGAAATCGTGACGATTTTCCGTTCAAAGTCGATGGCCGACCATTGCAGACCGATTACCTCGCTGCGGCGCAATCCATAGAACGCAGCAAGCATGACAGGAAGTTCCATTTTGGTATTTGCAAAAATAGGCAGCACTTCCATTAATTCATCCGCTGAATAATAGCTGGCAACAAAGTTGTCTTTTTTGGGGCGCTCCACTTCGGCAGCAGGGTTATAGGGAATCAATTTGAGCTTTGCCGCGTCAGATAAAGCCTTGCGGATGTTGGCATGGTAATGAAGTACGGTGTTTCCGCTTACTCCGCGCTGGTTGATTTCATGTGTGTAGAACATTTCAATATCCAGCACTGTGATTTCGTTCAAACGTACTTTCCGTTTAGCAAAATACGGTTCAATCCACGATCTGACATTCTGGCAATAGCCGGAATAAGTAACTTCTTCCCAGCTTTTGCGTTTCCATTGCAACCAAAATTCAAGGTAATCCGAGAACAGCATACCCGGCCAAGGTGAATTCCATCTTTCATCTTCCGTTTTGTTTTGGCTTTTGGGTTGACGCTCGTTTACACCACGCACTTCCTCTCCGGCATTGGCTTCGCGGATCATCGTCAGGAGCAGCGCCTTGGCCTTGGTTGCATTGCGGTCGGTGGACAACCCTGTACTCAGCGTTTTGCGGTTTCGCTTTCCTTTTTCATCTGTGGGCAGATTCAGAACGACATAATAGAATCCGTGTTTTTGCGTAAGATAGCCTGTAACTTTCGTTTTCATTGCGTTGCTCCTTTCCGACTATCTGACGGTAATGGTGACACCTATATGATAGCGGATATGCGCTTTTTACTCCACGCTGTCGATTGTCGCATTGACAGTGTTGCAATCTTCGGGTGTTTCGTTCTGCAAAAAGCGAATTACGTTTACCTTGGGGATGCGGTAACTGCGTCCGATGCGAAATGCCTTGATTTTCCCTGCATTCAGCATACGATATGCCGTTTTCTTACTCACGGGCCGCGAACCGCCCAGCATCTCGCAAAGCTGTGGTACATCCACTACATCGGGGTATTTTCGGAAAATTTCTCGCTTTCCAAATGGTTCTCCCATAATCGTCAACTCCTCTCAAAAATAATTGCGGATTTAATTCCACAAGCATGGCGGTCACCTGTGGAAAACAAGTGACCGCCATAATCTGAAATTAAATTGTATATCCTATTCGACACTACTTCCCGGATATAGGGCAGACCATTGACCCGGCTGCTGGAGCAGCGCCCGCGTCCTGTACCACATTGTTGGCAGTACCGCCGATTCCTTGAGGGTATCGCAACGGTGCGTATCATAATGATCGACCCTTTCATCGCATAGGCGGTGTTCCACGCCGCCCCTCTGAGCGCCTGTGAGCGCGTTTATAGCGACAGGAATATCCTATCATAGCTAAACCGCTGCACACGCCTTAGAGTCTGCTTGCCGTCGCTCCGTGGGTTGCGGCAAGATCGAATTTATGTAGCCAATGGTCTGGTTATTCTGCTTTCAAGGTTCTCTCAAGGGGAGAGGGCCTTTCAACACCCTCTATAACTTATATACTCTGCAAAAATAAAAACCTTGAGGGAAAAATTAAAATTATTTTTCGCGCTGCTCACATACGAAATTTGGAAACCGCAATCAGAAATTCAATGACCTGTGTTTGAAACAGATCTTCGTCAAAGCGGCCATTTACAAAGCTGTAACTGCGCAGCAATGTGTAGTAGCGCTCATACAGCTTTTGGATAGCGGTGTGGTTGGCTTTTTTGGCCTGTGCCAGCAGTTCTCTATATGCTCCCATCAGTGTTCCCCCATTGCATTGCGGATTTTATTGATTGCATTGTGTTTGTGCGTACTCACGGTGTCAGGCTTGATTTTCAGCTTCGTCGCCGTATCGGCAATCGAAAGCCGGTCAATGTACAAGCAAATCATAACCTCACATTCTTTCGGGGAGAGCTTGTGCAAATAGGGCTTGATAGCCTCCCACATCAGTTTGGCTTCTACTGCAGATTCCAAGGATTCCTCCCGGATGGAATCTACGTGTTCAATGGTTTCGGCAGCATATTCATAGGAACATTCCACCTTTTGAATCTTCTTCAGATGGCGGATATAGGTCAACCTGCGGTTCTTCAGCACCGTGGCCAAATACGCGGTAAACTGCGCGGCCAGTGCGGCATCCTCACCATAAATCCAATATTTATTGGCATCCTTTTTTCTGGACATATTTACCTCCAAAATTTTGAGTTTCATTGAATAGAAGCTCAAAAAGGAGGTGCACGAGCGCAATAAAAATATCGTTTCAACGTGCATATTCAAAAAGACAAGCACAAAAAAGGCCCGACAGCCAATTTGGCTGTCGGGCCTGAAACGTAATGTAACTATACTTACATCGTATTTCGGTGCGTAAGGGTGGCCCAGTGCAAGGGGCTATGTTTTCTACACTATTGTTGTAAAATGTACAGCTTGCGCTGTGCTTTTTCACCAAGGCATCCAGAATCCCGGTGTTCAACTTATTGACCTCGACGTAGAGTAAAAAACGCCCGCGCTTTTCAGGCGCGGGCGTTATAAAAAGGAGAAAACGCGATTTTGCATTACGCAAAACGCAGAAAAAAGAGCATCAAATATCTATCAACAATATTTCTCAATGATTTTCTGCATAACATCCCAGCTTTTCTCCATGTCGGCGGTCAGTTTGAACTGGGTTCGGGCGCGGTTGAGGTTTTGAGTCTCGTAGTTGATGTGAAAGTAGTGGTCGCCCTCCAGATAATCGGCGAGGAAGCGCATACCACATTCCATCGTCATCAGTTTGGCACCCCACGGCAGGGTCTGCTTTTCCAGCGGGGTGAACGCTTCACCTGCTGCCTGCAAGAAGCCCTTGGTGTAAATTTCAAACAGTTCCATGCTGAAATTCACTTTCGAGAGGTCGGATTCATCCTCGGCGCAGTGGTTAGCGCCAAAACGGATTGAATCGCCAAAATCGTTCGCGGCCAGCCCCGGCATGACAGTGTCGAGGTCGATAACACACAGCCCCTCCCCAGTCGTTTTGTCGAACAGGATATTGTTCAGCTTGGTGTCGCTGTGGGTGACGCGCAACGGCAGTTTGCCCGCTGTCAGCAGGTCCACCATAACATGATAATCCTCTTCACGGGCGCGGACAAACTCAATTTCGCGCTGTACCTGTGCGGCGCGTCCCATGCGGTCCTCAGCCACAGCACGCTGGAAGTCCGCGAAGCGTTTTGGTGTATCATGGAAGTGAGGAATCGTCTCATGCAGGGTGTTTGCCGGGTAGTCGGCAAGCTGGTGTTGGAAATTGCCAAAAGCAACGGCGCTTTGGTAAAAATCTTCGGAGGACTGCACCTGCTGCAAGCAGACGGTGTTCTCCACGAAGTCATAGACACGCCAACAACCGCCGTCGGCGGCCTTATAATAGGGCTTTCCAGCTTTGGTCAGCGCAACATGGAGCGTGGCACGTTCCGGGTCAGCCCCGCGCTGTTTGGCCTTTTCGCGCAGAAAATCCGTTACACCGCAAATATTTTCCATCAGACCGTCCGGGTCTTTGAATGTATCAGTATTGATTTTTTGCAGAATATAGCGTTTTTGCGTTGCTTGTTCGGTGAGAGCATACGTCTGGTTGATATGCCCTTCGCCATAGGCGATTGGCTCGGACACCGGGCCGTTCCACGCCCACGCGGCTAAAATCTTGTTCATTTCATATACATCCTCTCGGTTTTGTATCAGGCCGTGATGCTGTATAACACAACGCCTGCCACGGCGGCACCCGCCATAACCTTGATTGGGCTGGGCTTCCACTTGCGCAGGACGAAAAAGCCTGCAAGGAAAATTACCAGCGCCATCAAGTCAAAGCTGCTCAAATCTGCTGGAAGAGTACGTTGGCCGTATAGTGCCAGAATCATCAACGAGATACCGGCAGAGGCAATCATAGCGATTACAGCGGGGCGCAGCCCTGCCAAAACCCCCTGCACAATGCTCAAGCCACGGAAGCGGTAGTACACATAAGCCAAAGTCATCACAATGACACAGGATGGGAAGATACAGCCGATAGTGGCAATCAGCGCTCCCGGCAGCCCAGCCACCTGAATTCCCACAAAGGTTGCCGCGTTAAGAGCGATAGGGCCGGGAGTCATTTCAGCAATGGCCATAATGTCGGCAAACCCCGTCATTGTCAACCAAGGGTGAATATCCACGACTTGGTCTTGAATTAAAGGCATGGCTGCATACCCGCCGCCGATGCTGAACAGGCCGACTTGAAAGAAACTCCAGAACAGTTCCAGATAGATCATTCCTCGACCTCCTTCTTTTGCAGATACAGCGTATCCAACGCACCAATCACACCGCAGACCAGAATAATCAGGATAATGTTCACGGAGAAAAAGCGAGTCGCCACGAAAGCCGCCAGCATCACAGCGATGGGCAGCAGGCGCTTCTTTTTCAGGATGGGCCATGCCATATTGATGACTACATCAAAGATGACTGCCGCCACACCGGCCAGCATACCGGCCATAGCCATGCTCACATACTTGTTGGAGCGAAATGCTTGGTAGAAAGCAGAAATGATGGAAATGATAATCAGCGGCGGCAGTGCTGAACCAACTACGGTAATCAATGCACCGGGGATTCCTGCCACATGGTAACCCACCAGAATAGAGGCATTGATGGCGATAGAGCCGGGGCTGGACTGGGCTATGGCCGTCAGGTCCAACATTTCTTCCTCCTCAATCCAGTGCAGTTCTTTCACAAAGCGCTCCCGCATGAGAGGGATAATGACAAACCCGCCGCCGAATGTACACGCGCTGAGTTTAAAGGTAGAAAGGAACAACTGCCAATATTTATTTTTCTTGTCCAATAGAATCTGTCTCCTTTTCAGCGGTACATCTGCACCGCACGGGCCATTTCACGCATTCGGGGTTCAGCGTAGGCAAAAAACTTTTGCAGTGCCTTGCAATAGTAACTGCGTTGGGCTTTGTCTGCTGTATTACGGTCACGCTTGCAGCCGCCGTGACATAGGTTTACCCATCTGCATTGCTGACATTCTGCGGGGACATTCCGGCCATCCTTTATAAAGATGCGCATTTTCTCCCCCAAAAGCAACGATTGTAAAGAGTCATTTTGAATCGTTCCGAGTTTGTACTCGTCCAAACAGTAAAAATCGCACGGGTAAACAGCGCCACTGCCCTCCACAACCATGTAAGAACCGCACGCGCCGGTGGTGGAGCAAGTTCCCGTCGGTGCGCCCATGAGCAGCTGTATATAATCTTCAAACAGGCGAACACTGACATAGACACCTGTTTTCCAGTCACGATACCATGCGTCAAACAGGGCGCACAAAAATTGCGCGTACAGTTCCGGCGAAAGAGAGTAATTTTCGATTCCTCGCTGCGCGCCCAAGGGGTCTAAGCAAGGGATGAATTGGAGATAGCGCACACCCGTTGCTTTCATAGACTTATACACACGTTCCGCCTTTTTAGCCAGACGCTTGGTGACAACACATAAAAGGTTGCACTCGATATGATACTGCTCCAGCAGTTTGATCATCTGCATGACCCTTGTCCATGTTCCGTCGCCGGAAACATCTGGGCGCAAAGCATCATGTACATCTGGAGTACCGTCTAAGCTGATACCAACAAGGAAGTTTTCTTCGCGGAAAAATTTCGCCCATTCTTCGGCAACAGCAAGGCCGTTTGTCTGGATGGCATACTGCACCGTTACACACTTTTGGTTGTACTTTCGCACTGTCTGCGTAAAGAACAGAAAGAAATCCAGCCCTGCTAAGGTTGGTTCTCCGCCCTGAAAAGCAAACGAAACAAAGCCGCCTTGGTCAAGTTCCTCAAAACAGCGTCGTATCAATGTCTCGGCTGTCTGCAAGGTCATCATGCAATCTTCGGAAGTGCTACGGTTTTGCTGCTCATCCCGATAAAAGCAATAGTGGCAGCGCATATTGCAAAATCCGGCTGCGGGTTTTATCAGAAATTGAAGCTGCTTCATAACACCTCGGTGTTCTGCAATACGGTCAGGGGCGTTTTGCCCACAAACAAGGTATGACCGTCTGTGTACTGTTCTTCGCGGTTCTTTAAGGCATCAATCAGCAGGGCACGCAGTTCGGCCACACGCTCCGGGTTTTCATCCAGTGCATTTTTTGTTTCGTGCGAGTCGTCGCGCAGGTTGAAGTACAGTTCCCGCCCGGTCTGCGAGTACCAGATATATTTATCCTCTTTTGTCAGGATAAAGTGCATGGAATCTTCACCCAGCGTGTGTTCCCCATGCAGGTATTCGCGGTCTACCGGGTGCAACAGGCTGGTGCCGTCCACCGTTTCGGGAATCGGTGCTCCTGCCAGTTCCAACAGCGTGGGCATAACATCCCGCAGTTCAGCCAAGTCCGTGCGAACCGTGCCGCGCTTTCCGATGTAACGCTCCGGCCCGGAGATAAACAGTGGTACATGGATACTGCCTTGGAATGGTTTTGCTTTCTGGAACATCAAATGGTCGCCCAGCATTTCACCGTGATCGGAGACAAACAAAATCACGGTGTTATCCATAATCTGTTCTTCCACCAGCGCGGAAATCAAGCGTCCGATTTGATGATCCATATGGGTGATGGCAGCATAATAGCCCGCCCGCAGCTGCTGAATATAGCTTTCATCCGAGGGTGCAGTCTGGGCATGGTAACTGTGACCGTCGCGCTCCCAGCGGACGCAGTCGTTCCAGTCGCCGCGCCAAGGTTCGGCTAGCGGCTTATCTTTGTACAAATTCAAATAATATTCCGGGGCGTCCAGCGGCGGATGCGGCCGCACGAAGCTGGCCATCAAGAAAAAAGGTTTAGAACGGTCACGGCGGCGCAGAAAATCCCGGCACTCGCTGGCGACCCAGTTGGTGGGATGGTACTTTTCTTCGTAAATCCACGGACGAACCACCCAACTGTTGCAGTCCAAGCCAGTATCTACGGGGTCTGCATCCACACCAAGCTGCTGCTTGAGCCACCAATAATAATCATCGGCCACACGCTGGTCTTCATAACTGGGCGTACTGGGGCGGCGGTAGGCATGGAGATAGCCATCATGCAGCCGTACATCGTTGAATCCCAAATTATTGCGCAGCGGGTGAACGTGCATTTTACCGACGCACTGCGTATAATAGCCTGCCTTGCTCAGTTCCCCAGCCAGCGTGTGGGTATAGTTCCACGGCACTAAATCCTCATACCCGACGCGACCAGTGTGTTCCTGTGACATACCTGTGTAAAGAGAGGCACGTGCGGGAACACAGGTCGGACAGGCAGAATAGGCGTTTTCATAGCGCACGCCCTCTGCGGCCAGTGCATCGAGAAACGGTGTTTTTACATCCGGGTGTCCGGCAATACCAAGGCAATCGCCGCGCATCTGGTCTGCCATAAGCAGGATAATATTAGGATGTTTATCCATAACAAACCTCATATCAATGTTTTTGCAGTCAAAGGCGTGCCGCACAGTACGGCACGCCTTTTTCCTGCTTTACAGATTATACCATTTGATCTCGTTTGCGTCCATGTGCAGGGTAAAGCTGCTTCCATCGCCGGTGTAGACGGTGGTGTCCTGCGGCTCATAGGTGTTGTTTACCACACAATATTTGCCGTTCTTAACGTAGGCGTGCACCTCGACATTGTAGTTCGTGCTGAACCATTTGTGCAGGTCGGCTTCATCGTGGGCAGCCCACAGGATGGCGCGGTACAGCACGCGGTTGTTCACAAAGCTGTACGGCAGACCGCTGATATACACGCCGCGGCCCTGACCGTACTCGTGCGCGGCCATCTGGACTTCCTTGTCGCGCTGAATGAGAATCTCGGTGCCTTCCAGTGCGAAGATGCTCTTCTTGCCCTCGCCAAAGTCCACATCATGGTCGGGGCAGTCGGCCAGAATAAAGTGGTCGCGGTGCTCGTCCCAGTTGTACTTGTCGTAGTTTAGGGTGAAGCCCGTTTCCTTCTCCACGCCAAGCGGCGCGGACAGTTGCAAATAGCGCCCCTGATACTGGTGGCCGCCAGGTTCGCCGACGCCGATCAAGCCGCCGCCACGATGGACAAAGCCCTTGACAGCAGAGGAAATTTCCGGGTCCTCCCAGACCTTGCCGCCGGTGTGGGCAGTGTCGCCGTCGCCGACGTTGATAAGGACGTCAATGCCGTCCAGCACCTTCGGGTCGGCCTTGATGTCGTCAAAACTGATAAACTTCACATCGAACGGTGCGCCGGACAACGCTTCGATCACGCCCGCATAGCTGTAATTCTGCTTCTGGTACAGCGCATGGTGGACCATGTGGCAGCCCCACGCGCGCTGCTGCCCCCAGCTGTTCAGCACAGCCACGGTCTTGACGCAGTAGGGCGTGGTACCCTTGATGTTCTCGTACAGTTCGCGGAACTCGTTGCAGACGCTCTCGACATAGTCGAGGAACTCCGGGAACTCGCAGGCCAGCTTCAGGTAGCCGCCGTAGCCGATGCGGTCAATGGGCTTGCGCAGGATGGCGCGGCGAGCGGTGACCCAGTTCTCCTTGGCCTCGCGCACAGGGTCGCCGCCCTCGTGGAAGGTATCGGGGAAGAAGTAGGGCAGGAATCGTCCCTCGGTGTACTTGACGCCGGGGATGTCGGAAATCAGGCGCAGGGTGCTGCCGTTGCCGACGCTGCCGACGATGGCATCGACGCCGGATTTCTGAAATTCCGGCATGAACGGCTCACAGCCGATCCAATGGTCGCCCAAGAACATCATGGCTTCCTTGCCGTATTCGTGGACGATGTCGGTCATTTCTTTCATCAGACCGGCCACCTCACGGCGCTGGAACGCCTGAAAGTCCTTGTATTCCTTGCTGGGTACGCGGTACTGGTTGTTGTAGTAGCCTTGGTCGATGATGAACTCCGGGCGGAACTTGTAGCCGACTTCTTTCTCGAACTGCTCCAAAATGTAGGGGCAGACGGAAGCAGAGTAGCCGTACCAGTCAACATACTTCTCGCGGCGCAGCTCGTCAAACACCAGCGTGAACAGGTGGAAGAAGGTCGTAAAGCGCACAACGTTGACATAGGGGTGGCTTTCCAGATACTCGCGCAGACGGCGCAGGGTGTAGGCGTGGGTCTTGGGCTGGCGCACATCGAACGGGATCTGGTGTTCGACATCCTTCCAGTCATTGATGACCGAGTTGTACATGTGGACGGGGTCCCAGATCAGGTACGCCAAAAAGCTGACCGTGTACTCGTGGTAGGCGGCGGGGGTGTCGATGACAACGCTTTCGCTGGCGGCATCATAGTGCCAGTCGGCGGTGGGGACAGGCTCGCCCGTCGTGCGGTCCATGACCTCCCACCAGCGGGCAATATCGTCATGGTCGTTGACCTTCATCAGCTCGCGGCTGATGCCCGTCATCAGGGGGATGGTCAGCGCACCGCCTTCAGCGGTGTAGAACGGCGTCATAATGTAGCACTGCTGGGTTTCGTCGGGGTTGGCCTTTGCCCATGCGTTGTCCTTACGGGTAGTGTAATAGGTGGCGTAAATCTTTGCGCCGGTGTCCTTCAGCTCCTGCGGAAACTCGGTGCCGTCGCAGTCGCGGATGGCATCCGCGCCCCAGCGCTTCAACAGGTCGAGGGTTTCAGACACTGCGTCCGTATCAGTGGGAATCGTCACGCGGCCCATTTTTCTTACATCATTCATATAAGGATTCTCCTTGAAACGTAGTATTTTGAATGGAGGAAAGTCAAATCAGCCCTTAACGCCGCCACTGGTAGCACCGACAATAATCTTTTCAGACAGGAAAAGATACAGCAGGAAAGTAGGCAGGAACACAATGATGACTGCGGCAAACATAGCACCGTACTGGCCGGAATATTTCATTGCGTTGACAATCTGCAACAAACCGACACCAACAGGGGTCATAGAATCGCTGGTAGTGAAAATCAACGCCATGAAGAACTCGTTCCACACAGACATAAAGTTGAAAATCGTAACCGTAATAATGGCGGGCTGAACCAGCGGCAGCATAATCTGCCAGAACGTCCGAGAATGACTGCATCCGTCAATGTAGGCCGCCTCCTCATAAGACCGGGACAGTGAGGAGAAGAAATCCAGTAGGTAAATCGCGGTATACGGTACGCGCAGCATAATGTACAGCACAACCAACAGCACGCGACCCTTGATGCCCCACTGCACAGCCAAAGAGTAGAGCGGCATGATGATCATAATGGTGGGAACACTCATGGCAATGACCAAGCCGATACGGATGGCCTTACCGCCGACAAACTTCCAGCGAGAAAGCACATAAGCACCGGGCGCGGAAATAAGCAATACGCCCACACAGGAAACAATGGCATAAACCAAGCTGTTGAAGAAATACAGTGATACATTTTGGGTGTTCCAAGCTGTGACGTAGTTATCCCACTTCAGGCCATTGGAAAAGTCCACAACACGGCCCGTCAGAATTTCCTTTGTTGAGGAAAGGCTGGCGCAGACGATCCAGAACAGGATGGCAGCCGTAAGCGCGACCCACGCGCAAACAATGATATAACCGGGCAGAAGCCGAAGTTCTTTCTTCCAGTTGATTCTATCGTGATATTTTCCCATAACTGCTCTCCTACCTTAATACTCCAGATCCGAGTCTTTCAAGATCAGGTTGGTGATAACGTACACAGCAATGATAATCAAAGTCAGCACAACGCCAACCGCTGCGCCTGCACCAGCATCGCGCTCTACAACGCCCTTGCCGCCAAACACCGTATCGTACAGGTACACAACGGGCACAATGGTGGCCGTTTCCGTGTTGATGGGGGAGAACATCTTCGTCCACAGGAAGAATGTGGTAGCATTGATGCTCCAGAAAGTAACACAGGTGCGGATGACGCCTTTCAGCAGGGGCAGCGTAATCTGGAAGAAGCGGTCAAGGATATTCGCGCCGTCGATGGTGGCAGCTTCGTACAAATCCTGCGGGATACCTTCGATGCCGCTGATAAAAATCAGCATATAGTAACCAACACTGCCAAAGATGAAAGCAATCATCATAGCCCAGAAAATCAAGTCTGTACCCAGCCAGCGGACATTCTCGCCGCCGAATGCTTTGACAATCTGGTTCAGCAGACCATAATCATAGTTGAACACATACTGAATCCACATGGTAGCCAGTGCCACGGCGCTGATGATATTGGGCATATATATGGCGGCCTTGAAGAATTTTGCGCCGCGGATGCCACTGGTCAAAATCACGGCCATCAACATGGACAGGCACATGGTAATGATGCCGCCTACCAGCCAAATCATCACCATGTTTTTCATGGAACTGATAAAACCGGCATTTCGCAGGATTTTGAAATAGTTTTGCAGCCCATAGAAGCTCCATGTGCTTGTAGATGCCGTAAGGCTCTCTACCTTAAAGAAACTCATGATAACTGTCCGAACAATCGGATAGACATACATGAACAACAGGCAAAGAACGGTGGGCAGAATGAATAGGAAAATCATTGTCTTGTTCTTTTTCATACTGGTAATACCTCAAAAATGAAATGTCATAAGCAAAGGCGGCACCCATTCAGGTGCCGCCTCCGTTCAGATTGAGGGAATCCTGAATAAATCCATTACAGCCGCACCGCTTGACGGCGTACCGTGATTTATTATAGGATTAGCCGCACAGGGTATCCAAGTAAGCGCAGTAGTCGGCGCCGGTTGCGTACTTGCCTTCGAACAGCTCGATCATGGAGCTCTTGATGGAGGACCAGCCGTCCAGCGTGTTCAGAGAACCGCACCAGCTCATCGGGGTGGTGGTGTTCTTCAGCGTCTCAACAGAGCCGGCCAGGACAGACTCTTTCAGGCGGGTGTCAGCAGGGATCTGACCGCCCTTGTCAACCAGCTCCTGCCCGCAGGTGCCGGTAACGATGGTCATAATGAAGTCAAATGCAGCCTGCGGGTTCTCGCAGGAAGAGGAGATGGCCAGAGAGTTTGCACCGGCGTAAGCAGAAGCATCAACATTGCCCTCGACTTCGGGATAGTTGAAGAAGCCCCAGTTTACAGGCTCACCAACAGCAGCATCAACCTCGGAAGTGACATAGTTTGCGCAAGCAACCATAGCCGCCGTGCCAAGGCCAACCTTGGTCTGGCTGGCAGGATAAGCATCGGGTGCGCCCTCGGCCAGATAACCAGCGTTCACGAAATCAATGATTTCCTGCGCAGCCGTAACAGCAGCTTCATTGTCAGCCCAGCCACCGTTCTTGCCCAGCTCGGCAATGGTGTCCTCGCCCAGATGGCGGACCAGATGGTTGTAGAAGTTGAAGTTTGCGTAAGCACCGTCCAGCGCCAGCGGCTCATAGCCGTTGTCTTTCAGGGTCTGGCAGACAGTCAGGAACTCATCCCAAGTCTTGGGGGCGTCGGTAATGCCACAGGCATCGAAAACGTCCTTGTTGTAGAAGATACCGCCAATCTGGGGCTGCTCTACGATGGAGTTCAGGTAGCCAGCCCATTCTTTGGACTGATCATTGAAGCAAGCATAGCTGAAGTCATCATAACCGACAGCGTCTGCCATCTCGGTCAGGTCGTAGGTGTAGGGAGCGTAAGCGTGGCCGATACGGTTGTAATCATCCTCGAAGATGTCCAGTTTTTCGCCAGATTCCAGCGCGGCAGAAATCAGGGTGTTGACATCGCGGCCTTTCCACTCGATGTTGACGTGTGCGCCAGTTTCAGCCTCGAAAGCGTCAGCGGCGGCCTGAATTGCATTTGCCTGAACCTCACCGGCAGACCACATGGACCACATGGTCAACTCAACGCCCTCATACTTCTTGCCATCAGTAGCCGTAGACTCGGCAGCCGTGGATTCAGCAGGAGCAGTAGAGGTAGCTTCCGAACTTTGAGCGCTGCCACCACAAGCAGCCAGAGATGCTGCCATAGCAGAAGCCATCAAAAGTGCAACGATCTTCTTCATTTGTGTTTTCCTCCTAAGTGTAAATTCTGTGTCGGGATTACTTCCCTTTCGCGGTGACTTAAGTTTAGTGCTTTTCCAGTTTTTTAGCAATTATTATCTTGCCCACCTATTTTACAATCTTGCTGTTTCGCTGCTTTTCGGCATATCGCTGGTTTTTTGTAGGTAATCGTTGTGCATTTTTACCATTTGCTTTTTTCATCAAATGTTAGTTGTTGACAAAAACGCCGAATACCGTCTTGCATTTTTCAGCCTCGTGCAATATAATGACAATATACTACAAAATAGGAAGTGTGACCCCCATGAGCCATATTAACTACTCCTTTAATCAGACTGATGATTCCCTGCCCCGCGATAAGATGAAATTACGCAATATTGCTTCCACAAGGTATAGCGGGGATTGGCCCTCCATTCCACATTCTCACAGCTATGCTGAATTATTTTATATTGTAGATGGTGCGGGGCAATTTCAAATCAACGATAAATTATTCCCTGTTCAGGCACACCAGCTTGTTGTTGTAAACCCCAATGTTATCCATACAGAGGTCAGCTTGGAATCCCACCCGCTGGAATACATTGTGCTGGGTATCGAGGGGTTAGAATTTACGATTTCCGATGCCGCCGAGGGCAGCTTTTGCGTTTATACGTTTGACGGAAACAACGATGTACTGCCCTGCATGAGAAAGATCCTTACGGAAATGCAGAATCGGGAATCCAATTTTCAGATACTTTGTCAGGCTTATATGGATATTATCGTGGTACAGCTTATGCGAAATGCCAGTGTATCCGCTGTTCCAATTCATTCTCGGCTGCCTGCTAACCGCCAGTGTGCAACTGTAAAGCGCTATATCGACCACCATTATAAAGAAAATCTTACGCTGGATGAGCTTGCTGAAAAGGTTAGTATCAGCAAATATCACATGGCACACGCTTTTAAGCGCGAATATGGTGTCTCTCCTATCAACTATATCATTGACTGCCGCATCCGGGAGGGAAAGCGGCTATTGGCCGAAACCGACCTTGCACCATCCCAGATTGCCAGCATTCTCGGCTTTTCTTCGTCCAGCTACTTTTGCAAGACATTTAGCAACATAGAGGGAACATCCCCGACAGAATATCGTAAAGCAAACCAAGTGAAATTTTGATGTCCACTTCCTATAAGCGAAACGATCTCACAAACTAAAAGTCGGCATATAATAGCACACTTTGGCGATTTTTGTCAAATGATTCCGTCATGGATAGCGTGATTCAATATCATTCTCAACAAGAGCCTGCCGCACTTCGTATGTATTGGCTGTGTCAGCAGCAAATATTTCTGCTGCTGTTCGGCACGAAAGTACAACTCAAAATTGCCAAAATAAATAGCAGCCCGCGCAATGATATGCCCCCTATATAGCGAACAGTGAAATAAAGCACTGAAAGCTATATAGGGGGCATATCATGCTAAAGGCTTCTTTTCGCTTATTCTGCGGTGTGAAACGCTCTGCATGAACTCCTATACGCAGGAAGCAAGTCGAGATACGGCTGCCAACGTCTGCGAATCTCCGCAATCTCGTCATCATCTGCATCAGGATAAAAGTGTTCTCTCTTAGCTTCTTGAAAAACATCCGTTGCAACTTCGTTGAATAGTTCGGCACACAATTCATCCGCAGAAGTAATGATTTGATCCTCCTCGATGGTGTTTTTTGTTGGGTCGATATGCAGCAGCAGATACCCCAGCTTTTCAGACCAGACAAAATCCAAGAATTTACTTGCGTGAATATAATCCTTGAAAACGCCGTACACGCGCTCAATTTCTTTCCTTTCGGCTTCACTGTAAATCAATGCCGTTTTCCTCCTCATTTTCTTGTGCTTCGCGGAGAATTTCATCGCAGAGATAAGCATAGTCCGGCAGTTTTTCGATTACAGGCTTCCAAGCGGCCCGCACTTGTGCAGCTTCGTCCTTATCCATAGTAGAAAAGTTGTGATTGCGCTTTGTCTGCATCAGCACGGTGATGGCCATATCATCCAGCAGTCGGTGGCAAAGCTGTGTCGCGGTATGTAAATCATCGCAGCTTTCAGATTCGTGGGTTTTCTCATTGATGGTAAGAAATACATAGCCAACCTTATCAGACCAGAGGAGGTCAACACTGCCCTCGCTTTCCAAATAATCGGCAAAAGCGCTTTCAACGCGCCGCATTTCAAGCGTTCTTTTCATTTTGAATGACATAGAGAAGTTCCTTTCAGGCAATTTTTATCTTTATGCTGGGGGTCACTGTCTCTATTATACACACTTGCTTATCCTATAATCTGGACTACAACTATATTTTCAACATTTTGCAAGAAAATGTTTATTCTTATTGTGGAGTAACTGCATCCAGTGGGTTCACGCGCACACCATTCTGCATCACCTCAAAATGCAGATGGAAACCTGTGCTGTCGCCGGTGTTGCCAACATAGCCAATGACTTGCCCCGCCGTGACGGTTTCGCCCGCTGAAACAGCAGCGGCAGTCATGTGGGCATACCGCGTAGACAGGCCCGCGCCGTTATCCAACAGAACTTGGTTGCCATAGCTATTGTTCCAGCCGGAAATGATGACCGTGCCGCTGTGGGCGGCGAGAATCGGCGTCCCCTCCGGCGCGGGAATGTCCGTACCGCGATGCCCGGAATTACCGTAAGCGTCGTCGTCACCAAAATTGCAGGAAATATAGGTGTGGCCGGGCAGCGGCCAGCATAACTCGCCATCCTCGATGATGCCGATGCCGCCGCAGAGGGCAAGCAGCGTAGGGCGCATTTCATCGGAGAGAAGTTCGTGCAATATATCGTTTTGGTCTTGGGTGAAATTGTACAACTCGGCCAGTTCATCCACAGTTTTGCTGCTGACGGTGATGTGCAAAATATAGTCGGTCTGCTGCTCCGGGTCGGGGTCGTCCTCGGTGGGTTCGGGAGTGGTGTCTACTTCTTCGACCTCGTAGGTGATCTCGTGCATAGACCAAAAGGCGTCTTGAATAGTTAACCCGCTGTGCCCTGTTTCAGCTGGAATAAATCGTGCATTTACAGCGTCTGTTGCAAAAAAGCAGGATATTTGCTACAATACTTTTAACAAGCAAAAGGATGGTGAGCGCATTGTATAGGGTGGCAGTCTGTGAAGACGAAGCAATTCTATGTGCAAACCTGTGCGCACAGTGCGAATCTATTCTGGACAAGCTGAAGGTCGAACACAGAATCACATCATTTTCATCTGCCGAAAAACTGGAAAATGCGCTCTTGGCAGGAGAAGAATTTTCGCTGCTTTGTCTGGATATTCTGATGGGCGGAAAAAGCGGCATGAAACTGGCGCAGGAACTGCGGCAGCGCGACGACAAAACCAGCATCCTGTTTATCACAAGCTCTACGGAATTTCTCAAGGACGGCTACAGCGTCCGCCCTATCCAGTACCTGCTCAAGCCGGTTCAGGCGGCTGAGCTGGAACAGGCAATTACAACCGATCTGCGGTTGTACCACCGCCCTTCCACAGTGACCTTTCATGCGGGCGGCAAGACGCTTGTTATACCGACAGAGGATATTTACTATGCCGAGAGCCGGGAACACGGCACGGTTCTTCATATGACACATGGCGAGAAATTTTTGCCGCTGTCGCTGAGCCAAACGGAGGGAATTCTTCCCGGTTCACTTTTTTGCCGCTGCCACAACAGCTTTCTCGTAAATCTTTCCCACATTTGCGAAGAGGGCGGTCGGACTCTGTACCTGACGGATGGCAGCGACCTTGCCATTGGGCGGCGATATATGGAGCATTTTCAGAATCAATTTGTCCGATACCTCAACCAAAACTGAATACATTTGATTTTACCAGTGAAAAATGCGGCATCTCCCGTTTGGAAGATGCCGCATTTTCGCGCCTTATCGTTTACTGATTTTTCTTTTCCGGCAAGAGCTTCAGAGCTGTCATAACCGTAAATCGGTTTTCGTCATAGCTGATGTCCAGTACGCTGCCATACTTTTTTGCAATAGCACGCATTTTCATCAAGCCAAAGCCGTGATCGGAAGCATCGTCCTTGGTCGTCAAGAGTTCTCCGTTTTCATCGGTGCGCAGGGTTCCGCTGTAGGTGTTTTCGCAGCGGATGGCAAGATACTGCCGGCGAATCTGCATCGAGCAGAGAATTTCTCCCTGCTCTGTCTGCGCGGCTGCCTCCAAAGCGTTGTCCAACATATTGAAAAGAAGGCTGCACAGGTCATCCTCTCTGATTTGCAGCATTTCCGGCAGAACCGCACTTACGCGGAAGGTGACATCCTTTTTCTTCGCCTGTGCCGCGAAACGCTGAAAAATCGTGTTGACTGTCGGGTTGGCAGTAAAATTCCGGGGCGAAAGCTGTTCCAACTCCCCGTCCAATCGGTCCAGATAGTTTCGAAGCTCCGTCTGATCCTGCCTCTGTGCCAACAGGTGCAGGGCGGCAATGTGGTTTTTCCATTCATGGCGAAACGCCGCCGTCTGGCGAACCGATGCCTGCGCCTGCTCGTATTTCTCTTGTGCTGTCTGGCTGCTGATTCTCATCATCTGCATTTGCCGTTGACGAAGCAACATACTGCGCACAAATTCAACGACTACCTGTACAGCGCACAGCAGACCGGCAACATTGCACAGCAGCGCATAAAATGCGTGCGGATATCCGCCCAGCATGGATGTTACCGGGTTGCTGAACGGATAGAGTACTTCTACGCCGACATAACGGGTGACACCCCAAATCAAAAACAGAAAGGCCGCAACCGCACACAGGCACCAACTGATTCTGCGCTGCATTTCTTCGTGCGAGAACAGCATCAGAACAATCGCTACGACCAATAAAGAGAGACCGAGCCAGTCACCGACTTTTTCGGTGAGAAGCGGCACCGCCGCAAAACTCCGCAAGGCAGTAAGCAGAATATGCAGCAGGGCTGTGGCAGCCAAGCCCCAACGTTTTTTGCCCCGAAGTTCGGCTGCCAAGTAAATGTACAGAAAGTCCATGTGGATCAGGCAGACCCAGTTCAGCAGACCACTGTCGGCATTCAGCCCCGAAGCACTTTCCAGAAAGGTGTTGCAAACGCCTGACACTGCCGCCAATAAAAAGTATCCACTCAAGGGCAATAGCTTCCACAGCGGCTGTCCGGCCTGAGCACCAAGCACCAGCACCAAAAGCAGGCTTAGCGCCAACATAAGCCTTACCGTCACGGCGGTCATACACCAAACAACGCCGGTGGTCTGCACCACGGCATCGGAAAAGCGGCTTGCCTGTGAGGGAAACACAGGTACGCGCAGCCCGTTTAGGGACGGCCCGTAGGTGACAATGCGAAGTGTTTTCCCCGCGCAGTCTAGCGGCAGCGGGATGCAAAGCCCGTTGTAGTTAATGCCGGCAAAATCTGCATTCTGCAAAAATACATCGACGCGGTTTTCTTGCTGCGGAAAATCCGTGTAGAGAAGTATATCCTCCAAAAACACCTGCAGACCCGCATTGACGCAGCTAAACTGCAAAAAGCATCGTTCGCCTGGTTCCTCCATGACGCGCTCCGCTACAACAGGACCGGCGCCTTCCGCCGGTACGCCGTCGATGTAGCCACCAAAACCGAACACAGGTTCGGTTTGCCCGGCTTCGGTGTAAAATGTCCAGCCACCCCGATCTGATGCCGTGCAATTCAGAAAGATGGATTGTTGCGCTTTGTCCGGTTGCGACAGACGAAACAAAAATAGCACGACCATTGTTGCCGCTGCGGTCAGCAGCACTCCGGCAGCGCAGAGATTTCTTTTTTGGGTGTTCACCGTCCCACCTCCTTGTTGCCTTAATTGTAGCAAAAACACAGAACGCGCACAAGCAGAGAAGCGCGGCTTCCTGCTAAACGACACGATTTTGCCCCTAAACGACACAGAAAAAAGACGAATAATATAGTAAAATAGATTATAGTAAATTGCCATTGCGGTCTATGAAAATGCAACGGGAGGATCACAAGATGGACAAAAGATCTATATTCGAGCGAGGGTTTGCCATACTGCTGTCGGTTATTTTGATGGCGGCTTGCTTTCCGCTGTCAATCTTTGCGGAGGACACGACGCAAGACCCGGATTTTTCGGGTACAAATCTGATGAATCTGGAAAACGTACAGCCCAGCGGCTATACGACGACCACCAACCCTTACGGCTATGACATTGGCGAGCCGTTTCTGATGGTAGAACAGAACGAGCTGATGTATCTGAATGCCTGGGACAATAGGGTTCGGCAGGCATCCTATTTTTCTATGGGATCAGAATCGGCGCTGAAGACCTTCGCAACGAACAAATCAGGCAGTAGCGGTACTTTTTCTAACCCCAACTACAAGCTGATGCAGGCGGTGTCCTTTGACCCTACCGGCAGTGGTCGCCGGGATCATGTTGCCTTTGTAGGTGTTGGGCAGGATAAAAAGGGCTATATGTGGGTCATTGACACCACAAAAGGAACGGGTTCAGACCGCAGCGGGCTGGTAGAGATTGGCGACTTCAGCTATATGTTTGATGAAAGCGCTTTTAAGGTTCCGACCTACTCCAACCGCAGCTTCCTCAATATCGTGGCCGGTGACTTTGACGGTGATGGCAAGGAAAGCATCGTGGTCTATACCCCGAAGCAAACCCCTAGGAATCAGGCAAGCGGCTGTCAGATTCAGGAATGGGACTACGATGGCAGCAATAAGGCGCTCTCCAAACGCGGCGAGGGCAACAGCCTGTTGATGGGCTATTATAACGACCATCCTTGGTATGATGTGGAGGACTCGGAGGGCAATCAGCGGCGCAAGCTGGGTGTCTCCATGGCCGTGGGGGACTTCAACGGCGACTGTGTGGACGATCTGGCGGTGCTGTCCTACTGTCACCGGCTGCCCAAAGACGAGGCCAAGATCGACTACTACCGTCCGGTGGTCAAGATCGTCTACGGTACAAAGGGGGATACCGGCAGCTCCATCGTGACCAAATCCGCGGCACAGAGCGAGGAGTTCTACACCAGCAAGGGACGAAGCGGCGGGCGTGATCGCTATGAATTTCCTGTGGGAGCCTCTTTGACCTGCGGAGATTTTGACGGCGATGGTGATGTGGATCTGTTCCTCGCAGGTATGCTGGGGAAACTGGGAACATGGAAAAAAAACAACCAGCAGGTGAACGAAACCATCGACATGAATGCTGGGTATCTCTATATTGGGAAACTGAGCAATTCGGGAAACGGTTTTGTTAAGACTACCAATCAAACCATAGAGTCCAACGGCTGGACAGACGGCGGCTACCATGATGCCGATGATGTATGGCAACAGTTGGCTGTGGAGTCTGTTGCGATCAACGGCAAGGGGCGCGGCGCAAAGGAGCTGGTGTTCCTCAGCGGCACGCTCTATGATGCCAGCAACAATAAGCCTGTGGCGGTATATACCGGCGATTACTTCAAGAGTGCCGATGACGGTGCAGGCAGCACCACCCGAATCTCCAACTGTGATATTCAGTCCATTGCCGTGGGCAACTTTGACGGAAACACTGCCGGGCGGGAACAGGTGGTGTTTACAATTGCCCTCAAGCACGCAAATAACAACGAGTCCCACCTGCTGACGGGCTATATGCGGGGCATAAACTATAAGGATACAACGGTAAACAGCGAAATAAAGGAGTACGGAACAGCCGGCGGATATGACTGCCTTGTTCCTACGGACAGCTATGTGAACACCAATGCCAAGAATGCGGTCAGCTTTCTGGTTATCCCCGTGGACAAGAACAACGACGGTGTCCTTGCCAAATACCGTGGTGTAACCTACGCCTACACGGACCCGGATGTCAAGGCGGTCTTGCAGGCGGCGCCCTATTTTGATGAGGTAATGGATGCGGGCAATAACGAAACAGAGTATGTCCTGACGGAAAGCTATGAGCTGTCTGACTGGGACTCTGACAGCGTGTCCTTCAGTATAGGCTACAGCACCGAATTCAGCTTCCTCGGCGGAAAGGCATACTGCCGGTGGCAAAAATCCGCAATGCAAGCGCGATTTCCTTTGACCGTTTATCGCGCTGATTGTTCAGTGCCATCCACAAGTCCTTGATAGTCGGGCATGGCGCGGTATAGTGGGATTCCATCAAGGGTTTATGCCATATCAAAGACTATCCCTCACACAGCGCCACATATCTTCCAGTAGGCTTTGCGCTCTGTCCAACTGTGAAGCACTTACTCGGCCTGTCGCATTTGCAATGTGGGTCAACTGATTCAAATTGTTGCCGATGGCCGCCAACTGCTGGCGCAGCTTGTTGTAGCTGTTGGGTGGTGCGGGTTTGATTCTGCACCCCTCCACCAGCGCACGAACAAACGGCTCCATTTTCATGCCCGCAATTTCGCACTTTCCTTTTAAGGCTGCATATTCTTCCTCCGTGAAACGGACAGTCAACTGCTTTTTTCGTTTTGTGATAATCGCGCACCTCCTTTTTTGTAAAATACGGCGGCAAAGTCCACGGGGTCTTAGGGGGGCCCCCTAACAAGTGGTCGTTTTGCTGTCATGACAGCAAAATGACATGCTTGCTCGTACTGTGCCATAGGCACAGTACGCCGCCTGCTGAAAATCACCACG